>Ga0081455_10005871_pt1 | contig 13340 bp, 15 predicted proteins | sample TabmetS3T2R1_FD_70207 | JGI IMG/M metagenome (GOLD analysis project Ga0081455, IMG submission 70207) | Tabebuia heterophylla rhizosphere microbial communities from the University of Puerto Rico - S3T2R1 | ecosystem: Host-associated > Plants > Roots > Rhizosphere ... | reverse complement strand
CGTACCGGCCGCGCCCGTGGGCCAGCTTCGACCTCGACCTCGCCTACACATGGGCGCACTTCAGCGACTATTCCATCGAGGGCAGCCTGATCCCCGGCGCGCCGACCTATGTCCTGTCGACCGGGTTTGCGCTGGGTGGCGACACCGGCTGGTTCGGCGCCTTGCGCGTGCGCGGTATCGGTCCCCGCCCTCTCATTTCCGACGGCAGCGTCTGGTCAACCCCCACCACCACGGTCAATGCCCGCGCCGGCTACGTGTTCGAGTCCGGCATCAAGCTCAATCTCGATGTCTTCAACCTGCTCAACAACTCGCGGGCCAGCCAGGTCGACTACTACTATGTCTCCCGCCTGCCTGGTGAGCCGACGGAAGGCGTCGCCGACCGCCACTTCCATCCCGTCGAGCCGCTGGCGGTGCGGCTTACCTTGGCCAAGGCATTCTGACAGCCATGAGCGCAGGATCAGGATGCAGCTTCACGCTGCCGCTACGGCGCGTTCGCAGAACTCGGCCAGTGTTCGAGCAAGGCGCTTGCGATTGACGGGCGAGCCGGCTCCCAGAGCGTCGTCGACCGCTCCATGCAGCGCGTTGAACAGCATGACCGCTGTGAGATGAGGCTCGACGACCGACCAGGCCTCAGCTTGTGTCCCACGTTCAAGGAAAGTCGCAAGTCGGGCGACGACCACGTTTTCGTGCTTCAAACGCCGATCCGGGATGTGGATTTCGTGGAACACGACGTCGTGCAGCGCGACGCGATCGAGATAGCCGTTCACCCCCGCCGTCGCCCAGGCGCGCAGTCGGCCACGCCAATCGTCGGCAGGCCGGCGATCCATCGCCACCTGGATCAGATCGGCGAAGGAGGTGACGAAACGCTGCTGGAGCGCCGCCATCAAATGCTCCTTGGAGGCGAAGTGCACATAGAACGTGCCCTTCGCAACGTCGGCGGCGGCAACGATCTCGTCGACGCTGGTGTTGCCGACACCCTTTTCGAGGAAAAGCCGCTCGGCTGCATCCATCAGCTCTTCCCTGCGGACCTCGGCGGGCTTTGTGCGCGGCCGGGTGACGGCCAACGTCTTCTCCACGTTTATCCTGCTCATCCTTTCGACGTCACTCTGTACCGATCATTCGAGTCTGTCCACGTTCCGCAAGCCGGGAAACAGCCGCATCCACAACAGTGCCACGACGATGCTGCAAAGCCCGCCCAGCGCGGCGGCCGGCACGGCGCCCAGGAGCGCCGCGGCTACGCCGCTTTCGAACTCACCAAGCTGGCTGGATGTGTGGACGCACAGGAAGCTCGCGGCGCTCACCCGGCCCCGCAGGCAGTCCGGCGTGCCAAGCTGCACCAGCGAAACACGAATCACCATGCTCACGGTGTCGCGCCCACGACAGCCAGAGCAAGGAGCGACGCCATATCGACCGCGAGAACGCGAATGCCAGGATCGCCGCACCGAAGATGATGACAGCCTGGAACATCCGCATGCCAACGCGACGGCCGATCGCATGTCTGGTCATGACGACGGTCATCGCCAGGGCGCCCACTGCCGGAGCGGCACGCAAAGGGCCCAGTCCCCAAGGACCGGTATCGAGGATGTCGCGAGCGTAGACTGGCAGGAGTGCCGTCACACCGCCAAGCAATACGGCGAAAAGATCAAGCGAGATCGTGCCCAGGATCGCCTGGTTGCGCGTACGAAGCCGACGCCGTCGAACAATGCCTTCAACGAAGGACGCTCCGGCTCAGCAGCCGCCGCTTCGAGGCGTATAGCGCCATTGAGCAGGCTCGCCCCCAGCCAGAGCAGCGCCATGGCCGCATAAGGCGCGCTGGGCGCCAGTGCGTAAGCCAGACCACCAAACGTCGGACCACAGATGGTCGCCACCTGCATGCTCGCGGTCGAGAGCCTCGTGGCCTTCTGCATCGAACCTTCCGGCGCGACACCAGGCAGCAAGGCTGCTACGGCCGGAGCCTCGAACGCTGCAGCAGCGCCGAATATTGTCACCGCCGCAAATATCGCGGGCTCCGTCAACCAGCCGGCGACACTGCCTCAGGCCAGGAAGCCGGCCGTTGCAGCCTGCGCAATCTGGCAGAGCTGAACCACACGCTTGCGTGCATAGCGGTCGGCGACATGCCCGGCGAGGAGGGTCAGCAGCGCCGGAACGAATTGGACGAGACCAACGAGGCCGAGGGCGAATGCGCTGTTGGTCAACGCATAGATCTGCCAGCCGACCGCCACGGCGGCGATTTGATACGCGAACTCGGAGAAGCTGCGTGCCCGGAAACAGCGCCGGAAAGCTGGGTGACCGAACAGCGGTTTCAGCCGATCACCTCGGGCATTGCGATAAGCCGTGCATAGGCGCCGTTCCGAGCCAGCAGCGCATCGTGTCGTCCCTCCTCGACGATGCGCCCATTCTCGATGACGAGGATGCGATCCGCCGCCCGGATGGTGGAAAGACGATGGGCGATGACGAGAACCGTGCGATCCTGCCGGATCTGCTCCATCGCCCTCTGAAGAGCCTGCTCATTCTCGGTGTCGAGATTTGACACCGCTTCGTCGAGAATCAGGATGGGTGCATCGCGCAGGAAGGCCCGGGCGATGGCGATGCGCTGCCGCTGACCGCCTGAAAGATGCATGCCGCGTTCGCCGCACACAGTGTCGTAGCCCTGCCGCAGCGCCTGGACGAAGTCATGCGCCTGTGCCAGCCGTGCCGCCTGCTCGACCTCCCCCTGCGTGGCCTCCGGCTGGCCGAGACGGATGTTGTCGGCAATGGTCTCGTTGAACAGATGGACATCCTGCGGCACGGCGGTGACCAGACCACGGAGCGTGGCGAGTGGCATATCCTGTAGGTTCACGCCACCGATACTGACGCGGCCTTCCTCGGCGTCCCAGAAGCGGAGCAGTAGATTGGCGCAGGTGCTCTTGCCCGCTCCCGAGCAACCGACGAGCGCCACGGTCTCACCCGGTTGGATGGTGAAGCTCGCGTCGTCCAGCACCGCGCCCCGCTCGCCGCCATAACCAAAGCGTACATGCTCGAAGCGAACCGTGTGATCCGTTGGCCGCAGCGCGCGGCCGCGGTCGGCGACCTGCGGCTTCTGGTCGAAGATGGCGAAGATGCGCGCGGCGCCCGCCTTGAGCTCGCCGAGCCTGCGCGCAGTCTGGCTCACGTCGATGACCGGCGTCAGCGTGCCACCTGCGAGCACGACGACCAGCGGGAACAGTGCCGGCTCGAGACGGCTTTCGGTCAGGAGCCAGATGCCCACCAGCGCAGTTGTCAGCACGGCAAGGGCCAGGAGTCCGTCGATGACGGCCTGTTCGAGGCCGGCACGCGATCCGTATCTATACTGCTCGACGGCCACGGCACGCGCCCTCTCCATCAGACGCTGCAGATACGCTGGACCGTGACCGAAGATGGCGAGCTCGCGCTGCCCTTGGATGCCCTCGACCACCTCGGCGTTAAGCAGGCCAAGGGTCGCCGCCAGCTTCCGTCCCTGGGCGTCGGCACGTCGGCCGAGCCACAACGGCACCGATGCGAGCAGCGGCACGAACGGCAGAAGCGCGAGCGCGACCAGCCAATCGATGCAAGCCAGCCCGATCAGCGCGCCGACCGGCACGACGATGGCGCCGACATAGTCGCCAAGCATGTGCGCATAGAAGTTCTCCATGAGCTCGGCATCTGCAGTTGCGATCGACGCGAGATCGCCGGTGCGCCGACCGAGGACGTAGCTGGGTGCCGCGCGTTCCAGCCCGTCATAGATGCCGACCTGCAACGTCTCGATCAGGGCAAAGGCGAAGTCGTGCGAGACATAGGCCTGCCACCAGCGCGCTGCGGCCGCAGCGAGCACCGTGAGGCCGAGCACCCAGATACCTGGTGTGAGCGCTGCAGGCTCCGCATGGGTCACGGCCTCGCCCACCAGCCAAGCCCCTGCAGCCAGGCTCGCCACCGTGCCGGCCTGCGCCACGAGACCCGAAAGGATGGTGAACAGCAGCAGCAGCTTGCGCGACGACACGGGCCGGACGAGGGCAAGCAAGTTGTGCTCGCGCGATGATACGACGCTGCTGCTCATGCGGCTTCTCCCTGGGCAAGGACGAGCCTGGAATAGAGGCCATCGCGCTGGACGAGATCGTCATGGCGTCCCTCCTCTCGCACCATTCCGCCGTCGAGAACGAGGATCCGATCGGCATTGCGGATCGTGGACAGGCGGTGGGCGATGACCAGCGTCGTGCGACGCCGCGTCAACTCCGCCAACGCCTGCTGGATCGCCTGCTCGCTCGCCGGATCGACGCTCGATGTCGCCTCGTCGAGCAGCAGGATCGGCGCGTCCTTCAACAGCGCTCGCGCGATTGCGATGCGCTGCCGCTGACCGCCTGAAAGCTGCGTGCCGCGCTCGCCAACCTCGGTGGAATAGCCCTGCGGCAGGCCTTCGATAAAGCTGTCGATGTAGGCGGCTTTCGCTGCCGCGCGAATCTCCGTCGCCGTCGCTTCAGGCCTGGCGATGCGCAGATTGTCCTCGATTGTGCCGTGGAACAGATAGGTGTCCTGCGACACGACACTGACGAGCGCCCGCAGATCGGTGCGCGAAAGGTCCTTGATGTCGAGGCCGCCGATGCGGATGGCGCCACCCTGCGGATCGAAGAAACGCAGCAGCAGCGTGGCGACCGTCGACTTCCCGGCACCCGAGGGACCGACGAGCGCAACGAGACTCCGTTCGCCGATCGAAAAGGATGCTGACCGAAGCGCGGGTGCATCGCCCTCGGCATAGGCGAAGGTCACATTGTCGAAGACGATGTCGGACCGGGCCGGGCGGGACGCAGGCTCGGCAGGATCCGACATCGCAAGCGGCTCGGTGAGCAACACCATGATCGGTGCCGCCGCACCGCCCGCAGCCCAGGCTGTATGGAATGCTTTCTCCAGCCGATCGAGCGGACGAAAGGCTTCGCGCGCAAGCAGCAAAGTCATGAACAGGACCACCGGCGCAAGTTCGCCAACCGCCACTCGCGAGGCATTGACTGCCACCACCGTGGCGACGCCGCCGAGCGAGACCAGTCCGGTCAACCCGGTGCGCATCAGCGTCACCGAGAGCGTCGCCATCGATTCCCGCCGCAGCGCGGCGGCATGATGTGTCAACCGGGCGCGTCGGCGTGTCGACGCGTCGAATGCTTTCAGCGTGACAATGCCCTGCAGACTGTCGAGGAGGAAGGCGCCAAACGCCCCCATTGCAGCGAAGACGCCGGAGGATTTGGGCATGCGCCAACGCAGCCAAAGCCGATCGGCGATCGGCAGGCCGAGCACGAAGGCCCCGAGCATCAATGCAGAAGGCCAATCGACATAGGCAAGGCAAAGCACGACGCCCGAGCAGCCGATGAGCGCGACGAAGATGGCCGGCAGGTAGCGACTATAGTAGGCTTCCAGCGCCTCCACGCCGCCGACGATCGTGGTCTGCAGGTCGCCGGTCTGGCGGCCTTCGGCATAACCCGGACCGAGATCGATCAGCTTCCGCAGCAGGCGCTCGCGAAGGTACTCCTTCGTGCTCTGCGTCGTTCTTTGTGCCGCGATCTCAACGGTCCACACCAGGACGACGCGTGCGATAACGACCGCAGCGCAAGCTGCAACCCAGGCAACCGTCGCCTGGATTCCCGCACCGCTGAAGATCGCCCCCAGCACGAAGGCCAGGAACAGGCCCTGCAACACATAGCCTGCTGTCACAGCAACCCCCAGCAGCACGCTCGCGGTGACGGGCCAACCCACCGGCCCCGCCAGGGCCAACAGCTTGCGATCCATATTCGCCTCGCCCTCCGACCAACTGCTCCACATTGACCGACTGTCGGTCAGTCGTCAATGCAATTGCGAGGTATTTGCAACATGTGCCCGCTTCAAGCTTGATTGCGGTGTCTTGAATCGTCGATCAGATGAACTGCACCACGTTCTCGGTGCCGATGAGATGCCGCCCCACCATCTCGATATGGGGCAGCATGCCCTGCAGGTGCTGGCTGGCGCTGAGCGCATCGCGCAGCCGTCGCTCGAAGGGCGCGCGCTCCATGATCGCCGCCGTTCCGGCACCACGATAGCAGGCGATGGAAACCTCGGTCGCTTCGTTCATGCCATAAGTGGTGGCGAGCCGGAGCCGCAGGCGCAGGTCGACGTCGAGCTTGCCGGCAGCGGAGGCGTCATAGACTTGCACCACAGCCTCGTGCAGGAAGGCGCGCGCCGCCGAGAGCTTGGCTTCCAGGAGGCCGATTTCGCGCTGAACCGCGTGGTTCTTGGCCATCGGGTTGACCGAGGCACGGCTGTGCCGCCCGCGCGCGAGATCGATGTAGGTCTCGAGCATGCGGCGCGCGAGCCCGAGTGTCACGCTGCAAAAGCCGCTGGCATAGAGGAGCGTCGAGCCGATCGGATAGATCGGCCCATGCTCGTGCCGCTCCTCCGCGACATCACGGCACGGCGCGTGCGCGTCCGGGATGAACAAATCCTCGACCGAGTAGCTGTCGCTGCCGGTGCCACGCAGGCCGAGCACGTACCAGTCGTCGATGATCCTGGCCTGGGAGCGCAGGAACAGGAAGCTGCGGTCGTCCGGCCGCCTGTAGCGCATGTGCGGCGTGCCGTCGGGATTCTGTACCGCACTGTGGGCACCCAACCATTTGGTATGACGCCCGCCACTGGCGAAGCTCCAGGTACCGGTCAGGCGGTAGCCGCCATCGACGCGGATCGCCTTGCTGTTGTTGTGCCTGGCGCCCCAGGCCAGCCCCTCGCGCGGACCGTTGAAGATGGCAGCGGCTGCTTCATGCGGCATCGCCGCCGCCGACGAGGCGGAAGAGACATTGGATTGATTGACGAACCAGCCCGTGCTGGCGTCGGCCCAGGCCAGCGCCTCGCAGGCCTTGCAGTAGTCCAGCAGCTCGATCTCCTGTCCCCCCAGGCTCCTCGGCAGCAGCAGACGCAACATGTCCTGCGCCACCAGCGCATCCACCACTTCCGGCGTGAGCTCGCGGCGGCGGTCCATCTCCGGCCCGTGCTCGTCGAGCAGCGCCTGCACGGCGCGCGCCCTTTCCTCGGCGCTGACAACGAGAGCAATGGGGACCAGGGTTTCCATCAGGGCATTTCCTCGACGTTCGTTCACCCGACTATAGTGGCCCCGACGCCGACTGTTCAAAATTCGCCTGTCGGCTTGGGAGGATCATGCAAATCGGTTTCAACCTGCCGAACTCCGGCCCGCTGTCCGACGCCGCGACCATGAGCGAGATCGCCCGCGAAGGCGAGGCCATGGGCTTCGACTATCTCACCCTCACCGACCACGTCGTGCTGCCCGACATGAAGGTGCCAGGCTATCCCTATTCCGAGAGCGGCGAGTTCTACGAGGCCGAACCGACCGAGCGCCACGAGCAACTGGTGGCAATGGCCTGGATCGCCGCCAAGACGACTCGCATTCGCCTGGTGGCGGCGGTGCTGGTGGTGCCGCATCGGCCGGCCGTGCTCGCCGCCAAGATGCTGGCCACGCTCGACGTGCTGAGCGGCGGACGGCTGGTCGTGGGGATCGGCGCGGGCTGGCTTAAGACCGAGTTCGACGCCGTCGTCACGACGCCCTTCGCCGACCGCGGCGCCGTGACCGACGAATACATCGATGCTTTCCGCGTCCTGTGGACGGAGCACGCTCCGCGCTTCGCCGGCCGCTATACGAAGTTCGAGAATATCGTGCTCGAGCCCAAGCCCGTGCAGCAGCCGCATCCGCCGATCTGGGTCGGCGGCGAGGCCGGTCCGGCGCTGCGGCGAGCGGCACGTGCCGGCAACGCCTGGTATCCGATCGGCTCCAACAACAAGCATCTGCTCGACACGCTGCCGAGGCTCAAGGCCGGGATCACCCGCCTGCGCCAGGCTACTGCCGAGGCCGGTCGTGACCCTCAGTCGGTCGGCGTCAGCTATCGGGTGAAGCGTTACGGCGCTGCGGTGCCGCCCAAGGCGTCGGACGGCGAGCGGCGGTTGTTCTCGGGCAGCGAGGCCGACCTCATCGCCGATCTGCGCGCCCTGCGCGACATGGGTGTGACGGCGATCGACATCGACTTCGGCCGCCCCAGCGCCAAGGAAGCCATCGCCGAGATGCGCCGTTTCAAGGCGGCGGTGATCGACAAGGTATAGCGCGCGAGACGACGTGCAGCTCGACGTCAAGACGCTCTATCTGGTGAACGTCATCACGGCTTTCGTGATGGCGGGCGTTTCGCTGCTCTGCTGGCATCGGCATCGTGAGATCATGAGCCTGCTCGGCTGGGCCTCGGGATTCTTCCTGTGCGCCGCGGGCGGGCTGCTGCTGGGTCTTCGCACCGCCGACACACCCAGCAACTACAGCATCACGTCCGCGGCGATCGTGGTTGCAGGACATGGCCTGCTCTGGCGCAGCGTGCGCCTGTTCAATGGCGCTCGTTTCGATCTTCGCTATGGGCTGGCGCCCGCCGTCCTCTTTCTGGTCGTGGTGCTCATCGCACAGCTGGCCGACGCCGGAACGGAGGGACGCAGCGCCATCGCCGCCGGCACGCTCGTCCTCCTCGAGCTGTTGATCGCCTGGGAGATCGCCCGGGCATTGCGCGACCGCCTGCGGATGCGCCTGCCCATCGTCGTGGCCGTCATCGCCATCGCGGCCATGGCGACCGGCATGGTCGCGCGAGCAGTCACTGTCCTGGGTGCGCCGCCATCTGAAACTCCCGTTCAGGATCCCCTGCATGCCGGGGCCTTGTTCATCAACTCGATCTTCCTGGTCGCCGCGACCTTCGGCTTACTGCTGCTGATCAATGACCGCCAGCGCCGGCGGCTCCAGTGGCTCGCCTCGATCGACGAGCTCACTGGTCTGCTCAATCGCCGGGCCTTCTTCGAGCGCGGCGGCCGGCTTTTGCAAACAGGCACGTCAGGCGGACGTGCCGGTGAGCGTGCTGATGATAGACCTCGACCACTTCTCGGCTATCAACGAGCGCTTCGGCCATTCCGGCGGCGATCGCGCATTGACGGCCTTTGCGTCCTACGTACGCTCGCAGCTGCGGTCCACTGATCTCGTCGGTCGCTACGGCGGCGAAGAGTTCGGCGTGCTGCTTTACGGCGCTGGCGAAGACGAAGGGCGGCACGTGGCCGAGCGGTTGCGCGCCGGCGTGGCGTCGCTATCCCTCGAGGTCGACGGTCGGACGCTGCACTTCACGGTCAGCATAGGCCTCACAACACTCGGCAACGGCGACTTGCAGGCCGCGCTGAGTGCTGCCGACCGCGCCCTTTACGAGGCCAAGCGGCTCGGCCGCAACAGGGTGAGCAACGGACATGGCCCAATCCAAGCCACGCCGATCGGCCTGCGACCGGCGTAACCTTTGCGGCGCTGCGTCATCGAGCCGGCGGTTCGACAATCGCGGCAACGACGCGTCGCACGAGCGGCATCACCAAAAGCAGAGTCGGAAAGGCGATCAGCCAGGAAAGACCCCAGGCGGCCATCCATGTCTGCGCAAAGGCTGCGGTCAAGCCCAGGCTGCGTGCGGTGGCGATCGCCGACACGACACAGGTCATAAGGAGGGAGAGCACGAGCGGCATGACGATGCCGGCATAGCGCGCCGGCAGGCGCCGGAAGAAAGGAGAACGCAATTTCACGAGCAACTCACGAGAAGGACTTCGCCACTCTGTCGAAGTCCGGTGGGCATGCGTTGCTTCACGTGAGACGCTTACGATCCTCTTGGGAGGACCCGTGCTTCTTAGACGACTTGCGAACGATTCGCGAGAAGAAAATGTCCAGTTTTGCGCCGTATGGGCCGAAGAAACTCGGACCCGGGCACAGTCACACTAAGACCTTTCGGCGACCTGGGAGAAGGCAATGCAAGCACACACAAGGCTGATTGGCGTAGCGCTTGCGGAAATTGCGGGAATTAATCCGCTGCCTTCTCGTGCCTCTTGATCGCCGGCATCAGGCCTGTCGGGTCGATGAGCCTGCCGTGCGCCACCATGTTGTGGGCGTGCGCCAGGTGATGGAGCGCGAAGGCGGTCTGCATGGCGCTCAAGCGTCCTTGTGCGTCCTGCGCGGCGTTCACGGCCTGCTTGGTGAGCTTGAGCGCAAACAGCGGCTTCTGGGCGATGCGCTCGGCGAGCGCGAGGCCGAAGGACTCGAGCTCCGCCAGCGGCACGACATGGTTCACCATGCCCAGCCGATGGGCCTCGTGGGCACCGATCCAATCGGCGGTGAACAGGAACTCCTTGGCCTTGCGCACGCCAAGCTCCCAAGGATGGGCGAAGAACTCGGCGCCGCCCACGCCCATCGCCACCGTGTGGTCGAGGAACTCGGCGTTCTCGGCAGCGACGATGAGATCGCACGGCCAGATCAGCATCAGCCCGCCCGCGATCACCTTGCCGTGCACCAGCGCCAGAGTCGGCTTGGGAATGTTGCGCCAGCGCTCGCAGAAGCCGAGGTAGATCTCCTGCTCGCGGGCATATTGGGCCTCCGCTCCCGGCTTGCCGAAGCCATCCCATGTGCCGACCGTCTCGTGCTTGCGCATATGGCCGTGCCCGTCGACCTCGCGCAGGTCATGGCCCGACGAGAAGTGTGGGCCGTTGGCCGACAGCACGATCACCTTGACCTGGTCGTCGTGCGCTGCGCGATCGAAAGCGTCGTTCAGCGCGTAGAGGAAGGCCGTGTCCTGTGCGTTCCTGGTCTCGGCCCGATTGAGGACGACGCGTGCAACGCCCGAGGGCAGGGTCTCGTAGACGATGGGCTCGGCAGTCATGGCGGTCTCCCTCGGTCGATCGTGGTGTTGAGCTTGATTATTGCTCGAATCCAGCGCAGCCACTATCCTGACCAGACTGACCAGATCAGAGGATATGACGATGAAAAGTTGGGCGCTTCAGGATGCCAAGACGCATTTCAGCGAGGTGGTCCGTCGTGCCAACGCCGACGGACCACAAGTCGTGACCTATCGCGGCATGGAAAGAGCCGTCGTTATCTCAGCCGACGAATATCGACGACTCCGCCATCCGCGCCGTTCGTTCGTGGATGTCCTGCTGGACGGGCCGACTCTCGACGACGACACGGTAGACGCCATCAATCGGCGTTCGCGCGACCGCGGCCGCAAGGTCAGGCTTTGAGCTTCCTGCTCGACACGAACGTCGTTTCCGAGCCCCGCCGCCGTAGACCCGACAGCCAGGTTGTGGCTTGGCTGCGCGATCAGGATCCGGACCTGCTCTTCGTGAGCGTCTTGACTTTGGGTGAGATCGCGTTCGGAGCCGAGGCTCGCGCCCGTCGCGATCCTGCCGCAGGCCGAAGCCTGTCGGCGTGGCTCTCCTCCATCCGCACCGAATACGCCGATCGAGTATTGCCTGTGACGGGCGACATCGCGGAAACATGGGGTCGCCTCGGCGGACGCCGGCCGCTGCCTGTCATCGACGGTCTTCTGGCGGCCACGGCCGTCGTCCATCGGTTCACATTGGTTACGCGCAATGTCCGCGATTTCCGGGATCTGGAGATCGGTCTTCTCGATCCCTGGCGACCGTGAAGAAATGCCGGGAAAAGCAGGACGCGCCGCCGAAGCGGCGCGCCCTCCTCTATCAAGCCCCGCGGCCAGCCCTGGCCTCGACCTTGCGCGAGGCGGCGCTCGCCGCTTCGACGACCATGTTCTTCATGGCCTTCTGCAGCTTGTCGAAGGCACGAACCTCGATCTGGCGCACGCGCTCGCGGCTGATACCGTACTCCGACGACAGGTCCTCGAGCGTCTTGGGCTCATCGATCAGGCGGCGCTCGACGATGATGCGCCGCTCACGATCGGTGAGCTGCTTGAGCGCCGAAGCCAGCATCTGCTTGCGCTGGCCGAGCTCCTGGCTTTCAACCAGGCGGGATTCCTGGTTGGGGCTTTCATCCACCAGCCAGTCCTGCCACTCCATGTCGCCCTCGGTCTTGACCGGCGCATTCAGGGACGAGTCCGGCGCGGCGAGGCGGCGGTTCATGTTCACCACCTCTTCCTCGGGCACGCCGAGCCTGGTGGCGATCTTGCTCACCTGCTCGGGCGAGAGATCGCCCTCCTCGATCGCCTGCATCTGGCCCTTGAGCTTGCGCAGGTTGAAGAACAGCTTCTTCTGCGCCGCCGTCGTGCCCATCTTCACCAGCGACCAGCTGTGCAGGATGTATTCCTGGATCGAGGCGCGAATCCACCACATGGCATAGGTCGCGAGCCGGAAACCGCGGTCCGGGTCGAAGCGCTTGACCGCCTGCATCATGCCGACATTGCCTTCGGAGATCAGCTCGGCGACCGGCAGGCCATAGCCGCGGTAGCCCATGGCGATCTTGGCCACCAGGCGAAGGTGGCTGGTGACAAGCTTGTGGGCCGCCTGGGAGTCGCCATGCTCGCGCCAGCGCTTGGCGAGCATGAACTCCTCCTGCGGCTCGAGCAGGGGGAACTTCCGGATCTCCTGCAGGTACCGGCTGAGATTGCCCTCGGGGGTGAGGGACGACGGCAGGGCGGGAAGGTTGGCGGTAGCGTTCATGTAGCTCCCCTTTCTTTTCAAAGTACGCGGGGTGAACGGGCGTTTAGCACTCTCGTTCATCGACTGCTAAATCCGACTCTAGAAGTCGGATGTACCCCCGGTCAAGAAAATCCGACTAATACCCTCAGGTATTAGGATTATACTTAACGCTGTTCAGTTCAGAAAGCAAGTTGCTGAAATCTTGAGGCAATTCTGTGGCAAACCGCATTTCCTTCCCGGTCCTTGGATGGCGGAACGCCAACACGGCGGCGTGCAAGGCTTGGCGCCCGAACGCCTTCAACGAGGCTGGTGCGGCCGAGTTGCGCGATCTGCGGCCGTAGACCGGATCGCCGACCACGGGACAACCCAGATGCGCCATGTGGACGCGGACCTGATGTGTACGGCCGGTTCGTAGCTTGGCCCCTACCAAACTGACGAGCGGTGCAAGCGGTGGGCCAAAACGACGCTCGACCCAATATTCGGTGATCGCGGCGCGCCCACCGGTGCGGCGGATCGCCATGCGCTTGCGATCGACCGGATGACGGCCGATGGCCGCTTCGATGACCCCGGCCTTGTCCTTGGGACCGCCCCAGACGAGGGCCTGGTAGATCCGGGTCAGGTCGTGGCTGGCGAACAGCCGGGACAGCGCCTGGTGCGTGGCGTCGTTCTTGGCGACCACCATGACGCCCGACGTGTCCTTGTCCAGGCGATGGACGATGCCGGGCCGGCGCACGCCGCCGATGCCCGACAGGCTTGCCCCGCAATGCGCCAGCAGGGCATTGACCAGCGTATTGTCGGGATTGCCGGGCGCCGGATGGACGACCATGCCGGCAGGCTTGTTCAGGACCAGGAGGGCGTCGTCCTCGTACAGGATCTCGAGATCGCGCGCC
>Ga0081455_10005870_pt1 | contig 13342 bp, 11 predicted proteins | sample TabmetS3T2R1_FD_70207 | JGI IMG/M metagenome (GOLD analysis project Ga0081455, IMG submission 70207) | Tabebuia heterophylla rhizosphere microbial communities from the University of Puerto Rico - S3T2R1 | ecosystem: Host-associated > Plants > Roots > Rhizosphere ... | reverse complement strand
CCGCTTTGATGGCGGCGAGAACTTTGGGGGATAGGCCCAGATGGGAAAAAGGCATAGAACCTCAGAAGCCGCCCAGTTCGCGCCGGACCAGAGAAAACCAGTTTGCTTTGCGCGGAGGACGGCCGAATCTTCATGTCAGACCGGTTGCTGGGAACATAGGGTGCAAAGAGCCAAAGTCAATGCTTTGTATCGCGATAAGTCGTATTAATTCTTAATCTTTCGGCTTGCAGAGCTTCGCGACCGCGGCCTTTTTTACCACTGGCGCGCTTTGCGCGTGCCCCATTGTGCAAGGGTTTCCGGTCTTCGTCCCTTTGCCTCCATGGACCTCGAGTTTATAGCGAACGAACTATTCGCCGAAAGCCACTCATGCGCACCCAAGTTGGAATTATCGGAGCAGGGCCTGCCGGTCTCATGTTGGCAAGGCTCCTGCATATGCAGGGCATCGAGTCGATCATTATCGAAAATCGCAGCCGCGATTATGTCGAAAACAGAATCCGCGCGGGATTGATCGAGCATTGGGCTGCCGACCTCCTCGCTGATGTAGGCGTCGGTGAGCGCCTGAAGCGGGAGGGCATGCTGCATTGGGGGATCAACATCGGCATCAACGGCGAACTCCATCGCATCGATTTCAAGGCCCTGGTGAACAAGCGCGTCACCATCTACGGCCAGCAGGAGGTCGTGAAGGATCTGGTCGCCCGCCGACTGGCTGACGGAGGGCCATTACTGTTCGAGGTCGACGACGTCACGGTCCATGACCTGAAGACGCAAAAACCGAAGATCCGCTTCAAGCACGAAGGTCGGCCTCAGGAGATCGATTGCGATTACGTTGCCGGGTGCGACGGTTTTCACGGAATTTGCCGGCCAAGCATTCCGGACGGCGTCCTCAGCGTGTTCGAGCGCGAGTATCCGTTCGGATGGCTCGGCATACTTTCTGAATCGCCGCCGCCCGATCACGAACTGATCTATTCGTACACCGATCGCGGTTTTGCACTCTATACCATGCGCTCGCCGACGCTGGCGCGGCTCTACCTGCAATGCGATCACGATGAGGAGATCGAAAACTGGTCCGACCAGCGCATCTGGGACGAACTGCACAAGCGACTCGGCGGCGCGCGCAAGCTTCAGGAAGGCAAGATGCTGCAAAAGGGCATTACGCCGATGCGGAGCTTTGTTGTCGAGCCGATGCAATATGGACGGCTGTTCCTCGCGGGGGACAGCGCGCACATCGTGCCGCCGACCGGCGCGAAAGGCATGAACCTGGCGTTTGCCGACGTGGTGATGCTCTCGCGCGCGCTTGAGGATTTCTATAAGAACAAGCGAAGCGACCGCCTGGAGAATTATTCATCGAAATGCCTGCGACGGGTGTGGTACGCGCAACGGTTCTCATGGTGGATGACCCAGATCATGCACCGCTTTCCGAATGAGTCGGCGTTTGACCGTCGTCGGCAGCTCTCCGATCTCGACTATCTCACCAGCTCGCGCGCGGCCTCGACCCCGCTTGCCGAGCAATATGTCGGCCTGCCGCTCGACTAGTCTCGCAGCACCGAACGGAGCGATGCGCGCAAGAGAAGGATCGCGACGCCGGAAACGAGCGATATCAAGGCAAGCATCAGGAAAAAACTGCTCTTATCCATCGTCGACCAGAACGTGCCGAGATAGCCGGCCAAAAATCCTCCGACGAAACTGGTTGCAAGCCATACGCCCATCATCATCGACAACAGCGGCTTTGGCGCGATCTTTGTCACCAGCGACAAGCTCGTGGGCGAAAGGTACAGCTCACCCACCGTGATGGTCACGAAGTACACGAATAACCATAGCCAGCTTGCCTTTCCCCCTCCGGCATTTAACGCCGCAATCACCATGACAAGATAGGCGAGGGCATTGATCAGGCATCCGATCGCGAGTTTGGTGATCGTTGACGGCTCTCTCGCCCCTTGGCTGCGCCAGAACGCAACGATGAGCGGCGTGAACGCGAAAATCATGAACGGATTGAATGCTTGAAACCAGGTCACCGGGATTTCGCCGCCGATGACGCGACGATCGGTAAATTGATCGGCCCAAAGTGTGATCGTGTTGCCCTGTTGCTCATACGTGGCCCAAAACAGGCTGACCGGCACGAACAGCAAGAGCAGCGCGATGATCGACCGCCATGCATTGGCATCCAGGCCGCCGGCCGGCAGGGCGCGCCGGGCGAACGCGTCGTCAGGCAGGTGAGGTGTTGCAAGGAGATAGATAACGAGCGCGAGGGTCATGCCGATCCCGGCGGCGGTGAACCCGTAGTGCCAGCCAAGCTCTTCGCCGAGGGTGCCGCAGATCAGTGGCGCAAGGAATGCGCCGAGATTGATGCCGACGTAAAAGATCGAAAAAGCCCGGTCCCTGCGCCGATCGCCAGGCGGGTACAGGGAGCCAACCTGGGTCGATATGTTCGGCTTGAATGCACCATTGCCCAAGATGAGAAATACCAGCGCGATCAGGAAGAGCCGTTCGAACGCCATCATGAAATGGCCAATGGCCATGAGCGTGGCGCCGATGACTACTGTCCGGCGCTGACCCAGTACCCGGTCAGCCAGCAATCCACCGAGGATTGGCGTCAAGTAGACCAGGCCCGTGTAGAAACCGTAGACTTGCGAGGCGAGGGGTTGGGGAGCGAGCGGGCCGAACACGAGTTCCAGCGCACTTTGAAAAGACGCAAGGCCAATCACGGCCCCTTCGCGCGGCGAAGCAAACAGATACTTGACCATGTAGAGAACGAGCAGGGCCCGCATCCCGTAGTAGGAGAAGCGTTCCCACATTTCGGTTGCGAACAGGTACGCAAGCGCCCGTGGATGACCGAAAATTTCCTCGCTCGCGCCATGGTTGTATCGACGGAAACCGCGTATTGTCGTCATGGCCCGGTCTTAGGTGACGGCTGGTGCATCAAACAGTAGCAGATCATGGCGAAAGCGTTTTCCTGCCGGCGTTGCCAGTGTACGCTTTTGCCATCGCGGCCGGGGAGGGAAGGCGCGCAAACGGGGATAAAAAAACATGGCGAGGATTCGCAGCGGCATACTGTGCGCATTGTTAGTGTTTCTCGCATATGCGGGAGATGCGCATGCTCAATCTGACTATCCGAACCGGCCGATCCATTTCATTGTCGGCTTCGCAGCCGGTGGCGGCAACGACTTGTTCGCTCGCCTCGTGGTGCAAAAGTTTCAGGAAAGTACCGGCGCAACGACCGTGATCGAAAACCGTGTGGGTGCGGGGGGCCGGATCGCCGCCGAATTCGTCGCCCGACAACCGGCCGATGGATACACGGTTCTCGTGGGCGCAACCGGACAAATGTCCATTGCCACCGCGATTTTTCCCGACCTGGGCTATCATGCAAGCAACAGTTTTATCCCGTTAAATATGATCGCGTCCTTCCCGCTCGTGCTCGTCGTACCGGCGGAGCACTCGGCGAAGGACTTGAAAGACCTTATCGCCTGGGCGAAAGCCAATCCGGAAAAGTCAAACTATGGCACGTCATCGCCCGCCTTCACCATTGCAAGCGAGCTGCTCAAGCTCAAAAGCGGGATGCCTGCCGTGGGAATTCCCTACAAGAGCAGCAATGAGTCGAACCTGAGCGTAGTTTCCGGACAAAGCCTTTTCACTATCTCGGATGGGCCGCCCGTTATCCCGCTGGTCAAGGCGGGCAAGATCCGTGCCCTGGCGGTCACAGGGTCGGAGCGCTCTGCCGAGTTGCCGGAGGTGCCGAGCATGGCCGAAGCCGGATTTCCGGACGTCAACACCGAACTGTGGAGCGGATTCTTTGTTCCTGCCGGCACGCCGGCTCCGATCGTTGCCAAGCTGACGGCGGAATTCGGCAAGGCGCTTGCCGATCCTGCGGTCCAGGATGGTCTTCGTAAGATGGCCGTCAAGCCGGGAGGCCCGACCGGAGACGCATTCAAGAAGCGTATAGATGAGGACATCCGAAGTTTTGCCAACGTGGTGAAGGCGGCCAACTTGACTTTCAGGTAGGTATCGTCGTTACCTGCGTTCTAAATCTTTCCGTCTTCTGACCTAAATCAATTGCCGCCGCGCCGACGGCTGCTATGCTACTTGCAGGTGGAGTGGCGAAGCGATGCGGTTGTCGGCAGCACTTGCCTTGTGTGTATCCTTCGCAATGCTCAGTAGTGCGAACGGAGAATCGGTCGAAGAATTATTCAATCAGTTCAGTCTGTTTGGAAACTGGGCGACTAATTGCAACACCCCTCCGACACCCGCTAATCCCCACGTCAGCATCACGATGCCGAGTGCGGGGCTGGTCCTCGAGGACCACAATCTCGGTCCCAACTATTCGGTCAACCGCTACAGCGTATTGTCCGCGGAAAAAGTATCGCCAACCAATCTGTCGGTCAGTGTTATCTTTCAACCAGGCACCGAGGTTGAAGAGCGCCAAAAGCTTGTTTTTGCCGTTCGCGAGAAGACGCGCCGCACAATGTTCAACCAGGCCGATGGCGGCTCAGTTCGCGTCAGGGACGGGATTGCATTGGCGCGCGGCAGCAAGACGCCGCTGCTCCATAAATGCGGGAACGTAGGCGCCAGCACCGGTTTACACGCTGACTGATACGCGACTGTCCCTTATCCGCCTGCGCGGCCGCTCCCAAGGAGAAATTCGACTTTTTGCATGAGCCTTTCGAAATTGATCGGTTTTGTATCGAACTCGTCGCAGCCGGCGGCAAGCGCCTGCTCGCGAGAACCCGGCATCGCGTGCGCGGTCAGGGCAATCACCGGGATGTGACGGGTTGCTGAATCACTTTTAAGCCGGCGGGTTAATTCCCAGCCGTCGACTATCGGCAAATCCAGGTCCATCAGGATCAGATCCGGTAGCTCGACCCTCGCCTTGACGTATCCCGCCTCACCATCCTCAGCCGTCAGAAATTCGAATCCGTCAAGCAATTCGAATTGCATTTTCATCATGTAGACATTGTCGTCATTGTCCTCGACGTAAAGAACCTTCGTCACGAAGCAACCTCCGACAAATTTTTTCGGCGCGCATTAGCCACCGCCTGGCGCACCGTCTGCACGAGGTGAGCGGGGTCGAACGAATTCTTCAGCAAAATGCCCTCGACTCCGGAATTAAGTCGGGCCCGATCGGCTGCCGTGAGGTCAAGCGCCGTTATTACGATGACCGGAATGCGCCGCCAGTCAGGGCGCTCCCGCAATGCCGTTATCAGCTGGAACCCGTCCATTTCGGGCATCATCAAATCGATCAAGATGATGTCCGGAATCTCTTTTGCGAGCATCTCGAGCGCTACCCTGCCATTGTCCGCTTCGGTCACCCGCCATTGCTGGGGCTCCAGCACAGACCGAATAGACATCCGTTGAGCCGGGTCGTCCTCGACCATAAGTACGCGCGTTCGCCGCGCTCGAGCCTGGAATGGCCGCAGCAGTGCAACCAGCTGATCTCGATCGATCGGCTTGGTGAGGTAACCAGCGGCGCCGAGCGCCATGCCTTTTCGCTGCTGGTCGGTGATCGTCGCCATGACAACCGGAATATCGGCAAGCTCTGGATTGCCGCGCAACGCCGCCAGGACGGTCCACCCGTCGAGATCGGGCATGAGGACATCGAGCGTGATTGCGATCGGCCGGAGCTCTTGTGCACGCTTCAAGCCATCGCGGCCGCTGTTGGCCGTCGCGACCGAGAATCCTTCTTCACGCAAATGATTGGCAATGAGTTCGCGCGCCGTCGCGTCGTCATCGATGACCAGCACGCAATCGCCGATTGGCTGAGATTGATCCGCAATATCCGCTTGCGCCGGTGTTGCTTCGGGGCTCGTCATGGCGTCTGCCGGTAGTCGCACGACAAACGTCGAGCCCTTGCCCGGTTCGCTCGTGACGGTAACGTTGCCGCTCATCATGCGACACAGCCTGCGGGTGATCGCTAGACCCAAGCCCGTTCCGCCATAACGGCGCGCAGTCGACTGATCACCCTGCGTGAACTCTTCGAAAAGCTTGTCCAGTTGTTCCGGGGTCATGCCGATCCCGGTGTCGGATACGGCAAAATCAAGCCACGCCCGTCCATCCGCCGATGCGGGAGCTACCGACAGCGTCACTTTGCCATTCCTGGTGAATTTGCAGGCGTTACTCAAAAGGTTGAGGAGGATTTGACGCAGGCGCAGCGCGTCGACGTAAAGAGGCTCGACATCGTTTGGGCATTGCACGACGAGATTGTTCTTATTCTGCTCCGCGAGGGATCGCGTAGTTCCCGCGACCTCGTCGAACAGGCGAGGAATGCTCACCAGTTCTGGATTGAGCTCAAGCTTGCCGGCCTCGATCTTCGACAGGTCGAGCACCTGATTGATAAGCTCGAGAAGATGCTTGCCGGCGCGGTGAACCCGTCGCAACGGCTCCAGTGCCTTTTCGGTGCCGAAGCGTGCCGCATTGCTCACCATCATCTCGGTCAAGCCGATAATCGCATTGAGCGGCGTGCGAAGCTCGTGGCTCATGTTGGCGAGAAAAGCCGATTTCGCGCGGTTGGCGGTCTCGGCCTGTCGCATGGCTTCTTCGAGCTCTTCCTGGCGCTGCTTGAGCTCTGAAACATCGGTGTAGACAACTACAGTGCTTCCGTCCGGTGTGCGCTGCTCGCTGACGCGCGCCCAAATCATCCCATGGTGATACTCGACAATACCTTCAGGCTTGCTGTGCCGTCGCAATCGCTCGGTAATCCATGCCTGTGGCGGAAGGCCTCCGGTGTCGATTACGCCACGCTCTACGCCGACCGTGAGAATTGTTGAGAATGGCGTTCCCTCCTGAGCCAGGTCGGCGAGTTTGGGATAAAGCTCGCGAAACCTGCTGTTGCACAAGACGAGACGATCATCAGGATCGAACAACACAAAGCCGTCCGAGATCGTCTCGATTGCCGTTTGAATCATCCGGCGCTGTTCGTCTCTGTGCGCCGACAGTTTTGTCCGTTCGATGATGCTCGCCCGAAAGAGCTCGAGGGTACGAGCCATCGCGCCGATTTCGTCGGGCGCCGGCTTGGGAATAGAGGTGTCAAGATTGCCGGCCGTGATTCCGGCCATCGCCGCGACCACATCGTCGAGGGGCCTGGAGATCGAGCGCAGCACGACGAGGGTTGCCGCTAATCCCAGGAGAATGGCAAGGGTCACGGCAATGGCCGCGATCAGGCGCGTGCGGGCCACGTCCGCCTGCAACAAGGCGCGCGCTTGCGCCGCCTCGTGGTTAAGTTCATTTACGAAATTTGTGAGTCGTGTGTCGATCGCGATGCTGTGCTGACGCGCCGAGGCAAGGAAAGTATTGCCGATCACGCGCTGGTCGGCCGTATACTCTTCGACAGCCCGCGTGGCGTCGCGTTCGAACTGCTCCAGTTCCTGCTTGATCGTGGCGGCGACCTCGGGCCGGCTGCCGGCCAGCTCATCGAGCTTAGCCGACAGTCGTTCCTTCGCTGCCTGGGCATTCAGTTCGGACAGGCGCAAAAGGCTGACCGCAAGGTCGGTCAGCCAGTAACGATATTCGCCGAAAGCGGTGCGGGTCTGGTTGGCAAGCTGACTCAGTCCCGCAAGCTGGGCGGTCTCCGCAACCGCTCGTGAATTCGCGGCCAGCTGCGCCGTCGTGTATAGCGTCATCCCCGCGAGGATGGCCATCAGGATTGCACTAACAACCAGGATCCGGGTCTTGATGCTTAGCCGTCGCAGCATCATCGTCATCGCGAATGCTCAACGATAGAGGCTTATGCTGATGACCCCGCCCAGGTCGCCCTCGCTGCCTCCTTCTTTGGGATAGCCCGTCACGTCGATGTCGCCCTTGGGGCCGCCATGACAGGACAGACATGACGCCGCGTAATATTCCGGCACAGCCACGCGAAAGGCCTGCCGGCCCTTGCTTTCCGTAATGGCCGAGAATTCCTTGCCCTTGGGCCAGCTCGCCTGCAGAAACTTCTCCGTGATGACTTTCTGTTCCCAGGGGTCGGCGCGTGCCTTAAGGTTGCGGATGCGATCGGAAGGGGCAGTGACCTTTACATCCGCTTCCTGACCGGCGCGCCGGCTGAACGCCTCATTCACCAGCCGTCCAAACGTCGCAGGAATGAACGCCTTGAAGCCGAGGCCTTTCCTGTTGATCGTTTCCTGGTTGGCATCCACGACCTCGACGATCGAATCCATTTGCGCGCGCAACAGCCGGCCCTGCTTGGTGGATCGATCGATGCTGGACAGATCGACTCCCGTCTTCGCCTTGTATGCCTTTGCCGCTTCGGCAAGCACCTTCGCCCCGGTGAAGCCTTTGTCGCCAACATCGGGATTGTTGATTTCATTTTGATGTCGCGACACGACCGTTCGCGCCTCTTGCAATAAGGTGGACAAGCTTTCCGCCACCACAACGTCGTCGTTGCTTGGCTGACCGTGCAACGGTTGCAGTCCATAACTGCTGACTGCGAAAGCAACGAGCGCAATCGCGAAAAGTCCAGTCACTGAATGGAAGCGCAACAGAGGCATCATTGTTCCTCCTCTATTGAATGCTGACGATCGTGCGCGGATGGCGTGCCACCACTGATCAGGGGCGGCGCTTGACGAAAAATGCCTCCATCACGCGTTCTTCTTTTGTTGGAATCCTTTGCGGGCCGTCGAGAATAAAGTCGCCGACTAAAGCCTTCGCCGTTGAAGCAGAACTCAGCACGTGGTTCGGCTGGCTTGCAGCCTCCATCCGGGCCGCGATGTTGACGGTGTCTCCCCAGACATCGTAGGTGAACTTGCGAGTACCAATAACGCCCGCCATAACGGGGCCGGAATGCAACCCGACCCGAATTGAAAACGGTTCCGGCAGGCGCAAGGGTAACTGTCGTACTGAATCGATCATCTCGAGAGCCAGTTCAGCCGCCACCCGCGGATGATTGTCGCTGGGTCGTGGAATCCCTGCGACAGCCATATAGCTATCGCCGCTCGTTTTGATTTTCTCGACTCCGTAGGCCTCAGCCAGGCGGTCGAATTCGCTGAACAGCTGATTAAGGCACTCGATAATTTCGTAAGCCTTCATCCGCGCCGTAATTTTCCCGAATCCGACGATGTCGGCGAAGAGCACGGTGGCGTTGTCGTAGTGATCGGCAATGTTGCTTTCGCCGTTTCGAAGCCGGAAAGCAATCTCAGCAGGAAGAATATTTCGCAACAGTGTTTCGGAATGTCCTTTTTGCTTTTCGACTCTCGAAAGGTAGTCGGTTTCCATGGCCCGCAAGGAATTCCGCCGCAGTGCAGATCCGATGCGTGCACGCAGGATGTTCGGATTGAACGGTTTCGGCAGATAATCGTCTGCGCCAAGCTCGATGCATTTCGATATTTTGTCCGTGTCGGTATCGGCGCTGATCATGACAACGGGGATATCTCTTGTATCCGCCTTACTCTTGATCAACCGCAGAACTTCGTCGCCGTTCAAATCCGGCATCATCATATCGAGCAAAACGAGGCTGAATTTTTCATTCTCGATCATTCTCACCGCTTCGTTGCCGCCGGATGCGCTTGCTATTCGTTCAAAGCCGTCTGCTTCGAGGAGGGTTTGCAACGTGTATCGATTGTCCTCATTGTCGTCGACAATGAGGATTGCGGGCCGATCTGATTTCATAGCGGCCTCAGGCTGTGAACGATATCTGAGCGACTGCACAGGAGCGTAACCGGCTACCTTCCAGGCAAATCGTAATTTATCACATCATTGATCTTAGCCGCCGATAATTTGCACACATGAGCGCGAGGACAGTTCCATAGCCTTTCGGCATGGCCACGTGCTTTGGATAAATTTTTCGAAGCGACAGATAAAAGTTCTGGAACTAGAGTGAGAATAGCGACACTGCTTGCCAACCGCTCATAGCGCGGCGCGATCAAACGTCCAGCAAATCTGCGCTCGCGAACTCCGCTTTTTCCTGGATGAATTCGAAGCGCGCCTCGGCCTTCGTTCCCATCAGGCGCTCGACCGCTCGAGCGGTCGGCTTCACCTCTTTGTCGGCCAGCATGACGCGCAGAAGCGTGCGTTTGGCCGGATCCATGGTGGTTTCTTTCAACTGGGCTGCCATCATCTCGCCGAGGCCCTTGAAGCGGCTGACCTCCACCTTGGCATTGGCATGGAATTCCTTCTTGAGCAGCGCTTCCCTGTGCTTGTCGTCGCGGGCATAGACGATCTTGCCGCCGTGCGAGAGCCGATAGAGCGGCGGCACCGCAAGGTAAAGCTTTCCGCCCTCGATCAGCTTTGGCATCTGACGGTAGAAGAAAGTAATCAGCAGCGAAGCGATGTGCGCGCCGTCCACGTCGGCGTCGGTCATCACGATGACCTTCTCGTAACGCAGGTCCTTCTCATGATAGTGCGAGCCCGTGCCACAACCGAGTGCCTGGATCAGGTCGGCAAGCTGCGCATTTTGTGCGAGCTTGTCCTTGCCGGCCGAGGCGACGTTGAGGATCTTTCCGCGCAGCGGCAGCACCGCCTGCGTGCGCCGGTCGCGCGCCTGCTTGGCCGAGCCGCCGGCGCTGTCGCCCTCCACAATGAAGATTTCCGACCCTTCCGATGCCGATGACGTGCAATCGGCGAGCTTTCCGGGCAGGCGCAATTTGCGCACTGCCGTCTTGCGCGCGATATCTTTCTCCTGGCGGCGGCGAATTCGTTCTTCGGCGCGCTCGACGACGAAATCGAGGAGCTTGTTGGCCTGCATCGGGTTTCCGGCAAGCCAGTGGTCGAATGGATCCTTGATCGCCTGTTCGACGATGCGCTGCGCTTCGGCAGTAGCAAGCCGGTCCTTGGTCTGCCCCTGAAATTCCGGCTCGCGCACGAATACGGACAGCATACAGCCGGCACCGGTCATGACATCGTCACTGGTGACGGGGGCAGCACGCTTTTCCTGGCCGACGCGTTCGGCGTGATCTTTCAGTCCACGCAGCAGCGCCGAGCGCAAACCGGATTCGTGCGTGCCGCCATCCGGGGTCGGAATCGTGTTGCAGTAAGAGTTGAGAAATCCATCTGTGTCGGCGGTCCAGGCGACGGCACATTCCACCGCGCCGTGGCGACCGGTCTTGCCCGCCGAGCCCGTGAATATATCCGGATGCACCAGCGTCGCGCCGGTCAGGTTGGCAGCAAGATAATCTTTCAACCCATCGGCAAAATGGAACGTGGCTTTCTCAGGGACGTCCTCAACGCCCTTAAGCAGCGCCTTGTCGCAATGCCAGCGGATCTCGACGCCGCCGTAAAGGTAGGCTTTCGAGCGCGCCATCTTGAAAACGCGCTCGGGCTTGAATGCCGCTTTCGGTCCGAAGATGTCCGCATCCGGCTTGAAGCGCACGCGGGTGCCGCGCCGGTTGGGTGCGCGTCCGGCTTTTTCCAGTTTCCCTTTCGGCTTTCCCCGCTCGAAAGCCATGCGATAAAGTTGCTGTTCGCGCGCTACCTCGACCTCCATCCGCTCCGAGAGAGCGTTGGCGACGGAAACGCCGACCCCGTGCAGGCCGCCCGAAGTCTCATAGACTTTCGAGTCGAACTTTCCGCCCGCGTGCAGCATGCACATGATCACTTCCAGCGCGGACTTGTTCTTGAATTTCGGATGGGGGTCGACGGGGATGCCGCGCCCATTGTCGGTTACGCTGACGAAGCCGTTTGCTTCCATTTCGACTTCGATCCAGTCAGCGTGACCGGCCAATGCCTCGTCCATGGCATTGTCGATGACTTCGGCAAACAGGTGATGCAGCGCCTTTTCATCGGTGCCACCGATGTACATCCCGGGCCGCCGGCGAACGGGCTCCAGTCCCTCAAGGACCTCGATATGCTTGGCGGTATATCCGGCTTCCCCGCCTGATCCCCTCGCGGCGGGCTTTGTGCGCGCGCTTTTACCGCGACCCCGGGCGGACGACCTTCCGGCCGGAGGCAGATCAAAAAGATCGGGGTGTTGAACGTTCTTTCTCTTAAGCGATTGCCGTTTCATCAATGGCTTAGCCTCATTTTCTCAAGGAACGGATACCGAACGCGAAGTGATTTGGACCCAATTTGGACCCAAAGCCGAATCTCACCTCAGCATACCTTAGTTAATGTCGGCTTGAACTGCCGCTACTCCAGTGCAGCAGCTGACATTGCACCGATCACGTTCGCCGCGCTGGTATCGGCTTTCCTGGTCCTCTTGGCGTAGCTCCGCAGCAACGTCGCCGGATCGTGGCCGCAACGGGCGGCTACTATGTGCAGGGGCACGCCCGAATTCACGAAGGCGCTGGCGTAGCACTCTCCGCACAATATCAAGCTCAGGGCCTGAACATGCTTTCTGAGTTCGCCCACTACGTCGAAGGCACTGGGCAAAAATCAGTTTCCGTTGAGGCCGGTCTCATGGACATGCTGCAACGGATGGAGTCGGGACGCTTCAAAGTTTTTAAGCACCTAAACGATTGGTGGGAAGAGTTTCGCTTGTATCACCGCAAGGACGGCAACAAGGAAGGCGACGATGTGCGCTACGCGATATGCACTGATGATGTTCAGGTTCGCCTCAACAGCACGCGCCTATCACAACTTCCGTCGCAAACTCGAATATCCCAAATACGGAATTGCATAATGGCAGAACGTGAAATTGTAAGGTGGTTCCGGCTGCGGACCGACTACGGGAATTGCGTTTGGTGCGTTGACCGGCATGGCTTGCTCCATGTGAACACACCCTACGGCTCGAAATGTACGCAACTCGGTGGCTCCGAACCAACCTTCCTTGCCCGGCTCCTGACAAAGGAAATCGTTGGGCAAGCTAAATGCAATGATTGCTAACTAACCACAAGGAAATCAATTATGGGACTATGGAAAGGCCAGCCCTCTTCAAGGCTCGGTCGCTCTATCGTTACGCAAGTAGCGACAGCACAGACTAACGCGACGCAGTTCACGACCCCATTCAGCGGGCAGACCTATCAAGTGCGGGTCGTTCATAACTTCACCGGCGGAATCTGGGCAATCATCGGCAGCACTGCCGTAGTCACCGCCAACAGCGCTTCGGCACTTATACCCGCCAACACGCCGGAATACTTTGCCGTGACTTCTGGACAGGTTCTCAACTTTATCAGCACATCGTCTTCGACTGGTTATGTCTCGATTACGGAAATGGCCTAAGCAGCCGCCTCACGCAGACACCGGTACCAAAATGCCATAAAATTTCGTGACGCCGTTTCCCAAGATGCTGCACACCGCCTTGCTTCTGTCACACGATGATGGCTGGATTTCCCTGCGAATGACGTTGGAGCGGGAAATCGGAGTGGGGAAACAATGAATTCCGCGCCAAGTTGGAACCAGGATATGGCTCGTGAATTGGACGCGATTTTGTCCCGGAGTGCGCCTCGCCCGTCCAACCAGAATTGGCCGACACCTCCCAAGTCCGACA
>Ga0081455_10005869_pt1 | contig 13343 bp, 11 predicted proteins | sample TabmetS3T2R1_FD_70207 | JGI IMG/M metagenome (GOLD analysis project Ga0081455, IMG submission 70207) | Tabebuia heterophylla rhizosphere microbial communities from the University of Puerto Rico - S3T2R1 | ecosystem: Host-associated > Plants > Roots > Rhizosphere ... | reverse complement strand
AGGACGCACCACGGCTCACCGTCGAAGTCAATCGGACGAGTCGGTCGGCCGGCTCCGGGCCTGCGAATCGGATCGAGCTCCTTGACGATCCGGCGTGCCCGAAGTTCGCCGATCAGATCGGTCATGGTGGAGATGCCAAGACCGCAGCCACGCGCAATGTCGTGGCGGCTACTCGCTCCATGGTCGCGTACGTAGCGAAGGATCTGGGTCAGATTTCCTTGCCGTAAATCCCCCGAACCTCCGCTGCGGCGAAGCCCCAAATCAGGGGTCAGCCCAGCTGGCATGCTGTTGATGGTAGCGGTTTCGGACGGCGTGGACAGGAAAACGAATAACAATCTGGCGATCGCTGATCCGGCCATCGCTCAGGTGTTTTTCCTGCAGGTGAACTATTCAGTGGGGTATCCATCTGGCCTTGTACGGTTGGGAAGTGGGCCATCTCGACCACTTCCAGTACCTGCTGTTGATGGCGTGCTGTTTGCTGATCACACTGCCGCTGGAGTTCGTCTTCGGCGCTCGGGTTTACCGGCGGATAGCTGGTTTGGCTTTCGCATTAATTCCAGTGGTAATCCTCTTTTCTATCTGGGATATCGTCGGCATTTTGCGTGATCACTGGAGCTACAGCGCCCGTTTCACCACCGGCTGGAAGTTGATCTTCGGCATGCCGATCGAGGAGCTGGTGTTCTTCGTGGTGGTGCCCATCTGCGGGCTGCTGACGTACGAGGCGGTCGGCCGGGTGCTCAGCCTGCTGCGACGAAGATCACGAGTGGGAGAGGCGGATCCTCGTGCCTGAATACACAGTGATCACGGGTTTTGCCGTATTGGTCGTGATCGCCGCGGAGCTCCTGTATTTCAAGTCGGGGATCTTCAAGACGGCCCAGTATTGGTGGACGATGGTGATCGTCTTTGCGTTCCAGATCCCTGTCGACGGCTGGCTTACCAAACTCTCCGCTCCGATCGTGATCTACAGCCCGGATCAGTTTCTCGGGGTGCGAGCGCCGTGGGACATTCCAATCGAAGACTTTGGTTTCGGATTTGCCATGGTGACTCTCGCTATCCTGCTGTGGCGGCGGTGGCTGGATCGTCGGCCGTCATCCCAGGAGGTTGATCGACGTGGTGAAGATGCGCCCTGAGCCTCAGCACATGCGCCCTGAGCCTCAGCACATGCGCCCTGAGCTTGTCGAAGGGCGCATCCGGGTAGCGCTTCGACCGGCTCAGCGCACATGTTGAGGCAAGCATGATCACGACCGAGAACCTCGCAGGGGCCTTCGACGAAGTTGCCGCGCACTATGACCTCATGGTGGCCCTCAACCCTGGCTACCATGCGCAGCTCCGCTCCGCTGCCGATGCCTTGGTGCAGCGGCTGCCGAGATCTGAGCCGGTAGGCTCATCACCCCTGATTCGCCTTCTTGATCTTGGTTGTGGATCCGGTGCGTCTACCCGTGCCGTACAGCACGCAGCGGAGGCTAGAGACCGCCGATTCCTGCTCGTGGGTATCGACGCCTCCGCCGGCATGCTGGAGCAGGCGCGTGCCAAGTCTTGGCCCGAGGGCGTCCGGTTCGAGGTCGGTCAAGCTGAGGAGATTGCCGGATCCACTGAGCCCTGGGGGTTTGTCGACCGGATTCAGGGCGCCTTTGCGGCGTATCTATTCCGCAATCTGTCGGACCGCGATGCAGTGCTCGCCGGACTGTTCGATCTACTCGCCAACGACGGGGTGTTGGTCGTTCAGGAGTATTCGATTGCAGGCTCGCGGCGCGCACAGCTGATCTGGACGCTGGCGTGCTGGATGGTGATCATTCCACTGGGCTGGCTGACCTCGCGGCAGACCCGGCTCTATCGGTATCTGTGGCGTAGCGTGCGGTCCTTCGACTCGATTCAGATCTTTGTCGATCGGCTCTATCGAGCCGGATTCACCGACGTCGAGGTGCGTACCGCCTCGGGCTGGCAGCGCGGCATCTTGCACACTTTCCGGGCGCGTAAGGCTGCGAGCTGGCGCTCTTGATGTCAAATTTCCGACCATTGCGGACTTTTCGGTACGCCGACGCCGGATCGAGCCTTCAAATCCCCGCATTGGTCGGAAATTTGGAGGCGGGGGAGCGCGCCCCATGACCACCAGTCGCAGCAGCGGCCGTTGGCGACCCGGCCGCGACGCTCGCGCCGTCCGTCACCCGGCGACGCCGGGCGCGGCGCGGTTGACTGATACATCCCGCCCCGTGGTCGTGGCCGGTGGTGGCATAGCCGGCATAGCGGCAGCTGTTGGGCTGGCCGAACGCGCCGTGCCAGTGATCATGATCGAGCCGCATGACCAGCTCGGCGGCCGAGTGCGCTCCTGGCCGGTGACGCACGGCGATGACGAGGTCACGATGAGCCGGGGATTTCATGCCTTCTTCCGCCAGTACTACAACCTCCGGGCACTGCTGCGCCGAGTCGATCCTGATCTTCAGTCTCTGGTCGAGGTTCCGGACTATCCGCTGATCTTGGCGGGCGGCCACACCGATTCCTTCGCGTCGATCCCACGGACTCCGCCGCTGAACTTCGCGGCATTCGTAGCCAAGAGCCCATCGTTCAGGCTACGTGACCTTGCTGCGGTGAACGTACCGGCGGCGCTGGAGCTGCTAGACGTTGATTTCCCCAGCACGTTCTCCCGCTATGACGGGGAAAGCGCGACCGACTTCCTGGATCGGCTCAAGTTTCCGGCCACCGCACGCCACCTCGCACTCGAGGTTTTCTCGCGCAGCTTCTTCGCCCACCCCGACGATTTCTCGGCCGGCGAGCTCGTCGCGATGTTCCATGCCTACTTTCTCGGCTCATCGGAGGGTCTGATCTTCGACGTACCGCGGGACGACTATGACCGCTGCCTTTGGTCACCGCTGCGGCGCTACCTGGAACGCCTCGGCGCCGAGGTGCGTACGGGGGAGAGGGTCGCTCGCATCGACGCGAGTCAGGAGGTGCTGCGGATCGGGCTGGAATCCGGTGCCGAGATCGATGCGGCCGCTGTGGTCCTGGCGACTGATCCGGCCGGCTTGCGCCGACTGGCTCTGGAATCTGCGTTAGGTGAGGAGGCGTGGCGCTCACGCGCGGCGGCACTGTGCAATGCACCCCCATTCGCCGTCTGGCGCCTCTGGCTGAACCGACGCGTTACACCTGATCGCCCGGCTTTCCTAGGAACCAGCGGGTTCGGCCCGCTGGACAACATCTCGGTATTGGAACGCTTCGAGGAGGGGGCCCGCAGCTGGTCGGCCGCCCACGGCGGTTCTGTTGTCGAGCTGCACGCGTACGCGCTGGTCGAGCAGCCAAATGAGCGCGTACTGAAGGATCGGCTACTGGTTGAGCTGTATCGCATCTATCCCGAGTTCGATGGAGCCGCGGTGATCGCGGAGGAGTGGTTGGTCAACAACGACTGCCCGATGCTAGGCACCGGCCACTGGGAGCAGCGCCTAACTACTAATACGGAGCACCCGCGGATCGTGCTGGCTGGAGATGGCATCCGATGCAACTTCCCGGTTGCGCTCATGGAGCGTGCAGCAACGACCGGCTTCCTGGCCGCGAATCATCTCCTCGGCTGCTTCGGGCTGGCTGGCCATGACCTCTGGACGGTTCCGATACGGTCCCGACACCGGATCGTGGCGCCGCTGCACCGACTCGTGGCGCGCCAAGACTAGCCAGGAAACCTGCCGCGCTCCCAAAAGCTCGTAGAGCTCTTCGACGCCCAGACTCAGCCCTGCGGATATTTCGCCAGATACTCGTGAACCGTGTCGTGTCTCAAGGCATTGCGCAGCTCTTCGAGCTTTGCCTTGTCGACCATGTCAACCCGGTCGTCCCTTCTGATGGCTGTGCCGGACACCGGCGCCTTGATCAGGTGGACGTCCTTATTGGTCAGGCGAAGCGAGAGGACAGTGCTGCGGATTTTTGCATCGGTGAGGCCCTTATCGACGGTGAGATGCTCGGCCGCTCCACTGACGACACCGATCAGTCTCTTTGGATCAGTGATGATCTTGGTAGACAGCGTCTTCGCAATGATCGCTCTGACAACGTTTCGCTCGTTCGTCGCCCGGTCGAAATCCCCGCGCGGCAGCGCTCGCCGTTCGCCGACGAAATAGATTGCCCGCTCACCAGAGAGGATGATGTTGCCCTTCGGGTAGTGGAAGCGACGGGCGGTGGTGGTGGTGAAAGCGGTTCTGTTATAGACAGTGACCCCTCCGACTTCGTCAGTCAGCTTGGCAAAGCCTTGGAAGTCGACCATCGCAGCGTGGTCCATCTGGGTGTCGGTGAGGTTTTCCAGTGTCGCCACTGTGAGCTTCGAGCCTCCGATGCCGTAGGCCGCATTGATCTTGTTGTTTCCGTGCCCTGGGATAGCTACCCATGTGTCACGTGGAAACGAGATGAAGTACGCCTGGTCGCGCTCGGCATTCAGGTGCAAGATCATGAGCGAACCCGAGCGTGCGACGCTTGGATCGCGACTGTCATAGCCCATCACGACGAAGTTGAGCGCACCGGCGGCCGCTTGCTCCTTGGTCGGATGAGGAGTCGTGCCCGCGTCGGGCATGAGGTCCTCGCGCGCGAGGCTCTCGGTCATGCTTCGCTCAACCTGTTTGACAAAGACTGCCGCAACGACCAGAACCGCCACCAGCGTTGCCGCCACGCTGATCAGGACTATCGGCAGTATGCGACGGCGCTTGGTCGGCTTCGCAGCGGGCTCAGCGTCTACGGTGCTCGGCGAGCCTGGTGCCGCAGTCTTGGCGCTCGGCTCCTTCGGGCCGGGAGCCTGTGAGCCTGTCGGCTCGGGTTTGGTCGGAGCCGCGATCTGGGCAGCGTCTGGCTGGGTTGGTTTGGTGACCAAGGGCGGCGGCGTAGCTGTGGGGCGGGGTTTGGTGGGTGCCGCGGTCCGGACACCGTTTGTCGGCTTGGTCGTGGCCGGGGCAGCGGACTGGGCCATTGCTGCTCTGATCAACGCTTCGTCAGCCCGCGTGTCTGCTGGGTTGGGTTCGGTCGAGGCAGCGGGTTGGGCCGTCGTTGCCTGGCCGGGTTTGGTTGGAACTCTGGTCTGGACACCGTTTGTCGGGCCGGGCTTGATCGGGGTAGCCGATTTGTTAGGTGTTGTGGGGCCCGGTTTGGTGGGCGCCGCAGCCTGGGAGGCGCCTGGTTCAGTCGGTTTGGTTAGCGGGGGCGGCGGAACCGTTGGCCCGGGTTTAGTGAGGTCTGCGGTTTCGCCTCGGTTTGTCGGGGTGGGTCTGGTTGGGGCAAACGGCTTGCCCGTTGCTGTGGGGCTGAGCTTGGGTGGGGCCGGAGTTCTGGCGGCGCTCGGCTGGGCCGGTTTGCTCGGCGCGACTGGTGGAGTTCTTGCCGGGTTGGACTTGATCGGTGCGGGCAGAGTGCCGCTCGGCTTGGTTGGCGACGCCGGTCGGGCGCCTACCGGGCTGGGCTTGATGAACGCTGCCGCAGCGTGTCTGTTTGCCGGGCCCGGTTTGCCGGACGCAGCGGCCCGTGCATCGCTCGGCTGGGCCGGTTTGGTTGCCAAGGCTGGCCGGCCTTGTGCCGGGGTGGGTTTGATGGGCGCTGCACCGGAGGCACCGTTTGGCTGGGCGGGCTTCGTTGGTGGTGCAGTTCGCGTGCTGCTGGGCTGAGCCGGTTTGATCGGCGCTGCCGGTTTGTTGCCTGCCTGGCCGGGTTTGCTCGGCTCTGGCTGGGCAGCGCTTGCCTGAGCTGGCTTTTTGGGTGTGGCCGGATGGAGATTTGCCGGGCGCGGTTCGCTTGGGGCGCTCGGGTTGCGAGCGTCGCCTCCAGTGCTCGGCTTGAGATCGGTCATGGTTTCCCCCGGGTCCAGAGAGTCCCGGGATGTATGCCCGGGACCCAGGAGCAGTCTAACGTTGCAAACGTCTGGGTCAGTCTCCTTAGAAATCTTGAGCGAAGCGGCAACCCCTCCCTCCAAGCTTGCGCCGCCGTGGCCCGCTCAAATCGTCCTAGACGATGGATGACTCCATGCGCCGATTACTAAATCGTTATGACTGTTTGCCCACTGGCTAGGGCCTTCGCTGCCGCCTCGGGTCACACATGCCTTGGAAGTCAGCCAGGAAACTCGGCGCGCTGCCGCAGCTCATACCGACGTTCGGCGTACTCAAGGTCGTCCACCCAAAGCTTTCGGGCAGTGTGCCTGATGCCAGGTCGGACCAGTGGCGCCAACCAGCGCGCCACCTGGAACCCCGACCGATCCGAGTACGCGATAGTAGCTTCGGTGACCATCGTGCGCGGCCGGCCGTCGCCACCAAGACCGAGGGGCGTGGCATGAGTCTCTACCACGCTGCCGGCACCCTCGCCCTCGGTGATGTGCATCACGATCGTGCGGCTGTCTGGGCAGCTGAATTCGGCGCGGACCGGCACACCCCAGGTCCGGCTCAGACGGAACGTCACGTCGACCGCGAGCACCTGATCATCGCTGGCATCGTCGTCCACCACCAGATGGCTGAAGGCATACGGATGGAACCAGGAGCCGTGCCAGGGATCGAGCCGGTTGGCGATGACGTCCTCGGGTTCGCAGATGCCGGGCTTCGCGATGACCGCACTGACCGATTCGGGCAGTGGCGGGCGGGCGGAGAGCGCGGGCCGGTCCGTAGCTAGCTCTCCATCAGTCGGCAGGCCTACCCAGATGAGCACACCGTCGTCGTAGGCACGGTACGGACTCCAGGTCTGATCGCCGTTCTGCGTCAGCGCCAGCCCATGCCATCGGCAATACATGGTGCCGTCCATGACCGGGCACTTGTCGAGAAGCGCCCCCAGGTGCGGGCACGCTCCAGGACCCGCAACAAGTCCACCGGTGGAGTTGCGCCAGAAGACCACCTCACGCCCGGCGATCATGCGCGTCACCGACTCTTTGCGCCCTACATCGCCGCTGGCACCGGCCACGAACCACCCGCCGGAGTTACGCGACTGGGCTGCTCGCAGCGCCTCGGCAATGCGAGCCGGTTTGGCTAGTCGCCAGGTCGCGGCCATACGGTTCTCACGCGGCTGAGGGACGCGTGAGATCGGGATCCGGGAGCGCACAGCTGATCTGGAGATCTCCGGCAGCGGGCTATTACGTGTCCTGAGTGACATCGCTGCTCCTTCGCTGGTAAAGCTCCGCTTGCTTCTTGAGCGTCCGCGGACCTGTCACCATGATGCGGGCCGCCGTTGCGGCCTTGCGCGGCGTGGGTACCCGTGCGCGATGCGAGAAGACGTCGTACCCGTTGCGCTCGATCTCATCGAGGATCTGTGAATAGAGCACTCGGGCGGTCCCCACACAGCGCGCCGACCGCGGTGGCAACATCGCGATTCCCGTATCGGCGAAGGAGTAGAGCGCGCGATTGCGTTCAATCTCGTACGCCAGGAATGCCCGCCACTCGGGAGTCACGGTGCGCCGTCCGACATCAACTTCAAAGAGCCGAAGATCATCTTGTGGAACATAAACGCGACCTCGATCAAGATCTTCATCGATGTCGCGCAAAAAGTTGGTGAGTTGAAAGGCCAAGCCGAGGGATCGCGCCGGCGCCCGAGCTGCTCTGCCGACTGGCTCCAGCACCGGCAGCATCATCTCCCCTATCACGGCGGCCGAGCCCTCCATGTAGGTGCGGAGGTCCTCCCACGTCTCATATGAGGTCGTTGTCAGATCCATTGCCATAGCGCCAAAGAAGCGGTCGAAGTATTCCTGAGGGATATGACACGTGATCACTGTGTGCACAATTGCGGCCATCACAGGATCGCCACTACCGCCGGCCGCCAAGCTCGTTCGAAACTCCTCCGCGAATGCGTCGAGTCGTGCGCCGACAGCGCACGTGGCAGCTGAGCTGCTCGAAGGCTCCGATTCTCCCGTTTCGTCAAACTCGGGAAGGATCGGCTCGGGATCAGGCAGCGTCGGTTCGGGTTCGGGAGGAATGTCGGCTGAGCCGGAGATGTGGGCTGAGCCCGAAATGCGGGCTGAGCCTGTCGAAGCCCCGGAATTGTTCGCGCTGTGAGCCGAGCCGGAGATGTGGGCTGAGCCCGAAATGCGGGCTGAGCCTGTCGAAGCCCCGGAATTGTTAGTGCTGTGGGCTGAGCCCGAGACGTGGGCTGAGCCCGTCGAAGCCCCAAGGTCCGACTCACTCGGAAGATCAACAATGTCGTCGGCCAGCCGGCAGAGAGCATAAATGGCGTGTACATGCTTGCGTTGCGGTTTGGCCAGCAATGCCGCGCCCCAAAAGTACGTGGTGCCGTAACGCCACGTCAGCTTGGCGCATTCGCGGTAGCCCTCGATCAGCAGCGCTTCGTATGAGTTCCAGTCGCTCATCGTCGTGGCTCCCGAAAGTATGCGGTGACACGGCTGGCCGCAAGTTTTCCGGAGATGAGCACTATCGGGACACCGACCCCTGGAACCGTTCCTGAGCCGGCGAAGAACATCCCGGGGAGCTGACGTTCGACGTTCGACGGTCGGAACGGTCCGGTTTGGGAGAACGTGTGGGCCAACGCGAACGGCGTGCCCGCCGCCATGCCCTGGGCCTGCCACTCGAGCGGAGTTACGAGCTCTTCGGTGATCACGTCGTTGGGGTATCCATGCTGGGCTAGGAATGTATGCAGACGATCCCGGAGCGGTGCCGCCTCGATCGACCAGTTGATCTTGCCGTTGAGGTTGGGAACGGGTTCCAGAACGTAGAGGGTTGCGCAGCCGTCTGGTGCCAGCACCGGGTCATCGAGCGACGGAATGGTCACCAGTCGCGAGGGATCGGGCATGAACTGGCCACGTTTCAGCAGCGCATCAAAGGCGGAGCTCCATTGAGTGCCGAAATGGATGTTGTGGTGGGCGACGGGACGTTCTGGAACTCCGCGTACGCCCACATGCCAAACGACCGCGGAGGGGGAGTATCTACCGCTGACGACCGCCCGCGGTGGACGAAGATCACCGAGCAGCTGCTGGTAGGCGGTGGGAAGATCAACAGTGCAGACCACAGCGTCAGCCATGATCCGCTCGCCAGATGCTGTACGGACACCAGCTACTTGGCCCGTAGGGGAGCGCAAGATCGTTTCCACCGAGTCGCCGTAGCGAAAACTTGCGCCTGACTTTTCGGCAACTTGCGCCATGATCTGTGGGATTGCGTGGATCCCGCCTTCGGGGAACCACACGCCCTCAATGGTGTCCATGTAGGTAATTACGGCGTAAAGGGCCAGAGCGGATTCAGGCGACAGGCCGGCGTACATGGCCTGAAAGCTGAACAGCCGATGCAGGCGGGGATCGGAGAACCGTTTGCGCACCGCCGCACCGAGGCGACCGAAGGCGCCGAGACGCACGAGCTGGGCAAGCGCGCGGGGTGAGGACAGCAGTCCGAGCGGGGAGTCGAAGTTCCGGTCGATGAAGTTCGGCATCTCGATCAGGTAGAGCCGCCGCAGCCAGTCGACGAACGAGTCGAAGGCGGCGGCATCCACGCTGCCGCACGTTTGGGCGATCTCCTCACGCATTGCTTCCCGGCCGTGGCGCACATGGATCGTGCTGCCATCGGCGAAGCATGCACGGTATGCCGGGTCGAGCCGCCGCATGGGTAGCAGTTCGCCGAGGGTGGCACTGGAATCACCGGTCGCGACACGGATTGGATCTGTGATGAGGTCGGGCATGGTGAGCACCGTCGGCCCGGTATCGAATATGAATCCATCGCGGTGGAGAACGCCGGCCCGGCCGCCGGGCACTTGTTCCCGCTCGACAACTGTGACGTCGTACCCTCGGCCCATCAGGTAGCACGCGGCTGACAGGCCGGCCAGCCCGGCCCCGATCACAACGACGGGGTTCATCGGTGCGCGCCTACCATGATCGCCTTCCCAGGCGGCTCAGGTAGATGAAGCGTCTTGTTGGCCGATCGTCACCGCATCCGTCATCGAGGCAGTCATGAGCGAAACTCTAATCGGCGTCGTGCTTTAGCTAGGGATGCTGGCAGTGCGGTGTCGGGTTAGCGGTGAGCTCCCGCTTTGGGACTGTTCCGGGGCTGGCTAGAGATATATGTGTCATCCGAATCCCAACGCCGCTTTCCCTGAGCCTGGGCAGAACGGCGCTGCTGCGGGGCGTAAGAGTCATAACCGCTCCCGTAGGCGTATGCCGCAGCCTCGCGACGAGCGATTTTGTTCATCACCACCCCGAATAGATGCGCTCCCGCCGTTTCCAACGACTCCAGGGACTGCTGCAACTGTGGGCGGTGGATGCGATCAACGCCTACAACCACCAGCGCGCCACCGGCGAGGTTGCTCAACACCACGGCGTCTGTCACTGGCAACAACGGCGGGCTGTCCAATAGCACCATGTCATAGGAGGTGGATAGCTGTTCCAGCAGATCAGCCATTGCCGTAGACCCCAATAGCTCACTTGGATTTGGCGGTATCTGTCCCGCGGGCAACAGATCCAAGCTGGTCTTTCCCAGCGGCTGGACGACGTCCTCCACCTCGGCGCGCCCGATCAGCACAGTGGTCAGACCCACCCCGCCCTCAATACCCAGATACTCCGCGATCGAGGGTCGGCGGAGGTCTGCATCGACGAGGATCACCCGAGCACCCGCATCCGCTAGAGATACCGCAAGGTTGATCGCGATCGTTGATTTGCCCTCACCCGGAATCGACGAACTGATCACAATCGACTTCGACCGATGCCCAATATCGATGAACTGCAGGTTGGTTCGCAATCGCCGCACCGCCTCGGATGGAGCGGCCAGCGGCTGATCTCGGAGAATCACCGGATGCGACGACACCTCTTGGTCGTAAGCAACCACACCGAGTATCGGGCTCTCAGTCAAGGCGCGAACATCGTTCTCGTTGCGAACTTTGGTATCCAAGACATGCCGTAGCACTGCAACACCTAGTCCTATTAGCAAACCTAGGATTAGGCCTCCTCCGAGATTTCGGATGATCTTGGGAGACGATGGCTTGTCTGGCACCTCCGCACCTGCGATTGGGGTCGCCACCACAGCTTGTGTCCCATAGTCCTTCTGTGGCGACAGATCGGCGGTCGCCCTTGCCAGTTCCCGGCCGACCGCGTTGGCGATGTCGGCAGCCCGAGTGGGGTTCGGATCGGTCGCTGAGATCTCTAGAATCACCGTCTCTACTGGCACCGTCGCCTCAACGGACTCCGCCAGCTGCTTCGGGGTGGTTCTCAGGTTGAGCTCACCAATCACCGGAGCCAAAACCCGTGGCGATGTAGCTACCTCGGCGTACGACGACATCTGCTTTTCAGCGAAGTTTGATCCTTGCGCCAGGTCCGTCACTGACTCGCCGGCTACAGCGATGAACAGCCGAGTCGTAGCAGTGTATTTCTTGGGCATCGCCAATGTGACGGCCGAGGCCAGGGCCAGAGTCGTTAGGGTGATGATCACCACGCCGAGCCATCGGCGCCGAAGGATGTCTAGATAGTCACTCAGCTCCACCGCATGTTCCCCCGAGTCGGCCACAGCTTCGGAACTCACAGTCAAGCATGGCTTCCGGACTGGTACATGGTGCCATGGTCACGGCTTTACACCTAATTGTGGAAGCCCGGGAAAAGTATCGCTGCGTAGACCACCCTGCGGGCAGCGGACTGGCTTCAAACAATGGGCGGTGCTCACTATTGCCGCAGTCCGCGTGTCACTCGGCAGAGAGCTAGGCGCCGGAACGAGTTGCTCTGTCGGCTTTCAGTCCTCAGTTTCTGCCGCGTGGCTATGCTCAGCGGGTGCACCGGGGGAGCAAGGTCATTCTGATTGGGTTCCTCGCGGTGCTCATTGTGGTGAACGTGGTGCTGCTCATGCTGCTGTTCCGTCCGGACCGGGTTCTGATAGCCCGCCCCTCCCATCAGGAACCAGGCGATGCTGGTTCGCCTCCTGCCACATCGTTGCCAGCTCCCAGTACTTCGACTAATGCAACGCCCTCGACTCGGCCTATCGAGCCGGCTCCTTCCACCCGGCTGCTCTTGGCCGTCTCCTCCAAGACGGCGTGGCGCGCGACGGTCGGCGACTGCGACACCCCAGGCAGAATCGAGCGGTCAACTGATGGCGGTGCCAGATGGAAAGGAGTCATTAGGAGCGGCCCCACTCCGATCGTGAGACTCGGCGCCGAGCCAAGCGGCGAACTCTTCACCATTGGCGGTACACGTCGAAGCTGCTCCGTCCGCTACCTGGCCTATGCCGACGACGGCACAGTCAAAACCTCGGCACGCCCGAAAAATGTGTGGTTCCTCACTCCACAGAACCTCGACCAAATCAATGGGCCTGGCGGGGCAAAGAACACTCCATGCAACGGTCACGCGATCGGCCTCGCGTCGCTCGACTTGTCTCGAGCTCTAGTCATGTGCGATGACGGCACGGCAATGAGCACCGGTGATTCAGGGAAGACCTGGCGACAGGTGGTCCGGATTCCCGCCACACTCGCCATCACTGCTAGTGGCGGTCGCTACTGGGTTGCCGGAGCTCACGCGGGCTGCGATGGCGTCACGGTCCAATCACTGACCGAAAGAAGGGGCAGTCTAGCGCGCGGACGAATCCGTTGTGCTGCTGGCCTCGATGTCACCGCCGGGCAAGTGGCCTTGGATGTCACCGGCGACGGCACGGTCTGGCTCTGGAGTGGAGGCAGAGTCGTGACCTCAAAGGACGATGGCCAGACGTGGGAATGACGACAGTTGTAGCGGCGCAGTCCTGAGTCGACCAGCTCGCCAGTACTTCGGCACATTCATGAACTTCTAGCTCAGACTGCGGCGACGAGCAGCGGCGTGCCGACAGCTACCAGTGCGGGTGCCACGCGTCTTTTGGCGTTTTCCTGCTATTCACGTCTGATCCAGCCATAATGGGCAAGCCTAGATTCAGCCGCCGTTCATAAAGGGGGAAGCGACGGCCATGAGTGTGCTCACGCCTAGTCGAACGCCTCACAAGCTGAGCGGACCCCCTGTCCATACCCAGCCGCGACCTGGGGGCATGGAAGTTCAAGATCTCTCCCCAGTGTCGACGCCATCGTTGACGTCCGCGCCGCGCGAGCTACCAAAAGGTAGGCCGCGAGTCATGCCATCTCATCTAGCGGCGTGGTGGTCAGGCCTCCCGCGGTTTGGTCTCTTGTTGTTTGTCGGCGACGTGGTTGCGTTCCTCGGGACATTCCTCTTCGTGACCTCGTTCACGCGTGGCCATCTTCTTCAGTTCATACTCCTTGTCTTGGCATATGCATGGCTCGGCTTGTATACGTCACGGCTCTCCATGTCGGTATTGGACGATCTGCCACGCCTGGCAGGCGGTTCAATACTTGCCGTTACAGTGAGCGTCACGGTAGCGGTCATCCACGGTGAAGGTCGTGCCGACTATCAGATGCTTGCGCGCGCCGCACTACTAGCTTTGGGCGTTGTACTCGTTCGC
>Ga0081455_10005868_pt1 | contig 13344 bp, 12 predicted proteins | sample TabmetS3T2R1_FD_70207 | JGI IMG/M metagenome (GOLD analysis project Ga0081455, IMG submission 70207) | Tabebuia heterophylla rhizosphere microbial communities from the University of Puerto Rico - S3T2R1 | ecosystem: Host-associated > Plants > Roots > Rhizosphere ... | reverse complement strand
CTGGACACGAAGAGTATCCGATTTTCTTCCAGCTCGAAGTGCAGAAGATTGTGACCAACGCCGTGCATTGGCTAGCGGCCGGTTCCTCAACCGGCAAGTAATTAACGAGGCGAGAGAAGATCAAGTATCAGTCGTTCATGGCCACGGGTTCAGAAATCCCCCTATCCGGATGACAGTGGCGATAGTAGACGCACCTTCGAATTTCCGCGGTATGATGTGCCCGGGTTTTGCAATCTCCTTGTCCCTCTCATCGAGCAGAGGGCTCAGGGAAAGCCGAACACCGACCGCGCCCGTAGCCTCGTGTGCAAGAAAGCACACGAGTTAATCACCACGAGTACAGCCGAAAAATCCCGGCCCGCGCAATGGTTTTACGGTTTACTTCGTGCTCTCCCCGGGTAAGCGGCCTCTTGCCCCCGTTGCCGTTTTTTTCACTGCGATTTTTCGCTGTTATGGTCGCTACCCACGGATGGACTACGGTCCGGCCAGCGGTTCTTCGAGTTGCGGCATCGTGTCCGTCCCCCGAGCTACTTCAAGTAGGAAGCGAGTGAGTCCATTTCCTCTTTCACTACACCCGCTGTAATGCCGTTAAGCTCGGTTAGGCCTAGTCACGAGAGGGCGCTGTCGCGTCGGCGCTGCACACGGCCGGGCGCTAACCGCGGGGGGATCGCAACCGTCGTTTATGGAAGAGAGTGCTCAAAAAAAGGCTTTTGCGACCTAGGGAGCTATTCTGATGGCTTCCATGACATAGGTCAAATGCAGGCATTGAAGGCCAGATTGCGATCAGGGAGGAAAGAGCGACGGCTCGCGAGCTGCTCGTTGGAAGTCTTCGGGATTGTGTGGCGCTTCCGGCTTCCCGATGAACTTGAACATACCCCCTTCCGTAACGACAATGTCGCCGTAGACGAGGGTGTCATCTTCAAGAATACGTCGCAATAGATCCTCCTCAGGTGGAGGGATCATGCTTTTGCCCTCACGCCGCATCTCCTGGATACGCGCCTTCGCGGCTTCGACACGCGACCTCCATTGCTCGCGGGTCATCGAAGTGGGGTCGTCTAAATTGTCGCTTTGCTGGGCGGAAGCGTCGCTTGCCAGACAGCAGAACGCAAAAAGAACGATTTGACGCAAATTCATAGCGGTGACCTAAAACGACGGGGCTAACGAACGTGGCAAACCAGAATCGGGTACGAAGGAACTCAGTTTCAAACCCTTAAGGCTTGCTTCTCAGGGCATCGACAGGAACCTCGGGGTCCTCGGGGGCTCGGTTCTGGCCCCAACCTTAGACGTCGCGCACCAAGTCTCCGACCGGCAGAACGATATAAGCAATGATTGGAGTTGAGAAGGAGCTCGCGCCTGGCAGACGAACCCCGACTTGATACCAGCAAAGCCTGACGGCGTCGGGCCGTTAGTCTGCTGACGTCGCCATTGAATACGAGCACTGGCAGTCAGCGCAATGGACCAGAATGCCAGTCACCGTTGGCTCCATCCCGTCGAAGATGATCTCTTGCTCGCGCATGCCGCAATGATTCCGCAGCCGGCGAGGGCACCCAAATTGTCAATTCCCTGGAGAGGGAACGCGGTGGGAATACGGCGGCTCGAGCCCGCCATTCCACTCTTGCAAAGGTCCGATCAGAAATTGCCACAATTTGTAAGGAAGGTAGCTTCAGCCCCGGCGTATTAGGAGGCGAATATGGAAAGTACTCGTGCTTCCGATAATCGCGAACAATTTGATCAAGCGGCGAACGCGCTTATGACTAGTCTTCGAAAGAGCAGAGATCTCAATATCGAAATTCGGCAGGCGTTGCTGCTTAAGGAACGGGCGGATTCGATCAGCAATGCCAGTGGTGAATCTCGTACCGCAGTTCTTAAACTGCTGAGTGACATAGTTGACCGTGTTTCCCGGCCATAGGTCGCCGTGCGCTAGTCCCGAACCGATCTCTACGCGCTCTTGCTATCTCGCGAGAACGTATTTGAACGTTCGCTGCACCACCTCGCTGTAGCGACCGTTGTTGAATTCAACGTCGATCACCCACAAAGCCGCGATCGCGACACACGCTGCAAGAATCTGCTTCATATCGTTTGTCCTTCAATAGGGCGAAGGATGTCGGATTTGATACGAACCGCAATACTCAAAAGTGAACAAGAACAAGGAAATTTACGAGCGTGTAACATCGTAACGCTGCTCGAAGGTCTCTTGTCGACTCGTCTGCCTCTACACCAGCGCATCGGAGATAGACGGACTTTTCATGCGCGGGACTTTGGCCTGCAGAACGTGTGACGCCAAAAAGCCTCGCTTGTCCTGTGGGTGACGTAGTAGCAGGGCAAGAGGTTTTACATTCGCTGGCGGAGCGTGTGCAAAGTGATTTCCGGCGGACAGTTCAAGCGAACAGGCAATAGGCTCGTTCCGGCACCGACTGACGTGTAACCAGCCATTCTACCGTACCGCCAAGCACCCGCACCCATCGAGCGCGGTAAGCGAGCCTCCAACTTGATTGGAATTCCGCCGGGAAGACAGAGCTGTCCACCGTGGGTATGTCCACTGAGCATTAGATTGAATCCAGCACTGGCCGCCTTGCGGTAAACCTCAGGCGTGTGAGACAGCAAAATGGAGAATGCGCCGCCTGGAATTTGCTTCGCCGCCTTCTCAATGTCGTCGGTCCGGTAAAAATGCGCATCGTCGATGCCGGCTAGATATATCTGACTATCGTTGCGTGAGAGTGTTACGCACTCATTGAAGAGCATCCGGATTCCCATCTCTTCGAGCGCGGGCACCATGTAGATGCTGTCGTGGTTGCCAAGTACTCCATACAACGGCTCTCTTAGCTGGGCCCTCAGCTCAAGTATGCTCTTGAGGCTTTTATCGAATGGTCCATATGTTTTTCCGCGATAGTCTCCCGTCAATACGCAAATGTCGTATTTGAGGTCGCCAACAATGCTGATGAGGTGCTGCATCGCTCCCTCGCTTATGTCGGCGTGCAAATCACTGAGATGAAGAATTGTGAAATCTGCAAATGCCGGAGGAAGGCTCTCAAATTCAAGCAAATTTCTCCGAATGGCGATCTGATCGGCGTTGTGACGCGCGCGGCTGTACAGCCCCATCAGCTTCAACGCGCTTCCAATGACCTTTGGCGCCGAGTACCAATTTTCGAGATTGAAGATGATCAATCCTTGGCCAAAAAGTTGAGCCTCGTGCTCGGTCTCCACTTTCAGTCGCTGCTCCACGTGTTCGGTGCCGATCCGATTCACGAGGCTTTGTAATGCCAATATATTCACGATCAGCGATTGAACCTCGCCTTCGAGCAAATGTCAAAGTGACATAGCAAACCGCGAGTGGTGGTCGGGCCTCGCAGCCATATTGCGCGCGGCCGCCTCAGCCGATTCCTTCCGAAGCCTTTCGAGAGAGGCGCGATAGCCGCCCATCATCCTGAATGCCTAGATCGCGAGAAATAGGACGGACAGCATACCGACAGCAACAAGTGCCCGCGCACAAGCGAACAGGTAGCCTGATCGCCATGCGACCCGAGAAGCCCGGAAGCGTGCCGGGCGGAGAGCGATGCAGTTTGGTTACCCGAGGGCATAGTCGGGCGCGATCGCCCGTGCACCAAACGGCGGCCATGCGGTGCACAGCAAGGTTAAGAGCAGCGCTACCCTTAAATGCCGGCTTCCGCTCTCGAGATCAACAGCCCTGGCAGCAATAGCGGTTCCAGATTTAACCAGTTTCAGCGGCGTTCAGCTTAACGCGCAAGTTTTGTTGCCGATTTGCAAGGACAATAGGATGATCGGCATCCGTCAGCTTACGTTCGAGAAATCGATATTGGTTCTCGCGGCCCGACTCAAAATACGGGTCAAAGGAATTAACAACAGCAGAATTTGCGACAGTGTCAAAAACGCCGAACGACCTTATGTACCAGTTTCAGGATCTTGAGGAACTTTATCAGGAGCTCTTGGCGCTTCGAATAAGAGTTCGCCAGGCTGAACGCGCCAACGCAAAGCGCACCGATGTCGGTCCCAAGACAAGAACCGGCAATCCTGCCCGGCGGAAGCAACTGGCTCACAAGCGGGCGAGATGATTTGGGAGGAGAGCAGGCTTAAGAGACGTGCTCAATTTGAAAATCCTCGATCCGCCTCCCGGAGCGGAGCTGTGCGGCCAGCCAACGTGGTTGCTTGCCCCGTCCCGTCCACGTTTGTGATGGCTCTTCCGGATTCCGGAACTTTGGTGAGACCTTTGGGTATTGTCGGCGCCGAGATTTCCCCTGATGCATCTCGGCCTCGAATCGCCCATCGAGTTGCCTCAGGCGCTTCTCAAGAAGGTCCCGTTTTTCGATCAACCTTGAAGTAAGCTGCGCTGAGACTTCCTCGTAGAGCTCCCACAACTCATCGACTGGCTGGCACTCCAGATCATCGTGCTTCACGACTGCCCCCACGGCATGATTTGGTAGATTGCCTTGATCACGAGCAAAAAGGCAATCGTTTTCGATCTCACGTTGTGCAAAAACTCTGCTCAACCGCCGTCCGTCTTCCTTGCTGAACTCTTGGCGACCAATCCAATTGGCCGTCAACGGTCTGCTGACGGTATCAGCTTAGGTCTTCAACCCGAATTTTACTGCCCGGAATCAGAATGCATGTCCCGCGAATGAAGTCACGATGAGGTGCCGCCTCCCGACTGGGGGCCTTGCCAGCGCCCCGATGCGTCAAAATTTGCCAATGGGCACCAAGGCTCGCCCTTTCAGTCTGGTTTGGCGTTTTGGGAGGATCGCATGTTAATTTCGGAACTCGTGAAGTTCAGTGCCGTAATCGCGAAACGCTCTTCGGATAGACGTTTTTCGAGATATCGCTGTTCGGCATCGCTCAGTCTGGTCTTGAGCAGGCTCTGATAGCGATCAATATTGCTCAAATGCGCACGTAAACGGGTAATTCTCTCTTCCATGACACCCTCAGTTGCATCCAAAAACTAACATCTCGTGCAAAGGTTCGATTATGAAAATAATTGCATAATTTAACCAGTCTCCATTTAAAATACTAGTACCTCGGGACAGCCTGTGACGTTTCGTGTAGGTTGGCGTTTAAATTGAGGGTTCTTCAGGTTGGACGCGAGAGCCATGCTCAGTTGCGTTTTGATTGCGATCGCTTGCCTGCCGGCGCTTCTGACATTTGTCTGGTTTTCCGAGGTCCTCGCAGGCTGCTTTGCCTTGCGCAGGGAGAGGACCGCTCCGGTTGCGGCATTGGGCGCGCTGTCTCACAGGACGGCCGTCCTTATTCCAGCTCACAATGAGGGGGCGGGAGTACTTCCCACTATCTGCGACGTTCAAGCACAAATCGGACCGAATGACCGTATCCTTGTGATCGCCGATAATTGTACTGATGATACTGCCGCGACAGTCCAAGCGGCAGGGGTCGACGTGATAGTTCGCACCGATCCCGCACGCCGTGGCAAAGGCTACGCGCTGGAGTTCGGTGTGCGGCACTTGGGTCTCGATTCTTGCGATATCGTTATCATGCTGGATGCCGACTGCCGGCTCGGTGAGAATGCGCTGAGGCACCTGTCGGATAGCGCAATGGCGAGCGGGCGCCCGGTGCAGTCGCTTTATCTCATGCTGGCGCCAGAGAATGCGCCCGTGGGCAAAGGGGTCAACCTGTTTGCCTGGCGCGTCAAGAATTGGATTAGGCCGCTTGGCCTGAAGCTGCTTGGGTTACCAACTCAGCTCTTCGGCACGGGCATGGCCTTCCCACTCAGTCTGCTCTTGGACCGCGACCTGGGAAATAGCCGGCTGGCGGAAGATACGGCTTTGGGGATTGGCCTTGCCTCGGAGGGCCATCCGCCACTTTTCACGAGTGAGGCGAAAGTCCACAGTTATTTCCCGATATCGCAAGCCGGCAGCGAGCAGCAGCGTGAGCGTTGGGAGAAGGGTCATCTCGACAATATTGTCGATCTGGTTCCAGTGGCACTCGCCAAATCGCTGCGCCATAAAAACCTTGGTTTGGCTGCGCTCGCCATCGACATGGCAATCCCTCCTTTGTCGTTGCTTGTGATTGTCACGGCGCTTTGCGAGATCCTCGGCGGCATAGCGTTTGTGCTGGGTGCGCCGCCCGCCGCACTTGCCATTCCGTCGTTGAGCGCTCTGCTTCTTGTGCTCGGAACGGTGCTTGCCTGGATAGCTGTCGGTCGCGACGTGCTTCCTCTTCGCGAATTGCTCCGTCTTCCGTTGCACGTTAACCAAAAACTGAGCTTTTATCGGAGGGTTGCGAGCGGGAAGGCCACGTCGGCTTGGATTAGAACTGATCGCAGTTGAATGTAACTCCGGCTAGTGTAAGCAACACCGCTCGCGTACGTGTCAAGGTACCATCTGGAAGCGGACGGAGCTCGCGATGCCCACTCGTTATCGCATCATGCGGTAAACCGAAGTTGCTAAGGGAAAGGCATGATGTCCGTGCGTGCATCAGGAAGCCCGAGAACGATGGCGGGGTACGAATTCGGATTTCTGTTGGAGCGGGCTCTCGGACATGCCACGCATGCCAAGAACCTTCTCACCAACGTCGCTCGTGACCCCGAGGTGCACGCGCATTGGGGCCTGATCGACTTTGAAGTCACCGGAGCTGCCGGCAAGATCCCTCTCTACCGGAGCAACTGGACGGTGCGGGCAGGAGTGTGCGCGTACCGCGAGGTTGCCCGCATGAACAGACAGACCAGGCTTGACGCCCTGTTCTTCCATACGCAGGTGCCGGCCATCCTCGCCCAGCGCTGGCTCCGCAAGATTCCCGGCATCGTCTCGCTCGACGCCACGCCACTCCAGTATGACGAACTGGGGATGTTCTATAAGCACGAGCAGGGCCCGGCGTGGCTGGAGGCCTGGAAATGGCGCCTGAACCGCGACTGCTTCACGTCCGCGCGCCGGCTCGTTGCGTGGTCGGAGTGGACGAAGCGCGGCCTTGTGCAGGGCTATGGCGTGCCTGCCGATAAGATTACTGTCATTCCCCCCGGCGTGAATGTGCATGAATGGCGTCGACCAATGCCGCGCGTTCCTCATGCCGGTCCGGTCAAGATTCTCTTCGTCGGAGGTGACCTCGAGCGAAAAGGGGGGCTGGTGCTCCTTGAGGCCTTTCGTGCACTCCGACACTTGGGGCTCGAACTTCACCTGGTGACCAAGGATCGCCTGCCGCCGGAGCCAGGTGTTTTCATCTACAACAATCTTGAAGCCAACAGCCAGTCGCTGAAGGATCTCTACCATACCTGCGATATCTTCGCCCTGCCGACCTTCGGAGACTGTCTGCCGATGGTGCTCTCGGAGGCGGGCGCCTCTGGAATGGCGATCATCTCCACGAATGTGGCGGCGATCCCTGAGTTTGTCCGCAATGGAGAAACGGGCCTGACGGTTCCGGTGGGCGATGCAGCCTCGCTGACGCAGGCACTGCGAGATTTGGCGACGAATCCCGCTTTTCGCATGGTGCTCGGTGAACGCGCCATGGCTCACGCAAGCCGTCACCACGATGCCCCAACCAATGCCAGCCGTCTCCTCGGCCTGCTCAAGGCAGAGGCAAGCGCCGCGCGCGCGGAAAGGCTTGCCGCTCCGACGGAGCGCTACGTTTAGCCGCAAGAGAGGTAGGGGTTCTGCAGCAATGGGTCCTTCGGTATTAGCGAAACCCTTTCCGCTTGTCTCGGATTTATTTTTTGTGATTGCCCTACTGGTTCTAGCCGGCGCGATCGGCGACCGGATCTTGCGAATTCTCGGTATTTCGCAAAAAGAACTGACAACTCCCGAGCGGGTTGCGCTTTGCGGCGCTTTGGGTCTCGGAATTCTCCAGTACGTCTTTCTGATTCTGGGAGCACTCCACGTTCTCTCGATCACCTCGGTAGGTCTGACTTTGTTGGCGCTCTTGGTCCTGTTTGGCACAGGTATCATCGGTGTCGTCAGGAGCGGAGTGCGCTATGCGCGGGGTCTTCACCTGGCACATTGGGAACTGACAGCGAAAGTGCTCGCTGTTGCGATTGTTGTCGTGCTCGGCATTGCCCTGATCCTGGCGGCGACGCCAGTTACCGATCCGGATGGAGTGGGCTACCATGTAGCGGCCTTGAAGTGGTGGATGGAGGCCCAGACCCTCATAGCGCTTCCTACCTACATCCATACCTACTCGCCCATGGGTGGCGAGACGGTGATGGGACTGGGGTTCGCCACTTGGAGCGATACATCAGTAAAGGTGATCCACTGGGCGTTTGGGGCTCTGACGCTGGTGGCCCTTTACGGAGCCGGCAGCCGGCTGACCAACCACATTGGGGGACTGGTAGTGGCGGGGCTCTTTCTCGCCTTTGCCTTCCCGCACTACTCGTGGGCCTACATCGATCTGGGTGTCGCTCTCTACGTGGCGACCGCGTGTTTGGCTTGGGTTCACTGGCACCGAAGCAATGACGTGCGCTGGCTTCGCACGGCGGCGCTATGCGCGGGGCTCGCCGCAACATTCAAGCTGACCCTGGTGCTCTTTGGTGCAACTCTGATCGCTCTTTCAGTTCCCGCGCTGCTTCGGCGAGGATCAGCCTCCCGGGCGCTCTGCGAGTTGGTCGGCATTGGCGCACTTGCCGGAACCCCCATTTTGCCCTGGCTTGTCCGAACCTGGATTCTCACCGGCAATCCGGTCTATCCGTTCCTACACACAGTCTTTCCCACGCCACATTGGTCCGCTGATGCGGCGTGGGCTTTTCGGGAGTATTTTCAACACTACAATTGGGGAACGTCGCATCCCGAGTGGTCGGACAATCTGCGACGCGGTGCCCGGCTCAGTGCCTTCGTATTCGTGCTGGCACTGACTGGATGGTGTGGGTTCCTTATCCGGGACCCCCTGCGGCGCAATCTGGTGCTTCTGTCTGGCTTGGCGGTCCTGATACACATCTGGTTTCTAGGCTTCTACGCGCGCTTGACTTTGCCTCTTTGGCCACTGTTCCTGCTGACCGCTCTCTCGTTCACCACGGCCCTGTGGACGCGGCGCGAAGCGCGCGTCGTAGCACCTGCTCTGGCCGTTCTTGCGCTGGTCTTGACCACCCTCAGGGTCGGTGTTGGCAATATGCAGGATAGTCTCGCCTTCCAGGTGGGAAACCTTTCGCGCATGGACTACTTGAGGAAGCGCGGGTTCAATACGGAAATGATCGAGCTCGCCCGTCGTGAAATTCCCAACGACGCCATTGCGCTCCTCTATCCTGCACACGGATATTACTACAACTTTCGGGGCTTGAACTTCGGGCCCATTGGGCAGCGTCATATCCGCTTCGACACTTGGGAACACTTCAACGACGATATTGATGCAATGAGAGTAAGCTACCTTATCTGCAACGAGGAGGTACGTGTGCCTCCAGCTCTCCCTATCGATCCTCTTGCAGCCAATGAGCAGGCGTTCTTGAGGCGTTTGACCGCGGAGCGTGCCGAGAAGATTGCTGTCGCAAGAGGCGATGCTATTTGGAGAATACGGCGGCGAACCTGATGGCGCGAGTGACTGCGATCCTTCAGGTCATTTGGGATCCTGAGGCTTCCAATCGGGCCTCGGTGCTTCTGGGAACACGATGAAGCGTCGAGCTGTGAAATTGAGCACCAGACCGATCGCCGTCGCAGTGACCTTGGCCAGCCAGGGCGGGCTGCCGAGTGAAACGAATCCGACCGTGGTGTACATGTCGATGATGCCGATCACGGACACCACGAAGAAATACACCAGGAGTTCGGAGGGCGTTCGCCATTTGGCATTGTGTCGGAATATCAGCTTGATCGACAGGAAGTAGTTGACCAGCGCGGCGATGAAGAACGCCGTCAGCGCGGCTACCGACACGTTCACGCCGGCGCTGTGCGCAGCGACGAACACCAGTAAATTGACAATGGCCGAAAAGCCGCCGACGAACAGGTAGAACAGGAACTGAATCGCGATCGGAACCTTTGGAAGGTTGTATTTGAGGATGCAGTAGAGGGCGCGCCAGGCGTCTCGCATCCCGATCTTCTTGCCTTCGGCATAGGTCCGACCGCGGTACGAAATACCCATTTCGTACACACGGACCCGCATCTGTGCCACCTTGGCGACGACCTCGGGTTCGAATCCAAACCGGTTTTCCTCGATGGTGATGCTTTGGATGATCTCGCGACGAAATACCTTGTAGCAAGTCTCCATGTCCGTGAGGTTGAGATCGGTGAGCATGTTGGAGAGCGTCGTCAAGATGCGGTTCCCCACGGAGTGCCAGTAGTAAAGAACGCGGTGATAGCCGTGCGAAAGAAAACGCGACCCTAGCACGACGTCTGCTTCTCCAGCACGGAGCGGGACAAGCAACCGTACCAAGTCCCGCGGGTCGTATTCCCGGTCGGCGTCCTGAATTGCCACGAAGTCTCCCGTGGCCGAAGCGATGCCCGTGCGGAGCGCCGCACCCTTGCCCTGGTTCTTCTCGTGGTGACGGAGAATCATGCCCGGAACGTGCTCTGCGAGGCGGCGCGCAACGGCCAGGCTCCCATCCGTCGAGCAGTCGTCGACGATAATCAGCTCAAGTTCAAGGCTTTCACCCTGGATCGCGAGTACGCTATCCACGCAACCTTCGAGCGTCTTCTCCTCGTTGTAGCAAGGGATGACTATGCTGAGCTTTACGCGCCCAGGCTGCACTTCGATGGTGGGAGCCAGCAGTTCAGAACTCGCTGCAAGTGCCACGGCTAACGAGTTCCCGTGGGGGCGCCAACGTCAAGAAACTCCGATGTCGTAGCGCGCCAAATCGAGATGAAAAGTAGCGAGAGAGTGACGAGTGGTTCGCAAGACATTTGAAGGACCGGTCTGCTCTGTAAACTATTGCCCAGTAGTCAGGAGCCTATTACAAGCTTGAATGAAAATCTGATTGGATTCAATAGAAAATCAATATATATATAATTGGGTTAATGAATTAAATAATGGCACATAAGAGTTAATATTTGGCGAGCCGAGAAGTAAGGGGAAGTCCCGTGTCCTCGGATGCTTACATTGAAGATTTGAAGATCAGTGCGCTTCCACTCGCGGAGACCGCTAAGCGTATTTGCCGCCAAGCAGGATCTGGGGCGGCCGAAATTGTCTTCACGATGAACCTCGACCACGTCGTCAAAATGCGCAGAGATGCGGCATTTCGAGAAGTGTATGGACGAGCAGGGTTGATTACGGCAGATGGCTTTCCCATCGTGCTGGCCTGTCGCCTGCAGGGCAAACGAGTCAGTCGCGTTGCAGGATCAGACTTGATTGCTCCGATCAGCGCAGAAGCGGCGCGCTGCGGCAAGTCCATCTATCTGTTCGGATCAAGCTTGCAAGTGCTAAACAAGGCGTCGCGGCTTCTCCAGGAGCGCAATGCAGGTCTGACGATCGCGGGCGTTTTTGCGCCGCCGCAGGGGTTCGATCCTACATCCGAATATGCACGCCACTGCATCGCGACAATCGGCAGTTCAGGAGCTGATCTCTGCTTGGTCGCCCTCGGCGCACCCAAGCAGGAGCTGTTTGCCGATCAAGGAGGCAGCCTCCTGCCCAATACTTCGTTTGTCTGCATTGGCGCCGGACTGGATTTCATCGCCGGGGTACAGGTACGCGCGCCGCATTGGATGCAGCGTTGGGGTTTGGAATGGCTGTGGCGCGCTGCGAGCGATCCGCAGCGACTCCTCTACCGGTACTTACTGTGCATGGGGGTCCTGCCAGGCGTGCTTGCCCGTGCAGCGCTCGTCCCGCGGCGTCATTGACATGGCTCGTCACCCGCGCTGAAGCGCGGTTCGATTTCCGCTTTGCCAGAAAACAACTTAGCCCGAAGGGAGGGCGCCCCCTCGTTCCCAAACCAGTAGCGCCGGCACTGCTGCCTTGCGATTGATCAGAGCCACGTCGCGCAGATCGTCGCCGTAAGGCAGAATTCGATATGGTCAGCGATAGTATCCCCAGCCGCCATATGTGTACCGAGTCCAATAAGCGCCGCCTCCGAAGGGGCCGTAGGCTCCGTAGAGCGAAGAGCACGAATAACGATCAGGGCAACAGTTTTGCCTCTGTTCGCAACCCGCCGATCTGACGACAGCGCGCGCCCGACCGTTATACTGAATATCGGCTGCCATTACGTCTGATGTTGAAACCACTCCACCTGCGAGCAGGCACCCGAGAAAGATAATAGCTTGAGTGGTCTTCATGACGTCGTCCCTCTGGTTCGCGGGAGATTCTCCAGTCGTGGAATGTAGCCCAATGGGATCGCGCTAGGCAATCCACCCAATTGGTCAGTTGAGGGGGTCCGCGGCACTGGGGATCATCTAGCCCTCCCTTGGGGCGCCGGTGCTTCGTAAGGCGCTCCGCCCTTTATGCCATGTCATTTCCAAGACCGGGCAGCTCATGGATCCTAGCCCCCTTCAGGCACGCGTCGAGTGCCCGATCGTCGAATTGGGTCTCCAGCGGCTTTTCTCCTGTGCCTGCCTCTTGTGCCACTCCCACGCTGTGGCGATGATGTCATCGAGGCCGGTAATGCGTGGCCGCCAGTGCAATTCGCTTGCCGCGCGCATGGAATTGCTGATCAGTCGTGCGGGATCCCCAGGTCGTCGTTCGCCGAACCTCGCAGGGACAGGTAGCCCCGTCACACGTTCGACCGACGCGATCACCTCGCGAACAGAATAGCCGTGGCCATTTCCCAGGTTGAACGCGCGGTGCGTGAGACCCTGTTCCAGGGCTTTCAGTGCCAGGACATGCGCCTCCGCCAAGTCGGTCACGTGGATGTAGTCACGAATGCATGTTCCATCGGGCGTCTCGTAGTCGTCTCCGAAGATCGTGATGGCCTCGCGGTCTCCGCAGGCGGCGCCGAGAACGAGGGGCACCAGATGCGTCTCGGGATCGTGGTCCTCTCCGATCTCGACGTCTGGATCTGCTCCGGCCGCATTGAAATAGCGCAGCGCTACGGACCTCAATCGGTGGGCCGCATGAAAATCGGCGAGCATACGCTCGACCATAAGTTTCGAGCCGCCATAAGCATTGATCGGTGCTTGAGGTAATGTCTCGTCGATCGGCACCTGGTCGGTAGCGCCATAAGTGGCGCACGTGCTCGACAGGACAAATTGATCGACGCCATGGTCTCTCAGCGCCTCGAGCAGCGTCAAAGAGCCGGCGACATTGTTGCGATAGTATTTTCCGGGATTTAAAACCGATTCTCCAACATAGGCGAAAGCGGCAAAGTGCAGGCAGGCGCTTGGACGGTACTTCTCAATGGCCCGATCAAGAGCAGTTCGATCGAGGATGTCCCCCCTTTCGAGAGGGCCCCATTTGGCCGCCCACGCGTGGCCCGACGATAAATTGTCGAAAGCAATGGGCAGATATCCTTCTTTTGCCAACACCTTGCAGGCATGCGAGCCGATATAGCCG
>Ga0081455_10005866_pt1 | contig 13352 bp, 12 predicted proteins | sample TabmetS3T2R1_FD_70207 | JGI IMG/M metagenome (GOLD analysis project Ga0081455, IMG submission 70207) | Tabebuia heterophylla rhizosphere microbial communities from the University of Puerto Rico - S3T2R1 | ecosystem: Host-associated > Plants > Roots > Rhizosphere ... | reverse complement strand
CGCCGGCTGTTCCTGATCGGGATCAGCCTGTTCACGGCCGCCTCGCTCGCCTGCGGCTTGTCGACCTCGCAGGAGGCGCTGGTCGCGTCGCGGGCCGTCCAGGGGCTCGGCGGCGCTGTGGTCGCCGCCGTCGCCCTCTCCCTGATCATGACGCTCTTCACCGAGCCGGCCGAGCGGGCAAAGGCGATGGGGATCTTCGGTTTCGTGCTCTCGGGCGGCGGGACGATCGGCGTGCTCCTCGGCGGCATCCTCACGGACGCGCTCGACTGGCACTGGATCTTCCTGGTCAACCTTCCCGTCGGCATCGCCGTCTTCGCGCTGACGCTCGCGCTGCTGCCCACGTCACGCGGGATCGCCACAGGACGGGTCGACCTGGCCGGCGCAATCGCCGTGACCGGGTCGCTGATGCTCGCCGTCTACGCGATCGTGAACGGAAACGACGCCGGCTGGACGTCGTTCCAGACGCTCGGCCTGCTCGCCTCGGCCGTGGCGCTGTTCGCACTCTTCCTCGTCATCGAGGTACGGGTGCCCACGCCGTTGATGCCGCTCGGGCTCTTCCGAATCCGCAACGTCTCGACCGCCAACGCCGTCGGCGTGCTGATGGCGGCCGGCATGTTCGCCTACTTCTTCCTGTCGGCGCTCTACCTCCAGGAGGTCCTCGGCTACAGCCCGATGGAGGTCGGCCTCGCGTACCTGCCATCGACGGTGCTGTGGGGAGCCTCGTCGCTGCTCCTCTCCGACCGGCTCGTCATGCGGTTCGGGATCAAGCCGCCGCTGATCGCGGGCCTCTCGCTGATGACCGTCGGCCTCATCCTCCTCGCCCGGACGCCGGTTGACGGGAACTTCCTCGTCGACGTCCTGCCGGCGACCCTCGCGGTCGGTCTCGGAGCGGGAATTGGGTTCAACCCGCTCCTACTGGCCGCGATGAGCGGCGTCGCGCCGACCGAGAGCGGTCTGGCCTCGGGCGTCGTCAACACGGCGTTCATGATGGGCGGCGCGCTCGGGCTGGCGGTCCTCGCCAGCGTCGCTGCGTCGCGGACCGACACGCTGACCGCCTCCGGCGAGGGGCCGCTCGAGGCGCTGAACGGCGGGTACAACGTCGCGTTCATCGTCGGCTCGATCTTCGTCGTCGTCTCAGCTGTGGTGGCAGGCGCCCTCCTTCGCTCCGATGTGTCGGCTGGGGCCCACGAGAGGGAAGCCGTGGGCGCCCCCGCCACCGCGGAAGCGGACTAGCCCACGACCTCGTAGTGCGTGGCTCGGAGGTCGCGCTCAAGCAGGAACCGCTCGTCCTCCGGGTAGAAGACCGCCATCTCGTAGTCGTCACCCGCGAATGCCTTGACGGCGTCGAGTGACTCCCAGAGCGTGAACATCACGAACTCGGTGCGGTCCTCCTCGAGGTCGCGACGCAGCATCCGGACGCCGCGGTTGCCGGGCGTCGCCGTGTACTCCGCGACGCCGGTGTCGCGGATGTACGCCGCGTAGTCGTCGCTGTCGGAGCGTCGCACGACGCCGCGCCAGATGCGGGCGATCATCGTCGCCCGCCGCCCTCGAACGGAAGGCCGGCGTCCATCCAATCCTTCTTTCCTCCGGCGTAATGCCGGACGTTGCGGTAGCCGAGCTCGATCAGCCGGTCGGCGACGATGACCGAGCTGTCGCAGGTCGGGAGCGAGCAGTACACGACGATCTCGGTCTCCCGATCCGGGATCCGGCCGGGACCCCGCTCGTCCACCCACTCTGGCGGCAGGTTGATCGCGCCGGGTAGGTGCGAGTGCGCGAAGGACATCGGCGCGAGCGCGTCAACCAGGACGAAGGCGTCCTCGCCCTCGATCTTCTGAACCAGCTCGTCGCGGCTGATCTCCGCCAGCGTCATCGTCGCAAGGGTACGCACGCGCGGAAGGTCGGGATCACCGCGGTCGTTTGCATAAGTAGATGTCACTGGATTCGTTCTTCGAGCTCGCGTCCGCCTCCCCGTGGACGTACGCCGTGATCATCGGCGTCGCAGCCCTCGACGCGCTCGTGCCGCTGGTGCCGAGCGAGGCCACGGTCATCTCAGCGGGAGTGCTCGCGGGAGCCGGCGACCTCCAGCTCGCGTTTGTGATCGCCGCCGCGGCCGCCGGCGCCTACGCCGGGGACTCCAGCGCGTACTGGCTTGGCCGAGGGCTCGATCACCGGCTCGCGCGCAGGCTGTTCCGGGGTGAAAAGGGGGTTGAGCGGCGGGCCTGGGCCGAGCAGACCCTGGCGCGCCACGGTGGCCCGCTGATCTTCGGAGCCCGCTTCATCCCCGGCGGGCGCACGGCGACGACGGTGACCGCGGGCCTCGTGACCATGCGTTGGATCCTCTTCGCGACCTTCGCGGCTCTCGCAGCAGTCGGCTGGGCTTCGTACGCCGCCCTGCTCGGCTACATCGGCGGGCGAGCCTTCGAAAACAATCCGCTCTGGGGTCTGCTCATCGGCTTCGGCCTGGCAGCTCTGACCTTCCTCATCGTCGAAGTGGCACGGCGAGCGCGGAGACGCTCGCGTCGCGCAGCCGTGGTCGAGGCGATCGTCGAGAAGCGACCGGCCGAGCAGCGGCGCGCCGCGTGAGGCGATGAGTTTTTCTCCGGACGCTCGTCATAGTCGGTAGGTGAGTCCTCAACCGAGCCAACTGGAGTCCGGCGCGGTCGCCGCCGCGCGTGCGGGCGACGAAGCTGCGTTCGCGAGCCTGGTCGAGCCGCATCGCCGCGAGCTCCAGGTGCACTGCTATCGGATGCTCGGGTCGCTCGAGGACTCCGAGGACCTCGTCCAGGAGACGTTCCTGCGGGCGTGGCGGAGGCGGGAGACGTTCGAGGGACGCTCCTCGTTCCGCGCGTGGCTGTACCGGATCGCGACTAACGCCTGCCTGGACGCGCTGGAGCGCCGACCGCGCGTCGCCACGGCCACGCGCGGCGCGCAACCCGTTGCCGAGGTTCCGTGGCTGCAGCCGTACCCGGACGACCTGCTCGAGGGCGTCGCCGCCGGCGAGGCCGAGCCGGAGGCCGAAGTCGTCGACAAGGAGACGATCGAGCTCGCGTTCATCGCTGCGATCCAGCTGTTGCCGCCGAAACAGCGGGCCGTCCTGATCTCGCGGGACGTTCTCGGCTGGTCGGCGGCGGAAAGCGCGGACCTGCTGGACACGAGCGTGGCGTCGGTGAACAGCGCGCTGCAGCGGGCGCGGGCGACGATGAAGGAGCACCTACCCCGGCGCCGCCTGGACTGGGCTGCCGAGGCACAGCCCAGCCCCGAGGAGCGCGATTTGCTCGAGCGCTACATGAACGCGACCGAGCAAGCCGACGCGAAAGCGATGGTCGAACTGCTGCGCGCCGACGCCCTGTGCACCATGCCTCCCGCCCCGGAGCGGTACGTCGGAGCCGAGAAGATCGTCGAGGCCTGGGTGGAAGGCGGCTGGGGCGACGACGAGTGGGGCCATCTCCGGTGCGTCCTCACCCGGGTCAACAAGCAGCCGGCGGTCGCGTGCTACGTCAAACGCGCGGGGGACTCGGAGTACCGGCCGCTCGCGCTCGACGTCCTGCGGATCGAGGAAGGAGAGCTCGCGGAGATCACCGCTTTTCAACTCGAACCACTTCTGGAGGCCCTCGGCTTGCCGCGGAAGCTCTGATGAGGGAGCCGCCCGGGTTCGAGGTCCGGGCGGTCGCGGTCGACCCAGGCGGCCACCGGATCTACAACGAGCGGGAATGGCAGGACGCGATCGTCGTCGTCGCTTCCGGCGAGATCGAGCTCGAGTCGGTGAGCGGCGCCCGTCACAGCTTCGCCCGTGGCGCCGTCCTCTGGCTCTGCGAGCTTCCCCTGCGCGCACTTCACAACCGCGGGGCCGAGTCGGCCGTGCTCGTCGCCGTGTCGCGTCAAGGAACAGCCCGCCGATGACGGCGTCTGGAACGATGAGTTTCACGCAGCTCCGCGGTCCTAAGGAGGACAATCGATCATGGTGACCCAAAGCCGACCTCAAGCTCAAACGAGCCTGGATGAGCTCGTCTCCGCCGTCCGTGCGGTCGTCGAGCGCCAAGCGGACTGGCCACACACGGCGCGGCTCGTCGCCCGGGTCCTGGAACGCTGTCTCCCGTCGCCGGAGGTACTGACCGCGGAGCAGCGCGCCGGAGATCCGCGAGGGCATCGGAGCTACCCACTCCACATCGAGCCGGACGGGACCTTCTCGATCGTCGGCCTGGTGTGGCGGCCAGGGCAGGTGACGCCGGTCCACGACCACGTCACCTGGTGTGTGTTCGGGGTCATCCAGGGCATAGAGCACGAGGAGCTCTTCACGCTCGACGAAGAGAGCGAGTATCTGGTCGAGGCGGGAACGAACACGAACCACGCGGGAGACGTCAGCGGCTTCGCGCCGCCCGGCGACATCCATCGAGTCCGAAACGCCGGCGACGACACGGCGATCTCGATCCATGTCTACGGGACCGACGTCTCGCGGATCGGGTCGAGCGTTCGCCGCTACTACGACCAGCCGGTGGTCTGCGCCTGACCAAGACGACAAGGGGGAACCGAATGACCAAGCACAAGACCGCGACGCGCGAGGAGTGGCAGGCGGCCAGGAACGAGCTGCTGGAGCGCGAGAACGAGCACGCCGAGCGCAGCAAGGAGCTCGCCGACGAGAGGCGGGAGCTGCCCTGGGTCAAGGTCGAGAAGGAGTACTCGTTCGCCACCGAGGAAGGGACGAAAACGCTCGCCGAGCTCTTCGACGGCCGCTCTCAGCTCCTCGCCTACAACATCATGTTCGGACCGAGCTACAGCGGCGCCTGCCCGGGTTGTTCCAACCTTGCCGATCACCTCGACAGCGCGCTCGTCCACCTCAATCACCGCGACGTCACCCTGATGTGCTTCTCGCGGGCGCCGATCGAGAAGCTCCAGGCCTACAAGCAGCGCATGGGCTGGCAGTTCCCGTGGGCGTCCACGTACGAGAGCGACTTCCCGTTCGACTTCGACCTCGCGATGAAGGCAGAGCAGATGGTGGAGAACGACGAGATCCAGGCGCTCGTCAAGGAGCCGCCGGACTGGCTCGAGGAGTGGTCGAATCAGGTCGGGACCGAGCTCGAAAAGGGCCTTGCGGAGGGCCCGGGCTGGATCGCGTTCGCGCTCGACGACGGCGTCGTCTACCACACCTACACGCGGATGGCGCCGGACCGGGACTTCGTCACGCCCTACTACCTCCAGCTGCTCGACCGCACGCCCCAGGGACGTGATGAAGACGACTTCACGTCATTCAGGAAAGACGAATACGAATGAACCTGCTTGCAACACCTGGGCGCAAGCTTGTGCTCCTGCTCGGGGTCGTGGCGCTCGCCTGGGCGGTCACGATCGAGCGCATGCAGGGCATGGACGCCGGCCCGGGGACCGACCTGGGCGGGCTCGGCTGGTACCTCGGCGTCTGGGTGGCGATGATGGCCGCGATGATGCTGCCGTCGGCGGTGCCGGCGGCGAAGGTCGTCGCCGAGGCGTCGCGCGCCCTGCCGACCGTTCTCTTCGGCATCGGCTACCTCGCCGTCTGGACCGCCTTCGGCATTGCCGCCTACGTGCTCTTCCGGATTGTGACGTCGTTCGAGATCGAGCGGCTGGCGTGGGACCGCGACGGTCCGTACGTCGCCGGCGCTGTCATCCTCGCGGCAGGGATCTACGAGCTCACGCCGCTGAAGGAGCGCCTGCTGCGCGCCTGCCGACTTGCGCACGACGCTGACGATCGCGGCGCTCTCCGGGCCGGGCTCATGAACGGCTCCTACTGCGTCGGCTGCTGCGTGGGCCTGATGGCCGTGCTGTTCGCGCTCGGGGTGATGAGCATCTTCTGGATGGTCATCGTCGCCGGCGTGATCTTCGTCGAGAAGGTCCTGCCGAACGGGCTGCGGCTCTCAAGGCTCGTCGGGATCGCGCTGATCGCCCTGGGGCTGTGGGTCGCTGTCGCACCGGGCAGCGTCCCGATGCTGACCGAGCCCGACGATGCCCCGGCGATGCAGATGGAGATGTAAACGTGGCCGAGCACCGGGTCGGAAACCGAGAGGAGTGGCTCGAGGCGCGGACGGCCTTGCTCGAGCGCGAGAAGGAGCTGACGCGGCGCAGCGACGAGCTCGCGCGCGAGCGGCGGGAGCTGCCCTGGGTGCCGGTCGAGAAGGAGTACACGTTCGAGACCGACGAGGGCACGAAGACGCTGCCGCAGCTCTTCGCCGGGCGCTCGCAGCTGCTCGTCTACCACTTCATGTTCGGCCCGGCCTACAGCGCTGGGTGTCCGACGTGCTCGGCCGCCGCAGACACCTTCGACGGCGGCGTCGTCCATCTGAATCAGCGGGACGTGACGTTCCTCTGCATCTCGCGCGCGCCGCTCGAGCAGCTGCAGGCGTACAAGCGGCGGATGGGCTGGAGCTTCCCCTGGGCGTCGTCTGCCGGGAGCGACTTCAACTTCGACTTCGGCGTCTCGTTCACGCACGAGCAGCAACGAGACGGCGCCGATTACAACTACCGCCCGGTCAGGCTGCTCGCGATCCTGGAAGCCGGCGTCGCCCCGGAGGCGATCGAGTCGATTGCGGCCGACGTCGGGACCGACGTCGCCGGCTACCTGACGGAGTTGCCGGGCCTGAGCGCCTTCGCGCTCGAGGACGGCGCCGTCTACCACACGTACTCCACGTACGCCCGGGGCGGCGAGTTCGTGCTGGGCTTCTACCCGTTCCTCGACCGGGTGCCGAGAGGTCGCGACGAGGACGATCCGCCCGAGAACTGGATTCGCAGGCACGACGAGTATGGCGATGCCTGAGCACGCGGTCGGAACTCGAGAGGAGTGGCTCGCGGCGCGGAAGCGCCTGCTGGAGGAGGAGAAGCAGCTGACGCGTCGCAGCGACGAGCTCGCGCGCGAGCGGCGGCAGCTGCCCTGGGTGCCGGTCGAGAAGGAGTACACGTTCGAGACGAACGAGGGCACGAAGACGCTGCCGCAGCTCTTCGACGGCCGCTCGCAGCTGCTCGCCTACCACTTCATGTTCGGCCCATCGGTCGAAGGCTGGCCGGAGGTCGGATGTCCGGGCTGCTCGTACACCGCCGACACGCTCGACGTCGCCGTCGAGCACCTCCCGCACCGCGACGTGACGTTCGTCGCCGTGTCCAGGGCGCCGCTCGAGCAGCTGGAGGCTTACAGGCGCCGCATGGGTTGGAGCTTCCCCTGGGTTTCGTACGGAAACAGCGACTTCAACCTCGACTTCGCGGTCTTCACGGAAGCAGGGAGGCGCACCGGCACGGGGTTCAACTTCGACACGCCCAAGCACGCCGACATCGACCTCCGGAACGAGGAGCTCCACGGGCTGAGCGCGTTCGCGCTCGAGGACGGCGTCGTCTACCACACGTACTCGACCTACGACCGCGGCACGGATGCCCTGAACGCGACCTGGCAGCTACTGGACAGGGCACCGAAGGGGCGGGGCGACGACTTCGAGGGCTGGCCGCGGCGGCGGTTCGAGTATCCGGACGGTGCCTAGCGGGGAGCGGATCCTCCGGGCGAACGGCGTCGACCTCTGCGTCGAGACCTTCGGCGACGACGCCGATCCCGCCATCCTCCTGATCGCCGGCGCGACGTCGTCGATGCTCGCCTGGGAGGAAGCGTTCTGCGAGCGGCTTGCCGCCGGCTCGCGGTTCGTCATTCGCTACGACTTCCGCGACACCGGCCGCTCGGTCACCTACGAGCCGGGGGCTCCGGGCTACACGGGCCAGGACCTGATCGCGGACACGATCGGTCTTCTCGATGCCCTCGGGCTCGACGGCGCTCACTTCGTGGGAGTCTCCATGGGTGGAGCGATGGCCCAGGTCGCCGCGCTCGACTACCCCGAGCGGGTCTCGTCGCTGACGCTGATCTCGACGAGCCCAGCCGGGCCTGGAGCGTTCGACCTCCCGGGCAGCTCCGAGGAGCTGAGCGCCTACTTCGCCGAGCGGTCGCTGCCCGACTGGTCCGACCGCGACGCGGTGATCGACTACACCGTCGAGTTTGCGCGCCGACTCGCCGCCGGGTCGCGCCCCTTCGACGAGGCGCCCTGGCGGGAGCTGGCGAGCCGCGACTTCGAGCGCAGCATCAACCTCGAGTCGAGCATGACGAACCACTTCGTCTCTCGGGACGGCCGCGAGTGGCGAGAGGATCTCGGAGCGGTCCGCGCCCCGACGCTCGTGATCCACGGCGACGAGGATCCGTTGTTTCCGCTCGCGCATGGCGCTGCGCTCGCGAACGAGATCCCCGGCGCGCGGCTGCTCACGCTCGAGCACACCGGCCACGAGCTCCCCAGCAGGGTGTGGGACGTCGTCGTGCCGGCGATCATCCAGCAAACCGAAGGAATTTGACGGCGGGGCTCGTCCCTGTCAGAGTCGCTTCGCCAAGTCCTGCAGGCCTTCGGGTCCGCGGGACTTGGTGTTTTTTGGCCTCTGTCGCCGGGTACGCTCCGGGCGTGCGCGCCCTCGCCGCGGTGGTTGCCCTCGTCATCGTCTCGTCTGCGGCGGCCGCCGAAAGCGACCGGCGGTTCTTCCCCCTGCAAGTCGCCAACGAGTGGACGTTCGAGGACACGGACTTCGGCGGCGACTCGAGCATGCGCGTCCCGTGGCGCCGGGCAGGCGTGTTCCAGCTCGCCGGGTTCCCCGGCGCGTCTGAGCTTCGCGTCCGGTACTCGGGCGAGACACTCCAGGCCTGGGATCAGCGCCAGCGCCGCTGGGAAGCGCTACTCCGATTGGGTGCGGCTGCCGGCACGACCTACCAGGTCTACCTCCCCGCGCCGTTCTGGAGCGGCGCTCGCGTCACCGTCTCCTCGCGGCGTGCAACCGCCCCTAACCAGGTGCTGCGTCGCTCCTACAAGGGGACCCTTCGCTTGGTCGTGCGACCCCCTGCAGGGCTCTCCGACGCGGGCGTGACCGGCCTCTGGTTCGCGCCGCGGATCGGACTCGTCCGCTGGGAGGAGCAGTCCTTCACGGGACCGAGGGTGCACGTCCTCTCGCGTGTGCGTATCGCAGGCTGATCATCGAGAACGTGTGCGGCAACTCGACATGGTGACTTGTCACCGAAGGGCGGATATGTAATCGTCCGCGCCGTCTGCGGCTGGATGTAGACCGACGGCGGCGGCGCCGTCGCAGACAAAAAGGGGGGAACATGCCGTACAAGCCCGTTTGGGCGTGTCTGGTGCTCGTCGTGTCGCTGCTCGCGGCCGCGCCGGGCTCTCTGTCTGCACAGAGCAGTCCGGATGCACTCGACGTTGCACGCAAGTACCTGGACGCAAACGCGGCTGACCTCGGCGTCACGAGCGCCGATGTCGCGGATGTCGCGGTGACGAGCAACTACACGAGCTCTCACAACGGCGTCACCCACGTCAACCTCAACCAGCGCTACCAGGACCTCGAAGTGTTCGGCGGCAACGTCACGGTCAACGTCGCCGCCGACGGGCACGTCGTCTTCGCAGCCGGCAGCCTCGTCAAAGGACTGGCCGAGTCGAAGTCTGGCGCTTCCGAGCTGAAGGCCACCGAAGCGGTCGAGTCGGCCGCCGAGGGACTCCGGCTCGACCAACCAACTGACCTGAAGGTGATCAGCAGCAGCGCGGACAAGGCCGTCGTCTCGGAGGGCGGAATCTCCGACGCACCGATCCCGCTCCGCCGAGGCTGGCAGCCGACGAAGAGCGGCCTGCGCATGGCCTGGCAGCTCGTGATCGACGACTCGTCGGGGGACTCGGTCTGGAACGCGACGGTCGACGCGGCGACTGGTGAGCTGCTCAATGTCGACGACTGGACGTCACGCGACAACCTCGGCGATCTCAAGAGCACGCTGGCACGGTCCTCGGCGGCCGGGACGAGCACGTCGAACCTCGTCACGCCGAACCCCGTGAACGACGGCTCGAGCTACCGGGTCTTCGAGCTTCCGAAGGAGAGCCCGAACGACGGGCCGCGGACGCTCGTCCAGAACCCGGCAGACGCGCTCGCCTCGCCGTTCGGCTGGCATGACACAAACGCCGTCGCCGGGCCGGAGTTCACGATCGCCCGCGGGACGAACGCGCACGCCTACCTCGACCAGGATGACAGCGAAACAGCCGACTTCGGCGAGCCGGACGTCGGCGCGGGGCTCGACTTCGACTTCCCGCTCGACCTGACCCAGCACGCCCAGAACTACCGGGGCGCCGCGGTGTCGAACCTCTTCTACTGGAACAACATCATCCACGACGTGATGTACCGGTACGGGTTCGACGAGCCGTCCGGCAACTTCCAGGCCAACAACTACGCGCGGGGGGGCACGCAGGGCGACTACGTCCGCGCGGAGGCCGCCGACGGCGGTGGCACGAACAACGCCAACTTCTCGCCCCCGATCGAGACGCCGACGTCGGGCGGAACGCCGCGGATGCAGATGTTCCTCTGGCCGGGCAACCAGTTCGGCGCCCAGAACCAGGTGGTCGTCGACGGCCTGGGCTCTTTCGACTCGTCGTGGGCACGCTTCTCGCCCGCGCCGTCTCCGGCCGGGACGTCCGGCCAACTGATCAACGCCGGCAACGGGTGCACGGCCGCCGACTACGCGTCGGCACCGGCCGGTGACTGGATCGCGATCGTCACCGGCAGCAACGCCGGCTGCCAGAACATCGAGAAGGGACGGCAGGCAAGCGCGGCCGGAGCGAGGGCGCTCATCGTCGCTCTCAACGCCGGCGGAGCCGCGCCGATCCTGACCGGCTCGATGACGACCGCTCCGCCGACGATCCCCGTCGCGAGCATCACGCAGGCTGACGGAAACGCGATCCGGGCGGCGATCGCCGCGGGCCCGACGACGGGAACGGTGCGCAAGCACCCGAACCATCCGGGCATCCGCGACGGCGATCTCGAGAGCGGGATCATCATCCATGAGTACGGGCACGGGATCTCCACTCGACTGACCGGCGGTCCCGCCGTCAACTGTCTGGACGGCAATGAGCAGGCGGGCGAGGGCTGGAGCGACTACTTCGCGATCACGATGCTGCTCGATCCGGCTCTCGACGATCCGAACCAGCCGCGCGGCATGGGCCCGTATGCGCTGTTCCAGAATGACCGCCACGGCGCGGGGATCCGGCCGCGGCCCTACTCGCGCGACATGGCGATCCAGCCGTTCACCTACGACTCGATCAAGACCGGTGGCTGGCTCGAGGGAGCCTCGCTGGCGCTCCCGCACGGGCTCGGCCACGGCTGGGCGTCCGTGCTGTGGGACCTCGATTGGGATCTGATCGACAAGTACGGCTTCAATCCGGACGTCTACGGCGCCTGGAACTCGGGTGGCAACAACCGCTCGCTCCAGTACGTGATGGACGGCCTGAAGATGCAGGGCTGTGCCCCTGGGCTGGTCGTTGCGCGCGGCGCGATCGTGGCCGCCACGGAGGAGCTGGGCGGCGACTCGGGTGGCAACAACCGCTCGCTCCAGTACGTGATGGACGGCCTGAAGATGCAGGGCTGTGCCCCTGGGCTGGTCGTTGCGCGCGGCGCGATCGTGGCCGCCACGGAGGAGCTGGGCGGCGAGGACACGTGCACGGTGTGGGCGACGTTCGCCCGCCGTGGTCTCGGCTTCGGCGCCGTCCAGGGCACGACGAACCGCGACGACAACGAGGAGGCGTTCGACACGCATCCGGACTGCCGGCGCAGCTTCTTCGGCCTCTCCGACGAGCCGTCGCTGAACACGGTCAACCGCGGCGACGCGGTGAACATGGAGTTCGATGCCGGCGGTAATCGCGGTCTCGACATCCTCGCGAGCGACTCGCCTTACTCGCGACAGGTGGACTGCGACACCCTCCGTACGGTGACGCCGGGCGCCGAGTTCATCACGCCGCGGCCGCTGCCGATCCCGGCGCAGACGCCGGGGAACTCGCGGCTCTCCTACAACCCGGCAACCGGCCGGTACACGTTCCCGTGGAAGACGCTCCAGGAGTGGGGCGGCACCTGCCGCGAGTTCGTCCTGACGCGCGACGACGGCCTCCAGCACCGCGCCTACTTCCGCATCCAGGCCAACCCGGCGTACGCAGTCTCGGGCCGTGTCCTCGACGCGGACGGTCAAGCCGTCGCGAACGCGACTGTGACTCTGCGTGGCCCGATCTTCGCGACGACGACGAGTGACGCGAACGGCCTGTACTCGTTCGACCCACTGCCCAGGGGCACCTACCAGGCGACGGCTTCGGGGGGCGGGTGCTTCGACCCGCAGACTCGGACACTCAACCTGGACCGGCCGAGAACGCTCGACTTCACCCTCCCGGAGCGCAGCGACGCCTTCGGGTACACCTGCAGGCTCGAGGCCGCAGCGTTCGAAGAGGCTGCCACGGTCGTCCCGCTTACCGGGGACGACGTCGCTACCACGATCAATCTCCCGTTCTCGTTCCGGTTCTACGGGTTCCCCTACACACGGGCGCACGTCTGCACCAACGGCCTGATCGAGTTCGTTGGCCCTGCCACCACCAGCTGTCCGGCGGGGAATGGTTCGATCCCGTCGACCGCCCGGCCCAACGGGGCGATCTACTCGTTCTGGGACGACACGTTCGTCGACGCCCAGGCGTCGATCCGTTCGGAGCTGAAGGGCACCGCTCCGAATCGACGCTTCGTCATCGAGTTCAGAAATCTCCACTTCTTCCAGGACACGAGCCGGCGTGTCGACTTCAACATCGTTCTTCACGAGAACGGCGAGATCGTCACGCAGTACCGAAACCTGGGCGCCGACGGCCGGGAGACCGGCAACCAGGCGACGATCGGCATCGAGAACCACACCGGCCAGGATGCGCTGCGGTTCTCGTTCAACGAGTCGGTGCTCGCTTCGGAACCGGCAGTGACCTCGATCCGGTACCGGCCTCCGCCGCTACCGCCGACGCAGACGGTGTCAGGTCACGTCCGCGACGCCGCCAACGCGCCGATCGCGAACGCGACGGTGGCGATCGAAGGCACGCCGATCACGCCGGCGACGACCGACGCGAGCGGCTCCTACTCGTTCGAGCTCGTGCCCGAAGGCACCTACAACGCGACGGCCTCGTCGAACGGGTGCCTGACCACTGAGACGAAGCAGCTGGTCGTATCCGGCTCGACCACGCTCGACTTCACGCTCCAGGAGGCGACGGATGGCTTCGGGTACTCCTGCAGCGTGGCGAGCAACGTGCCCTTCGAAGAGGCCGACACGGTCCTTGCCCTCACGGGTGACGACGCGTCGACCCAGATCACGCTGCCGTTCCCGGTCACGTTCTACGGCACGACGTACACGGAGGCTCGTATCTGCACGAACGGCTACATCGAGCTGGGCACGGTGACAGCCTCCTGCGTGATTACGAACGCTGCAATCCCGGCGACGGCTCGGCCCAACGGGGCAATCTACGGCTTCTGGGACGACC
>Ga0081455_10005865_pt1 | contig 13353 bp, 10 predicted proteins | sample TabmetS3T2R1_FD_70207 | JGI IMG/M metagenome (GOLD analysis project Ga0081455, IMG submission 70207) | Tabebuia heterophylla rhizosphere microbial communities from the University of Puerto Rico - S3T2R1 | ecosystem: Host-associated > Plants > Roots > Rhizosphere ... | reverse complement strand
GCCGTTGGCGTCCAGGACGTACTGGATGGGCGAGATGCTGACCGTCTCGAGGCGCGGCGCCTTGGGCGGTGGCGCGCCGCCGGCGGCCCAGCGGTCGAGGTGGGCGATCGCGCTGCGGAGCACGAAGGTCTGCGGGCCCGTGTTGATCGGCGAGCCGCAGACGAAACCCGGGTTCGGCTGGTTCGTCGGGTGCAGCATCGTGTCGAACCACTCGGCGACCGACGACCGTCGTCCCGTGTCGGTCGCGCCCGTCAACAGGCCGTACTGGTCGAAGTGCGCCGTCCCCGCGACCTCCCACAGCCGGTACCGGGCGCTGTCGGCCTGGCGGGCCTGGAGCGAGCCGACGTCGGTCTCGGTGTTGAAGACCAGCACCGGCACGTCGAGGTCGTCGCGGATGAAGGTGGGAGCCTGGCCGGTCACCGGCGCCGGCACCGCGGGCGGCTGCGCCAGTGGTGCGCCCCCGGCGCCGCGACTGTGCACCAGGAAGCCGTCGTACACCTGCGCCAGCGGGTGCACCGCGTCGATGTACGTCACCAGGCGCCCGGCCGACTGCGACTCGCCGACGCCGAGCACGCGGTCGGGCCGCAGGCCGCCGAGCAGCAGCCGCGAGTCGTGACGCACGGCGCGCCCGGCCTGCGAGAACATGTCGTAGGAATAGCTGTCACCCGGATGGGTCAGCGATGCGTACCGCACGGCGTCTCCGGGCGGCGGGCCCTTGAGGGCGTTGAGGCCCACGGCCTGCGCGGAGACGCCGACCCACGCGTAGCCGCGTCGGATCAGCTCCACGTGCGTGTGCATCCAGTCCGGGCTGGCGTCCACCCCGCCCGAGACGTTGAGCCACTCGACGACGACCGTGCCGTTGAAGTCACGCTTGTCGATCGGACGATTGACAACCACGCGGGTCGTGAAGGCGGCCTCCGACGAGGGCTCCACCGTCCAGCGGCCGTCGCCGGAGAGGGTCGATCCCGGGACCGGTGCGAAGGCGCTCGCGGTGCCTGACAGGAAGAACTCGGTCTGCTCGTACCCGACCGAAGCGAGGTCGAACGACTCGCGGCCGACCAGCCGGTCGGCCGGCTGGCCACTGAACACGATCGGTACGCCGTTGCCGCCGGTGACGGGGCCGGTCACCGTGGGCGACCCCTCGTCGGCCTGAGCGGCCGTGCCCATGCCGACGGACAGCATGAGCGCGCAGAGCACCACCCCCATCAGACGACGAACCATCGTCAACCTCCCCCTCGAGCGCCAGGCTTCCTCGCCGGAAACCATGTTCTTCCAACAGTACAGTCGTGCTCTTGGCGCTGCCGGCCGGAGCAGACCGACAACGGGACGTACCCGAGGCAATGGGTTCCGGGGACCAGAGGACGAGGCAATGGGTTCCAGGTGAGGAACCCATTGCCTCCGGTTGCGGCGCTCGGAACCCATGACCTCGTGGCCCTTGGGAAACGGCCTTCTCGCTTCGGGAGATTGATGCTATCGTCTGGGCGCAAGCCGACCGGAGGACGAGAGCGCATGCCTCACTTCGCGAAGCCCGGCGAGGGGTCGTGGACACAGCACTACGGCATCGATACCGGGCCAGTCTCCTACGAGGACTCGATCTCACCGGAGCACTACGAGCTCGAGCGCGACGCGATCTTCCGGCGGACCTGGCTCAACGTCGGACGCGTCGAGCAGCTTCCACGGGTGGGGAGCTACTTCACCAGGGAGCTCGACGCAGCCCGCACGTCGGTCGTCGTCGTGCGCGACTCGGCCGGCGAGGTGCGCGCGTTCCACAACATGTGCCGCCACCGCGGCAACAAGCTCGTGTGGAACGACTACCCACGCGAGGAGACCAGCGGTTTCTGCCGCCAGTTCACCTGCAAGTACCACGGATGGCGCTACGGCCTCGACGGTGGGCTCACCTTCGTCCAGCAGGAATCGGAGTTCTTCGACCTCGACAAGTCCGACTACGGGCTCGTCCCGGTGCGCGTCGACGTGTGGGAGGGCTTCATCTTCGTCCACCTCGACGACCAGGACGCCACGCCCCTGAGCGACTACCTCGGCGGGCTGGCCGCGGGCATCGCCGGCTACCCGTTCGACCGGATGACCCAGGTGCACCGCTACCGCGCCGAGGTCGCCAGCAACTGGAAGCTGTTCATCGACGCGTTCGCCGAGTTCTACCACGCACCCGTCCTGCACGCGAAGCAGTCGGTCGACGAGGAGTCCCGCAAGCTGCAGGGCTTCGGATTCGAGGCGCTCGCGTACCAGATCGACGGCCCGCACGGGATGGTGTCGTCCTGGGGAGGCATGTCGCCGCCCAAGGACCTGAGCATGGTGAAGCCGATCGAGCGGAAGCTCCGGAGCGGGCTGTTCGGGCCGTGGGAGGCGCCGGACGTCGGGCTCGACGAGCTGCCGCCCGGCCTGAACCCGGCCCGCCACCGGGCCTGGGGGATGGACTCGTTCCTGTTCTTCCCCAACTTCATGGTGCTGATCTGGAAGACGAACTGGGTCCTCACGTACCACTACTGGCCGACGTCCCACAACACGCACATCTTCGAGGGGACGGTGTACTTCGCGCCGCCGAAGAACGCGCGCGAGCGCCTGCAGCAGGAGCTCGCGGTGGTGACGTTCAAGGAGTACACGCTCCAGGACGGCAACACCCTGGAAGCGACGCAGACGATGCTCGAGTCGCGGGCGGTGACGGAGTTCCCGCTGAACGACCAGGAGATCCTGCTGCGGCACCTGCACGCCACCGCGCGGCGCTACGTGAGCGAGCACCGGCAGCGCCAGACCGAAGCCCCCGTCCGGATCTCGGCCGCGTCGTGAGCCGGCGAGACGGCGACGTGCCCACCGCCCTTCCCGCCGAGTTCGCCGACCTCGAGCCGTTCGCCGACTGGGCGGTCCCGACCGAGCGGGCGCGCTACGACAAGCGCACGGCCAGCACCATGGACGAGCTGCAGGCGTTCTACGACGCGGCGTTCCCACGGCTCGAGGACGCCATGGTGTACCTCGACCGCTACTCGATCGACGAGCTTCCCGACGATGCGACGCGCCTGCTGTGGCTGTTCTGTGCGCTCACGACCGCCTCGTTCCCGGTCGAGGTGTGGCGCCAGCCCAGGGTGCCCGACAGCGGCTCGTCCAGCTTCGACGCCGTCATCGAGCCGAGGGTCTGACCGCCGGCAATCGGCGCGTCACCGCCCTCGCCAGACGGGCTCCCGCTTCTCCACGAACGCCGTCGCCCCCTCCTTGGCGTCCTCGCTGCCGAACACCAGCGGCTGGAGCTCCCGCAGGCGCTCGGCGGCGCGCGCCGCGTCGGTGACGCCCAGCCGCACGAGCTCCTTGGTCGCGGCCACCCCCAGCGGGCCGTTGGCGGCGATCCGCTCGGCGTAGCCGAGGGCCGTCGGCAGCAGCTCGCCGGGCGGCACCACCGCGTTGACGAGGCCGAGCGCATGGGCGCGCTCGGCGTCGATCGTGTCACCGGTGAGGGCGACCTCCAGGGCGACGGCCAGCGGCACCCGGGTGCCGAGGAACGTCCCGCCACCAGCGGCGAACAGGCCGCGCTTCACCTCGGGCAGCCCGAACCGGGCCCCGGAGGAGGCGACGATGAGGTCGCAGCCGAGGAGCAGCTCGAAGCCACCCGCGACCGCGCTGGCGTTGGCGGCCCCGATCACGGGGACGGTCACCTCGCCCCCGACCAGGCGGAAGAACCCGGCGGTCGCCTCTGGGTCGTCGCCGGTCGAGGCCCCGCCGCCGGCGAAGGCGCGTAGGTCCATGCCGGCGCAGAACGCGCGGTCGCCGGTGCCGGTGAGGACGACGGCCCGGATCTCTGCGTCGGCTTCGGCGTCGTTCATCGCCTCCCCGATGCCGTGGATCAGCGAGGCGTCGAGCGCGTTGCGGGCCTCGGGCCGGTTCAGGCGAGCGACGAGGACGTTGCCCCGACGCTCGCGCACCAGCACATCGCTCATTGCTGGTAGTCCGTGGTCTCGGCGAGGTCCGCCGCGCCCTGCATGAGCTCGAGGACGATGGGGCCGAACATCTGGAGCTTCTCGTCGTCGCCGGCCCGCTGGTAGCCCTGCTCGAGCACCACCCCCAGCTTCCAGCGGGCGAGGATCACGTAGTAGTCGAGGTCGTCGACCTGGCGGCCGGACGCCTCGCCGTAGTGCTCCACGATCTCGTCCCGGGACGGCATGCCGTAGAGGTCGGCGTAGCCGCGCCCCGCGACGTCGGGTGCGTTCGTGTCCTCGGGCCACCCCTGGACGACCCAGCCCAGGTCGAGCTTGGGGTCGCCGACGGTGCCCATCTCCCAGTCGACGATCGCGGCAAGGCGCGCCGGCGCGCCGTGCTCGAACATCACGTTGGCGAACTGGTAGTCGCCATGCATGAGGCCGGGGACGTAGTCGATCGGCCGGTTCGCACGCAGCCACGCCGCCGCCACGTCGAAGCCGGGGAGCTCCCGGCCCTTGATGCGCTCGAGGAACGCCGTCCATCGGTCGACCTGGCGCTCGTGGAAGCCGTCGGGCCGGCCGAGGTCGTGCAGGCCGCGGGCCCTCCAGTCCACGTTGCCGAGCGCCGCGATGCCCTCGACGAGCTGGTAGGCGAGGCCCTGCCGCGCCCCGAGGTCGGTGTCGAAGGGCGCCGGCCAGCCGTCGGTGTTCATCGGCGACCAGCCGTCGACGAACCCCATGACGTAGAAGGCGCGGCCGAGCACCGAGGTGTCGGCGCACATGCCGATCGCGGGCGTGCAGGGCACGTCGGTGCCGTCGAGGGCTGCGATGATGCGCCATTCGCGCAGGATTCCGTCGTCGCGGTTCGTAGGGGCTGTCGGGGGCGGGATGCGAAGTGCGCCGTGCAGTTCGCCGCGGCGGACCTCGTAGATCTCGTTCTGCGAGCCCCCGGACACGTAGTTGGCCTCGAGCGGCTCGCCCTTGCCCTCCAGCCCGGCCTCGTCCATCCAGGTGGCGAGGCGACCGACGTCGATCACAGGTTGCCGACCTCGTGCTCGAGGTACTCGGCGAAGCGGGCCCTGGCGGCCTCCAGCTTCTTCGGGATCCACTCGGTGGGCCACACGTCGTCGCTCGGCTTGTAGTCCCGCAGCACCTGGCGGGCCACCGTGAGCTTGTGGACCTCGGTCGGCCCGTCGGCGAGGCCCATGACCCCGGCGGCGTGGACCATGCCGAAGAACGGCATCTCGTTGGTGGTGCCGAGGGCTCCGTGGACCTGCATCGCCCGCCACGCGATGTCGTGCAGCACGGTCGGCATCACGACCTTGGCGGTGGCGATGTCCTTGCGGACCCGCTTGTAGTCGTTGTACCTGTCGATCTCCCACGCCGTGTACAGCACGAACAGCCGGAACTGCACGAGCTGCGCGTACGAGTCGGCGATGTAGCCCTGCACGAACTGCTTGTCGGCGAGGAGGCTGCCCTGCGTCTCACGGCTGAGCGCGCGCTCGCACATCATGTCGAGCGCCTTCTGCGCCAGGCCGATCGTCCGCATGGCGTGGTGGATGCGCCCACCGCCGAGGCGGGTCTGCGCGATCGCGAAGGCCTGACCCTCCCCGCCGAGCAGCGCATCCTCCGGCACCCGGACGTCGTCGTAGTGGATCAGGGCGTGCGACCCCTGGTTCAACGGCTCGCCCCACAGGCCGACGTTGCGCACGAGGTCGACGCCGGGCGTGTCGGTCGGCACCAGGAACATCGACATGCCTTGGTACGGGCTCACGTCGGGGTTCGTCACCGCCATGACGATCAGGAAGCTCGCGGTCTTGGCGTTCGACGAGAAGTACTTCCAGCCGTTTATGACCCACTCGTCGCCGTCCTTGACGGCGCGGGTCTTGAACATCGTGGGGTCGGCGCCCGCATGGGGCTCGGTCATCGAGTAGCAGGAGAACATCTCGCCGTCGAGCAGCGGCTGCAGGTAGCGCTCCTTCTGCTCCGGCGTGCCGTAGTGGGCGATGATCTCGGCGTTGCCGGTGTCCGGCGCCTGGCACCCGAACACGATCGGTGCCCACTGCGACCGGCCGAGGATCTCGTTGAGCAGCGCCAGCTTCAGCTGGCCGTAGCCCTGGCCGCCGAGCTCGGGCCCGAGGTGGGTGGCCCACAGGTCCTGCCGCCTGACCTCCTGCTTCAGCGGGTCCACGACCTTCCGCCGCGTCTCGTCCAGCGGCACGAACTGCTCGTGCCCCCAGACCAGGTCGAGCGGCTCGACCTCTTCCCGCACGAACTCGTCCGCCCAGTCCAGCTTTTGCTGGAACTCGGGCTCGGTCTCGAAGTCCCACGCCATCGCATCCCTCCCTCGATGAGCCAGAATAACGTTCTCATGTTCGAGAACTCAATTTCGACCGGGCCAGCGGGCCACGGGACTCCGGCCACCCCTCAGCCGAGCGTGGCTACGATCTGGGGGAGGTCGAGCGTCGAACGTATCCCGGGGGCGGCGGCGCAGACCGCCGGGACCGCGTTCACGGCCCGGTTCGCCGTGTAGGCGGGCGTCGTGGCCGCCATCCGCTCCAGGGGGATGGGGAACCGCATGTCGACGTCGAGCGGCGCGTCGCCGTCGACCGTGATGCGCCAGCCGGTCGGGTTGAGGTCCCAGGCCGGGTCGAGGTCGGGCGCGCAGTACCACGTGGCCCGGAACCGCAGCAGGGGCCGGCCGTCCCGCATGCCCGCCACCGTCAGCCGCTGCGCGGCGACGCTGCCGGCGTCCAACGTGCCGGCCGCGATGTCAACGGCGCGCCGGGCCGTGGCGACTTCCCCGCTCGCCTCCAGGGAGTCGAGCGGCAGCGAGAGCGCCTCCGCCACCAGCTGCAGCGATGGGCCGAACGAGACGCGCCCGTGGGACAAGCGGCGATCGTCGAAAGCCGCGGGGGGCCTGCCGAAGCCCATCACGTCGAAGAGCAGGCCGGGGGAGTTGCGTTGCGAGAGGTCGGCGAACTCGTCGATCGTCAGGCCGTCGAGCCGCCGCTGGATCGACGTCAGCACCACGGGGACGGCCTCCGATATGAAGCCCGGGCTGCTGCCCGTGCTGTGAATCGACGCCGCACCGGTGTCGCAGGCGGCCTCGACGCGCTCGCGCACCGCGGGATCGAGGCTCTCGGCGCGGTGGAACTCGCCCCGGGTGGTGACGACGTTGGCCCCCGACTCGAGCAGCCGGCAGATCTCGTCGAAGTCGCACCGGGCCGGCATGTACAGCACGCAGTCGGCGCCGAGGCCCACGACCTCCTCGATGTCGCGGGTGGCGCCGATGCCGACCGGGCCGAGCCCGCACAGCTCGCCGGCATCGCGCCCCGCCTTGGCCGGCGTATGGACGTAGACGCCTGCGAGGTCGAGGCGCGGGTGCTCGATGACGCCACGCAGTGCGTAGGTCCCGATGTTCCCGGTGGCCCACTGCACCACGCGGAGGCTCATGGTCCGGCTCCTTCGTCCGCGGCGAGCGACGCCCGGTGGAGGACGTTCGCGGCCAGGCGCATGTGGGCGGCGTCCACCAGCCGCCCGTCCCTGCCGATCGCACCCACGCCCTCGGCCTCGGCCTTCCGGTACGCCTCCACGGCGGCGCGAGCCTCATCGACCTCCTGGGGCGTCGGCGAGAACACCTCGTTGGCGATGGGAACCTGGTCCGGATGGATGGCCCACTTGCCGTCGAAGCCGAGCAGGCTGGCGTGCACGGCGCTGCGCCGAAAGCCGTCCAGGTCACGATACGCGGGGTGGGGGGAGTCGATGGCGTCGACGCCGCCGATGCGCGCCGCGGTGACGACCTGGGCGCGGGCGAAGTGCCAGAAGTCCCCCGGGTACTCGCCGACGGGCTCGAAGTTCCCGTCGACCCGGGCGTGCAGCGACGCCGACAGGTCGCCGGCGCCGAAGATCAGCGCCTCGAGCCGGTCGCTCGCGCGGGCGATCTCCACGGCGTTGGCGAGCCCCTCGGCGTCCTCGATGAGCACCTCCAGCGCGATCCGCCGTTCGAGGGCGAGCTTCCTCTCCAGCTGGGTCAGCAGGACGTCGACCCAGCAGACGTCGCGGGCCGAGCGCACCTTGGGCACGATGAGCACGTCCAGCGCGTCGCGGGCGCCGGTGACCACGTCGATGACGTCGCCGTGGCACCAGGGCGTCTCGAGCCCGTTGATGCGGACGGCGCGGACGGTCCGGCCCCAGTCGAGACCCGTGAGGGCGGCCACCGCCGTGGCCCGCGCCCCTTCCTTGGCGAGGGGCGCGCAGGCGTCCTCGAGGTCGAGGAACACCAGGTCCGCTCCCGATCTCGCGGCCCTGTCACACATCCGGTCGCTGCTGGCGGGCGTGGCCAGCTCGGATCGTCGGGCCCGGGGCCCCGGCATCGTCATGCCCTCCCGGCTCGCATCAGATGATGCCCGCTGTCCCCAGGGCGGCGAGCCGGTCCGGGCCGATTCCGAGCAGGCCGCCGAACACGGCGTCGTTGTCGGCGCCGAGGGCACGGCCGAGGTGCGCGATCCGGCCCGGCGTCTCGGTCAGCACGGCGACCGGGGCCTGCACCGTCACGGGCCCGAGGTCGGGATCGTCGTGGGTGACGAATGTGCCCCGGGCCCGCAGGTGCTCGTCCTCCAGGAGCTGCGCGGCGTCGTACACGGGTGCGGCCGTGACCTGTGCCGCCTCGAAGACGCCCATGGCCTCGGCGAGCGTGCGCTCGCCGACCCACTTGGCGACCAGGTCGTCGACCTCGAGTGCGCGTTCCTGGCGGCGGACGGGATCGACGTAGTCGGGGTCGTCGGCCAGGTCGGGCCGGTCGATGGCGCGGTACAGCCGCACGACGATGCTCGGCGACGCGCTCGATATCGCCAGCCAGCGATCGTCTGCGGTGCGGTATGCGTTGCGGGGAGCGCTGGCATCGAGGCGGTTGCCGACCCGCTGCGCCACGACGCCGAGCTGGTCGAGGGCCAGGGTCTGGGTCTCGATCAGGCGGGCCAGCGGTTCGATGAGGCTGACGTCGACGAGCTGCCCGCCGCCGCCGTGGACGTCGCGGTGGTACAGCGCCATCATCACCGCGTACGTGGCGGCGAGGGCGGCGACCCCGTCGGCCAACATGAACGGCGGCAGGGTGGGTGGCCCGTCGGGCTGGCCGGTCACGTGCGCGAAGCCGCTCATCGCCTCGGCCAGCGTCCCGTAGCCGGGCCGGTCGCTCTTGGGCCCGCCCCGGCCGTAGCCGCTGACGTGGAGCATCACGACGTGGGGATGCGCGTCGTGGACGGACTCGTAGTCGAGGCCCCAGCGCGCCAGTGCGCTGGGCCGGTTGCCCACGATGAACACGTCGCTGACCTCGAGCAGCCGGTGTGCCAGGTCCTGCCCCTCGGGCTGCCGGAGGTCGAGCGTCACGCACCGCTTGTTGCGGCTCACGCTCTTCCAGGCGAGGCCCACCCCGTCGCGGCGGTCGCCCCACGTCCGCATCGGGTCACCCGCGCCCGGCTGCTCGACCTTGACGACCTCGGCGCCGAACTCGGCGAGCGCGGTCGCGACCAGCGGCCCCGCGGCGAGCGTCGCCGCCTCCACCACCCGCAGCCCGTGCAGCGGGCCCTGGGTGCTAGCCACGGCAGGTGGCCGGCCGTTCGAGGCCGAGGTGGTCGCGCAGCGTCGACCCGGTGTAGCGGTTGCGGAACACCCCGCGGCGCTGCAGCTCGGGGACGACCAGCCGGACCACGTCCTCGTACGCGCCCGGCACGTGCGTGGCGGCGATGACGAAGCCGTCGCAGGCGTCGCCGTCGAACCACTCCTCCATCTGGTCGGCGACCTCGGGGCCGGTCCCCACGAACCGGGGGCCCTGCAGGAGCGTGGCGCGGTGGCTCGCCAGGTCGCCGAGGGTCACCGTGTCGCCGATGTGCTGGCGGAGGTTCTGCACGAGGCCGCGGATGCCGGACACGGACTCGATCAGCTCGTCGGTGATGGGGGCGTCGAGCCCCAGGCCCGAGAAGTCGTGGTTCATCAGCTCGGACAGCAGGGCGAGGGATGCCTGCGGATCGACGAGCTCGTTGAGGAACAGCTGCTCGCGCTCCTCCGCGTGGGCGCGCGACTCGCCGATCACCGTGTAGGCCATCGGCAGCATCTTCACCTGCGCCGGGTCGCGCCCGCGTTCGGCGATGCGCTCCTTCTGGTCCTTGTAGTGAGAACGGGCGACGTCGATGTTGGGATCGCCGGTGAAGATGAGCTCCGCCCACCGGGCCGCGAAGTCCCGGCCCCGGCCGGAAGACCCCGCCTGGAGCAGCACGGGCCGGCCCTGCGGCGACCGCGGCACGGTGAGCGGGCCCCGCACCCGGAACCAGTCGCCGTCGTGGTTGAGCTCGTGGACCTTGGCGGGATCTGCGAACACCCCGGTCGCCCGGTCGAGGACGAGGGCGTCGTCGTCCCACGAGTCCCACAGGCCCGTGGTCGCCTCGAGGAACTCGTCGGCGCGGTCGTAGCGCGCATCGTGATCGAGGTGGTGCTCGACCCCATAGTTCTGGGCCTCGCCGTCGTTCACCGACGTCACCACGTTCCAGGCCGCGCGACCGCCCGACAGGTGGTCGAGCGTGGCGAACGTGCGGGCGACGTGGAACGGTGAGTAGTACGTGGTCGAGTACGTCGCGCCGAGGCCGATCGACCGGGTCGCCCCGGCAACCACGCCGAGCACGATGCTGAGGTCGAGCTTCACCGGCCGCGCCCCCAGCCGGACCGCCTCGGCCACCGACCCCGCGTAGATGCCGGGCATGGCGAGGCGGTCGTCGAAGAACATCAGGTCGAAGCACCCGTCCTCGAGGGTCCGGCCGAGCTTCTCGTAGTAGCTCGCCGTGAGGAACGCGTGCTCGGTGGCCGGGTGGCGCCACGATCCGGCGTAGACGGACGTGTTGGCCGCCTGCATGAACCCCACCAGGGACATCTGCCGGTTGGCGGTCCGCCCCACGGCTCCCTCCTTCTGAGAACCTGATTCGCACCCTGGTAGAATGAGCTTAGCACCACGGAAGGAGCCCGGCATGGCTCGCGCTCGCACCCCGCAGCCCCCTGTCCACCTGCGAAGCGCCCGCATGCTCGACATGGACAAGGGCGAGCTGGTGGAGCCGGGCGAGCTCCTGATCGAGGACGAGAGGATCGTCGAAGTGGCGCCGAGCCTGGTGCCGACGGACGCCGTCGTGATCGACCTCGGCGACCTGACGCTGCTGCCCGGGCTGATGGACATGGAGGTCAACCTGCTGCTCGGGGGGCCGGACCATCGCAGCCCATTGAACGCGGTCCAGGACGACCCGGCCGTGCGCACCCTGCGGGCCGTGGCCAATGCCCGCCGGACGCTGGCCGCCGGGTTCACGACGGTGCGGAACCTGGGCCTGTTCGTGCAGACCGGAGGGCTGCTCCTCGACGTCGCGCTACAGAAGGCGATCGATCTCGGGTGGATCGACGGGCCGCGCGTGGTCCCCGCAGGCCACGCGATCACGCCGACGGGCGGGCACCTCGATCCCACGATGTTCCAGGCGTTCGCCCCGGGCATCATGCCGCTGACGGTCGAGGAGGGCATCGCGGACGGCGTGAGCCAGGTGCGGCGCGCCGTGCGGTACCAGATCAAGCACGGGGCGCGCCTGATCAAGGTGTGCGCGTCTGGTGGCGTCATGTCGCACACGGGCCCGGCCGGGGCCCAGCAGTACTCCGACGAGGAGCTGTGCACGATCGCCGACGAGGCGCACCGGGCGGGGCTGAAGGTGGCGGCCCACGCTCACGGCGACAACGGCATCCGTGCCGCGATCGAGGCGGGCATCGACTGCATCGAGCACGGTTCGCTCATGAGCGACGAGACGCTCGACCTGATGATCGAGCGCGGCACGTTCCTGGTGCCGACCACCTACCTCGCCGACGGGATGGACGTGTCGCACGCCGCGCCCGAGCTGCAGGCCAAGGCGGCGGAGGTGTTCCCCCGCGCCAAGGAGACCATCCGCAAGGCGGTCGAGCGCGGGGCCCGCATCGCGTGCGGCACCGACGCCCCGGCGATCCCGCACGGCAAGAACGCCAGGGAGCTGCTGGCGCTCGTCGACCGCGGCATGACGCCGCTCCAAGCGATCCGGGCGGCGACGACCGTGGCCGCCGACCTGATCGACGTCGACGACCGGGGCCGCCTCGAGGCGGGCGTGCTCGCCGACGTCATCGCCGTGCCGGGTGACCCGCTGGCGCACTGGCTAGTTCGAGGTCTGCAGGCTGGTGCCACGGCCCGGAGGCGGCATCAAGGCCAAGCCCTTCGGGTGGGGCTAAAGCCCCAGCCTTGACACCCGCCCATCTGTCGTGGAGGCACTGCGAAAGGAAGCAAAGAAAAAACCGCAGAGGGTCAGCCGCGGAAGCGGCCGAGCGACTCCGTAGAGCGTGCCAAGCCCAGGGGAACCTCGATAACCCTCCCGGAAGGGCCTTCGCGGTCACAAACGCCGGCAGGAAAAGCTAAGGCAAGCATTCTCTTCACTGAAAAAACAAAAGCCGCTGGGGAGTCGCCACTCCCCAACGGCCAACGTCCATTAACCGTCCAGGACATGGAGGTTGATGTGTCAACACTTTTCCGGACACAGCCTCTCGTTAGTTTTTAGTGCCTGTTCATAGGCCAGTGGCGCGAGGTAGCCATTCGCTGAATGGCAGCGCTGGCGGTTATAGAAGACCTCAATGTATTCAAACACCACCGTCTGGGCCTGCTCGTGCGTGTCAAAGTCCTCCAGATAGACGAGTTCAGTCTTTAAAGTGTGGAAGAAGCTCTCCGCCACAGCGTTGTCCCAGCAGTTGCCCTTACGGCTCATACTCGGCTCTATCCCGTGCTGGGTCAGGAACTGCCGATAGCTGTCGGCCCCGTACTGACTGCCACGGTCGGTATGCATGATCAGCCCCGCTGCAGGCTGGCGCTGGGAGGTCGCCATGGCCAACGCTTGGGTCACGAGTTCCGCCCGCATATGGTTGGCCATGGACCACCCGACCACTGCCCGCGAGCACAGATCCAGGACGACAGCGAGATACAGCCAGCCTTCGCCCGTGGGCAGATAGGTGATATCCCCCACGTAGACAGTATCAGGTTTGGGCACCGTAAACTCCCGATTGAGCTGGTTCGGGGCGACCATCTTGGCCTGCCCTGCGGCCATTGGTGCTTTGAATTGCCGCCGTGTTTTGCAGCGCAGCCCCGCCTGGGTCAGCACGCGCCCAATGCGGCGGCGGCTCACCCGCAGGCCCTCCTGCGCTAACAGATGCTTGATGCGGCGCGTGCCGTAGAGGCCACGACCCTGCGCAAAATACTGCTTTACTTTCGCCTCTAGCTGCTGATCGGTGTCAGATTGGCCACGGGGAGGCCGGCCGAGCCATTCGTAGTAACCACTGCGTGAGACCTCCAGTATCCGGCACAAACTCGTGACGGAAAACTCCGCGTGCTGCTCTTGGA
>Ga0081455_10005864_pt1 | contig 13354 bp, 15 predicted proteins | sample TabmetS3T2R1_FD_70207 | JGI IMG/M metagenome (GOLD analysis project Ga0081455, IMG submission 70207) | Tabebuia heterophylla rhizosphere microbial communities from the University of Puerto Rico - S3T2R1 | ecosystem: Host-associated > Plants > Roots > Rhizosphere ... | reverse complement strand
TCGACCGCCCGGTTCGCGGTCTCGATTCGGAAGCTGCCGTCGAAGTCGAGGAGGCCCGTGCCGTCGAGGACGCCAAGAGCACCGATGTCCTGCGGCCACCCCTCGTCCGGCCACAAGATCAGCTGGTCGTCCGCACTCAGCCGCTCCACCGCCGACACCCGACGAGCATGCCCGGATCCAGTGCACGGGGGTAGGGCCTTTCGGCCCACCGGAGAGGTCTATCTAACCGCCGGCCTGCCTCCGACGGCGAACTCGCCCAGCTGAAGCGCTACTTCCGCCTGCTCCGCCGCCGAATGCAGCTGCCACTCCCAGCATGAAGCCGAAGTCGTACCAGTTGCCGTTGTTTTGGACCTCGTAGATGTTGACCTCCGAGGTGAACAGCGAGATCACGAACGTGATCGGGCTGATAAGGCCTTGCCATAGGCCCAGCCAGAAGCCTGCCGGGTCCGGGCCGGTATCGACCATCTCGTTCGGCCCGGCGGCACACGCCGTAAGCATCAATAGAGCCAGGACCAGGCCTAGCCAGAGACATGTGCGCGGAGTTCGCATTGACTCGTGGTTTAGCTGTCGCTGGGATACTTCGCCAGAATCTCCTGGATGCGCGCCACGAAATCCAAGGATTCGTGCTGCTGCCGCTGCCATACGTTGCGGCCCCAGATCAGTCCCGTAGCACCGGCTTCCATAGACTCACGCGCCTTCTCCAGCATTGCTTCGTCACCGGCGCGTTCGCCGCCAGAGACAAGCAGCAGCGTCCGATTGGCCGAGCGGACCACAGCATCGATCGCCTGCTGGCTGGAGAACTCGGCCCTATAAGGCTCCTTAACACCGTCACGCAGCTCCGGGTGCGGGAAGTTCACCTTGACGATGTCTGCGCCCAGTTCGCTGGCGGTACGGGCCGCATAATCGACTGCGTAGAACGAGTTCTTGCCGCCTTTCGCCTCGATCGCAGAGCCGCGCGGATAGGCCCAGACGATGAGTGGCATTCCCAGCCGCTGGGCATCCTCCCGCACCCGATGGAACTGCTCGAAATCGCTTTCCTGGGCGGGCGTCCCGACATACATGGTGTATCCGACCGCGTCGGCACCGAGCCGTACCGCGTCCTCGACGTTGGCGTGTAGCGGCGAGAGCGCGTTGGCGTCGGGTGGGATGTCGGTCTTGCCGTTGAGCTTGAGAACCAACGGGACCTCACCGGCGTAGTCCCAGAAGAACTTCTCAGCTAGACCGATCTGCAACACGATGCCATTGAAGCGACCTTCAATGGCGAGCCGGATGATGTAAGCCGGATCGGAGGCTGCTGGGTTCGCGAAGAAATCACGCGGACCGTGCTCAAGGCCCTGGTCGTACGGCAGGAACAGAGCCGTACCGTTGCAGAGGCCATGCTGGTGGAGAATTCGGCGCAACCGGCTGCGCTTTCCTGCAGAAAATCCCGGCTGGTCGAGAGACGGCCGAAGAGACATAGGGGACCTCCATTGTCACGTCACGCCTCGGCCGAGGCGGCCGACGTCGGTTTACTCGACGGCGAGTCGTCCAACCCCACGACGATTCGTTTTCATCCCGCAGCTCCTCGTGCTGGGATGACGTTCGATGTTTCCGATGGTGCTCGCCGAAAGCACGCGCAGCTACTGCCGTTGGTCGTCGTTCAAGAGGACCTTTGTCCCCCGCCGACCAGCCCGGCGTGGGAGTGGACCGGCGTGGGGGCAGTCGAGGTCGACGGGCGCGTTCCGGATGTCGCCCGAGAGCTGAGGGCCGTGATCGGGGAGACTGGTCCAGACAGATGTCGCCTCCTTCCCGAGCCCATTCCAGGTCTTGCGGGGTGCCATCGTGCCGTTCAGCGTGGAGTCCAAGCGCCGCTGACTATCACGCTTGGCGGGTTCAGTGAGAGAGCCGCGCAGCCTCGTGACTCGGGACTATCGACCCTGCCATTATTGGAGCTGCTTCAGCACCCTGTGAGTAGAACCAAAGGTGACCCCCGTGCGCAATGGTCGGAGATGAATGGCCGTAACCAAGCGGTATCCAAGGAGCCCGAAATGTCGACTATTCAGGAAGAGATGAAGGCACGGTTCAGAAAGGCAGTGGAGCGTGCCAGCTTGGCGCCATCCGTCCACAACACCCAACCGTGGCATTTTGTGGTTCGAGCGGATGGTCTCGAGTTGCACGCGGTGAATGATCGGCGGCTGAGAGCGCTGGACCCCACTGGCCGTCAGCTGGTCATCAGCTGTGGCTGCGCATTGTTCAATGCGCGAGTTGCTCTTGCCGCCGACCGCGTCGTGCAGGTGGACCGGGTGCCGGATTCCGCGAAACCAGACTTGCTTGCTCGACTCAGTGTGCTCGATGAGCCCGCCCCATGGACGCCGCTGGTGAGGTTGGAACCCGCGATTGAAAGACGGCACACGAACCGCCGGGATTTCTTTAACGATGATGTGCCTCCGGATGTCATCTACGAGTTGACCACTGCAGCGGAACAGGAAGAGGCGTCCCTGGTACAAATTGTGAAGCCCGAGCACAAGATGCTCGCTGCGCAACTGTCGCAGGAAGCCGAGGGGATCCAAAGCGCCGACCCGGGCTATCGAGCAGAGCTTGAAGCATGGACGACTACAGATCTCCATCGAAAGGACGGCGTTCCGGTCTATGCGATTCCGCATGCTGATGAGCGTTCCGAGCCTGAACCCCTGGTTCGCAACTTCGACGTTGCTGGAAAGGGATGGATGCCCAGGCTGCAACAGTCAAGCCTCAATCACTGCCTGATGGTGCTGGGGATAGCCAAATCTGACCGCTTGGCGTGCTTGCGAGGCGGCGAAGCACTGCAGCGCGTCCTCCTGGAAGCCACCCGTTTGGACTATGTGGTCAGCCTTGCCAGCCAGGTTGCAGAAGTGCCGTCCACCCGAGATCGTCTTCGCAAGGAACTTGATCTTGAGCTGCATCCACTTCTCTTGATGCGGATCGGCCGAGCTGCTCCAACGCCAGCCTCGAAGCGACGGGATCTGAACACGATCATTTCCGAGCCTGGAGACTGACGGGCCGCCGCCGAACGACGTCGATCGTGTCGCGCTCAGGACGCAGTGCCGGAGCGACGGTCAGCCGCCACGACGTATGGGTCGGATGGTGGAGGCCGGTCAACCACATTCCGTCCGGTGGACGCCGACGGCTGAAACGTCCGCGAGGTGCACCGCTGCCCGCTGCGCGGGCTTGGGTCGCCTCGGTCATGAGTTGGAGCGCGTCTCGAGCACGGTGGCGGTTTGCTGGGCGATGGCCAGCTTCAATGTCGCCGGATCAGGTGCCCATCACCAGGCCCTGGACCGGCGTCAGCCCCATCGAGGTCTCGATGGCCACGCCGCCGCCTATAGCCGATGCCGAGCAGCCCCCGATGCAGCACAAGATCACGACCGAGCAGCTCCGCCGCAACCCGCGATACGTACTGATGCGATGTGTCATGGAATCTGTAAAAGCCTGCAGGGCCGCTGCATGATCAGCAACCGGGCTACCCCGCTCCCCGATCCGTTCGAGGAATGCCTTTGGCCTCCACGGCGGCCGTCTCCGGCACCACGAGCTATTACTTCAGCGAGGACGAGCCGGCGTTCAGGACCAGGACGGGCTTCTGGCTCATGCCCACAGCTTGCCGCCCGAGCTGATGGTCGCTTCCCTCCGGTCCGCCTGCATACGGAACTCCCACATCACTGCACAGTCGGCGTAGACCAGTACCCGATTAGGCGGGCACATCAAGGACTCGCTCGAGCTGGTTCTTGAGACTGGTCCAGATCGCCTCTTCCTGGCGACGCCCTAGATAGGCGACCACGGGGCCGAGGAGCCGCAGTGCCCCTCTTGGCTGCAACTCCCACCACCAGCTCATCCGCGTTGCTCCATTGACTGGTTCGAAGGTCAATCCACCGGCGATATCGGCGGACGACATCGTCGTTCGCGAGCCGAACCTCCTGGGCCTCTGGTAGTCGGTGACATCGATGATCATCTCTGCCTTTCGCCAGCCAGACATTGCCGTCGCGCGAAATCGCGTGCCGACTCCGACAGGTCCGTCGGTAATCTTTTCCGACTGCAGCATTCGCGGGTTGTAGATCGGTTCATTGCGCTGATCGGACACGTAGTCGAATACCTGCTGAACCGGCCTCCGGATCAGGATTTCGCCTCTGATTCTTGCCATCTCAGCTCACTTCATTTGGCGAGGACGCGCCATGATCAAATCGAGCTCCTTCCACAGCCGTCGGATCACATCGTCAGGGTCTGGGCCATGATCGGGATCGACGATCGCGGTGATGGTGAGTACGCCGGCGTACGACAGGGCCTCGAAGTAGACGGTCGTATTGCCGCCTTCGGAAACCGCAACCGGAATTGCCGCACTCACTTCGTGCCCGTCAAGTCGTACCGGTTCCACAGGACCGCGGACGTGTGTCACAAGTGTGTGGAATCGGTGCTGGTGGTTCATGTAGAAGCGATAACCGCCGAGCCGTGCGAAGAACCGGAACAATCCACCAAGAACCGCGATGGGTGGAGGACCGGTCGCTGCTGCGCAGTCCGCAAGCTCAGTGATCAAAACGATCGACCACAACGGATGATCTCTCGGCAGCGGGGTCATGATCACCGAGAGAGCGGTGTCAAACAGCGCAGCCTCATCCCCCGGTGATCGACAAGACACAGCCCGTACGTGCCGATCAACTGCAAAATCGGGATCATCCACCCACACTGGACGCCCGCAGCCCGGGGATACCTTGATCAATCGCTGCCGCAACCGTGGCACGGCAAGGATCCGGTCCCCGATCAGCAGACGAAGACCAACTAGGCCAAGATCAGCAGGCCGTTCCAAGATCAAGACAACCGCAAACTGGCGCGGGACCTTGCCGGTGTCCATCTCCAAGAATGCCAAGTCTGCCGGGCTGGCACGCTCGATGAGCGGCCGCCCGTCGTTCGAAGGTCCCACCCGCCACCGCTCAGGCGCCACCGATCCCACACACCCATCACATAGCGTGGTTGGACGGCACAGAAGAGTCGAAGGTCATACAGACGCACGTAGCTGCTTGCTGGCAACTCGCGCAGCACAAGTGCCGGCGGGACGAAAATCCTCACTGGCGACGACCAAGGGCGGCTGTGTACATACGGCGGCCCCGCCACCGTCAAAGGCAGGGATGCCCACCCTGCCCGATCGAGGCGAAGGATGAGGAACCAGATCGTCGTCGGGCTGGACGATTCGCCGTCAAGCAAGGCTGCGTTGGGCTAGCGGCTGAGCAGGCCAAAAGCACTGGTGCCGTACTACGCGCCGTGCCTGCACTCGATTGGCCACGACGGGCTGAGCGCCGCCGGCCTCCGACGCGGCCGATCGAAGATGCGAAAGTAGCCGCGCGATTCGACCTCGAGATCCTGCTAGCGCGATGGAAGCAGGACAAATCCGGACGTTGCCATCTCGACCGCGATTGTCGCGGGCGATCCCGACGCTCAGCTCATCCGGTGGTCGAAGTCGGCGGCGGTCTTGATAGTCGGTCGCCCGCAGGAGCATCGCTGGGGATCATGGACCCGGTCGGTGGCCCGCAGTGTCACGCGCCAGACCCATCGCCGCTAATTGTGGCGTTGTACGCCACAGCGCAGCCGTGGCAGCATCGAACGCTGGCAGATCAGTCCCTCAGCTGATTGATCGAGGTCGCAACCTACCAGTGCAGCGCCTCAGTCACGGGTGACGGAGCGGACGCCTGCATGCGATCTCCGGCGACCTCCTCGCGGGGTCCGTTCCTCTGTCTGTGCCACAGCGCCACGGAAAGCACCGACAGCCATACGAAGTAGGCGCTGAAGGCGATGCGCTCATAGAGCCCTATCCACGGCGTTGGTTTCGCCGCAGCCACTTCAGGCGCGTACGCAAGGGCCAACACATTGAACGTCACGACAGCTGCCAGGCTTATCAATGAGTAGAGCCGGAAGCGTCTGCCGAGTGCTGCGGCGCCGAGCACCATTGACCCGAGCCAAGTCAAGATGCCTATCACAACCAGGACGAGGTGGGCGGTGAGGCTGGCTTCACCGAACACCAGCCACAGCGGGAAGATGGCTCCGGACAAGATCTGGAGGCGACCGATCGCGCGTAGCGCGCAACTGCTCTGCGCTGATCGCCAGACACCGATCCCGAATGCGATGACCAGGGCGTTGTAGACGAGCCCTTCCCAGGGGTCCAACATCCACTTCGAAGGCGCGCCGGTCAGATGCAGCTCGCTGATGGCGTTGGAGATGCGGCTGTAGCCGTCCCAATGTAGTGCTGCGAGCTCGTGCCAGCCGATGTACACCAGGGCTGATACAGGACCGCAGGCGAGTAGGACCTTTCGTCGCCAAGATCCGGTCTTGGATGGGGCCGGCCGTGGCAGGGTGTGCGCTCCACCACTGGTAGACATCCTGACCTCCTCCACCTACAGCCGAATCACGATCGGCTCCGTCGCACAGTCGTGGTAATGGATCGACTAGGTGGGAATGCCTCCACTGTCGAGTTTCGTCGAAGTCGACCGGCGTCGCCAGAGCCCTGCGGACCGCAAAGACCAGGACCATCGACCCCGAGTGCACTGACCGGGCTCGGCGGGATCAGCAGGTTTCAAGCAGGTCTTCGGAGTCGGGAGGCCGATTACGCCGTAGGCCGAGAACTCATCGCGGTCAGGGCGCAAGAGTCAACGAGCGTTTCTGCGGTTGGCTAGTGGCTTCTGCGGCGCAGCTCCCGTTCACCTCAATTAGTCCTCTGCCGCCGAGCCTGGCGCCCCACTAGCATCACCGGACAGGGCGACCGACGCATCAACTCTTCGGCGATCGGTCCGACGCGAATGCTCCAGGGCTGCTCGCTGTGGTGGGAGCCCAACACGAGCAAATCAGCTCTGTCTAACGACCGTTCCAACTCCGTGTCGACTTGGCCGGTTCTGTGCGTGACGTCGATCCTCAGGCCGGGGTAGCTGCTCTCGATCCGACGCATGGAGTCGATGAGCGCTTCCTCAACGTTGATTCGTTCGGAGGGAAGTGCCGGTGAGGGCGTAGCCGATGGTGGAATGGTGACAATGCTGAGTAGCGATCCCCGTAGCATCGCCTCTTCAGCGGCGGCTTCCAGGGCCCCGCGTGCGGTGGTTCCCTCGGTCCAGCCCAGAACGATCTTGTCGTAGTCCTGGCCAACGATTGGGCCCGGCCCGTTTACCGTGACCACAGGGCAATGTGCGTGCACCACGACGCGATCCTCCAGAGGTCCCAGAACCCCGTGTTCGGCGCGAGGCCTTGCCGAAGCTACGCCCAGCACCAGCAAGTCGGCGGCTCCGCTGAGCTCAATCAGCTGCTCGCTGATGGACCCAGATTCATAGAGCCTGGGCGCGACCGATATCTCCGGCTCGAGCTCGGAAGCCTCTGCTGCCCTGACGATGAGAAGCGTCTCGGCTTCGCTGTCCAAATCGTCGACAGCTCGATCGTCACTGACTGAGGACCTGACGTGCGCGAGCGCCAAGGTGGCACCGCGAAGGCGGGCCTCCCGCGCCCCCCACCGAACGGCCCAGCGCGCCTCGGGCGACTGATCAACGCCAACGACAATGTCGCCATTACTCACGATGCGCCAGCCATGATGGGTCTCCTCCAGCGGTTGCTCCAGCACAACCTTGCCGCCCTCCTCGGCAAAGCGCCAGGCCGACGAGGCACTCAATTGCTCTGGGCGCCCCTCCCCGGCGCTGGGTGGCTTGGCGAAGGCATTGGGCAAGGATGACGAGCTGCGTAACCAAGGCCTGACCCTCAGGTAGACGGGTTGGACCATGATCGGCCGTCGACGTCGCGGCCTCGCTTGCCGATGCACTCGATGAGCTTCACCGCCTCCAGCGCAGCCTCGAGCGACACATTAGACGCGATCAGGGAGGCCGGAATGGGCCCTCCCGTTAGCTCGATCGATTTGTAACCAAAGCGGGCATCCTGCTGACCGTGGGTCTGTGCACTCGAACGGTCTCGCTGAGGGTCGTCTTGTTGCACTCCCGGCTGGGACTCAGGCCCAGACCGATACGTCACGAGGTGAATGCAGTCGCGTACGCCTTGGGAGTGCGAGTTGCACCTGCTGATGGACAACTATGCTGCCCACAAGCACCCGAACCTGAATGCCTGGCTCGTCGGCGACCCCAGGATCCACATCCACCTCTGATACGACGCCGACATGAGTCGGCGTTACCATCAGGTGTAGAGATTCGTACCCGCTGTCATTGGTGAAGGCGTAAACCAGCCTCCGGAAACGACAGCGTCACCGAAACCAAGAATCGTGGTCACGCCCTCACCATCGACAACGGCTGCCCCTTGGTCGCCGAAACCGCCTCGCCGTCGTCAAACGGTTCGCACAACAGTGCCCCGCGTGTGGGAGTAGACAGTGTTGCATAGGCCTGACCGAACGACGGTTGATCTGTCGGAGTATCCGGACCTCGTTGTGATCTACCTGGGGCAGAGGGTGAACTCGCTTAAGGGCTTGAAGACCCTCGTGTCCTTTCGCGCCAAGATCAGCAAGTCAGTTGATGCCCAACCCGACGGTCTCTTGCTCCACGAGAACGTGCTGTACTCCGTGATCCCACCGCATTCAGGGATGCGTCAATACTGGCGTGACTTCGACTCACTAGAGCGTTGGGCGCGTTCGTTGCCTCACAAAGCCTGGTGGCAAGAGTTTCTGCGAGACAGTGGCGGCACTGGGTTCTGGCATGAGGCATACTTTCGCGGCGGCCAGGTTGAGTCGGTATACATGGACATGCCCGCTTTCGGCTTGTCTAAGTTCGCTCCCGTGAGGCCTGCTCGGGGCACGTTGTTCTCGGCTCGGCGGCGTCTGGGACTGAGGGAAGGCAGCGAACTACCGCCGGGAATTCCGGAAGAGGAACTCTATTAAGCGTTATGGCTGGAGGAGGACGTGCCGTAGAGGGCCGATAAACGCTCTGACGAGCCCAGGATTCTCTGGCTGATGAGGTGGTCGAAGTCCTCTGCGGCTTCGGCGATATCGAGCTGGACCCAGCGGATTCGCCCGGTGCAGCCCCAAAAACCATGAGGAGGCAGCCATGGCCGCCACCACGAGCGTCGACCCTGTCTGTGGCATGACCGTCGCTCCCGACACGGCCGTCACCAGTCGCGAAGTCGACGGTGTGACCTACTACTTCTGCTCCGAGCACTGTGCCGCCACGTTCGACGCCAACCCCGCCCGCTATACGGCCGCATCGGCCGAGTGACCGACCCACCGCCGCTGGTGCTGGACACCGTCAACACGACCATGAGCACGCCTCCGCCCGACGCCAACTCAGCGCGAACGGTTGCGTTGGTACTGGCGATCCTTGCATTCCGACGTACGTTGCGCCGGCATGATCAGTTGAGCCGATCGAAACTGCTCACCTACCAAGATCGGGCTCTCTCCCGGTTGCGTGAGCACGCTTACGAACACTCGCCCTTCTACAAGGATTTTCATGCCGGCCGGCGTGACGCACCGCTGTCAGAGCTGCCCGTACTGACCAAGCAGACGCTGATGCAAAGCTTCGATCAGGTGGTGACCAATCCTGATCTTCGACTTGCAGAGGTTGAGGACTACCTGGCGAACCTTCGCGGCAATGAAGTCTTCCACAACAGGTATTTCGTGTCTGCAACCGCCGGCAGTACCGGACGCCGTGGAGTGTTCGTATGGAATTTTCGCGAATGGGTACAGGTGATCGGCTCCTACAACAGGGCGTTCGACTGGGCGGGCTCGACCGCCGGATTGACACACCGGGTCAAGACAGCAGTCGTTAGTTCAACCAACCCCAGCCACCAATCGGCCCGCGTTGGAGCATCGATCCACAGTCGTTGGGTGCCGACCTTGCGGATCGATTCGGGCGATGATCTTTCCACTATCCTCACTCGCCTCAACGCCTGGCAGCCAGAAATGCTGATCGGGTACGCCTCCATGCTCAGGCAGCTCGCAGAGGAACAGCTGGCTGGTCGGCTCATGATCACCCCAAGTTTCATCTTTAGCGCCTCCGAGGTGCTAACCGAGTCCACCCGCAGGCTCGCAACAGCAGCCTGGGGCCGCTCGCCATTCAACGTTTATGGTGCCACCGAGACCTCCGGCATCGCCGCAGAATGCGGCCAGCACGTAGGCATGCACCTCTTTGAGGATCTGGTGATCACCGAGGTGGTCGACGCCGAAAACCGGCTGGTACCGGCAGGCGAGTATGGCGCCAAGGTGCTTGTCACCGTGCTCTTCTCACGCACACTGCCGCTCATCCGCTACGAGATGAGTGACAGCGTCCAGAGGGCAGCCGATCCACGTTGCTCTTGCGGCCGTCCGTACGCGTTGATCACCGGGATCCAGGGCCGGGAGCAGGAGTCGCTCACCTTCCCGACCGGAGGCGGGAAGTTCCGCACCGTCCAACCACTCGTCTTCCACCACATCATGGACAAGATCAACGTCGCCGGCTGGCAGATCATCCAGAAGAGCGACCGGCTTGCCGTGCTGCTGGCGAAACCTGGCAGCTTGGACGCTGCAGCCCTCGCAGTGGACATTCGCTGCGCGCTCTCGGCTCGGGGCGTGCAGCCGCCCGACGTAGAGATCAAAAGGGTCGCCGCCATACCACGAACGCCACTTGGCAAGGCACCCCTGATCATGAAAGCCGCGTCCTGAGAAGGTTTTGAGCGCTTCCGCCGAGAGGGCCAATCGGCCGCCGTGGCCGATCTCGTCGGACCCGCACGCGCACGGCGCGTACGGTCGCGCTCGTGATACGGACCCTCTTGCCGGCCCAGCGCACGGCGTCGCGAGCTGACAAGAGTGTCATCAAGCCCAACGACGGTCAGCTGCGGCTCCTTGGTCCTATCGCAAGCACACCCAGGCCCCGGTCGCCCCGAGGCACATGGTAGATGCGCTCCGATGCGCTCGCACGGGACGAAGGCCCTCGCTGCGGACGACTAAGGCCAATTGCGCGCGTCTGGCCTCCATACCACCGTTGACGGTATGCAGATCCGGACTGGCCAGTGGAGGTTTCGGATGAGGAGCGAGATCTTTGTTGGATTGAACGATTCCCCGTCAGGCAAGGCTGCGTTATCAATGGTGCAATTCCGCGAGTCCGGTGCCGGTCACCCTTTACCGGTCGGTGGACGGCTTGCTCGCGGCGTAGTCGCGTTCCTCCTCATGACCCTGGTCGCGCTGACGTGGGCTCTGGCTACACCGACCCCGGCGTACGCGGCGGACGATCAGATCGATTCCTTCACCATCAACTACGAGATGCAGCCGAGCGGTGTTCTCATAGTTAAAGAAACCATCGTCTGGCGCTTCGGCTCCAACTCTGGCCGGCATGGCATTCAACGCGACCTCGTGATTCGTGAACCTGATCCCAACAGCGATCAGGACTTCGTCTATGGGATCAGCAACATCAAGGTGACGAGTCCGGACGACTACGTGGCAACCCAGTTCAGCTCCAAGACCACTGAGTCCCAGGGCGGCCGCGAGGAGGAGCTCAACGTACGGATCGGCGATCCCGACGAGACCATCTCCGCCGCTACCGCGACCTATGTCATCTCCTATGACGTCACTGGCGCGATGCGATCCTTCAGTGGCTACGACGAGTTCTTCTGGGACGGTCCAGGCTTCGGCAATCCGCTGATCAAGGAATTGAAGATCACCACCACGGTCCCTGGTGGCGCTCAAGACGCCATATGTTTCGCCGGACCACCGGGAAGCACTACTGCCTGTGAGACCAAGAACTTCACCACGGGCGGCGAGGCGACCTTTGCCCAGATGAATGTCCCACCAGGGCAAAGCGTCAGTATCGGGGTCAAGATCACGCCGGGCCTGGTGGCGGACAACAAGCCCCACATGGAGCCCAATGGCGCCAAGCTTTCACCTGCCGAAAGGGTTGGTGCGATCGCACTGGCTGCCGGCACACTCCTCATCACTGTGGGCTCACCGATCGTCGGGATGCTGTGGTGGCGTAAGAATGGCCGCGACCAGCGGTATGCGGACCTGGCACCGGGAACGGTTCCGTACCCCGGCCAGGAAGTGCGTATCGTGCCCAACGATCCCGACATCACCATTCCGGTGGCTTTCTCGCCGCCACCAATCCCGGTGGCTGAGGCGGGCCTGCTGATCGACGGTCAGGTTGATGCCCGCGAGACAGCAGCGACCATCATCGATCTCGCAGTCCGTGGTGCCCTTACCGTCCAGAGCTACGGCAAGGACGACTTCCAGGTCACCCTGGTCGATCCGAACCGGGCTACAGCGCCGCACGAAATGGTGCTGCTGACCAACCTCTTCGATGGCGAGCCGCCAGGATCGGTCCGAGATCTGTCCGCGGCCGGCAGCCTCACGAGCGCTCACGAACAGATGCGAGATTCGGTGCGCAATCAGGTTGCGTCACGCGGTTGGTTCCGCAAGGTGCCCTCCGCTGCGGCGACAAGCAGTTGGGGGTTTGCTGCCATCGTTATCGGAGTATTCGCGTCCTTCGCAGTCGGATTCTGGCTGCTGTTGGTCTTGCTGCCGCTCTTGCCGATCGTCATTACGTTGGCCGTGATCCGCAGGAAGCTCAGGAAAGGGCAGCGCACCGCGGATGGCCGCGCGGTCTGCGATCAGATTGAGGGCTTCAGGACCTACATCGCCACCGCCGAAGCCGATCAACTCAAGTTCGAGGAGGGCGAGGACATCTTCTCCAAGTACCTCCCATGGGCGATCATCTTCGAGCTGGCCGATCGCTGGGCGAAGATCTGCGGCGACTTGGTAGCGATGGGGCGGCTGCCGAACGAGACGCCGTATTGGTACGTCGGTAACTATCAGATGGCCGCGTTCAACACCTCGTTCCTCACCAGCAGCCTGACATCCGCGGCTACGCCGGTTGCTTCCTCGTCGGGCGCCGGGGGCACGGGCTTCGGCGGTGGCAGCTCCTTCGGCGGAGGTGGCTTCTCCGGCGGCGGTGGCGGCGGAGGAGGCAGCGGCAGCTGGTAGCACACCGGGATGACCCCGACGGCTCGTGGCCTCATCGGGGTAGGCCCGGGGGAGTGCCTGATGGTGTGCGGCGCGCGGCCAAACCATGCTGGTGGACATGAGCGCGATCTACGAGCACCCCAGTCTGAAAATGCAGGTCACCCCGGAACAGCGTGACCGCGCCGAATCCTGGCTCAAGGAGGCATACGCCGATGGCCGGATCAGCGAATCCGAGTTCGATCAGCGGATCGGGCAGGTCCTCACCGCCGTTACCCGCAGAGATCTCAACGAAGCCTTCTATGGCCTGGTCCAAATCCCGACCCCGTCCCGAGCGCTCGGTGTCCATCCCGCCTATCAGCCCCTGGTGGGGCCCGAGACCCGCGCCCAGGCCGGTCGCGGAGTGGCGGGTCTGGCACACTTCTCGGTGTTCTTCCTCTGGCTCTTCGGCCCAGGTTT
>Ga0081455_10005863_pt1 | contig 13357 bp, 13 predicted proteins | sample TabmetS3T2R1_FD_70207 | JGI IMG/M metagenome (GOLD analysis project Ga0081455, IMG submission 70207) | Tabebuia heterophylla rhizosphere microbial communities from the University of Puerto Rico - S3T2R1 | ecosystem: Host-associated > Plants > Roots > Rhizosphere ... | reverse complement strand
CTGGTGGAGGCGCTGCTACCGACGATGTTCGCGTTGCCGGTAGGGGAGGCGGATGTGGACACATTTCGCGCGGCCGTGGAAGCGGTCCATCCGGTGGGGTTCCGAGCCATGGCGTCGGCCTCGGCGGAGGACCTGCGCGACGTTCCCCCGACCATCGCGGTCCCGACGCTTCTGATCTACGGCGACAACGACGAGCGGGCGCCCAGGCACGTCGCGCGGCAGCTGCATGCGACGATCGCCGGATCCAGGCTCGTGATGCTCAGCGGCGCCGGCCATGTCTGCAACGTCGAGCTGCCCGAGCGGTTCAACGACGAGGTGCGGCAGTTCTTGGCCGAGGTCGGGTAAGCCCGGTGGCGTCCGGGCCTAGGGTTGATCACATGCCGCTCAAGCCAGGTGACAAGGCCCCCGCATTCACGCTGCCCGACCAAGACGGCAACAGCGTCAAGCTCTCGGACCTGAAGGGCCGGAAGGTGCTCGTGTACTTCTACCCCAAGGCCGACACGCCCGGTTGCACCACGCAGGCGTGTGGGTTGCGAGACGTGCTCGGCGACATCGGCGACACGGCGGTGCTGGGCATCAGCCCCGACAAGCCCGATAAGCAGAAGCGTTTCGACGAGAAGTACGGGCTGGGCTTTCCGCTCCTGTCGGACCCGGGGCACGCGGTGGCCGACGCCTACGGCGCGTGGGGGGAGCGATCGATGTACGGGCGCAAGTTCATGGGCATCGTCCGGTCGGCCTTCCTGGTGGACGAGAAGGGCAACCTGGCGGAGGCATGGCCCAAGATCAGCCCCAAGGACACCCCGACCAAGCTGCTCGCGGCCCTCGAGGGGTAGGCGTCACGCTGGGCCGCGGGCCGCGCCAAGGGGCGGCGTCTCACGGCGGGCATCCCCGGGGCGTTGGTAAGTCGGTGACGCTTCCACCGTTCCAGTCGCTGCTCGACGCCCACGCACCGGACCTGCACCGGTTCCTGGTCGTCGCCGTCGGTCGCCACGACGGTGACGATCTCTTCCAGGAGACGGTGATCTCGGCGTTGCGGTCGTACCCCGGCCTGCGCCACGCGGACAACCTGCGTGGCTGGCTCTTCACGATCGCGCACCGCAAGGTCATCGACCAGGCCCGCAGGCGGGTCCGGCAGCCGGTGCCGGCGGCCGATCCGCCCGACGTGCCACAGCTCGACGCCGACACCATCGTGGACGCCGAGTTGTGGGACGCCGTGCGGCGGTTGCCGCCCAAGCAGCGATCCGCGGTGGTCCAGCGCTACCTGCTCGATCGGCCGTACGCGGAGATCGCCGCGGTCATCGGGTCGAGCGAGGACGCCGCCCGCCAGAACGTGCGGGCCGGTCTGCAACGCCTGCGTCAGGAGGTGACGCGATGAACGCCACGAACTCCGCCAACGAGCTCCGCGGACGGTCCGACCGTCGGGGGCTCGGCCCTGCCGACGGAGACGATGGGGACGACCTGGGCACGCGGCTCCGCCGGGCCGACACCACCGACGTCGCTGCGCTGGTCGACGCCACCCTGCGGCGGGCGGACGCCGAGGGCCTGGTCGACGTCGGCTGGGTCGTCGAGGACACGCCAGTCGGGCCCCTCACGCTCGCTGCCACTCTTGCCGGCGTGGTGCGCATCGAGTTCGGCGGCGGGGAGCAGGTACTGGAGGAGCTGGCGAGCGAGGTCTCGCCCCGGATCGTGCGGCTACCGGGCCGCCTCGACGGGGTGCGCCGCGAGCTCGAGGAGTACTTCGCCGGGCGACGCCGCAGCTTCGACGTGCCGGTCGACCGTCGGTTGTCGCGGGGCTATCGCCGCACCGTCCTGGAGGCGCTGTCCCGCGAGGTGCCCTACGGCCGCACGGTCAGCTACAAGGAGCTGGCCGAGAGGACGGGCAACCCCAAGGCCAGCCGCGCGGTCGGTTCCGCCATGGCGACCAACCCGATCCCCATCGTGGTCCCGTGCCACCGGGTCCTGCGCACCGGCGGCGCGCTCGGCGGCTACGGCGGCGGCCTCGACACCAAGGTCTGGCTCCTGCGCCACGAGGGAGCGCTGCTGGGCTGAGGGGTGGTTCAGCCCGGCGCGGCGTCGCCCGAGTTGTCGGCCATGCCGAGCGACCGTTCCCACCGGTCGATCGTCCGCTGCCGGTACACGAGCAGGCCGGCAATCGCGACCGTGGCCACCAGGAGCAGCAGTCTGCGCACCGGCTCAGGGTAGGCTGGTTGGCCTGCCCGGATGATGGAACAGGCAGACATGAATGCCTCAAAAGCATTTGCCCGTCAGGGCGTGCGGGTTCGAATCCCGCTCCGGGCACCCGGTTCCCATGTGCAACTCGTCGCCTATGACTTCGGGCCGACGAATGCGTCGAGGTGCTTGACGCTGGTCCGGCGTGCGACGGAGATGGTGTGCCCATTCATCTGTCGCCACTCGATGGCTAACCGATCGCAGGCTTGCGTGAAGAGGGCACGGATGTCGCCGGACCGATTCGCGAACTGATAGCGAACGTACTCGTACTGCGTTCCGGTTCGGGCTGTCACACGGTTGATCGAGCGACACCCGTCGCTGTGGATCAGGCCCCGCAGGAACTCCTCCGCATGGGAGTCGAGTGCGATGGCCGACTGCCAGGCCTCGAGCTCGATGCGCCTGGTGTGCTTCTTGCCCGGGCCGCATTGTGGAAACAGACAGGGCCAGTGCTTCGAATAGCACCACACGTCGACGGCGCCACGGCGCGTGCGGCGACCAACGGAGTTGGAGGGCATCACTCGGCTCACCGCGTTCTCACAGTCGGCGATGACCGCCGGATAGGTTGCGCAGCACACGTGATGAAGAGCCGATAGACGCCCTGTCCGGTGGAGACGATCGTGCCATCGCCGAGATATTGGCCCAGCAAGTACGCGTAGTCGGCCGGGGGGACCTCGGAGCGCCGCAGACACCGCAAGGGGCACCCAGGGTCCAAGCGTCGGCGCATCGGCGACTGCACGACCGCGTGCTCGCCTATTCGGAGCCATCGCCCCACCGTCGTCTGGCCGATGCCGAGCTCAGCCGCGATCTCATCCTGTGTGTGACCGCTGCGCCGAAGGGCGAACGCCTGGTTCACGACCTCAGGTCCGTACATCCCCACCAGCATAATCGAACACGCGTTTGCGTGTAACGGCCCTCGGCACCCGGCAGGTTTCGGGGTTCCCGCCCTTCCTTCGTGTCGAGGGGCGCGCCCGGGGGAAGAATGGGTGCGTATGGCGGTGGTGTTCGCGGACCGCGTCGACGCCGGCCTTCGGCTGGCCGAGGAACTGGCCGACCTCGCCGGTGAGGACATCGTGGTGCTGGGGCTCCCGCGCGGGGGCGTGCCGGTGGCCGCCGAGGTGGCGCGGGCGCTGGGGGCGGCGCTCGACGTGCTGGTCGTCGGGAAGATCGGCGTGCCGGGGCACGAGGAGCTGGCGCTGGCCGCCGTCGCCGACGACGGCCAGGTCGCCTACAACCCCGGCGTCATGGCGGCCGTGGGGATGACCGACATCGACGTCGACGTCCTCGCCCGCAGGCACGTCGCTGCGCTCGCTCATCGGGCGGAGCAATTCCGGGATGGGGCGCCGGCCGTTGCGGTCGACGGCCGGACGGCCGTCCTGGTCGACGACGGCATGGCCACGGGCGCGACCATGCGCGTGGCGGTGGATGTCGTCCGGGGCCGGGGGCCGAAGGAGCTGGTGGTGGCCGTTCCCGTGGGCTCGCCCGAGGCCTGCGCAACTGTGGCGGAGACCGCGGATCGCGTGGTGTGCCTCGCGGCGCCCGCCCACTTCCGTGCCGTCGGCACCTGGTACGACGACTTCTCCCAGGTGCAGGACGCAACGGTGCGCGAGATCCTGGCCGACGCCCGATCCCACGGCGCAGGCCGGACCGGGCGCTAGCGCCGCAGCGCCGCGGCCACCCGCCCCACCAGTGGATCGTCCAAGGCGTCCTCGAGCGGCAGCGGCAGGCCGAGCGACCAGTTGGGACGCTCGGTCGTCGTGCCCGGCAGGTTGGGCCGCCGGCGGAGCGCCAGGGCGTCCTCGAACGTGGCGCCCACGAGCGCGGACGGCGCCGCCGCCAGCCTCCGGTGCACGGCGACGATCACCTCGTCCACCGGTGCGTCACCGTCGAGCCCGCTCGATGCCACGAGCTTGCTGCGCAGCCGCCCGAGCGCGGCCTCGTCGGGTTCGACGCCGGCTGCCCGCTGGTCGTCGGCGTCGGCACCCGACCACACGCCGGCGATCGTCGGCAGGTCGTGGGTGGTGACGGCGCCCAGCGCCTGGACCGGAAAGCGCCCGGGCCCGGCCTCCTCGAACCAGACGAGCCGGTACGACAGGAGGCCGGCGGCGTGCAGCCGATCCCGCACGCCCTCCTCGACCGTACCGAGGTCCTCGCCGACCACCACTGCCTCCGCACGCACGCTCTCGATCGCCAGGACCGCCAGTAGCTCGTCGGCGGGGTAGCGCACGTAGGCGCCGTCGGTGGGCGAGCCGCCGGGCGGCAGCCAGAACAGCCGGAACAGGCCCATCACGTGGTCGATGCGCAGCCCGCCGCCGTGTCCCATCGCCGCCCGCCACAGCGAGGCCAGCGGCTCGTAGGCCACGGCCCGCAGGGCGTGGGGCACGAACGGGGGCAGCCCCCAGTCCTGGCCGGCCCGGTTGAACTCGTCGGGCGGCGCGCCCACCCGCACGTCGAGCGCCAGCAGGTCCTGGAGGCACCAGGCGTCGGCGCCGTCGGGGTCCATGCCCACCGCCAGGTCCGTGAGCAGGGCAAGTGGCTCCTCGGCGCGCTGGACCTGTTCGTCGACCAGGAACTGGACCCACGCCCAGAACGCCACCCGATCGGCGCGGTCGGCGGCGAAGGACGCCACCCCGACCGCGGATGGATGCCGATGCTCGTTCGGCCAGTCGCGCCAGCTCGACCCGTGATGCTCGGCCAGCGCGCAGAAGCGGGCGTACGCCTCCAGCTCGCCGCCCATCTCCGCCCGCCACCGCTCGAAGCGCAGGTCGGGACCGAGCGCGTCCCAGAGATGGTCGAGCGCCCGGCGCTTGAGCGCCCACACCGCGTCCCGGTCCACGACCGGTCCGGCGTTCAGCGCCCGCGCCCGAGCGCCAAGCGCCTCGACCGGGGCATCGCCGGCGCGGGGCAGCTCCTCGATGCGCAGCAGCAGGGGGTTGAACCACCGGCGGCTGGACGGCGAATAGGGGCTGGCCTCCACCCGGCCGACCGGTTGGGGTGCGTGCATCGGGCTGACCCCGAGCATGCCGGCGCCCCGCTCGGCGGACCAGGCGCCGATGGAACGCAGGTCGGCGAGGTCGCCGATGCCCCAGCTCGCGGCGGACCGGCAGGCCGGAAGCTGGACCGTCAACAGCCAGGCTCGCAGGTCGTCGGGCAGGTGGCAGCGGCCGGGCGTGACGACCAGCCGGGTCACTGGCGCTCCGTCCAGCGGCCGGAGCTCGTGGTAGCCGATCGGTAGGTCGGGGGGAAGCGCTCCCTCGGCGCGAAGCTCGCTGCCGTCCTCCAGGGCCAGCTCGCAGGGACCGAGCAGCGACAGGGCTCGGCCGGCGGGCACGATCCAGGCGGCGGAACCTTCCGGCGGCCCGTCGGCAGCGCCGCCGCCGCCCATCGCCTCGCGCAGCGCCGCGACCGTTTCCGGGGAGGTGGTGTGCCACCGCCCCGACGCGTCCCAGTACCCGTCGTCGATGCCCCAGGCGTCGGTGGCCATGCCCGGCGCACGGTACCGGCGCCGACCGCAGGGGTTCAGGGGCCGATGACGCTCGGTTCCGGCACGCGTGCCCGCGGCTTGGAGTTGACGGCGGCGATCCCGGCGACCGTCAGTGCGCCGCCGATGAGTAGCCGCGCCTCGAACGCCTCGTCCAGCACGAGGATGCCGACGACCACGGCCACCACCGGGATGATGTAGGTGACGAGCGAGGCCTTGGTGGCCCCGATGTCGGCGATGATCCGGTAGTTGAGGACGTAGGCGACGCCGGTGCCCAGGACGCCCAGCATCAGGATCGACGCCACTCGGGTGGGGGTGAGTGACACGCCCCCGGCGACCGACGTGGCCATCGCCACCGGGAACAGCAGCACGGTCCCGGTGGCCAGCTGCCCCGTGGCCGCCACGATGGGCGGGTAGGACACCAGGTGGCGCCGCATGTAGACGAAGGCGACGCCGTAGCCGGCGCCCGCGAGGATCGCCGCCAGCGCGCCGGCGGTCGACGACCCCTCGAGGTCGGCGGCGCCCACGCCGGCGGCCACCGCCACGCCGACGATCCCGAGCCCCAGTCCGGCGATCTGTACCGGCCGCAGCCGTTCATGCAGCCCCATGGCGGCGAAGGCGGCGGTGAACAGCGGCGTCGACGCGTTGAGCACCGCCGTCAGGGCCGAGGTGATGTGCTGCTCGGCGAACGCCAGCAGGGTGAAGGGCACGATGTTGCCGGCGAGCGTGACCACCGCGTAGTGCCGTAGCGACACCCGATCGAGCGGCACGCGGCGTTGCTGGCCGCGCAGCACCACATAGAGGACCGCCGCCCCCAGGGCGATCCGCGACCAGGCCACGGTCGTCGGGGTGAGGCCCTCGCCCGCAACCTTGATGAACAGGAACGACCAGCCCCAGATGAAGGCCAGGACGAACAGTCGACGCATCAGTGCCTCAGCAGGTGGCGTTGGCGATGGGCACGGCGAGCCAGGGTCGTCGCTCGGAAGGACGACGACGAAGACTGGGCAGGCCCCCAGGTGAGGAGGAGGACGCCGCGAGCGACGGGCCTGGCCGTCGTGAACGCGGTTGACGCCGCCTGCTGAGGCACAAACCGAGTCAACCAGGCCCGTCGCTGGACTCCGCCCGGATTTCGCCACGTACCGTGCGCGGTGCGACCCGGGCGGGGGTCGCGGCGCCACCACGTAGACTCGCACTCATGCCCAAGTCGTTGGTCGAGAGGCGCCTGAGCCAGGTCTCTGGGCGCCTGCAGCAGCTGCGCACCGAGCTCGATGTCTCGGGCGAACAGCTGGCGCATCTGGCCGATGCCGCCGACGACGCCCGGCTGCGGGCCCTGGTGTCCGAGACCCCCGTCGCCGACGTCGACCACCGGCAGGCCGAGCGGCATGCCGATGCGATGCGCCGGCACCGCGCTGCCGTGCTCGACGAGATCGCCAAGTTGGAGCGCGACCAGGACGAGCTGCTCGATCGGCTGCTCGCGCAATCCCGGTCGCGCTAGAACACACCGGACCGAAAGAAGGAACGAGCTTGGCTACCCGCGTCGTCATCGCCGAGGACGAGGCCATCATCCGCCTCGATCTGAAGGAGACCCTCGAGGAGGAGGGCTACGAGGTGGTCGGCGAGACCGGCCGTGGCGACGAGGCGGTCAAGCTGGTCCGTGAGCTCGAGCCCGACCTGGCGATCCTCGACATCAAGATGCCGGGCCTCGACGGGCTGGCGGCGGCGCGAGAGATCGCGGGCGAGCGCCGAGCGGCGGTGCTCATCCTCACCGCGTTCAGCCAGCGCGACCTCATCGAGCAGGCCCGAGACGCCGGCGCCCTGGCGTACCTCGTCAAGCCGTTCGAGCGCAGCGAGCTGGTGCCCGCGGTCGAGGTGGCGCTCGGGCGGTTCCGCGAGATCCGGGCGCTGGCCGACCAGACCGCCAGCCTCGAGGAGCAGCTCGAGACCCGCAAGGTCGTCGACCGCGCCAAGGGCAAGCTGATGGACGAGGAGGGCATGGGCGAGAGCGAGGCCTTCGGCTTCATCCAGCGGCGGGCCATGTCCGAGCGGGTCACCATGCGGGCCGTCGCCCAGCGCATCATCGACGGCGACATCAAGCCGGGGGAGTGACGGGCGTCGGTCGTCAGGCCCTCGGCCGCCGGTCGGGCCGGATAGCCGGTCACGGGTGTTACTACTAGGGACGTGGCCGACGACCCCCTCATCCTGATCGACGGGAACTCCCTGACCTACCGGGCCTTCTTCGCGCTGCCCACCGACCTGTCCACCGCCTCGGGCCAGGTCACCAACGCGGTCTACGGGTTCACGTCGATGCTGATCAACCTGATGCGCGACCACGGCCACCGGCGCATGGCGGTGGCGTTCGACCGCCCCGAGCCCACGTTCCGCCACGAGCAGCTCGAGACGTACAAGGCCAACCGCCAGGCGGCGCCCGACATCCTGCGCCAGCAGATCGGGCTGGTGCGCCAGGTGGTCGAGACCCTGGGCATCCGCGTGCTCGAGCTGCCGGGCTACGAGGCCGACGACATCATCGCCACGCTCGCCACCCAGGGCCGCGACGCCGGGCTCGACGTCATCGTCGTGACCGGCGACCGAGACGTCTACCAACTCGTCGAGGACCCACACGTCAAGGTGCTCTACAACCGACGAGGGGTGTCGGACTACGTCCTCTACGACGAGGCCGGCATCGAGGAGCGGACGGGCGTGGCCCCGACGATGTACCTGCAGTACGCGGCGCTGCGCGGCGACACGTCCGACAACCTCCCCGGAGTGCCCGGGGTGGGGGAGAAGACGGCCGCCAAGCTGGTGACCACCTACGGGGGCATCGACGGCATCTTCGAGCATCTCGACGAGCAGACCCCCAAGCTGCGGACCAGCCTGAGCGAGCACGAGGATCAGGTCCGCCGCAACGCCGAGATCATGAAGCTGATCTGCGACGCGCCCGTCGGCGTCACCGTCGACGAGCTCGATCGACGCCCCCCGGACGTCGACGAGGTGCGGCACCTGTTCGACTTCCTCGAGTTCCACAGCCTCGGTGAGCGCCTGACCGAGGCGCTGGGCGAGGACCTCGGCGTGGGCCGACCCCCGGCCGAGGTGCTCGAGGCCGATGTGACGAGCATCGCGTCACCGGGCGATGCTGCCGCTCTTCTGGTCCGCCTTCGCGAGAGTGCGGCGGGCGCCCCCCTGGCCGTCGCTGCGGCCTGGGAGGGTGGCGAGGGGCGCACGCCGCTCGAGGGCCTCGCGATCGTGACCGATCCGGCGGCGGGCGCGGTCGCCTGGATCCCGATCGGGCTTCTCGTCGACGACGCCGTTCGCGTCGAGCTCGCCCGGCTCGTGGCGCAACCGGGTGAGGGTGGCCGGCCGGTTGCCGCCCACCAGGCGAAGGCGATCATGCGGTCCCTGCTCGACGTCGGCGTCGACGTCCGCTGCCTCGCGATCGACACTGCCATCGCCGCCTACCTGCTCGATCCCGCCGAGTCGCGCTATCTCCTCGACGAGGTGCTGCGCCGGTACGCCTCGGCCGAGCTGCCGGCGGACGGCGCCGCCCCCGAGGGTCAGCTCGACCTCGAAGGCCCGACCGTGTCGGCCGCCCAGCGCACCGGGCGCTACGCGCTCGCAGTCGACCGCCTGATCGAGCCGCTGACGCAGGCGCTCGACCACCAGGCGCTCCGGGCGCTCAACGACGAGATCGAGGTCCCGCTGGTGCGGGTGCTGGCGCACATGGAGCACGCGGGCGTGGGTGTCGACGCCGACGAGCTACGGAGACTCCGTGACCGCCTGAACGCCGAGGTCGACGACCTGCGGCAGCAGGTCTACGACGACGCCGGAACCGAGTTCAACGTGAACTCGACCCCGCAGCTGCGGGAGATCCTGTTCGACAAGCTGGGACTGACGCCGCAGAAGCGCACCAAGACCGGCTTCTCCACCGACGCGTCGTCGCTCGAGAAGCTGGCGGGGCAGCACCCGATCATCGAGCACCTGCTGGCCTACCGGGAGGTCGAGAAGCTGCGCTCGACCTACGGCGACGGCCTGCTGGCCGAGGTGGCCGACGACGGCCGGATCCACGCCACGTTCAACCAGACCGTCGCGCGCACCGGCCGGCTGTCGTCGGACCAGCCCAACCTCCACAACATCCCCGTCCGCAGCGAGATCGGGCGGGAGTTCCGCAGGGCGTTCGTCCCGGCACCGGGCTGCGAGCTGCTGGTCGCCGACTACAACCAGATCGAGCTGCGGTGCATCGCCCACCTGGCCCAGGATCCGGGGCTCATCGAGAGCTTCCGCTCGGGACGGGACATCCACACCGAGACGGCCTCGCGGATCTTCGGCGTCGAGCCGGACGCCGTGACGATCGAGCAGCGGTCCAAGGCAAAGATGGTGTCGTACGGGCTGGCATACGGCATGGAGGCGTACGGCCTGGGCCAGCGGCTGAACATCGCCACCGAGGAGGCGGCGCTCATCCTCGCCGCCTACTTCGAGGCGTTCCCTTCGGTGAAGGAGTACATGGAGCGCACCGTCGCCGAGGCGCGCGAACGCGGCTACACCGAGACGCTGTTCGGCCGGCGGCGCCAGATCCCCGAGCTGTCGTCGCCCAACTACCGGATCCGCCAGGCGGGCGAGCGGCAGGCGATGAACGCCGGGATCCAGGGGCTGGCCGCGGACATCTTCAAGGTCGCGCTGGTGCGGCTCACGGCGGCGCTGGAGGACTCGCAGATGGACAGCCAGCTCATCCTCCAGGTGCACGACGAGGTGTTGCTCGACGTGCCCCCGGCCGAGCACGACCGGGCCGCCAAGGTGGTCGTCGATGCGATGACCGGCGCCGTGGACCTCAGCGTGCCGCTGGAGGTCAACCTGGCGTTCGGCCCCAGCTGGGCGGACGCCAAGGGGTGAGCGGTCGCCGGGCCGACCCGATCCATTCTTTGAAGAAGATGCGGGCCACAGGCCCGGAAGATCTTCAAAGACCGCAGGGGCACTGGTTCGAGCCGGTCGCCGACCACCTGGGCGCCGCCTATCTCCGCTACTCGTTCACCAAGGGCACTGCGCAGGAGATCGAGTTCCTGGTGGGAGCCCTCGACCTCCGGCCAGGCCAGCGGGTGCTCGACGTCGGCTGCGGACCCGGGCGGCACGCCCACGCCCTCGCCGAACGGGGGATGGAGGTCGTCGGCGTCGACATCAGCCGGCGGTTCGTGGACATCGCCGCGGCCGACGCACCAGCGGGCGCCAGCTTCGTGCGAGCCGATGCCCGGGACCTTCGCTTCGACGCCGAGTTCGACGCCGCCATCTCCCTGTGCCAGGGCGCCTTCGGCCTTGCCGGCGGCCCTGCGGCGCCGCTGGACGCCGACGGCGACGTGCTCGCCGGCATTGCCCGCGCTCTCCGGCCCGGCGGCATCGCCGCCGTGTCGGCGTTCTCGGCCTACTTCCAGGTCCGCTGGCTCGAGGGCGGCGACAGCTTCGATGCCGACGCGGGCGTCAACCACGAGCGCACCGAGGTCCGCGACGAGGACGGGACGGCCGCGCCGGCCGACCTGTGGACCACGTGCTTCACTCCCCGTGAGCTCCGGCTGCTGGCGGCCCGCGCCGGGCTCGACGTGCGGGCAGTCTGGTCGGTTGCTCCCGGCGCCTACGCCGCCGATCCGCCGACCATCGACTCTCCCGAGTTCCTACTCGTGGCTGGGCGTTCGTAGCGGTTCGGCGGGGCCGGCTGCTACCCTCGCCCGAACGCGCCCTGTTGCGCGCCCTCGTGGCTGTCCCGTCGCCGGCGGGACCCGCAATCCGCCGATCCCGACCCCCGAAGAAAGCCGACCCGTTCGTGTCCGACGCCCAAACGACCGATCCCACAGCCTCTGCGACCGCCACCGATGGCGACGTGAGCGCAGAGCCGGGGTACACCCCGCGCCAGATCGTCGACGACGACCTCACCGGCAGCTTCGCCGACGCCGTCGACGCGACCCTCGTGTCCGTCGAGGATGGCGCCATGGTCACCGGCACGGTGGTGCGCGTCGACCGCGACGAGGTCCTGCTCGACATCGGCTACAAGTCCGAGGGCGTGATCCCCAGCCGCGAGCTGTCGATCCGCAACGACGTGGACCCCAACGAGGTCGTGAAGGTGGGCGACCAGGTCGAGGCCCTCGTGCTCACCAAGGAGGACAAGGACGGCCGCCTGGTGCTGTCCAAGAAGCGGGCGCAGTACGAGCGTGCTTGGGGCGACATCGAGCGCGTCAAGGAGGAGGACGGGGTCGTGTCCGGCCCGGTCATCGAGGTCGTCAAGGGCGGCCTGATCCTCGACATCGGGCTGCGCGGCTTCCTGCCCGCCTCGCTCGTCGAGCTGCGCCGGGTGCGTGACCTGCAGCCGTACGTCGGCAAGACGCTCGAGGCCAAGATCATCGAGCTCGACAAGAACCGCAACAACGTTGTCCTGTCCCGCCGGGCCTGGCTGGAGGAGACGCAGCGCGAGCAGCGCGAGGACTTCCTCGCCAACCTCAAGCCCGGCGAGGTGCGCAAGGGCGTCGTGTCGAGCGTCGTGAACTTCGGTGCCTTCGTCGACCTCGGCGGCATGGACGGCCTCATCCACGTGTCCGAGCTGTCCTGGAAGCACGTCGACCACCCCGGCTCCGTCGTGTCGGTCGGCGACGAGGTCGAGGTGCAGGTGCTCGACGTCGACCTCTCCCGCGAGCGCATCAGCCTCTCGCTCAAGGCCACCCAGCAGGACCCGTGGCAAGAGTTCGCCACCAGCCACCGCGTCGGCGAGCTGGTCTACGGCCGGGTCACCAAGCTGGTGCCGTTCGGCGCCTTCGTCCAGGTGGGCGACGGCATCGAGGGCCTCGTGCACATCTCCGAGATGGCGGTGCACCACGTCGAGGCGCCGGAGCAGGTCGTCACCCCGGGCGAGGAGCTCTGGGTGAAGATCATCGACATCGACCTCGACCGACGGCGCATCTCGCTGTCGATCAAGCAGGCCGCCGAGGGTGGCGTGGTCGCCGCCGAGTACCAGGACCAGTTCGGCGAGCACGCCTACGACGAGCAGGGCAACTACATCGGCCCGGACTACACCGAGGAAGGCGCAGACGGTGAGGCGCCGGCCGAGGGCGACGCCGCCGCCGCGACCGAGCCGGGAGCCGAGCCGGCAGCTCCGCCCGCCGCGGAGGCTCCGCCCGAGGGCGACGCCACCGCGTAGCCGTACGACCCGCTACTGCAGCTGGACGATCCCGAGGCGCATGCCGCTCAGCACGGCCTGCGTCCGGTCACGCGAGTCGAGCTTGGCGTAGATCGACGCGAGGTGGTTCTTCACCGTCTTCGCGCTGATGAAGAGCTCGCGCGCGATCTCGGTGGTCGAGTAGCCGTCCGCAACGTGCTGCAGGATCTCTCGCTCGCGCTTGGTGAGCGGGGACTCGACCTCGTCCGGCTCGGCCTCGTATCCGTTCCCGTTCAGCGGGAACTCGTTCATCATCGCGGCGGCGATCTCGGGTGAGAACACCGTGTCGCCGGACGCGACGGCCTTGACGGTCGCCACGACCTCCTGCATCGCCGAGTCCTTGGTCAGGAACCCGACCGCGCCGGCGCGCAAGGCGCGTACCCGGAGCGCGTCCTCGTCGTGCATCCTCAGCACCAGGACCTTGGTGTCTCCGGTGGCGGCGTGGATGCGCCGTGTGGCCTCGATGC
>Ga0081455_10005862_pt1 | contig 13359 bp, 11 predicted proteins | sample TabmetS3T2R1_FD_70207 | JGI IMG/M metagenome (GOLD analysis project Ga0081455, IMG submission 70207) | Tabebuia heterophylla rhizosphere microbial communities from the University of Puerto Rico - S3T2R1 | ecosystem: Host-associated > Plants > Roots > Rhizosphere ... | reverse complement strand
AAACCGAATCGCTCGAACATCATAATCCTTCTGCAAGACGCGCAAGGAATTCGGTTGCGTGTGATCAACGAGGCACAGCATCCGTTGGCCAAAAAACTGACCCGCCCGGACGGGGAAATCCGGGCGGGTCGCGTTGATCGGCGCAGGGGATCGGGGGGGCGTGAGCGCCGATCGGGGCTGTAATTCAGGCCTTAATGGCCCGTTCGCCTATTAGTCTCCGCAAGTGGCCGAAAGGTTCAAGCCGATTTTTGCGGTATCGCGGTAATTTTTAACGCATCCCTCCGGACGCGATCCCCGCCAGAAAAGACAATAATTCCAAGCCATTACCGGCCTATGGCTGGGACGGGCCCGGCCGCCGGCGCAGGCCAAAGCGACAAAATCACCTGGTAGGGGTCGGCCGGACGGGCCCGAATTGGGAATCAATCCCCTTTGGCCCGAGATCGCGCGCCGTGGCGATCAGCGCCTTGCGTGCTCCCGTGCGGGGCCGGCTGGCGCTCGAGCTCGCGCTTGCGCCGTTCTCCGTTGGATCGACGGATCGCGCGGTCCCGTGAAGCTCATGTTGATGAAGCGTGCAGCCGCAGGCGAGTGCCCAGTCCATGCTCTGGATGCTGCTGAAGGTGGTGGCAGGCGTTCCTGTCACCCGCTTGACCTTACTCCCTCGCGGCGACGAAGCCGACGACCTTCGATTCCGATTGCATTTGCCGAACGATCTTGCCGACCTCTTCCTTCGGCAGCTTGGTTTCGGAGAGACGAATGCGGTAGAGCTGGCCCCCCATGTTCAGCGGTCCCTCAACCAACGTGGCCTTGTACGCGCCGAGGAAGTTGGTGATGTCGTTCGCGGTCGCTTGCGGGGCAAAGCGCACGACGGCGTAGGAGCCTTCGCTCGGCGCGCTGGCAAGTCCCGGTCCGCTCGGAGCGCCCTGGTCCTTGACCATGACCGCGGCAAGCACCGCTGCTTGCAACAGAATGGCAACAGCGGCGGCGGTTGCCGACCAGGCCAGCGTGCGCGGAGTAAGTCGTGACAGGAACTCGGAGATGCGGCTGCCGAAGTCGACCGAGCGGCGGCGGCGCGGCGCACGCGCCTCCTCGGCATCGATTGCGGCGAACAGCCTCTCCATCGCGCGCGCCGACGGCGCACCGAGTGTCTCGTTGAGGTGGATCGTCTCGGCAAGCTCCTCGCGGACCAGATCATAGCGTCGCGCCAGTTCGCGGTCGCCGGCAAGCGCTTGCTCCACGCGATCGGCGTCGCGGCGGCTCAGCGTCCCTGCTGCATGCCATGGCAGCAGTGCTTCGATCTCATGACGCTCCGGCTCTTTGCTTATCGTGTTCATGGCCAACCTCTTTCAATTCCCTCCGACTTGAGCAGCTCCGCCAGCCGCTTGCGCGCGTAGAACATGCGCGTCTTCACAGTGTTCTCCGGGATGCCAACGATCTCGGCTACCTCTTCGACTGATTTCTCGTGGTAGTACACGAGATCGATGATCTCCCGATGTTCGGCGGAAAGTCCCGCGAGGCACTTTCGCAGCATTGTGCTCTTGTCCTGCTTCTCCAATGCAGTTGCGGGATCGTCCGATGGATCCTCGATTGCGCCTGCGGTCTCTTCGTCCAACACCTCGTCCGATCGACGTCTGAGCGCCGAAAGGGCCTTAAACCGCGCGATTGCCAGCAACCACGTCGAGACCGCCGAGCGCCCTTCGAACCGACCAGCCTGACGCCACACGTCGAGAAACACCTCGCTGATCAGATCCTCCGCCGTAGACTCGTCCCGAACGAGGCGGACGACGAAACGAAACACTCGCACGTGATATCGCGCCACAGCACCTGCATGGCGAGCCGGTCGCCGTTCGCGATTCGTCCGATCAGCACCTCGTCTGACGTCGATTGCATCGTTTCGGACGGTCGGACTCGTCACGTTAGTCGCAAGCCGCTACCGTTGGGTTCACGGTTTCGCCACAGAGACGGCGCCCAAGGCCCCCTTTCCGTTCGCGCCGACGCGGATCTTTGCTGGCTTTGGAGCTAAGATTATGGCCGACCCCCGGTTTGGCGGAACCTGCGCCTCAGTCGGATTTTCAAAGGAGTCTAGGGGCTTAGGACAATAAGGCGCGCCTGCTGGGTCTCGCGCCAGGCGAGGCGCCGCGGGCAAGGACAGCTTTTCCCCTATTTACACAGACTTAACTCAAGTTCCAACTCGCAGCGGCGCCTTGAGCTTGCGTAGGGCCGCCAGGACCGACAGCGCGGTGATCCGTCCGGTACGCGGATTTTCCGAGGGGATGTTCTCGATCGATAGGGTGAAGCGTGCCGAGTCACTTTCCACCTCGATGCTATGGCAGTTGCGCTCGACCGAGGGGTCGGCCCAGATCTCCATCATGGTGCGATCGGGCCCGATGCCGGCAAGCGATAGTGCCGCCGCGACGTTGACATTGGCGGGAAACCCCGCTGCGGCATCGCGCGCCGTGCCGGAGAACACCAGCTTGGGCGCATTGAGCCCTTCGACCGAAATACCGTTCGCTTCCAGGTAAGGCGCGCCGACAAGGCCGCGCGGCGGCTTGCGCGTGGTCATGCGCACGGAATGAATCTTCCCTTCCGCCGCGGCGGCGACTGCATCAAGCCCCAGCAGCGCTCCGCTGGGCACGATGATTTGGCCGCTGCGCGCCTTGGCGAGCTCGATCAAATCGGGCCGCGGCAGCAACGCGCCGGCTGAGAGCACCATCACTTGTTTTCCTGCTTCCAGCATGGGCCGGCAGATCCGTTCGAGCACGCTGGCTGGGGTGCATTCGATCGCAAGGTCGGCATGGGCCGCAAACGCCTCGGGCTCGATCAGCGGGCACGTGATCCGCTCGGCATCAAGCCACGCTTGCGCCTTGGCATGGTCGCGCACCGCAGCGCAGGCAAGCGTGAAGCCCGGCATACCTGCGGCGAGCCTGCGCACGAGCACGCGGCCGATGGCCCCGAGGCCGGCGACGGCGACGCGGGTCATCGGCATGAGCAGTCCCTGGGCATGACAGCACCTCCAAGCTTGCTCTTACGCGGCCCGCTTGGCGGTCACAAGCACGTGCGAGTCCGCGGCATCCCAGCGGCTTGACCAGCGTCTGCCCAAAGTCCAAGTCTGTTGGGCAATCAGGGAGGAGCGACATGCTCAAATCATGGATGGGCGGGATGCTCAAGAGCGCCGCTGGCGCATGTGGGATTCTGCTCGCAATCACCGGCACGACGCAAAGCCAAACCTATCCAGCTAGGCCGATGACGATGATCATTCCGTTCGCCGCCGGCGGTCCGACCGACGTGCTCGGCCGCGTTCTGGCGCAACGCATGAGCGAGATCCTCGGCCAGCAGGTCATCGTCGAGAACATCGGTGGCGCCGGTGGCATGACCGGCTCCAAGCGCGTCGCCGATGCCGCGCCCGACGGCTACACGTTCGTGCTCGGGACGGTCGGCACGCATGCACAGAGCCAGACCATGTACAAGAAGCCGCTCTATGACTCGACGACGGATTTTACGCCGGTTGCGCTCATTGCCGAGGTTCCGATCGTGCTGACCACGCGCAAGGACCTGCCGGTGAAAGACCTCAAGGAATTCATCGCCTACGCCAAAGCCAACCAGACGAAGATGCAATACGGTTCAGCCGGGGCGGGTTCGGCGACCCATCTCGGCTGCGTGCTGCTCAATCATCTCACCGGCCTCGACATCACGCATGTACCGTACCGCGGCACCGGCCCCGCAATGCAGGATCTGCAGGGCGGCCGCATCGACTATCTGTGCGAGATCGTCAGCACCGCGAAGCCGCAAATCGACGGCGGCACCGTGAAGCCGATCGCGATCATGACCAAGGAGCGCTCGCGCGCGCTGCCGAATGTGCCGACCGGTCTCGAGCAGGGCACGCCGAATCTCGAAGCCTATACCTGGAACGCCATCTTTCTTCCCAAGGGCGCACCGGCCGATGCGGTCAAGAAGCTCCACGATGCGGCCGTGGAGGCGATGAAGACGCCGGCAGTGAAGGAACGGCTCGAAGCGCTCGGCGCGGTGATCGTGCCGGAGGAGCGCGCCACGCCGGAATATCTCGGCCAGTTCGTCAAGAGCGAGATCGACAAGTGGGCTGCACCGATCAAGGCTAGTGGCGTGACGGTGGATTGACCGATAGATGCGGGCACGCACGGGCGTGCCCGTCACTCCAACTCGATCTCGCCTTTGACCTGGTGCGAAAGGCCGAGGCCGCCGAGCGTCACCGTCGCCGTGGCGGGAAACTTCTCATTGCCCTTGAGCCTGCCCTCTGCCAAGGCTTGGCGTACCGCCTTCTCAATCTCGCGCTGGGCGCTCACGCCGAGGGTCTTGAGGAATTTGCGAATACTGCCGTTAAACACGTCCTCATTCATCATCGCCTCCTTTTGGGCCATTATACGCCTAAGCGGCTGCCGTCGAATCGCCGCGTTTGCGCCAATGTGAAGCCATCACCGTCAGCGTCAATACGCGCACCATCATCGCGTGGGGGGATGCATGATGAGCGTACGCCCGTTGGCATTTGTGATCGCTGCGGCCGCCATGCTCGCCGCTCTGCCGGCGACCAGCGCGCGAGCATGCGACAACGATCGTTACCCGTGCCCGATCGTGGCGCAGCCGGAGAAGCCCGACACCGCGGCGCGGCCGGCACCCGCTAAGAAAGTAAACCGCGCTGCGCGGCAGGAAGAGAAGGCGCGCACAAAAATCGAGCGAAACGCATCGGATACGGCCGCCCCCGCAAGGGCAGCTGCGCCGCCGCAACAGGCGCAAGCGGCCGAATCCTTGCCGCAGAAATCGGCCGACCCTGCCCCGGCCCTTACGCTCGATAATCAAGTCGATCGCAACGACAATTCGGCTACCGCAGCCGGTTCGCTCGTTCTCCCAACTATCGAAAGCGCCGGCCCGCAAGCCACGGCCGGCGATGCAGCAGCAGCGCCGGCTGCTCCGGTGAACACGGTGCGCGTCGTCGACCCCAACGAGCTCAACGAGCTCGATCTCGCGGCGGCCGCAGCGCCGCCGGCGCAGTCGTCCTGGTTGGGTTCGCTGCTGATGACACTCGGCGCGGCGCTCGCCGCGGCATCTGCGGTGCGAGCCTTCTTCGTGTGAGATCCGCGCGCTCAAAGCGCGGCTTGACAAGCGTTCCTGTTCTGTTCTTTATGGCGCGGATAGCCCGTGGGCGCCGATGCCGATCTTCACCCCTCATCAAGATGCTGCGCTGAGGGCAGCTTCGGCGTGGCTCAAAGAGGCGCGCGGACGCACGTCGATCTTCCGCCTCTTCGGTTACGCGGGGACCGGCAAGACCACGCTCGCCAAACATCTCGCCGAAGGCGTCGACGGGAAGGTTCTGTTCGCGGCCTTCACCGGAAAGGCGGCATGCGTGATGCGCAGCAAGGGCTGCAGCGGCGCCGCGACCATCCACAGCCTGATCTATAAGGCGCGCGAAAGCGGGGAGGAGACGCCGAGCTTCGAGCTCTGGGACGACGCTCCCGCCTCGAAGGCCAAGCTCATCGTCGTCGACGAATGCTCGATGGTCGATGGCGAACTCGCGCGTGACCTGCTGTCGTTCGGCGTGCCGCTGCTGGTGTTGGGCGATCCCGCGCAGCTGCCGCCAATCCAAGGCGGCGGGTTTTTCACCGATGCTCGCCCCGACGCCATGCTCACCGAGGTGCACCGGCAGGCCCAGGACGATCCCATCGTGCGATTGTCGATGATGATCCGTGCCGGTAAGCCGCTGCAACAGGGAAGCTATGGCGCAAGCGAGGTGCTGCGGCGCGAAACATTGGATCCCGCGCGCGTGATAGACGCGGACCAAATTCTCGTGGGCCGCAATGCCACGCGGCGCGCCTACAACGCGCGCCTGCGGCAACGTCGTGGCTTTGCCGATGCATTGCCCATGGCGGGAGATAAACTCGTTTGCCTGCGCAACAATCGCCGCAAGGGATTGTTCAACGGCGCGCTGTGGGTGGTCAGCGAACGCCCAAAGAGCCGCCGGCAAATCATCCGCATGCGGCTCAAGCCCGACGAGGATTTGGGCGAGCGGATGGTCAAGGTGTCGGTGCGGCCGGAATGTTTCACCGGAGCCATCGAGCAGCTGGATTGGCTGGCGCGCAAGCGCTACGAGGAATTCGATTTCGGCTACGTCTTGACGGTGCACAAGGCGCAAGGGTCGCAATGGGACGATGTCGTGCTGTTCGACGAGTCCGGCGCGTTCCCCGAAAACCGCGATCGCTGGCTCTATACTGGAGTAACCCGGGCGGCGAAGCGGCTCACCGTCGTGGTGTGAATATTGCAGAGCACTCTCTTGCGCTCCTCCGCGTCAAAGCGAGGACGGCGCTTGGGCCCCTGGATTCCCGCTCTCGCGAGAATGCGCGGGGCTTTGCTATGCCAGTGGTGCTCTCATTTAATCGAACTGATCATCCTTTCCCTCGACCTCGCGTACCGGCGCCTCCGGGATCAGGCCTGCGCGCCGACGCGCCAGGGTTTCCTCGCCGCTTTGCTGCCAGTTTCCGGCAACGGCGCGTTGCGCATAGACATCCCAGCTCGACGACCAATCGCCGAGCAAATAGCCGTGCCACGGCGGCTGCGGCGCAAGTGCGGGCAGCTCGAGCTCCTGCCAGATCGCGCGCGCCCGCTCCATGAATTCGCGCCCGGGCAAGGCAAGCGGCGGCGCTGGATGCTTCAGCGTTGCGTCTATGAGCAGGCCTGAATCCTCCTCCCGGGGTCCGGATTTCGGCCCGTGCCCGGCGGAGCGATGGGGGACGATATGCACGTCCTGCACCGGGTTAAATCGGTAGGCGAGCGACCAAAACAGCGCGTCGCTGTTCACAGGGTCGATGTCCTCGCTCACGGCGATGCAGATTTTCCCGCAATCGGCAAGCAGCGACGCAGCGCCATGCAAGCCGCGCCAGATCTCGGTGGGCGGTGTGCCGTTCGCGTACTGCACGAAGATGATCTTGCGCAAGTTGGAGAGCGGCTCGTGCATGACCACCCGGCGTACCCCGTCGATCGCCAGCCGCTGCCGCAGATGCGTGAAAAACAGCGGCTCCATCGCCACCTTCTTGAGCACGCTCGATTCGCTCGGCGTCACCTGGCTGATGATGGAGGGAAACACCGGCGAGGGTCGGTGCGAGATCGCGGTCACGCGCATCGACATGTTGAAGTCCTCAAGCGCGACGTGGCCGTGACTTTCGCCGAACGGGCCTTCCGGCTCGAGCAGTTCGGGATCGATCAGCCCCTCGATGACGATCTCGGCATCGGCAGGCACGTGAAGATCGACGGTGACGGCTTTCGCCATCCGCATCGGAGCGCCGGCGAGCGCGCCCGCCACTGCCATTTCATCCAAATCGACGGCGAGCTTCATCCCGCCCGTGAACATCGCGACCGGCGCACAGCCGAGAACGATGGCGCACGGCATCGGCTCACCGCGCCGGTTGTGCTTCTGCCAGTGCAGATAGCCACCGGCGCCGCCGACGCGCGATGACATGCGCACGCCGAGCCGATCCGCGGCCTTCAGGGCCGCACGATAGGTCCCCATGTTCTGGATGCCGGTGTCGGGATCGCGCGTGACGCAAAGAGTGGCGGTCAGATAGGGCGCGGCATCGAATCCGGGAGTCGAAATGGGCACCGGCAGACGCCCCAAGCCCTGCCCGCGCAGGTTTTTTCCCGTGATCACGACCGCCTGGCACGCCGGCGCGCCTACGAGGACCGGCGGGATCGGGTTTGCAACCGCATGCACCCACGCCGCCTCGATCTCCTCGACCGGGCGACCCATGCCGACCGCATAGATTTTCGGCGAGGCGGCAAGCGCGCCGACCGCGACTGGAATGTCGTAGCGATGTCCCGACGAGTCGGTGACATTGGTGAACAAAAACGCGCGCCGCTGATCCTCGTTCAGTCCTCCTTGGAACTGCCATCGCACCAACGGGTGCAATTCGGCGTCTTTGTTGATCGGGCGGTCGACGCGCACCAGCAGCCCACGCACTTCGAGCGCGCGGAGGTGTGACTGGAAATCGAGCGGCGGCGCAACGTCCTGATTTCCTGCGGACCGACGCGCATCGGCGCTGACCTCGAGCATTGTCGCGATCCTATTGTTTCACGGGATAGCGTACGATCGGCGGCGATTGCATTGCAATGCTTTCCGTATATCGTGGCGGCGGCGTTGCGCCGTTCCGGGATATCGACCATGGGGGCGAAGCATTTCGGCGCCCGCGTCGCGCGCCTTGAGGATCCGGTGCTGCTGACCGGACGCGGGCGCTTCGTCGACGACATCAGGCTCGGGGGCACGCTGCATGCGTGCTTCGTGCGCAGCCCGCATGCTCACGCGAAAATCCGCTCGATCGAGGCCTCGGCAGCGCGAGCCATGCCGGGCGTGCACGCGGTGCTGACCGCGGACGATCTGCCGCCCCGCATGGCGCGCACCCAGATTCCAATGCTCGTGCCCAATCCCTCGATCGCGACGCCGCGCACGCAGCTCGCTTTGGCGCGCCGCGAAGTGTGCTATGTCGGCCAAACCATTGCGGTCGCCATCGCGGAGAACCGCTATCTCGCCGAGGATGCCGCCGCAGCAGTCACGATCGATTTCGAGGTCTTGCCGGCGGTCAGCGACTGCCGCGATGCTGCCAGGCCTGACGCCCCCTCCGTCCACAGCGATCTCACCACCAACATCGCCGCCGTTGTTCCTATGAGCTACGGCGATGTCGAGTCGGCGTTTGCGCGCGCGGCGCACGTGTTCGAGGAGGAATTCTCTCTCCATCGCGGCGGCGCTATGACGCTCGAAGGCCGCGCCGTGCTCGCGAGCCATGATGCCGTTGCTGACATGCTGACGGTGTGGTCGGCAACGCAGACGCCGCACCTTTGCCGTGCCACGCTCGCGGACCTTTTCGAACGCGACCTCGAGACGGTCCGGGTCATCGCGCCTCACGTCGGCGGCGGCTTCGGCACCAAGGCGCCGTTCTATGCCGAGGAGGCGGTGATTCCGGCCGCCGCGATGAAGCTCGGTCGGCCCATCGCGTGGCAGGAGGACCGGCGTGAACATTTTCTCTCAGCGACCCAGGAACGCGATCAATACTGGAAAGTCGCCATTGCCGTCGATGAGCGCGGAAAGATCCTCGGTCTTTCCGGCACGCTGCTACACGACACCGGCGCATTCCTGCCCTGGGGCATCATCGTGCCATATATCGCCGCGACGACTTTCCCGGGGCCTTACGTAGTGCCGGCTTATCGCTTCGAGGCAACCGTCGTGCTCACCAACCGCGTTCCGACGACGGTCGTGCGCGGCGCGGGCCGGCCGCAGGCGGTGTTCGCCATGGAGCGACTGATGGATCACGTCGCGCGCGAGCTCAAGCTCGATCGCGCCGAATTGCGCCGGCGCAACATGATCGCGCCCCAAGCGATGCCCTATTCCGTCGGCTTGGTCTTCCGCGACGGCAAGCCGCTCGTCTATGCAAGCGGAGACTTTCCCAAAAGCCAGCAGCGCGCGCTCGCACTTGCGCGCTACGAGGACTTTCCAGCGCGCCAGCGCCAAGCGCGCGGCGAAGGACGCTATCTCGGCATCGGCGTTGCAAACTACGTGGAAGGCACCGGCCTCGGCCCGTTCGAGGGCGTGACCGTGCGCGTGCTCCCCAACGGCAAGGTCACGGTGGCGACTGGCGCCACGGCCCAGGGACAAGGCACACGCACGACGCTGTCGCAGATCGTGGCGGATCAAATCGGCTGTCGCATCGAAGACATTGTCATGACCACGGGCGATACCGCGGCGATTTCGCAAGGGATCGGCGCGTTTGCCAGTCGGCAGGCGATCAATGCCGGCTCATCCGCGCTGATTGCGGGTGCAAGCGTGCGCAAGCAAATCGTCGCGCTCGCGGCTCGCATCCTCGGCGTAGCCGAGAGCGACATTGACGTCGAGGGTGGCCACGCCATGGCCCGCGGCGGCAACAAGCCTTCCGTCACCCTCGGGGAGCTTGCGCGCGCCGCGCAGGGCATGCCTGGGTTTTCTTTTGCCGAGGGGCAGACGCCCGGGCTCGAGCACACCGCCTATTTCACCCCGCCGCAAGCCTCGTATTGCAACGGGACGCACGTGGCGGAGGTCGAGGTCGATCCTTTGACCGGCGGCGTCAAGCTTGTGCGCTACACCGTCGCCCACGACAGCGGAAACATCATCAACCCCCTGATCGTCGACGGCCAGGTGCAGGGCGGCGTCGCCCACGGTGTGGGCAACGCGCTGTTCGAGCAGATGCAATACGACCAAGCGGCGCAGCCGCTCACGACGACCTTTCAGGATTATCTTTTGCCTGCCGCCCCGGACGTGCCGGGCTGCGACATCGAGCACGTGGAGACGCCGAACCCGCTCAATCCGCTCGGCGTCAAAGGCGCCGGCGAGGGTGGCACCATCCCGGCGCCTGCAGCGATCATCTCAGCCGTCGAGGACGCGCTCTCGCCCTTCGGCGCGCGCTTTGCCGAGATACCGCTGACGCCCGATCGCATCGTCGCTGTGCTGCGCGGAGCCGGCGCGTATGAGACATTGGCGTAACCGCCGCGACTCAGATCGCTGCCGGGATGGCGATCGTCCTGTATAGATACCGCAGTCATTCAACGCTGGAGGTTCCCATGCCAGGCGATCGAAAGCGGCCGCGCCTGCGGTCGCAATTGTGGTTCGATAATCCTGACAATCCGGGCATGACGGCGCTTTATCTCGAGCGCTACCTCAATTACGGCCTGACCAAGCAAGAGCTCGCCTCGGGCAAGCCGATCATCGGCATCGCTCAGACCGGCTCCGACCTCTCACCTTGCAACCGCCATCACCTGGAGCTCGCCAAGCGCGTGCGCGAGGGCATTCGCGATGCTGGCGGCGTCGCGTTCGAGTTTCCGATGCATCCGATCCAGGAAACGGGCAAGCGGCCGACGGCGGCGCTCGACCGCAATCTCGCATATCTGAGTCTCGTCGAGGTGCTGTTCGGCTATCCCCTTGATGGTGTGGTGCTTACCACCGGCTGTGACAAGACAACGCCGGCGGCAATCATGGCGGCCGCCACCGTCAACACGCCGGCGATCGTGCTCTCCGGCGGGCCGATGCTTAACGGCTGGTGGAACGGCGAGCGTGCGGGGTCCGGCACCGTGGTGTGGTGGGCGCGCCAGGAGCACGCTGCCGGGCGCATGGATTACAAGGAATTCCTCGATCTCGTCGCTTCCTCGGCGCCGTCGATCGGCCACTGCAACACCATGGGTACGGCCTCGACCATGAATGCGCTCGCCGAGGCGCTCGGGCTATCGCTGCCGGGCTGCGCCGCGATTCCCGCGCCTTACCGCGAGCGCGGGCAAATCGCCTACGAGACCGGCCGCCGCGCCGTCGAGATCGTGCACCAGGATCTCAAACCGTCCGACATCCTCACGCGCGAGGCGTTCGAGAACGCCATTGCCGCGTGCTCCGCGATCGGCGGCTCCAGCAATGCGCCGATCCACATCAATGCCATCGCCCGCCACATCGGCATCCCACTCGCGATCGAGGACTGGGAAAGGATCGGCTACGAAGTGCCGCTGCTCGTCAATATGCAACCCGCCGGCAAATATCTCGGCGAGGAATATTATCGGGCCGGCGGATTGCCGGCCGTGCTCAACGAACTGATGGCTGCAGGGCGCATTCATGCCAATGCGCTGACGATCAATGGCAACACAATCGGCGAAAACGTGAAACATGCCAAAGTCGCGGACCCTGACGTGATCCGCCCATACGACCGCCCGCTCAAGCAGCATGCCGGCTTCAAGGTGCTGGCGGGAAATCTCTTCGAGTCCGCAATCATGAAAACGAGCGTGATCTCCGACGAATTCCGGCGACGCTACTTGTCGAATCCGAAGGACCCGAACGCGTTCGAAGGCCGCGCGGTGGTGTTCGATGGACCCGAGGATTACCACCGCCGCATCGAGGATCCGTCCTTGCAGATCGACGCGGATACGATGCTGTTCATCCGCGGGGTGGGGCCCATCGGCTACCCGGGATCGGCCGAAGTGGTGAACATGCAGCCGCCGGCCGCGCTGATCAAACGCGGGATTACCTCGTTGCCCTGTATTGGGGACGGCCGTCAGTCGGGGACATCGGCCTCGCCATCCATCATCAACGCGTCCCCTGAAGCCGCGGTCGGCGGCGGGCTTGCTTTGCTTAAGACCGGTGATCGGGTGCGTATCGATCTCAACAAGGGCACCGCCAACATGCTCATCTCGGACGCCGATCTCGCGCAGCGCAGCGCCGCGCTGGAGAAACAGGGCGGCTACAAATACCCTGCGAGCCAGACTCCGTGGCAGGAGATCCAGCGCGATATGGTCGAGCAGCTCGCCCAAGGCATGGTGCTCAGGCCCGCCGTGAAATACCATCGCATCGCGCAAACGAGCGTGCCGCGCGACAACCACTGATTCGCTGCTTCAGCGCGCCGTGTGATGTGCCCGAGCGGGCAGTTCCGGCACGGCGCGTGAACCAAACCCCTCAATTGCCGTTAGCTCGCTGCGGCACGGAGGTATCGATCATGGCTTTACGTCTACAAGGCAAGCTCGCGCTCGTCACCGCGGCGGGACAGGGGATCGGCCGTGCCATTGCCGAAAGATTTGCAGCCGAGGGCGCGCGCCTGATCGCCACCGATTTGGAAGACAAGAAACTCGAAGGTATCAAAACCTTCAAGCGCCACAAGCTCGACGTGCGCTCGACTACGTCGATCGAGTCCCTCGCCAGCGACATTGCAACCGAGCTTGGCGCGCTCGACGTGCTCGTCAACTGCGCCGGATATGTGCATCATGGCAGCGTGCTCGACTGCTCCGAGCAGGACTGGGACTTCTCGTTCGATCTCAACGTGAAGTCCATGCATCGGATGATCAAAGCCTTCCTTCCGGGCATGTTGGGCAAGAGCGCAGGCGCGATCGTGAATATTTCATCCGCAGTGTCGTCGATCCGCGGGGTCCCCGATCGTTATGTCTACGGCGCCACAAAGGCCGCCGTCATCGGACTCACCAAAGCGGTTGCAGCCGATTTCATTCGGCAAGGTATTCGCGTGAACGCCATCTGTCCGGGCACGATCGAATCTCCTTCGCTCGAGGAGCGGATCAAGGATCGCTCGCGGGCGACCGGCAAACCGATCGCAGAGGTGGAAAAGGCATTCGTCGAACGCCAGCCCATGGGCCGACTCGGCCGCCCCGAGGAGGTCGCTGCGCTCGCCGCTTTCCTCGCCTCCGACGAGGCGAGCTACATCACCGGACAGGCGCATCTAGTGGATGGCGGGATGGCGCTCTAGTACCGCTGCACAGTGATTTTGACGGGTTGAATCTCCTGGGTTCAAAGTAGCTCTGGCAGGCATTTCGGATCAACGAGCATTTCGATGCTACGGG
>Ga0081455_10005861_pt1 | contig 13362 bp, 15 predicted proteins | sample TabmetS3T2R1_FD_70207 | JGI IMG/M metagenome (GOLD analysis project Ga0081455, IMG submission 70207) | Tabebuia heterophylla rhizosphere microbial communities from the University of Puerto Rico - S3T2R1 | ecosystem: Host-associated > Plants > Roots > Rhizosphere ... | reverse complement strand
TGAAAATGTTGACACGTTCCTATTTGCCAACGGCGAGGACGGCGCGATTGATAATCTCGAACCGGCATGCCCGGAGCAGTAATCGCAGGCGCGCGGGTCGTCGCTTAAGCTTTATTTCCTGACCCTCCCAATGTCCGCCTGGTATCACGCGCGGATATAAAAGCAGACATTGCCTCGCTATTCTGTCGCCTGGTGCTACTGGACGATCATCCAAAAGCCGGGAAGACTCACGGAACGGATAGTCTTGGTCGGGGCAGATCGTGACGCGCATCCTTGTCACCGGCGCATCGGGTTTTATCGGACGCGCGCTCGTCGCCGAGCTCGCCGACGCCGGACATTCCGTGCGCGCGGCGATGCGCCAGCCCGCCGACATTTTCGCGCGCTCGGTCGAGGTAATCGCCGTATCGGACCTGACGCGCCCGGTCGAATGGCGGCCGCTGCTTCGGGATATCGACACGGTGGTTCACCTCGCCGGCATCGCGCATGCCGGGCCGGAGATCGCCGAGCAGGCCTATGACCGGGTCAATCGCCTGGCGACCGCCGAGCTGGCAGCCGCTGCGAAGCTCATGCACATCAAGCACCTGGTCTTCATGTCGTCGATCCGTGCGCAGAGCGGACCGGCTTCCGACAGCGTTCTGCGCGAGACTGACATGGCCCAGCCGACGGACTTTTATGGGCGCTCCAAGCTCGCCGCCGAGGAGGCCGTGCGCGCGGCCGGCGTGCCGTTCACGATCCTGCGGCCGGTGTTGATCTACGGTCCGGGCGTCAAAGGCAATTTCGCGCGCCTGATGGAGCTCGCGCGAAAGCCGTGGCCACTGCCGCTCGGCCTTTGTCGCAACCGCCGCTCGCTGCTGGCGCGGCGTAACCTGATCGACGCCGTTCACTTCGCCGTGGTGTCACCGGCGGCGAAAGGCGAGACATACGTCGTGGCCGAGCCCGCGCCGCTGACTTTGGCCGAGATCGTGGCGGCGCTGCGCGCGGGCGAAGGGCGCCGACCGGGATTGCTGCCTGTGCCGCCGGGCCTGATGGCGCTCGCCGCAGGCGCGCTCGGCCGCGCCGAAGAATGGCAACGCCTGGGGGGGACACAGATCGCCGATCCCGCCAAGCTGATAAAGGCCGGATGGAAGCCCGCGCTCGATACGCGGGCCAGCCTTGCGGCGCTCGTGCGCGAGACCCGTGACTGAGAAATGACGGCTTTCTGCCGAAAGCGTCACTGGTGATGGGCCGACACGCTCTTGACGTATTCAGACAGGAGATCACTCGACGCCAGGCCGCTGACGTCGCCAAGACTGAGGATGCCAACCATCCGCTTGCTCTTGTTGATAACCGGCAACCTGCGCACCTTCAGCTGTTCCATGTGCCGCACCGCCTTGGCGAGGTCATCGTCATCGCTGCAGCAATGGATGCCCGGCGTCATCACATCGCGCGCTGTCGCGCGGTCGGGATCGAAGCCGCCTTTGGCCACCCCTTTGCATACGATGTCGCGGTCGGTCACCATCCCGATGAGATGATCGTTCTCGCCGATTGGTATGGCGCCGACATCGTGCTCGCGCATCAGTTTGGCGAGCTCGATAACGGGCGTGTCAGGGCTAACCCATTCGACGCCCTTGTGCATTGCCTCTTTGACTTTCATGGCTGACCTCCATCGCTCGAAGATGCAGCCCCCCATTTGCTAATGAATTCTGCCGACAATCAGTTCCAACAACGATTGGACTGTAGTCCAACTCGGCTACAAGTCCGCGATCAAGCAATCCGCAGCCTGGGGACGCAAGTTGGTTCTTTAAGCTGATCAGAGCGCGTCGATATATTGCTCCATGCGGCGCCTGAACGCCGCATCCGGCACGGGCGGCCGTGCCGCCGCGATATTGTCGTCGACGTAACGCGCCTGCGCCATGCCGGGCACGGCGACTGGCCGCGACGGATGCGACACTATGTACTTCAAAAACACCTGCGCCCAGCTGGTGGCGTTGATCTCGCGCGCCCAGTCGGGAAGCGGACGGCCGCGCGTGGCTTCGAACAGCCGCCCGCGGCCGAACGGAAGGTTGATCATCACCGCAACGCCCCGCTCCTGCGCCAGCGGCAGAATCCGTTCGGCGGCGTTGCGATTGTCCAGCGCATAGTCGGCTTGAATCACGTCCAATGCCTGGCGGCGCATCATCGCCTCGAAGGCTTGGTACTGTCGGTCAGTGGACGTGGTCGCGCCGAGCGCGCCGATGCGGCCGGCGGCTTTCAGGTCGCGCAGGATGGCAAGCTGATTGTCGATGTCGCGCAAGTTATGGACCGCGATCAGGTCGATCCGCTTGGTGCGCAGCCTGGCGAAACTCTGCTCGATCTCAGCCACGCCCTCTTCGCGGTTGTTGACTCCCACCTTGGTCGCAAGAAACAGACGATCGCGAACACCAAGCTCCTGCACCAGTTGCCCAAGCACTTCCTCCGCACGTCCGTAAGATGGCGCGGTGTCGATCACCTGGCCGCCAAGCTCCAAAAAGCGCGCGATGGTCGCCTTCAACGCGGCAAGCTCCGCCTCGCCTTCGGGATCCGCATAACGCCGGGCCGTGCCTATCCCGATCACGGGCAGCTCACGATTGGCCCCGGGAAACTTTACGGTGATCAATCCATTGCTTGCCGCCGTCTGGGCATGCGGGCTGCGCGGCAGGGCGGCAGCAACGGCAACCGCAGCAGCTGTAGACAGGAAGGTTCGACGTTTCATGGGCGACATCTTTCGTCCGGGACACCCGCGATGAGATCGATTGCACGGTTATGGGTCAAGAAGACCACAATGACATGATCGTGAAACGACAGCCCCGATCCGCAAGCGAGGCCAAAGGTGATAGTCTCCACGCAATTGTCGTGGGTTGCGATGGCTCGCAAATGAGACTTCTGAAACGTCTTCTGCAGCGTTTGGCCGTCTTCGGGCTGGGCCTGTTTAGCGTCTGGTTTATCGTCTTTGTTGTCTTCGAGTTCGCAGATAACTGGCTGCCGTGGTTTCTCGCTTTGGCCGCCACCTATGGAATCGCGGCATACGTTGTCCTTCCACGTATCGTTCGGATGGGCCTGAAAATCCTCCAGCGTAAACGCGTGCCTCGCTACACGATCACCGGCGACGGATTGCCCGGCGACCCTGTCAATCTCGCGCTGACCGGCACCCTTGCGCAACTTCGGGCTGCATTTGCGCGCGCTGGCTGGTCGGAGGCCGACCGGCTGGGACTGAAAAGCTCATGGCATATGGTCCGGGCATTCGTATTCAACGCGCCCTATCCTACCGCCCCGTTCAGCACGCTTTATCTTTTCGGCCGAGGTCAGGACATCGGCTTCCAGAAAGCAATCGGTGACAGCCCGCGGAAGCGCCATCATGTTCGATTTTGGGCTCTGGATCCGGCGCTCGTGGAGGCCACATGGGGAACGGCCAAATTCTGGCTCAACACCGATCGGCCACCGCCCCATGCCCGCGTCTACTGGATCGGGGCCGCGACCAAGGACACCGGTTTCTCTTTGACCCAGCTCACGTTCCAGGTCACGCACGCGACCGATGCCGACACGAATGCAGAGCGGGATTTTATCATTGCCGAGCTGCGGAATAACCGGGTCATCGGGGACGCGAGTGAAATTCAGGCAGGTCAGCACATCGAACACGTCAATCACTACGTGACCGACGGAGAAATCGCGCTGGCGAATCTATAGGTCGCGCCGCGAGATTTCTCATCGCCAGCCGAGCCCCGGCGCGACGTGCTTCAGGATCGCCTCGATGACGTGGGCGTTGTAGTCGACGCCGAGCTGGTTCGGCACGGTCAGCAACACGGTATCGGCTTCCGCGATGGCCTCGTCGCTTTTGAGCTGCGCAATGAGCTTGTCCGGCTCGTCGGCATAACTGCGGCCGAAAATGGCGCGCTCGGTTTGGCTGAGCATGCCGATCTGGTCCCCCTCCTCGCCGCCGCGCCCGAAATACATGCGGTCGCGGTCGTCGGTCAGCGCGAAGATGCTGCGCGACACCGACACTCGCGGCGTGCGCGCGTGCCCTGCCTCCTTCCACGCCGCGCGGTAGAGGCGGATCTGCTCGGCCTGCTGGACATGGAACGGCCTGCCGCTCTCGTCGATCTTGAGTGTCGAGCTTTGCAGGTTCATGCCGAGCTTGGCCGCCCATTGCGCCGTCGCATTGGTGCCGGCGCCCCACCAGATGCGCTCGCGCAGGCCCTCGGAATAAGGCTCGAGGCGCAGAAGGCCGGACGGGTTTGGAAACATTGGCCGCGGATTGGGCTTGGCGAAACCCTTCCCGAGCAGCACCTCGAGGAAAACTTCCGTATGGCGCCGCGCCATGTCGGCGTCGCTCATGCCCTCCGGCGGCACGTAACCGAAGTAGCGAAAGCCGTCGATCACCTGCTCGGGCGAACCGCGGCTGATGCCAAGCTGCAGACGGCCGCCGGCGATGAGATCGGCGGCGGCGGCATCCTCCGCCATGTACATCGGATTTTCGTAACGCATATCGATGACCGCGGTGCCGATCTCGATGCGCCTGGTCTTCGCGCCGCAGGCCGCGAGCAGCGGGAACGGGGAACCGAGCTGGCGCGCGAAATGATGGACGCGGAAAAAGGCGCCATCGGCACCGAGCTCCTCGGCCGCAACCGCAAGCTCGATCGATTGCAGCAGCGCGTCCGACGCTGTCCGCGTTTGCGACTGCGACGACGGGGTCCAATGGCCGAAGGAGAGAAAGCCGATGTGTTTCACGGGCCTATGAGGAACCAGGTTCGGTTTGAAGCAGGATTGTTTACACCCTTTTGGTCCTGCGGTTCGCTACTGCCCGGACCGTAGTTACTGACCGGCGCGCTTCAGAAGATGCGCGTTAAGGTCGACGGCGGCCTCGCGGCGGCGTTTGCGCACGGAAGGCGGGGTCAGGAGCGCCTCGAGAAATCTGCCGAGGACCCAAAACAATCCGATAATGGCGCTTGCGAATAGCGCAAAGAGCGAAGCGCACGAGACGCAAAAAAGCAAAACGTCCAATATGAAATAATACAAAAACTGCATTGCTTCCCGCCGGCTCGGGTGCGTCGGTCCTTGATTATTTACCGGTCTGATAACGGTTGAACAAGACGAAGGTCCCCACGCATGCCCGTTTTGCAACGCTCGTTTGCAAAGGCTGGCTACGGCAAGGTTCCCGGGGATGCGGGTGGCGGTGAATGAGCGGGGTTCGCGCCGGCGAAGGGCAGGCTTGCGACGCGCATTCGCCCTCGCCGGCGTGAACGGTGATGGTCAGGCTGCCTTGAGCGCACGCGATATCTCGGTCAGCGTGGCCTTCTCGGTGTCGCTGACCGGCACGCCGCCGCCAAAAAGTCCACCGCCTTCCTTCGCCGCCTCGGCGACGTGCTGGCTGATTTGCTGCAGCCAGCCTTTATAGGCCGCGGCGTCGCCGGGCGCCTTGGCGTCGATGATCGCCGCCGCCTGCCCCAACGTTTCGATGCATTTAACCTTGATCTGGTCAGGCTTGATATTCTTCAACTTGTTCTGCAGGGAGTCGCGCGCCGCTTTTCCTTCGGTCGTATTGAAATCGTCGACGACCGCTTTAACAAGTGCATTGGCGCCGGCGTTGGTTTTGACCTTCGCCACCTCCGTGCCGCCTGCGAAGCTCTCCTGCAAAAGACCCCACAGGCCGCTCGGGTCGGCGGCTGTAACGGCAATGCCGGCCGCCATCGTGCTTTCCAGCAGAACCTTCCATTCGTCGGGTGTGAAATTTGACTTGTTCGTCATGGGTGCCGGCTCCTTTACTGACTGCAACGCGCGGACACGCGCTAGCCTGCCCGATTGCCCCCAACGTTGAAGGGAAGACATCACTCCACGCGACGCGGGCTGTATAGGGGGACCTTGGTCCACTCAATGTCCGGTATCGCGACACCGTGAAGTTTGGCGCGAATGTCGAGCAAATCTGCCGCGCGTCTTTTCATCTTGCGAAGCGTAAGTAACCCGACGAAAGCGAGCCGCTTATTTTGTGTGGACTGGCGCCCCAATCACCGCGCGCGGCCAATCGTGCCGTTTAAAACGGGAGCCGGTGTCGATAATGCCGGCGCGGCCAGATTCCGGCGTCGGTGGCCTGGCGCATCAGGTCGCTCAATTCGTAGGGACGATTGAGGTATTCGCTGTCTTTGTGGGCACGAGGCTTTTGTGCCAGCAGCTGGAATTGCTCCGCGTCGACCTTGAAGAGGCGCACGAAATAGTTGCCCGGAGAGGTTTCAGTTGTCTGATCTGTCGTCTTGCTCATGGTCATCTCCCATCCTGACCCTGTGAAAGTCAGGCTGAGAGTAATCGCTCGGCGATGGGCGTTCAGTGAGGCAGGTCACAGATAGACGAATTATCTTGCTGCCCGCCGACGTGCTTAAAACGCCTGACATGATTGAAAAGCTGACCACATTCGGCTCGATGTCCGCCCCCAATTCGCCGGCGGAATTCGACGCGATCATCAAGAGCGACACCGAGCGCTACGGCAAGGTGCTCAAGGATGCGGGCGTGGCGGTGAATTAAGGCCGGCTAATTTTTCGACCGGCTGAAACGAAACTGTGGCCCTGCGTGCCGGGGCCTCCAATCATACTCGCCTCAACGATGGGCTCATCGATTGTTTCGCGGGCCCTTTCGGCGTGTTGATTTAAGCCGCTAAGATGTTGTGCCTGTGTGGCCAGGGGCACGACCGGCCGCAAATCGGGGGGACATCTCATGAGGCTGCCCGGCCGGGTGCTTGAGCCAGTCGAACGGCTCTCTGAAATCCTGTTTGGCTTGATAATGGCCCTGACCATCACGGGCGCGGTCAGTGTGGCAACGGCAGATCGCGTTGCGATACGGACGATGCTGCTCGCCGCACTGGGATGCAATATAGCCTGGGGAATTATCGACGCCGGAATGTATCTGATGGATCGTCTCGGCGAGCGCGGACGCAATGCGTTGGCGGTGCGCGCCATACGTGAAACGGCCGATCGCGAACACGCGCACCGCATGATCGCCGACGAGCTGCCGCCGCTGATCGCTCCTGCTTTTCAACCCACGCAGCTTGAGTCGATACGTGAAAGACTCGACAAGATTCCCGCTTCCGACCTGAGTTCCAGGCTGACATGGCGCGACTGGCAGGGTGCATTGGGTGTTTGCGTCGTCGTCATCCTGTCGACATTTCCGCTCGTCATTCCGTTTATTGTCATTGCAGACACCAGGCTGGCGCTGCGCATTTCCAATGCGCTCGCCGTCCTGTTGTTATTCCTGTGTGGGTACCTTTTCGGGCGTCATGCAGGATTGCAGCCTTGGGGAACAGGTCTGGTTATGGTGGCGGTTGGCGTAGCCTTGGTGAGTGTTGCGGTAGCCCTCGGGGGGTGAACTTGGTCGGTCGGCATTTGCCATCGTTTGCTGTCCTCGCAGCCGCAGTAGGAATGCTGCTCATTGCCGGTAATTCCGCACTGGGACAGGCCGCGCCGGCCAACTATGGCGGCGCGATCAGTCTCGGAGGCCATGGCTGGTCTTCGTTCGATGGCGCGTCTGCTCCCGCGGGTCGCGAGGCAAATCAACTTGAATTCAGCTTTCGGGGCGGTGTTGCGACCGACTACATCTATCGGGGCACGACGTTGTCCGACCGCAAGCCGGCCGTCGGTAGCGCCATCGAAGCAACATTCGGCGCGCTCTATGCCGGCGTAGCGATCGCGAGCGTCAAATTGCCAAGCCAGCCTCTTGCTGAATTGACGTTCAGTGCCGGAGCGCGCCGAACAATTGGAGATATCGATCTTGATTTCGGTGTGAGCTATTTCGCTTACCCGGGGGAAATACCGGGCGAGGACACGGATTATTGGCAGGCGGCCATCCGCGCGGATAAACGGATAAACGAGGTATTTCACGTCGCCGGCGGATTTGCCTATTCACCGAATGTTTCCAAAACCGGCGCGTGGGGTTGGTATGCGGCCGGTGGCGTGGGCTTCGACGTGCCGAGTCGTTTCCTTCCCGCGGACATCGGCGTGTCATTCACGGGCGGCGCGGGTTATTCCTGGTTCGGCAACCAGTCGCTCGAGTTGGGCGGTTTTCCCTTGCCTGCCTACTGGAATTGGCAAGCCGGCGTGACGTTCAGCTACAAGGTCTTCAACCTCGATCTGCGCTACTACGACACCAATCTCTCGAAGGAAGATTGCTTCGTTCTGACCGGCGATCCCGGTGCCCGGCCGGGCGGCGCAGCCAATCTCATCACGAACCCCGACGGACTGACGTCGCGCTGGTGCAGCGCAACCTTCGTCGCGAAAGCCTCATTTGCCTTGAACTAGCCGGCGCGCTTTTGCGTCGCTCACGTTCGGCTCGATCCGAGCCCGGGGCCTTTCCATGGAACGGCGGGCAAAATCAAAAAACTCAGCGTTGTCAACAGGTTGGCGGAGGGATTGGGAGCAGCGTTGATCCATCACGAGGTGCTCTAGGGCTTGCCCTCGGCGATTTTCTTGATAGTGGCAAGCGTTCGGCAGCCCGGTCACTTTCATCTCGATAACGAAACTATCGCCATCACGATTCCAACGATCCCGCTCACAGCGAAGATGAGCCCGTAAATCTGGCCGAAGGATTCGATTTTTGAAAACGGAAATCTGGAAACCTTTTTTCCGGCGTTCTCTATCAACCGGATGCTCGGCACCTTGATCTCCTTTGCGATCTGCGCCTCGAGATCTTTCAGGGCCTCCTCGGAGACCTTCACGAGCCGCGCGTTTCGCTGATCGAGACGCCAGAACACCAAGCTCCCCAGGGCCAGGACGACGCCTAGAAAGCTGCGGAAATAATTGTACGACGCTCCGGTCTCCCCCATCATCGAGCCATAAGCGGCAACACAGCCGCCGATCAGCAACAGGAAAAAATTGAAGACGGTCTGCCGCTGCCCCGCGTGGTAGGCAAAGTGATCCCAGGCGTAATAGAGCGCCAGCGTCTTGGTGTCGATGTCCAGGTTTTCTCTCATGCAGTCCAACCGCTCAGGACACGAAGCCGCGTCATAAATCGGGGCGCAGTCCGAAGAGCATAACATCGGAGGGGCGTCGATGTACTCCCCACGTGGCGCCTCAGCGGCGCCATGTCAGGGAACGATCCGCTCCGCGCGGAACTGCCGCATGAGCCGCACGAACATCTCTTCGCTGTCGACCACGTCGTGGAAGCCGAAGCGGCGCGATTTTGTAACGTCCGACATCACATCCCAGTCGCAGCCGAAGACGTAATCGGCAAAGGGCCAGGCCACCAGGTCATCGTAGGCGTAGGGCTTCAGCCCGTGTTTCGCCGTCATTGCGCGCCAGAGCGGCGCCTTGTCCGCCATGTCCACCGTCAGGCTTGTGATGCGAACGTCGCCCACCGGCATATCGAAGGCGGCGGCGAGCTTCGGCCACAGATTTTTCCAGCGAAAATAATCGCCGTTGGTGATGTTGAACGCTTCGAGCCCGCAGCGCGGCTCGTTCGCCGCCCAAAGCGCGGCGTTGGCGAAGTGCTCCGACGCGGTGACCTGATAGATTGACGCATAAGCGCCGGGCTTTCCCGGAAAATCCAGCGGCCGTCCAAGCTCCTTGCTGATCGCGGCGTAAACCGCAATGGCCGGTGCCAGACTCATCGGGGTGCCCGGCGCGAAGCCGCACAAGGTCTGCGGCCGCAGCTCCACCCAGTCCCAGCGCTTGTCGCGCTTGAAGGCGGCGAGCCAGTCGATCTGATCGAAATAGTAGTTGGCACCCGCGTGACGCGGATCACTCTCGCGCGCCGGCGTCTTGTAGGGCCCGAGATGCGAACCATAGTATTTCGTGCCGGTGACCAGGACCACGCGACGCAGCGCGCGCGACGCCCGATCGATCGCCGTGACGGCGTTGACGAGCATGTCGCGGTTCGGAGCGATGTTCGATGCATAGTCCGCAGCGGCGCCGGCCGCCGGCTGAAACGCTGCGTAGAAAACGTGCGTAACGTCCTTCAGTCCGGCAAGCTTTTCCGCCGCGCGCCCGGCGTCGAGGAGATCGACAGCGATGTGCCGGTAGCGCGGCGCGGCATCGGCGGTCCGGCGCGATAGACCGACGACCGACCAATCGCCCTGCTCGAGCAGCCGTGCGACGATGTAGCGCCCGATCACACCGAGCGCGCCGACGACGACGGCCTGCTTGTGCTCTGCCATGCGGTACGGTCTAAATTCCCACCCCGCGCTGCTTCATCGCACTGCCGATCTCGTCCAGAATCGCCGGATCGTCGATCGTCGCCGGCATGGTCCAGGGCTCGCCGTCGGCCATCTTCTTGATGGTGCCGCGCAGGATCTTGCCCGAACGCGTCTTCGGCAGCCGCGCCACCGTGATCGCCAGCTTGAACGCCGCCACCGGGCCTATTTTTTCGCGCACCAGCGCCACAATCTCCTTCTCGATCTCCTCCGGCGGGCGGTTGACGCCGGCCTTGAGCACGATGAAGCCGCAGGGCACCTCGCCCTTGAGATCGTCCTTGATGCCGAGCACGGCGCACTCGGCGACATCCTGGTGCGCGGCGAGCACTTCCTCCATGCCACCGGTCGAAAGCCTGTGGCCGGCGACATTGATGATGTCGTCCGTGCGGCTCATCACGTAGACATAGCCGTCGTCGTCCTTGTAGCCGGCGTCGGCCGTCTTGTAGTAGCCGGGAAACTCCACGAGGTAGCTTTCCTTGAAGCGCGCGTCCTGCTGCCACAGCGTCGGGAAGCAGGCGGGCGGCAGCGGCAGCTTCACCACGATCGAGCCGATCTTGTTGGCGGGCTGCACCTTGTTCGACTCGTCGACGATGTCGATGGCGTAGCCCGGCATCGGCACGCAGGCCGAACCATAGCGCACCGGAAGCTGGCCAAGCCCGACCGGGTTGCCGGCAATGCACCAGCCGGTCTCGGTCTGCCACCAGTGATCGAGCACCGGCACGTTGAGCATTTCCTCGGCCCACTGGATGGTCGGCGGATCGGCGCGCTCGCCGGCAAGGAACAATGTGCGGAATTTCGACAGGTCGTACTTCCTGATGAGTTCGCCTTTCGGATCTTCCTTCTTGATGGCGCGGAAAGCGGTGGGCGCGGTGAACAGCGACACCACGCCGTGCTGCGCGATCAGGCGCCAGAATGCGCCGGCATCGGGCGTGCCGACCGGCTTGCCCTCATAGAGGATCGAGGTGCAGCCATGAAACAGCGGCGCATACACAATATAGGAGTGGCCGACCACCCAGCCGATGTCGGAGCCCGACCACCAGACCTCGCCGGGCTTGATGCCGTAGAGGTTGGACATCGACCATTTGAGCGCGACCATGTGGCCGCCATTGTCGCGCACGACGCCCTTCGGGATTCCGGTCGTGCCGGACGTATAGAGAATGTAAAGGGGATCGGTGGCGGCAACCGGAACGCATTCGCTGGTCTTGGCGTAGTTGACCGCGTTCTCCCAAACCTTGCGCCAGTCGTGGTCGCGGCCGGGCGTGAGCGGTGCCTCGCATTGCGGGCGCTGCAGGATCATGCAGGCCGGCGGCTTGTGCTTCGCGAGGTTGATCGCCTCATCGAGCAAGGGTTTGTACGGCACGACGCGCGCGCCCTCGAGGCCGCAGCTGGCGGAGAGGATAATCTTTGGCTTCGCGTCGTCGATGCGGGTGGCGAGCTCCTTCGCGGCAAAGCCGCCGAACACCACCGAGTGGATGGCGCCGATGCGCGCGCAGGCGAGCATCGCGAACACCGCTTCCGGCACCATCGGCATATAGATAATGACGCGGTCGCCCTTCTCCACGCCGAAGTCGCGGAGGATGGCGCCGAGCAGCTGCACCTCCGACAGCATGCGGCCGTAGGTGAAGGTCCTGACCGTATTGGTGACGGGGGAATCGTAGATCAGCGCCGGCTGGTCGTTGCGCCCCGCCAGCACGTGGCGGTCGAGCGCGTTATAGCAGGTGTTGCAGACGGCGCCGGCGAACCAGCGGCCGTAGATGCCGGCACTCTTGTCGAAGATCTTTTTCGGCTTCTCGTACCAGTCGATCTCCGCGGCGGCCTCGGCCCAGAACACCTCCGGGGTGCGCTGCCAATGCGCATAGACGTCGTGATAGCGGCTCGTGCGGGCGTCCATCGCCCCCTCCCTTTTTAGCCTTTGGCGGATTGTGGAACGGCGGCGCCGCGCAAACAAGGCTGCGGCACAGCCTCTCATCCATCATTGATTAGACGTCGGCGAGATGGCTGTGAGCGTGTTTCTCGATAATTCGTGACGGTCTGCTTCCGCGGCGGTTCAGCCCCGTAGGTGCCCACGTGCAAATCTTCGAAGGGTCCGCCCATACCGTTGCAACCGCGTTCGGCACAAAGAACTCCGAGAAGATCAAGTCGTCATCGGTGCCGCCCTTCACCCAGTGGGGCTCGAGGTCATGATAGTAGACGACGTCGCCGGCACGCACCGCCATGACCTGGTCAGCGCCCGCGTAACAGGTGCCTCGCCCGGCGAGGAAAAACATGAAATGGGCACCCCCCCGATGATGGTGCACCGGGCATTCAGTGCCCGGCGGATAGATGATCATCTCGCCCCGCATGGCCCGCGTGCCAAACATCTTCGGGGTCACGAGGTAGATGCGTTTTCGAGCATCGTGCTCGGACTGCAGGAGGGGTTCGTCTTGCCAATCCAGGACGCGAAAAATCGGCGGCTCGCGGCTGATGGCGGGATCGAGTTTTTGCACATCGGGCACCAGGGCGAACAGCAATGTCGCTCCACCATCGCTCGAGAGCGTTCCTTCGAAACCCGGAGGCAGCAAGCCGATGTGACTGGCTGTGACCGATAATTCCTGTTCCGCGGTATGAATTGCCGCAGTGCCATCGATCATCTGAAACCAGCCGAGTTCGGAAGGTGCGATTGTCAGCGCCATTTGCCCGCCCGGCGAAATTGTCAGCCGGTTGAGCTCGAACAGAATGTCCGGCACACGCTGTTTATTGAGTAAGGGCTGGCGTCCAATGCCATCGGCGGTGGCAATCGGTGCGATCGTGCTCTGGTTGAAATGGATAGCCATCGTCCCTTCCTGATTTATTCGATCACTTCGTCGGCGCGGGTGAGCATTGATGCCGGAACCGTCAGACCGAGGGCTTTTGCCGTGTTGAGGTTGACTGCAAGTTCATACTTTGTCGCTGCCTGAACCGGCATCTCAGCCGGCTTCTCGCCCTTAAGAATACGATCAACGTAGCCGGCAGCCTGCCGATAGAAATTGATCGAATCGGCGCCGTAACTGGCTAGGCCACCATCGGCAACGAAGAGCCGTAACGGATAGGTTGCCGGCAAGCGATATCGTGCTGCCAGAGAAATGATCAGGTCACGGCTATTAATAGTCAGCGGAGCTGCAGCGCAGATCAGGCCGCAATTCGATCCACGTGCAAATTCGGTGATCGTCTCCTCTACGTCT
>Ga0081455_10005860_pt1 | contig 13365 bp, 10 predicted proteins | sample TabmetS3T2R1_FD_70207 | JGI IMG/M metagenome (GOLD analysis project Ga0081455, IMG submission 70207) | Tabebuia heterophylla rhizosphere microbial communities from the University of Puerto Rico - S3T2R1 | ecosystem: Host-associated > Plants > Roots > Rhizosphere ... | reverse complement strand
CGCGTAAGGCTGGGCCGAATGGCCGGATCGACGCGTTCGGCAAATGTCGCATCCAAGGGCAGAACGTTGTATCGAGCCCCCTCTGCCCAAAACAAGTCTTGAAGTTCTCGCAGCTTTTCGGGTGTCTCTTTGGCGAGATTGTCCGCTTGGCTGAAGTCTTCCGCCACGTTATAAAGCTCCCAGTCGAAGGTGAGCGGATCATCCGCGCCGGGAGCAGCCTTGGGTTGCCACGGCAGTCGCTTCGGTGTGGTCGAGGCAATCCAGCCATTGCTGTAAAGAGCCCGGTTTCCCAGCATTTCGAAGTACTGGGTCTTGTGCGGCGAGGGTGCCGCCGCATTGTCGAACGCATAGATCATGCTCACACCTTCAATCGGTTTCTGCGCTACGCCGTTAAGCATGACAGGCGGCGTGATGCCTAGTACCTCGTAGATCGTCGGAACGATGTCGATGACGTGGTGGAACTGCGTCCGAATGCCACCGCCAGCCTTGATGCGATCCGGCCAGGAAATCACCAGTCCGTTGCGGGTGCCGCCGAAGTGCGAGGCGACCTGCTTCGTCCACTGGTACGGCGTGTCCATCGCGTGCGCCCAGCCGACGGCGTAGTGGTTGTACGCCTCGGGCCCGCCGAACTTGTCGATCTGCGACGACATGAACTCGGCCGTCTCGAGGTGCCCGAAGCCGCCGAGCGTGATCATCTCGTTGAACGTGCCCTGCAGCGAGCCCTCGGCCGACGCGCCGTTGTCGCCGACGATCACGTAGATCAGCGTGTCGTCGAGGATCTTCAGGTCCTCGAGCGCGTCGAGCACGAGGCCCACGTGGTGGTCGGTGTTCTCGAGGAAGCCGGCGTAGATCTCCATCTGCCGCGCGAGCACGGGCTTCAGCGCGTCGTCGACCTCGTCCCAGGCCGGGATGCCGGCGCTGCGCTCGGTGAGGTCGCAGTCGGGCGGAACGACGCCGAGCTCTTGCTGGCGCGCGAACGTCTTCTCGCGCAGCGCGTCCCAGCCGTCGTCGAACTCGCCCTTGTACCGGTCGGCCCACTCGGCGGGCACGTGATGGGGCGCGTGCGTCGCGCCGGGCGCGAAGTAGGCGAAGAACGGCCGCTCCGGCATCAGCGCCTTCTGCTGGCGCATCCAGCCGATGGCATGATCGGCCAGGTCCTCGGTGAGGTGATATCCCTCTTCCGCGGTCGCCGGCGGCTCGACCGGAGTGGTGCCCTCGTACAAAGCCGGGTCCCACTGGTTGTTCTCGCCGCCGATGAAGCCGTAGAACGTCTCGAAGCCACCGCCGGCCGACGGCCAGGCGTCGAACGGTCCCATCGGCGAGGTCTGCCACACCGGAACCTCGTGGCACTTACCGAACTGCGCCGTCGAGTAGCCGTTCAGCTTCAACGTGGTCGCCAGCGGTGCCTTGGTGTTCGGGCGCAGCGAGTTGTTGCCGGGAGCCGATGTCGCGGTCTCGGTGATGCTCCCCATCCCCACCGAGTGGTGGTTGCGGCCCGTCAGCAGAGCCTGGCGGGTCGGCGCACACAAGGCCGTGGTGTGGAACCGGTTGTACCGCAGCCCCCCGGACGCGAGCCGATCCGCCGTCGGCGTACGGCACGGACCACCGAACGCACTCGACGCCCCGAAGCCCACGTCGTCGAGCAGAACGATCAGCACATTCGGAGCATCCTCGGGCGGCAACAGTGGATCGATCGGCGGAAACTCGGTATCCGGGTCCTTCGCGTCAAAGGTCGTCAACCCGGGCCGTGGACGGTCCGGAATCGGCAACATCGTGCGTGCATGACGGTCTGCGCCCATGAAGATCCTCCGTGCCGAACGCTCTCTCAAATGAGCGAAACGCCACGAACCTACAAGCACGAAACGGGCGGGACATCACCCACTGAGCATGAAACGAGCACCGTTCTTCGTCCGCCGACGCGGCTGCTAGGGCGGCGACAACACGAGCCACGGTGTCGCACTCATTCGTCGCTCAACAGGACTGGTTGTCGGTCTGGCGTCGCTGCTTGTGGTAGTGGTGCAGATCGGCCGCGCCCTGCTTCCAGGACTTGTTCCAGCGGCGGATGGCGCGCGCTGGAGACATGGTGTGGTCTCGGAGTTTGTTCATGTCCATCACGTGGTGGTGCCAGGTGTCGATCGCGAGCCGAGCCCCCTGGAGGACGTCGTCGCGCTGGGCGATATCGCGGCGGCACGCCGACACGGCCCTCAGACTCGGGCCCGGGTCATCCGACGTCACCAGCGTGGGGCACGAGTACTGGCCGACCGTATAGGCAGCGTCCGCGCGGTCAAAGCGGCGAACCCGCTGGGCGGCCCGGACGCCGGTGCGCTCCCAGAATGCCTGGGCCTGGTCCAGGCTGATCCGGCCAGCGACCAGCCGGTTCATCGCCTTGATGTGCAGCTTCCACTGGCTCAACGAGGTCGCCGCCGCACGAAGTGGCGGTGTCTGGGCGTCCCAGGTGGACCGACATTCCTGCAATGCCGCGTCGGCCACCGCTCGCCCGGACGCGGCGATCCCCGCCACGGACGTCTCATGCGAAGGCGCGGATTCACGGCCTGGCTCGGAGCTGTCATCCATGTCGTTCGACCACCACACGGCGGGAATCACCAGGGCCGCCGCGGCTGCCACGGCAATCACGCCGACCCACCGGCGGCGTCGCGCGGTGCCATGCCGACCGACGGAACCGACCCTGTCCCGGGCCGCCCACTTAGCCCGACCAACCGTCGCCCCAAGTCCGGCCAGCACTCGCGGCCGGCGGGCGACCGGTGCCGGCGTCGGTGCCGCAGAGGTACGCCGACGCCGCCGCCCGCCGGGGTCGTTGGCGAGGCAGCCAACGAGCCGGTCCCGGACGTGGCCGAGGTACGCCAGCGCCGCCATCGCCTCGGAGCGCTTGCCGTGCCGTACGTCGATCACGAGCAGCACCTGGTCGGCGTCTTGCGCCAGCAGAACGGTCTCCAGGCCGCCGAGTACCGCCGGGGCATCGATCACGATCAGGTCGACCGTTCTGGACAGCCGACCCAGCACCCCCGACAGCTTGTCGAGATAGCGGCCGAGCACCTCCCGGGACGGCCCGCCAGCCGCCAGGACACTCAGCCCATCGATGCGACTCGGCTGCAAGGCCGACTCGAGTGAGCTCGCTCCGTCCAGCACCTCCGTCAGGCCCGGGCGTCGATCAAGGCCAAGGACCTCGTCGACGCCCACTCCGTTCGGATCGGCCGACACCAGGGCGACCCGCAAGCCGTCCATCGCCGACCTGGCCGCCAGGTTGACCGCCGTGGTGGTTCGCCCGTCACCTGGGCTCGGACTGGTGATGAGCAGGCAGGTCCGGCCAGACTCCCGCAGCGTCCCCGTAAGTTCGGAAGCCACCATGCCGTAGGTCGATCCATTCGCCCCGACCGCGACGCGGTCCACTTCGGCCGTACGCATGGTCGGGACCACACCCAGGACCGGCAGGTCGGTTGCCGCGTGGATGTCCGAGACACCCCGCAGCCGCTGCGCCGAGTATCGGCCCCATAGGTACTGGAGGAACACCGCCAGCACCAACACGCCTATCAGGCTGACGACGGCGACGAATGCGGAGTCGAGCGGCGATCGATCGATGCTGGCCAACCACACGGCATCCAGCGCCACGACCACCGCCAGCACCATTCCCCACGCGATCAGCCCAGCCCAGCGCCGCCACCACCCCTTCGGGTCCCATTCCAGTCGGGTGGAACCGCCCATGTGACCTCCCGAGACTGGATGCAGCGGCCGAATCGCCACATCCCTCGCGTATGACCTGTACCCGCACCATGATCGCCTATGCCAGCACAGACCGCGCCCAATATCGCTTCGCCCTCGAGTTGGACGCCGTCACCAGACACCGCTACGGGTTGTCCTCCGCCCACGATCCGGCGGCGACTCCTGCGGCGTCCCTGAAAAGGCTGGCGACCCGCCGAGCCGTCGTCTGCGTTTCGGAAGCAACCTCGGTCACGGCGGCGACGACGAGGTTGAAGGAGCTGCGAAAGGATGTCGCCAGGTTGTGGGTATGCGCCGGTTTCGGTCGGCGTTGCCAGGACTGGGCGTGCAGATACCTCAGGCGGTAGATGGCGGTCTCCCACATGTAGCCAGCGCCAGGCCCCGGTGGATAGCCCTCGTCGCGCTTGGGCAGGTCGTCCAGAACCTGATCGAAGCTCTTGCCGCGGAGCTTGGCAAGAATCCCGGTGAGGGTCTCCGCGACGAGGAAGTTGCCATAGGTGAGCTCCTCCAACTCCGCCTCCGACGGTATGACGGCCGTGCCATCCGGGCTCAGGTAGTCGTGGAGGCGGTCGTACGCGCGCTGCACCGCGCGGGCTTGCTCCGGCGTCATGAACCGGGCAGTACCCACGGCCAGTGCCGCCGAACCGATCACCTCGGTCGATGGATTCAGCGTCCACGCCATCTGGGTGTCCGCTTCTCGGCGAATGCGCGCGGTCCCTCGACAGCGTCCTCGGAACGCAATATCAGTTCGTAGCTCGCCAGGTCGCCAGAACGCAGTCGTCCGAACCCCTGCTGAGCGTCGAGCGAGGCGGTCGACTCCAGAACCTCCAGGACGGCAGCGACGGCCAACGGCGCACCGGCGCAGACCTGGCGCGCGAGTGCGAGAGAGGTGTCCATCAGCTCCTCGCCCGTGACGACCCGGTTCACCAGGCCCCAGCGCCCCGCCTCTTCGGCGGTCATTCGGCGCCCGGTGAGCAGCATCTCGCGACTGACCACATCGGGCAGCCGACGAGGCAATCGCAACAGTCCGCCCGAGTCGGCCACCAGACCGACGCGCACCTCGGGCAGTGCGAACTCGGCGTGGTCGGCGACGACGATCAGATCCGCGGCCAACGCGAGTTCGAGTCCGCCGCCGAGCGCCAACCCGTTGACCGCGGCGACGACCGGTTTGGCGCGACCGAAGAACTCGGTGAGTCCTCCGAAGCCACCCGGCCCGTGATCGGCGTCGACGGCCTCTCCGGCGGCCGCGGCTTTGAGGTCCCATCCGGCGGAGAAGAACCGGTCACCGGCACCGGTCAGGACCGCCACGCGTAGAGATGGGTCGTCCTCCAGATGCCGGAACGCGTCGTACAGCGCATGGCTGGTCGAAACGTCGATGGCATTCGCTTTGGGGCGATCCAGGGTGACGACGAGCACGCCGTCGGAGACGTCCAGGTGCACCGGATCGCTCATCGGGATCGCCTCCAGATCAGTACGTCGCGCTCTCGCCACTGGTTTGCTCAGCCAACCGGATCAGGGCGTCCACCGCCACCGCGCCGTGAGGGAGTACGAGCAGCGGATTGACCTCGAGCTCGATGAGGCGTTCGGCGTAGTCGGCGGAGAGGGTCGTGATGCCCGCGATGGCGTCGACTACGGGGTCGAGGTCGACGGTACGGCCGCGGAATCCTGCCAGCACCGGCCATACCCGAAGCTGACGGAGGGCGGCGCGGATGTCGTCTGCTGTGGCGGGCAGGAGGATCGTGGCGGTGTCCTGGATCAGCTCGACCAGCTCCCCGCCGGCGCCGAGCGTCAGGGCGAGCCCAAACTGCGGATCACTGCGCACGCCGACGATGAGCTCCAGAACCACACCGTCGATCATCTCCTCGACAAGAAGCTGATCACCGAGTCCGGTCATGTCCCCGGCCGCCTGGCGCACCGCGACCTCTGAGTTCAGACCGAGCCGCACACCGCCAATGTCTGACTTGTGCGCAACCTCGGCGGAGAGCGACTTGAGCACGACGGGGAAGCCGAGTTCGGCCGCGAGGCCGGATACGTCGGCGGGATCGCGCGCAGCAAGTGATCGGGGAACGGCGATGCCATAGGACGCGAGGATCGCCTTCGCGCTTCGTTCGTCCAGCTGCTCCACCCGACTGGCGTTCGCCGGTGAGACCGGCAACAACGGAGGGATAGCCTCGGCCGCCGCTTGCGCCTCCCCGATCCGCTGAGCGGCCACGACGGCCGTCAGGCAGGATGCGACGCCCTGCATTGGTGCGATGCCGGCTGCCATCAGGCGACGGCCAACGGACTCCGACAGGCTCTCTGGAAGGGAAGCAACGACGCAGGCGCGAGCGCCGGTTTGCTTCCGTGCGGTTTCGAAGGCCGCGATCGTGGTCTCGAACTCGGAGACGTCGCAACGGTCGGCCCGCGGGAAGTCCAGCACCAGCAGGTGGCAGTCGACCTCTTCGTGGAGCAACGCAGTGAAGCAGGCGGTCAGCGCGTCGTAGTCCCCCCAGATGTAGGTGTGGTAGTCCAGCGGATTCCGCAACGAGACCCGGTCGCCGAGAACAGCGTGCAATCCGACCCGGGTCGCCTCGGAAAGCTCCGGCAACACGAGTCCGTACGTGTGCGCGAGGTCGGCGACGTGGGCAGCCTCGCCTCCGGAGCAGCTGGCCGAGACGATGCGGAGGCCAGGCAGACCGCCGTGGACATGCAGCAGCTTCAGCGTCTCGAGGAACGTCTCGAGGTCGTGGACACGCGCGATGCCGAGTCGGTGAAACAGTGCGTCGACGACGACGTCCGGGCCGGCGAGTGAGCTGGTGTGGCTGAGGGTGACGCGAGCTCCGAGCTCGGAGGATCCGGACTTGAGGACCACGATCGGAACCCTCCGACGCAAAGCCTCGATCGCTGCGCGGGAGAGCTTGGCGACGTCAGGGATCTCCTCCAGGTAGAGGCCGATCGCCGTGATCCTGCGATCGGACAGCATCTCCTCGATCAGGTCGGGGACATCGGTCACCGCGCTGTTGCCGATCGTGACCAGCTGACCGATGGGCAATGTCCGCCGCTGCATGCTGAGGTTCTGCGCGATGTTTCCGCTCTGCGCGATCACCGCGACGCCGTGCTCGACGCGGGAGCCCCCGTGCTGTTCTGGCCAAAGCGCGGCGCCGTCCAGGTAGTTCAGCAGCCCCAGGCAGTTCGGACCGAGCAGGGCCATGCCGTCCGCCGCGGCCACCAGGTCTCGCTCGAGTGCCGCGCCGTAGTCGCCGCTCTCGGCGAAGCCGGAGGCGTGACACACGACCCCGCCCACGCCGAGGCGGGCGAGTTCGCCGACCACCTTGACGGTGTTTTCGCGTGAGACGGCGACGAAGGCGGCGTCTGGGACGCCTGGCAGCTGCGCCACGTCGGCGAAGCACGGCCAGCCGTCGATCTCTGCTCGCGTCGGGTGGATGGGCCAGATCTCGCCGTCGAAGCCGAGCGCCCGGCACTGACGAGCCGCAACCTCGGCTGCCCGTCCGCCCACGACCGCGATGGTGCGTGGCGAGAGCAGTTGCCGCAGCTGGTCGCCCACGGCGTACTCACGCGCCGAGCGGCCGGAGAATCGACCGCGCGATGATGTGGCGCTGGATCTCGCTGGTGCCGTCCCAGATCCGTTCGACCCGGGCGTCACGCCAGAATCGCTCGATCGGCAGCTCGTCCATCAGGCCCATGCCGCCGTAGATCTGCACCGCCTGGTCGGTGATCCGACCGAGCACCTCGGACGCGAAGACCTTGGCCATCGCTGCGTCCTGGTCGGTCATCGTCCCCTGGTCGAGTTTCCAGGCTGCCCTGAGCGTGAGCAGCTCGGCGGCCTCGAGGTCCGTGGCCATGTCTGCGAGAGGGAATGCGACTCCCTGGAACCGACCGATCGGCTGTCCGAACTGCACCCGCGCGGCCGCCCACTCAGCGGTCATCTCGAGGACGCGGCGGGCCCGCCCGACGCTGCAGGCGGCGACCGTGAGTCGACTCGGGCCGAGCCACTCCGACATGAGGGCGAAACCCTCGCCCTCCTTGCCGAGTCGATTCGACGCGGGGACCCGACAGCGATCGAAGGACAGCTCGCTGTGGTGGTAGCCGCGGTGAGAGACGCTCGACGAGCCGCGCCGCACGGTGAGACCCGGAGTGTCGAGGTCGACGAGGAAGCAGGTGATGGGCTTCTTCGTCTCGTGCGCGGTCTCCTCGGTGCCGGTGACGGCGAACAGGATCACGAAATCCGACTTGTCGGCGTTGCTGATGAAATGCTTGGCACCGTCGATGATGTAGTCGTCGCCGTCACGCACGGCTCGGGTGGTCATCGCGCGGACGTCGGAGCCGGCGCCGGGCTCCGACATCGCCAGGCAGTCTTGACGCTCGCCCCGGATCGCCGGCAGCAGGTAGCGATCGCGCTGTTCGCCGGTGCACGCCTGCAAGATGTTGCTGGGTCTCGCGACCAGCCACTGAAGCGCATAGCTCGCCCGGCCGAGCTCCCGCTCGACGAGGGTCATCCCGACCGCGTCCAGTCCCCCACCGCCGAGCTCCGCCGGCATGTTCGGCGCATAGAGCCCGGCCTTCAGCGCCGTGGCACGGATCTTCTCGACAAGCTCGGGCGGCACGTCGCCGAGTCGGTCCACTTCGTCCTCATGCGGGTAGAGCTCCCGGGTGACGAAGGCGCGCACCGTCTCGACAATCGCTCGCTGCTCGTCGTCGAGCCCGAAGTCCATCGTGCCTCCTAGTGACGTTCGATGCCCATGGGTCTGCCGACCACGTCCGGCCTGGGGAGTGCGGCGTGGGCCTTCTGGATCGCGTCGAGCCGCTCGGCGAGCAAAGCGGGAAGCTCGGCCGATCGGCCGGCCTGGATGTCGACGTGGACGAGCATCTGCTCGGCCGTCGCGAGGAGGGCCCCGGAGTCGCCGTGCCTCATCTCGTGGAAGATGTGCACCCGCTTGTGGTCATGATCGAGCAGCTGCAACGACAGCGCGAGGGGCTCGCCCTCCGCCACCTCGCGGCGATGGTGCAGGTGCGTTTCGACGGTATAGAGCGACTGACCAGCCGCCCGGTAGTCCTCGTCGATGCCGATGAAGCGGAAGAACCCGTCTGCATTGTCGCCGAACACGAGCAGGTAGCACGACTCGCTCATGTGCCCGTTGTAGTCGACCCAGGCAGGTTTGACCGACGTGTTATGCAGCCGCAAGGGAGCCTCGATGGCGGCCGCGTCGTCCCACGAGTGGTGACCGCTGCCTTCGTACGGTGTGACGACTCGATCGCCCATCAGACGCTCCCACCGCGCAATCGGTGCTTGTCCAGCAGGAGCAGGAGGTCGACGAGGAACGCGTCGCGACGCTGCTCCAGCTGATACACAGTCTCCCCGCCGGCGACGTCGACCGCGCCGGCGACCACCCCGTCACGAAGCTCCTCGGTCAACGGCGGCGCATCCAGCCGGGTCCACGGTTCGAGCAGGGCGGGAGCGAAGTGGTCCAGCATGTGTGCCATCCCGTCGGGGCCGCCAGCCAGATGGAACGTCAGGATCGGCCCCATCAGCGCCCAGCGCAGGCCAGGTCCATGGACGATCGAGTCGTCGATCTGCTGCGCCGTCGCCTGGCCGGAGTCGATCATGTGCAGCGCCTCGCGCCACAGCGCCTCCTGCAAGCGGTTACCCACGAAGCCGGGGACCTCGTGCTCCATCGTCAAGCAGGACTTCCCAGCCGCCCCATAGAAGGACTCGGCCCAGGCAACCGTCTCGGGGTCGGTCTTGACGCCCCCGACGATCTCGACGAGCGGGATGAGGTACGGCGGATTGAACGGGTGGCCGACGACGAAGCGACCCGGGGTCGAGCACTCGACTGCCATCGCGCTCATGCCGAATCCGGATGTGCTCGACGCGACCACAACTCCCGGTGCGGCCAAGCGGTCGATCGCGGCCAGCAGTTCGATCTTCGAGTCGAGCACCTCGGGAGAGGACTCCTGGACGAAGTCGGCCTCCGCAAGCGCGGCTTCGAGACTGTCCGCGAAGTGCAGTCGCGACCGGCTGGCGCCCTCGCGCAGTCCAAGCCGCTCGAGTGACGGCCAGGCCCGGTCGAGCAGGTCCGACAGCCTGCGTTCGGCGTCCGGCCCGGGGTCCCACGCGACGACGTCGAAACCCATGCGGAGGAAATGAGCGGCCCAGCCGCCGCCGATGACACCGACCCCTACGACGGCAACTGTGCGCACAGCGACCGGCGTGGGGCGACCCTCGGGTCTCACCAGCCGACCTGGTCGAGCCCCTTGAGGCCGAGGATCTCCCGTGCCTCGTCGGGGGTGGCGGTCTCGAGCGAGAGCTCGGTCAGGATCCGCTTGATCTTCGCGACCTGGTCGGCGTTGGACTCTGCGAGCTCTCCTTTGCCGATGTAAAGGCCGTCCTCGAGACCCACCCGCACGTGGGAACCCATCACAGCCGCGGCCGTGATCATGTTGAACTGGTGCCGTCCGGCGCCGAGCACCGACCACTCGAACGAGTCGCCGAGGAGACGGTCCGCCGTCGACTTCATGTGGGCGAGGTGCTCGACCTCGGCGCCGATGCCGCCCATCACGCCCATGATCGTCTGGAGAAAGATCGGTGGCTCCACAAGCCCCGCATCGAGGTAGTAGGCCAGAGTGTAGAGGTGGCCGACGTCGTAGGCCTCGTATTCGAACCGGGCACCCGTTTGCGGCCGGACGTCCTTCAGCATGAGTTCGATGTCGGCGAACGTGCTCACGAACGGCTCGCTTCGGGTGCTTTCCAGATACGGCTTCTCCCAGTCGAACTTCCAGCGACCGGCGTACTTCGGGATCATCGGGAAGCTTCCGTAGTTGAACGAGCCGAGGTTGAGCGTGCATAGCTCCGGCCTGGTCTCGTAGATGACGCGCAACCGGTCCGCCACGGACATGCCGGTGCCACCGCCGCTGGTGATCGACACGACGGCGTCAGTCGAGTGCTTGATCCCCTTGAGGTACTCCAGGAACACCGCCGGATCCGCCGTGGGGCGGCCGTCCTTCGCATCTCGGGCATGAAGGTGGATGATCGCGGCGCCGGCCCCGACGGCGGCGGCGGACTGGGTGACCACATCTTCGACGGTGTAGGGGATGCTCGCCGACATCGTCGGCGTGAATCCTGATCCGGTGACTGCGCAGGTGATGATGACCTTGGGTGTAGATGGCATGGGAGCTCCCGCAGATCAGCTGATGTCGCTTCGTGCCACGGATCTCCATCATGTGAGCAGCCGTCGCATCATGTGAAACGGTTCCCCGCCGGGCAGGCGTTTGTCAAGAGGACCCTGGTCGGTGGGGTGCCCGACAGTCGGCGAGGCGCCTCGTCATCCGCTGACGACGGCGCCGATCTCGTCGGCGGCCTCGACCGCAATGGGTCCGAGCTCGGCGAAGCGCGTGACGGGCACTCGGCTCACCGGACCCCAGATGCTGAACACCGCCAGCGGCCGCGGGTCTGCCGTGTTCGGCACCGGTGCGGAGACGCCGTACAACGTCGCTTCGAACTCTCCCGCACACTCGGCGTAGCCCCGGGCGCGGATCTTGGTCAGTTCCGCCAGCAGTAGCTCTGGGTCCGTCACGGTGGTGTCGGTGTAGCCCGGCAGAGGCTGCTCGAGCATTCCGATCGCCTCTTTCTGGGGCAGCCAGGCGAGAAATGCCTTCCCCGTCGAGGTGGCGTGCAAAGGGACTTCGCGGGCGAGCCAGCTGACGGCCAGGACCGACTGAGGGGCAGCCTCGCCCACATACGTCACGCCATGCAGCCCGGCGATCGCGAGAGCGGCGGTCTCGCCGGTCTGCTCCGACACCCGGTCAAGGACGGGACGCGTTCTCCGCACCAGACCGTCGTAGCCGGCAGCGGCCGACATCCTGATGAGCGCCAGGCCGACCCTGTAGCGGTTCGTGCTCGGATCTCGCTCCACCATCCCGTGGGCCTCCAGCGTGCCGAGCAGCCGCCAGGCCGTGGCCCGGTTGATGTCGCAACGGGCGGCCAGGACGGCTGCGGTCTCTCCGCGCGGAGATGCGGCCGCTACGGCGTCAAGGAGCCTCAGCGCACGGTCGACCGACTGGACCCGGCCGGTCTGAGCGCGGACTGGGGTCACACCGTCGCCGTCCGGGGAGGGGCCCATGGGCACCATCGTGGCACGAGGTGGGCGTTGCCGATCTTGTGTGCGCTTACGCCCGGCTGCTGCGCGGGGGCGTCGCGCCGGCGCGGGCCAGTTGCTCACGCGCGTCGACGTCAGTGCGTTCGAGATCGACCACGGCACGAGCGAGCAAGAACTGATCGTCGAGGATCGAGGCGAGCAGCGTGCGCGCCTCGGCATCGTCGCCGCCGTACTCGGCCACCATCTCGGTCGCCTCGCGCAGGAAAGTCCGCCACTGGTCGGCGTCGCCCTCGAGGATCAGCGTCTCGATGCGATAGCGCAGATCGCGCTCGACGTCGTCCGGCGAGCCTCCCCTGCCGGCCGCGAGGCGAGCCAGCAGTGGCGGCACCAGCGCCTCGACCTCTGGAGGCAGGAAGAGCCAGGCGTCAGGATGAGGAGACACTGCGCTCCCCCGTGGCCGTCGCCTCGAGCTCGGAGATCCGCGGCAGCAGTTCGCGCAGCCGCTGCTGGAAGCGGATGACTGAGAACTCCTGCTCGTCGTTGAGGATGCCCGAGTGGTACGACGGCGCCCGGACGCCGCGCTGGACGCGGGTGGTGATGTCGACGTCCTGGCCCATGATGTCGACATTGAGCTCGCGCATGAGCTCGCGCGCCCGCCGGTCCTGCTCAGACTCGTCGGGGTGCACGAGCGTCATGGTCGTCGCCCGCGTCCGCTGGAGACCTGAGGGCTCGAGCTGCCACATGTCGATGTGGTGCGGATAGATCTCGAAGAACGTCGTCGGCCAGATGCAGACGTGGCCCATGGCGTTCTCGAACTCCTCGGGCATCCCGGGCATCCGGCGGATGAGGCTCTGGTACTCGCGCTCGCGGGGGTCGCGCGACGGCCGGGTGCGGTAGGGCACGCGCGACCACTCGCACCAGTCGTTGTTGTCGCCGACCGTCTCCCTGACGTCGACCAGCCGCACCAGGGTCGGATGGGCCACCGGGACGTGATAGTCCTCGAGGTAGTTGTCGGCGAGGATCTTCCAGTTCTCCTCGAAGTCCTCGGTCCACCGGGCGCCCTCGTGGCCGTGGTGCACCTGCAGTCCGGAGACGTTGAGCCACTCGAGGTAGGGCCCGACCGGGCCGAGCATCTCCTCCAGCGACAACTGGTCGGGGTCGATGCAGCAGAACACCAGACCACCGGCCACACCGACCCGAAACTGCGGCAGGGCCACCTGATCGCGATCGAGGCAGGCGAATCCCTGACCGGACGGCGCCGCCGCCAAGTGACCGTCGAGCTCGTAGGTCCAGGCGTGATAGGGGCAGCGCATGACCGAGCGGGTTTGGCCGGTGCCCTCGAGGATCGTCGAGGCCCGATGCCGGCAGACATTCGACATGGCACGCAACTCACCGTCGTGGCCGCGGATCACGAGGACCGGCTCGCGACCGACGTTCGCGGTGACGTAATGGCCCGGCTCGGACAGCTCGGAGATGTGGCCGACGAGGATCCAGGCTCGCTCGAAGACCTCGGTGAGCTCCTGCTCGTACAGCACGG
>Ga0081455_10005858_pt1 | contig 13371 bp, 13 predicted proteins | sample TabmetS3T2R1_FD_70207 | JGI IMG/M metagenome (GOLD analysis project Ga0081455, IMG submission 70207) | Tabebuia heterophylla rhizosphere microbial communities from the University of Puerto Rico - S3T2R1 | ecosystem: Host-associated > Plants > Roots > Rhizosphere ... | reverse complement strand
CGGCGTGCATGTCCATGCCCGCCATGCCGTGCATATCGTGCCCGCCGTGGTCGTCGTGACCCGCGTGGGCCTCGTGCGCGCCGTGGTCGTCGTGACCCGCGTGGGCCTCGTGCGCGCCGTGGTCGTCGTGACCCGCGTGGGCCTCGTGCGCGGCGTGGTCGTCGTGACCCGCGTGCGCCTCGTGCGCGGCGTGGTCGTCGTGACCCGCGTGGGCCTCGTGCGCGGCGTGGTCGTCGTGACCCGCGTGCGCCTCGTGCGCGGCGTGGTCGTCGTGACCCGCGTGCGCCTCGTGCGCGGCGTGGTCGTCGTGACCCGCGTGGGCCTCGTGGCGGTCGTCAGGGGTGTGCATGTCGCGCATGGCTCCTACCTCGAGAGGAGCCGACCGACGGCTCCCATGAGCTCCTCGGCCTGGTCGTCGGGGTCGGAGGGGCCTCCGTGGCCGCCGACGAGGCAGTGCCGAACGTGTCCGTCGAGCAGACCCAGCGCCACTTTGTCGAGCGCCGCCCTGGCGGCGTTGATCTGCGTCACGATGTCGATGCAGTACCGGTCCTCCTGGACCATGCGAGCCACCCCCCCAACCTGGCCTTCGATCCGCGCCAGCCGGTCCAGCAGCTGATCCTTGGTCGCCGTGTACCCCCGCGTCTGCGTCGCCACGCCTACCTCCCGAGTTCCGGTATCCGTTCGCGATTATACCCCCAGGGGGTATTGAGCATCAAACGAAAGGTGGAGTAGAGGAGCGAGCGAAGAAGTGATCGCCGTCACGGACCTCGACGCTGTCGTCGTCGTGGATGGGCTCGTTCCCGCCGGGGGCACGCCGGTAGAGGGCAACGTCCCTCGGGATCTCCGCCAGCTCCTTGATCCGTCTCCCCGTGACAGCGGCTTCGATCATCAACCGCTTCTCGATCATCACCGTGATGCGGGCCTCCGACACTTGAGCGTCTCCGTCGGCGGGATGTGGCTCCTGGAGATGGCGATCCACGGTCCTGCCTCAGTCGATGTCATGTCGCGACAGGGCGACTCCGCCGATCAGCGCCGCGGCCACCGCGTAGCCGGCGAGCAGCACGAGGCCGACGCCGGGCGCGAGGAGCGTGCCCGGCTCCTGGCCGCTGATGGCCGAGGCGGCCATGCCGGGCAGGTACCGGCCGACCGTTCCGAGACCGAGGAGGTCGCCGGCCAGCAGTCCCTCGACAAACAGGAGCCACGCGCAGATGCCGACGAGCGCCGGCACCTGGTTCCGAACGACCCCGCCCACGCCGACGCCGATCGCGGCCCACAGGCCCGCCGCGACCGTGCTCCCGACGACGAGCCCGATGTGGTCGCCGGCGTCCAGGGTGATCTCGACGCCCCGTGTCCCGAGCACGGCCGAGCCGACGGCGGCGGCGAGGGCCCCTGCGACGAGTCCGAAGGCCGCACCGACCAGGACGCTCACCCAGACCTTCGCCACGACGACGCGGCCGCGCTGCGGGGTGACGATGAACGTGGGGCGGATCGTGCCGTGTCGGATCTCGGCCGTCACGGACATCGCGCCGAGCAGTCCGGCGAACAGCGCCGCGAGGAACTCCCCCCGGCCGAGGATCGTGAGTTGGTTGCTCGGATCGTCGAGAGACTCCGCCGGAAGCAGGCTGTGGAGGATCACGGCCAGCACCACCAGTCCGGCCATCGCAGCGAACAGCCCGAGGGTCGTCCGGGTCGTACGCAGCTTGATGAGCTCGGAGCGCAGCTGGTCTCTCACGAGACCGGCCCTGTCAGATCGAGGAACACGTCCTCGAGTGTCGCTCCGCCCGCCGTGAGCTGGTCGAGCCGTCCCGTCGTGACCAACCGGCCGCGGTCGATGATGACCACCCGATCGACGGTCTGCGCGGCCTCGGCGAGCAGGTGGCTGGAGACGAGCACGGTACGCCCCTGCTCGGCGAAGCGGCGAAGGAATCCACGCAGCCAACGGACGCCCGCTGGGTCCAGCCCGTTCCCGGGCTCGTCGAGGATCAGCAGCTCCGGGTCGCCGAGCAGTGCCATCGCGAGCCCGAGCCGCTGCCGCATCCCCAACGAGTAGGTCCGCACACGCCGGTCGGCCGCATCCTCGAGCGCGACCAGCGCCAGCACGTCCTCAACGCGGGTGGGTGCGACCTCGGCCGCCGCTGCGAGAACACGCAGGTGGTCGCGCGCTGACCGTCCTGGATGGAAGTCGTTCGACTCGAGCACCGCACCGACGCGATGAGCTGGGTCGCCCAAGTCGCGATAGCGGCGTCCGAACACGAGCGCGTCACCCGCGGTGGGCTCGGCGAGGCCAAGGAGCACGCGAAGCGTCGTGGTCTTGCCGGCACCGTTCGGGCCGAGGAATCCCGTGATCGTCCCGGCTTGGAGGGAGAACGTGAGGTCCTCGACCGCGACCAGCTGACCGAACCGCTTCGTGAGCGACCTGATACGAGCAACGGCATCATCGGCATCGATGTCCGTCGGCTCGTGTTCGTCGACCTGGTTCATCATCCACACCCGCCTCAATGCACGCCCGGTCCGATGGCACCGCTGAGATGGAGGAACACGATGAGTGCAAGCACGACGGCCGCGGAAACGATCACGATGGGGACGAACCATTTCACACGTCGAACAGTAATCAAGACATACTGTCGCTGTCAATCCAAATCGTCTCATAGAGCGACTCGGCGTATACTTCGTCCGTGCCGAAACTCTGGACGGAAACGATCGAGTCGCATCGCCGGGAGGTCCGCGACGCGATCCTGGACACGACCGCCGCGCTCGTGGCCGAGCACGGGCTCCTCGCCGTGACCATGTCCCAGATCGCCGAGAGAACCGGCATCGGACGCGCGACCCTCTACAAGTACTTCCCCGACGTCGAGGCGATCCTGCTCGCGTGGCACGATCGTGAGATCGGTGTTCACATCCAGTACCTGGCCAAGGCGCGCGACCAGGCCGACGATGCGGGCACCCGTCTCGAGGCCGTGCTCGAGGCGTACGCGCTCCTGTCCCACCACCCCCAGGGTCATCAGGACAGCAGTGTCGCCGCCGTGCTCCACCGACAGGAGCGATTCGCCCGGGCGCAGGACGAGGTCCAGCAGATGATCCGGGATCTGCTCGTAGTGGCGGTGAAGACCGGCGAGGTCAGAGGCGACGTGCCACCTGACGAGCTCGCGAGCTACTGCGTGCACGCCTTGGGCGGTGGCGGCGCTCAACGCTCGAAGGCCGCTGTCAGGCGGCTCGTATCGGTCACGATGGACGCGCTGCGCCCGCGCGACTAGCGGGCGTGCTTGTCCGCGTCATCCCGTTCGCCTCGCTGCGGGCGCGCTAGGCTACGCCGCGATGCGCGTCATCATCATGGGTTGCGGTCGGGTCGGGTCCGAGTTGGCGAGCCAACTCCTCGAAGGCGATCACGAGGTCACGGTTGTCGACAAGGACGCCGAGGCGTTCTTCCGGTATCCACCCGGTGACGGCGCCAGGACCGTCGTCGGCCTCGGATTCGATCGGGACGTGCTCGAGGAAGCGGGCATCAAGGAAGCCGATGGCTTCGTGGCGGTCTCGAGCGGCGACAACTCCAACATCGTGTCGGCGCGGGTGGCGCTCGAGCTGTATCACGTGCCTCGCGTGATCGCCCGCATCTACGACCCGCGGCGCGCCGAGATCTACGAGCGCCTCAACATCCCGACCGTGGCCACGACGAAATGGGGCGTGAAGCAGATCCAGCTGATGCTGTTCCACGACCGGCAGGAGATCCGAGAGGCGATCGGGGGCGGCGACCTCCTCCGGATGCGGGTCCCCGTGCCGGAGCATCTCGTCGGTACCAAGGCGGACGCGCTCAACGTCGACGGCCGGATCCTGATCGCGGGGGTGTCTCGGGGGGGCGGGGGCTTCATCCCGACGAGCGATTCGACGCTCCAGGACGGGGACTACCTCGTCGTGATGCTGACGAAGGACGGCGTCGAGACCTGGGACGCGCAGATGGAACCGCCGGCGGGAGGACATTGATGAAGGTGCTCGTGACCGGAGGCGGAGCGGTCGGCCGTCATCTCTCCGTCGATCTCGCCGATCGCGGCCACGAGGTCACGCTGATCGAACAGGACCGCGACCTGGCCGAGAAGCTGCGGAGCTGGGCGCCCGGCGTGACCGTCGTCTTCGGGGACGCGTGCGAGCCGTGGGTCCTCGAGGAGGCCGAGACCTCTCGCGCCGAGGTCGTCGTGGCGGCCACCGGCGACGACGAGGACAACCTCGTGACCTCGTTGCTCGCGAAGCAGGAGTTCGCGGTCCCACGAGTGCTGGCACGCGTGAACCACCCCAAGAACGAATGGCTGTTCAACGAGCAGTGGGGCGTCGACGCCGCGGTCTCGCCACCGCACATCCTCACGGCGATGGTCGAAGAGGCCGTCACCGTCGGTGACCTCGTTCGCCTGATCCGGCTCGAGGGTGGGCGCGTCTCAATCGTGGAGATGACGCTTCCCGATGGGTCGCCCTCGGTCGGCAAGCCGATCTACGAGCTGCGGCTCCCGGCGGATGCCGCGGTCGTCGCGATCCTGCGTGACGGTCACGTGGTGATCCCGCAACCCGAGACCGTCCTTTCCGCCGCCGATGAGGTGTTGGCGCTCGCGAGCGGCCCCTCGGAGAAGGCGCTGCGCGATGCGGTGGTCGGCTCCGAGGTCGCCGGCGGTGTTCCGAGCGGATCCTCCGACGGCGCCGCCAGCATCGACTAGCCCACGCCTGACGAAGCCGGCTCACTCACCCTCGTAGATCCAGCGGTATCCCATGCCACGCTCCGTGGCGACGTACTTCGGCGAGGCCACGTCGTCCCCGATCTTCTGCCGGAGCTGGCGCACGTAGATCCTCAGGTAGTGGCTCTGATCCATCGTGTATCCCTGCCCCCAGACCCGATGCAGGATCCATTCATGGGTGAGGAGCTTGCCCTGGTTCGTGACGAACACTTCGAGCAACGCCCACTCGGTCGGGGTCAGGCGGAGCGGTTCGCCGTCGAGGCGGGCTTGGGTACGGTCGAGGTCGACCTCGAGGGATCCGAAGCGCAGGTGCGGCGCCGTTGCGACCGGCCGGAGGCGGCGCAGGGTCGCCCGCATCCTCGCGAGCAGCTCGTCCATGGCGAACGGCTTGTTGACGTAGTCGTCCGCGCCCAGATCGAGCGCGCGGATCTTGTCCTCGCGCGCATCACGGGCCGACAGCACGATCACGGGCATCTCGCTCCATCCTCGGAGCCGCCGGATCACCTCGAACCCGTCGATGTCGGGCAGGCCGAGGTCCAAGATCATGAGCTCCGGTTCCCAGGTCGCCGCGATGTCGAGCGCCGCCTGGCCCTCGCCCGCTCCCTCCACCTCGTATCCGTTCGCCTTCAGGCCGGTGCGCAGCGCGCGGAGGATCTGCGGCTCGTCGTCCACGACCAGCACCCTGCTCACGGACTCGCCTCGCCGGTGGGCTCGGGCCGCGTCACCTGGACAGGCTCCGGTTCGACCGGGGCCGTGGCGGGAAGCTCGATCACGACGGCGAGCCCGCCGCCGGGCGCCTCCCCCAGCCGGAGCGATCCCCCGTGCGCCGCGACCACGGCTCGGGCGATCGCGAGTCCCAGGCCGCTCCCGGTGCTGCCCGAGGACGACCGCCCGCGGAAGAACGGCTCCAGGACCTGCTCGCGCTCGGCCGGCGGGATGCCAGGACCGTGATCGGCGACCCGGACCTGGATCCCGTCCCGCACGCGGCTGACCCCGACCGAGATCTCGCTCCCCTTCGGCGAATACTGCGCCGCGTTCTCGATGATGTTCGTGAGGGCCTGGTCCATCTGCACGGCGTCCACCCAGACGCCGGGGAGGCCTTGGTCGATCCGGGTTCGCAGCTCGAACGACGACAAGAGCCCGCGGAGCCGCGCGATCACGGTCTCGACGACGTCATCGAACGGCATGAGCTCGCGCTCGAGGGCGACGCCGCCCGACCGGGCCCGAGCCAGGTTCAAGACGTTCTCGAGGAGGCGGTTCAATCGATCGGTCTCCTCGGAGACGGTCGTCAGGAGCTCCCGCTCCTCCTCGGGTTCGAAATGGACGTCGCCGTCCATCAGGCTCGTCACGCCGGCCTTGATCGACGCCAGCGGCGTTCGAAGGTCGTGTGACACCGACGAGAACAACGCGGCGCGGATCTCGCTGATCTCGGCTTCCGTGCGGGCCTCGCGCGCCTCCGCGTCGAGCCGGTTCCGCTCGAGCGCCAGGCCCAGCAAGCCGGCGAGCGCCTGCAGCAGTCGTCGATCAGCGACGGTGAACGGCTCATTCGGGGAACGCTCGGCTCGAAGGACGCCGAGCTCCGTGGTCCCCGACGCGATCGGGACCTCCAACTCGTCGCCCTGGTCGTCGCCGGGAGCGGGTCGGGCACCTGAGATGCTCGTCGAGAGTCCCGGGTCCGCGGCGACGTCGATCGCGCAGGAACGCAGGCCGAGCCTGGCCGCGACCGCCTCGGCGAACTCGGCCACCGTCGCGCGCGAGAGCTCCGTCGACAGCAGCCGGGTGGCCACGCGGTTCACGAGCCGGAGCTCCTCCTCCTGCCGTTCGGCACGCTCGCGGTCGGCCACCGCCCGAGCGAACAACGCCCCAACGATCACCGCCACGACCAGGAAGATCAGGAGCGCGACGACATCGGCGACCTTGTCGACCCGCAACGTGTGGAACGGTTCGGTGAAGAAGTAGTTCAGCCCCAGGAACGCCAGCGCCGCCGCCCCGATCCCGCTCCACGCGCCGCCGACCGCGGCGGCGACCACGACGGCGAGCAGATACAGGGACGGCGGTCCGAACGGCCCGAGGTCCCACCATGAGGCCAGCAGCGTGGCCAGCAGGGGCAACACGACCGCGCCGGCGACGCCCCGAGCCACCGGTGCCACGCGTTCGTCCGAACCGTTCACGCTCCCAGCTTGCATCGGCCGCGCTCATGCCTCAACGGCCGCGCCGATCCATCGAGATCTTTACGCAGCGCCCCGAGGGTCTGACGGTTCGCTTACGAGGCCGCGGCGACACTCGAGGCGTGAGAGACACTCGAGCGAGCGACCACGGGAAAGCTGCCGAGGGAGCAGCCTCGGCACCGGGCGAGCCGGAGGCCGAGCGCGGCCCGGCCGCACCGGGCGGGATGACGCCACGACCGGAACGCAACCATCGCGTCGCCAAGGTCAAGGCGCGCGTCATCGGCCAGCCGATGGAGACCTCGCGCCTGGTCCACGAGCGACTCGGCAAGCCCACGGCCCTGGCCGTGTTCGCGAGCGACAACCTCTCGTCGTCCGCCTACGCCACCGAGGAGATCCTGCGGGTCTTGTTGTACGCGGGCGTGGGAACGCTCGCGTTCGCGCGGGTCGTGCCGATCACGATCGCGCTACTCGCGGTACTCGGCGTCCTGCTGTTCTCGTACCGGCAGACGATCAAGGCCTACCCCCAGGCCGGCGGCGCGTACCTCGTCACGCGCGACAACTTCGGCCTCCTCCCCGCGCAGGTCGCCGGGGTCGCGCTCCTCACCGACTACATCCTCACGGTCTCCGTGTCGGTCTCTGCCGGCACCGCGGCGCTCACGTCCGTCTACGAGGGGCTGTTCCCCTACCGGGTCCACATCTCCCTGCTGTTCGTCGTGATCATCGCGTATGGGAACCTGCGAGGGGTCCGCGAGGCCGGACGCATCTTCTCGGTGCCGACCTACTTCTTCATCGCGATGATGGGGATCCTCCTCGGCGCGTCGTTCTATCGCCTGTTCGCGGGAGACCTCCCCACGAACGCCTCACAGTTCCCCGTGCCGGCCACGACCTCGCTCACGGGCTTCGCGTTGATCTACATCGTGCTCAAATCCTTCGCCTCAGGCGGCGCGGCGGTCACCGGCGTCGAGGCGATCTCCAACGGCGTGCCGGCGTTCAAGCCACCGGAGTGGAAGAACGCGATCACGACGCTGATGTGGATGGGGACGTTGCTCGGCGGCATGTTCCTGGGGCTGTCGATCCTCGCCGCGCGGATGAACATCGTTCCCGACCCGGACGAGAAGGTCACGGTGCTCGCCCAGGTCGGCAAGGCCGCGTTCGGGACCTCGACGCTCGGCAACGTCCTGTTCGTCATGCTCCAGATCGGCACGCTGCTGATCCTGGTGCTCGCCGCCAACACCAGCTTCGCCGACTTCCCGCGACTCGCGAGCTTCCACGCCGGCGACAGCTTCCTGCCGCACCAGCTCACCCGGTACGGCGACCGATTGGTCTTCTCGAACGGGATCATCGCGCTGTCGATCGCGGCGTCGGTCCTGATCGTGGTGTTCAGCGCGAGCGTGACCCGCCTGATCCCCCTCTACGCGATCGGGGTGTTCACGTCGTTCACCTTCTCGCAGCTCGGCATGGCCAAGCGGCACCTCACCCTGCGAGAGCCCCGATGGCGCGTGGGCCTGTTCTTCAACGGGCTCGGCGGCATCGTCAGCGGGCTGATGACGATCATCATCGCGGCCACGAAGTTCTCCCAGGGCGCCTGGATCATCCTGATCACGATCCCCGTGATGCTGGCGGGCCTCCTGCGGGTGAACGCGCACTACAAGGCCGCGTCGGCGTCCCTCCGCGACCCCGCACGCCGCGACCCCCAGGATCTGCCGCGGCAGACCGTCGTGATCCCCGTCGACCAGCCCAGCCCGACCGATACGTACGCCGCCGCCTACGCGCGTCGGGTGCTGCCTCTCGACGTCCGCCTCGTGCACTTCGCCCCCGCGGGGACCGGCGTCGATGAGCTCCTACGGAACTGGGGGCACCTCGGCGAACGGATCGATCTGCTCCCGGAGGGCAGGTCCATCTCCAAAGACATCCTCCGATACGCGCGCGACGTGCGGAGCGAGATCGGCGGGGACAGCGTGGTCAACGTGATCATCCCCGAGACCGTCCGGCACCCCGGGCCTCGACACCTCCTGCACGCCGTCCGCGTCCAACGGATCAAGTCGGCATTGGCTGCCGAGGACGGGATCGTGGTCACCAACATCGCCCACCACCCGGACTACGCGGATCTCGAACCGGTGATCCACCCCGAGGGCCCGCGTCACGTGATGCGGGGATGGCGCCACGTGGCGCTCGTACTCGTGGCGGCCTCCAACAACGCCAGCGCTCGCAGCCTTCGCTACGCCCGATCGCTCCGCGCCGACGAGCTCCGATGCATCCACGTGGCGACCGACGACCACGAGACCGATGTCGTCCGCGACACGTGGCGCGAGGAACATCCCGACCTCCCGCTCGAGATCGTTGAGTCTCCGTACCGGCAGATCGCGCGCCCCGTCCACGAGCTCGTCCGCACGATCCTGGCCGAGCAGCCCCGTACGTTCGTCACAATCGTGATCCCGGAGTTCGTGGTGCGGAAGCGGTGGCACCGGTTGCTGCACAACCAGACGGCCCTGACCCTGAAGGGCACGTTCCTGTTCGAGCCCTCGGTGGTCGTGTCGTCGGTGCCCTACGACCTGTGATGCGGCGCGGGCCGCGGCTGCGGCTCGATAATGGACCGGCATGGACGAGATGACCGTGCCACGCTCCGATCCCGAGTCGGTCGAATCGCTCGCCGAGCGACCGGACTTCGGGGCTCCCGGGGCCACGACGTGGACCCACGCGGAGGCTGCGACGCGGAAGCAAGCCGTGCTCCGGATCTATCTGGGCGCGGCCCCGGGGGTCGGCAAGACCTACGCGATGTTGTCCGAGGGCCGACGTCGGGCCGAACGTGGGACCGACGTCGTCGTGGGGATCGCCGAATCCTACGGCCGGCCGAAGACGCGCGCCATGCTCGAGGGACTGGAGATCCTCCCCACGCGATCGGTGACCTACCGAGAGACGACGTTCCAGGAGATGGACGCCCCGGCGATCTTCCGACGACGTCCGGACGTCGTGCTCGTCGACGAGCTCGCGCACACGAACGTCCCCGGACTCGAGCGGTCCAAGCGATGGGAGGACGCCCTCGACGTCCTCGCCGACGGGATCGAGGTCATCACGACGCTGAACGTGCAACACATCGAGAGCCTCAACGACGTCGTGCATCGGGCCACCGGGATCAAGCAACAGGAAACGGTGCCCGACTGGATCCTCGACCTCGCCGATCAGGTAGAGCTCGTCGACATGTCGCCGCAGGCGCTCCGCCGGCGGATGATGCACGGCAACGTCTACCCAGATGCCCGCAAGGCGGAGCTGGCCTTGCGTCGGTTCTTCACGGAGGAGAACCTGACGGCGCTCCGCGATCTCGCCCTGATGCGGGTCGCCGATCAGGTCGACGAGGACCTGCTCGCTCGGTGGTCGAGGGAGGCCGCGCCCGACACGCGGGAACGCGTGCTGGTATGCGTTTCTCGGCCCGAGCTCGCGGAGGAGCTGGTTCGCCGCGGCGCCAGAGTGGCGCACCGCGCGAGGGGCGACCTCCTGGTCGTCCACGTGACCGGGCTGGAGGACCACGACCGCCCCGCATGGTTGGCGGAGATCCGCGACCTGACCGAGAAGCTCGACGGGACGTTCGAGGTCATCACCGACGACTCCGCCGTCGACGGGGTGCTCGGGTACGCCTACCGCCAGCACGTCACGCAGATCGTGGTCGGCGAACCGCTCAAACCCAAGTGGCAAGAGGTCCTCAGGGGGTCCTTCGTCAATCGGTTGATCCGCAAGGCGGAGAAGATCGACGTCCACGTCATCGCCCAGCGTGAGCGTTGACGGGCGGCGGCCGTCGAGCCCGTCACCGACGATCAGAGAACCAGGGAGGTCGCGATCCGGCGCCCCTGACGACCCGACGCGACCACCGAGACGTCGTCGCCGGGTTCGAGGTGCCGGGAGAGGGCCGAGGCATCGCTCACGAGGATCGCATCGAGGTGCACCTTCGCCCCGAAGGCGTGGTCGACGGCCTCCGCGACGAACCGCCGCTGAGCCGAGGACTGCGGGTATCCCACGCTCAGGATCACCGCGGGGATGTCTCGCCCGGCCGCTCGGTCGATGAACCCGAAGGCCGTCGTGTCGCCGATGCGTTGGCCCAGGACCACGACCAGCCTCGTTCGAACGCCCACCGAGATCACTGGCCCAGGCGATCCAACGCCAGGTTGAGCTCGAGCACGTTCACGCGCGACTCGCCGATGAAGCCCAGGTCGGGACCTTGCACGTGCTCGCGAACCAGCGAGCGAACGGCGTCTTCGGAGAGGCCGCGAACGACCGCGATCCGGGGTACCTGCAGCATCGCCGCCGCCTCCGAGATGTCGGGGTCCAGCCCGCTGGCCGACGAGGTGAGCAGATCGACCGGGACGTCACGGATCGTCAGGCCCGGCGTGTAGGGCCCCTCCAGCTTCAAGATGGCTTGTCCCCGTACGCGGAGGTCGTCCGCCAGCTCGCTCGACGATGGGCCAAGGTTGGACCCCGACGACGTGGTCGCGTCGTCGTCAACGACCGAGGGCCGACCGTAGAACCACCGATCGCCGCTCCACGTCTGTCCGATCGAGGAGCTGCCGACCACCCGGCCGTCGACCGTCACCAGCGACCCGTCCGCCCGGTCGCCCAGACCGAGCTGGGCCACGGCCGTGATGACGAGCGGGTACAGGAGGCCGGTGATGAACGCCAGCACGATCGTGGCGATGGCCGCACGAACCACGACCTTGGTCACGGGAAATGCACCGCCGTGAGGAGCAGGTCGATCAGCTTGATCCCGATGAACGGGGCGACGATGCCTCCCAGCCCGTAGATCAGGAGGTTGCGGCGGAGCAGCGCCGCCGCACCGACGGGACGGTACGGAACGCCGCGGAGCGCGAGCGGCACCAGCAGCACGATGATGATCGCGTTGAAGATGACCGCCGACAGGATCGCGGACTCAGGTGAGCTCAGGTGCATGACGTTCAGCCGGTTAAGCACCGGGAAGGTGGCCATGAACATCGCCGGGATGATCGCGAAGTACTTCGCGACGTCGTTCGCGATCGAGAACGTGGTCAGTGAGCCGCGAGTGATCAGGAGCTGCTTGCCGATCTCGACGATCTCCATCAGCTTGGTGGGATCGGAGTCGAGGTCGACCATGTTGCCGGCCTCCTTCGCCGCCGACGTCCCCGTGTTCATCGCGACGCCCACGTCCGCCTGCGCGAGCGCCGGGGCGTCGTTCGTCCCGTCGCCGGTCATGGCGACGAGCACGCCGCCCTCCTGCTCGCGCTTGATCAGCGCCATCTTCGTTTCGGGCGTCGCCTCCGCGAGGTAGTCATCGACGCCGGACTCCTGCGCGATCGCAGCGGCGGTGAGGGGGTTGTCGCCCGTGATCATCACGGTGCGGATGCCCATCCGACGGAGCTGGTCGAATCGCTCTCCCAGGCCCTGCTTGATGACGTCTTTGAGCTCGATCACACCGAGCACGACGTGGTCCCGGGCGACCGCGAGTGGGGTTCCACCGGCCCGGGCGATCCGATCGACCTCGTCGCCCAGCTCGGGCGGCAGGTCGTGGCCCGCCCAGCCGACGATCGAGTCCACCGCGCCCTTGCGGATCTCCGAACCGTCGACGTCGACGCCACTCATCCGCGTCTGCGCTGTGAACGGGATGAACTGCGCACGGGTCTCGAGCAACTCTCGCTCACGGATGCCGTAGCGCTCCTTCGCGAGCACCACGATCGACCGGCCCTCGGGTGTCTCATCGGCCAGCGAGGCGAACTGCGCCACCTCTGCGAGCTCCCGGTCGTCGATCTGCGGAGCCGGATGGAACGCTACCGCCCGCCGGTTCCCGAGCGTGATAGTTCCGGTCTTGTCGAGCAGCAGCGTCGACACGTCACCTGCCGCTTCGACCGCCCGGCCGCTCATCGCCAGGACGTTGTGCTGCACGAGACGATCCATGCCGGCGATCCCGATCGCCGACAGCAGGCCACCGATCGTGGTGGGGATCAGACATACGAACAGGGCGATCAGCACCGCATCGCTGACGCGGTCGCCCGCGTAGATCGCGAAGGGCTGCAGAGCCACGCACACGATCAGGAAGATGATCGTGAACTTCGCCAACAGGATCGAGAGGGCGATCTCGTTCGGCGTCTTCTGCCGCTCCGCGCCCTCGACGAGGTCGATCATGCGGTCCAGGAAGGTCTCCCCGGGCTCGGCGGTGATCTGCACCTTGATCCAGTCCGAGAGCACCCTCGTGCCTCCGGTGACCGCCGACCGGTCGCCACCGGATTCCCGGATCACGGGCGCGGACTCGCCCGTGATCGCGGACTCGTCCACGGAGGCGATGCCCTCGACGATGTCGCCGTCCCCGGGGATCACGCTGCCCGCGTCCACGATGACGACATCGCCGGCTCGCAGTTGCGACGCAGGGATCGTCTCCTCGGATCCGTCGGGACGCAGGCGTCGAGCGACGAGATCGGCCCGCGTCCGGCGCAGCGCCTCTGCCTGTGCCTTGCCACGCCCCTCGGCCATCG
>Ga0081455_10005857_pt1 | contig 13371 bp, 11 predicted proteins | sample TabmetS3T2R1_FD_70207 | JGI IMG/M metagenome (GOLD analysis project Ga0081455, IMG submission 70207) | Tabebuia heterophylla rhizosphere microbial communities from the University of Puerto Rico - S3T2R1 | ecosystem: Host-associated > Plants > Roots > Rhizosphere ... | reverse complement strand
GGGGGGGGGGGGGGAGCCGCAGGCCTGCTTCCTCGGCGGCCGCGAGGATCGCGGCCAGCCGGCCGGCCGAGGATTCCTTCCGGGCCCCCGGCACGTGATCGAGGAGCCAGCGGAGCTTCGATCCCGAGAAATACGGGTCGAGGAGGAGTCCCGTCTTGCGCCGGACCGTCTTCTCCCATCCCGCGGCGCGCATCCGATCCATGGCGGCGGCCGTGCGGCGGTCCTGCCACACGATGGCGCGGTGGACGGGACGGCCCGTCTCGCGATCCCAGAGGACGACGGTCTCGCGCTGGTTCGCGATGCCGATGGCCGACACGTCGCCGGCCCGGAGCCCCGCCTGCTTCAACGCCTCCTTCGCGGAAGCGAGGTTGGTCTCCCAGATCTCCTCGGCGTCGTGCTCCACCCAGCCCGGCTGCGGGAAGTGCTGGGTGAACTCCTTCTGCGCGGCGCCGAGGCGGCGGCCCCGCGCGTCGAAGACGATGGCGCGCGAGCTGCTCGTTCCCTGGTCGAGCGCCAGGACGTGCGGCACGGCCCTCAGCGAGGCTGAGGAGCTTTCGGAACGTCGCCCGGAGAGGCGATGACCGCGTTGCCCGGAGCCCAGGCGTCGTCCACTCCCGGAGCGCCGTAGTAGATCCAGTTCTCGGCGCCCCCCGACGCGGTCGCGGCGTCCCCTTGCGCCGGAGCGGCGGGCTCCGCCGGCATCACCACGGTGCCGCCCTCCATGGGCAGGTTCCCGATCGGCTTCGGCCCGAAGTACTTCAGATGGGTCTGGAATATCTCGACCGGCGTGAGCTGGGTGATCTTCTTCACGTCCGACTGCCGCAGGCTCATCAGGGCTCCTCCCCGCCAGCGGTGGAACGTGTACGTCGTTCCTTTCAGGGCGGGGTTGTCCCGGGAGAAGATCTCGCCGGAAGGCTCGAGGTCGATTCGCCAGGCCGTTTCGCTCTGGAGCTGCTTGGTGCGGGGAGTGATCTTCCTGACCTTGGATTGGGCGAGGCGGACGGTCGACCGATCCGGCCAGACCTTGAAGACCCAGACGTCGCCTTCCAGAACCGGCTTCGTCACGGCGAAGCCCGTTCCGGTCGGAACGAGATCGACCTGATAGAGCTCGAACGCCGCCGCGACCTTGGTCGCATTCGCGGCCGGGGCCTGGGCCGGCGCGGGAGACTGCTGGGCCCGCGAGAGCGCGGCGAAGATCAAAGCGGCGAAGAGGAGAGCTCCGGTCTTCCGCATCGAGTCCCCCTTTCTTGGACTACGGGCTGGCGCTCGGAGCCGCTTGCTCCACCGGAGGCGGCGAGACTGCAGGCGAGAGCCAGGTCGGGTTCGGGTCGTCGGGCTGGAGGTTCCAGCCGCCGCCCAGGGCCTTGTAGATGTCGACGTAGTTGTTGAGGAGATTGACCCTCGAGATGACGCGCGCGAGCTCGGCGGGGTAGAGCAGCTGCATCGCGTAGAGCACCTCGAAGTAATTCGAGAGGCCGCTGTTGTAGCGAAGCATCGACAGATCCACCATCTGGGTGTACTCGTCGACGGTGCGCGTCAATTCGGCGACCGACGTGGCGATCTTGCCGTGCGCGTACAGGACGGTCGTCGTCTCCGAAAACGAAGCCGTGATGGTCTGCTCGTACTGGATGCGCGCCTGTTCCCACAGGGCGTAGGCGACGTCGTACTCACTGCGGAGGCGGCCGCCCTGGAAGAGCGGCCCCAGCATGCCCGCCGCGATCGTCCAGGTCTTCCCGGCGGGGTAGAAGTGGTCGAGGCTGGGGCTCACGGCGCCGAAGAGACCGGTCAGACTGATCGTCGGGAAGAAGTTCGCCGTAGCCACCCCGACCCCGGCGTTGGCGGCGATGAGTTGCTGCTCGGCCTGCGCGATGTCCGGGCGGCGCTGCAGCAGAGTCGAAGGAAGGCCCGCCGGGATCTCGGGCGGCACGGGCTGCTCTTCGACGGACGCGCCGCGCGGGATGGGGCCGGGGTTTCGACCCAGCAGGAGGTTCAGGTTGTTCTCGGTCGCCTCGATCTGCCGCTCGATCTCCGGGACATTGGATGCGACCTGGGAGAGCGCCGCCGCGGCATAGGAGGTCTCGAGGGCCGAGGCCGCGCCTTCATCGAGCTTTCGCTTGAAGAGGTTGTACGTCTCCTGGAACGACGCGACCGTCTCCTTGGCGATCTCGAGCTGCGCGTCGAGACCGCGCAGGGCGAAGTAGGTGGTGGCGACGTCCGAGACGAGCGAAAGGAGGACGCCGCGGCGGGCGTCTTCGGTCGCGAGGTATTGAGCCTTGGCGGCCTCGTTGAGGCGCCGGATCCGTCCCCAGATGTCGAGCTCCCATCCGAAATTGACGTTGGCGTCGATGGTGTTGAACGTGCTCCGGGTGAACGGAAAGACGGTCGACGGAACGCCCTGGCGCTGCCAGCCGCCGCCGTAGTTGATCGAAGGCCAGAACTCCGAGCGGGCGATCCCGGCCCGGGCCCGCGCCTCCTCGACTCGTTGCGCGGCGAGCTGGACGTCGTAGCCGTTCTGCAGCGCTTCGTCGATGAGCTGCGTCAGGACCGGATCGCCGAAGACCTCCCACCAGGGCCGGTCGGCCAGCGACGCCGCCGGTGCCGGAGGGCCCTGGACGTCGCGGTAGACGTCGGGCACGGTCACCGGAGGCTGCTTGTAGTCCGGTCCCACGGCGCAGCCGGACAGCACGGCGAGTCCGACGAGGGCAGCGGCGAGCTTTTTCACGTCAGTGGCCCCCGCCCGCGCCGCTCGTGCTCGGATGCACGGTCGCCGGGGTCGGTGCGCCGGCCGGCTTGGCGTCTTTCTTGTCCTCCTTGCCGGAGGCTTCCTTTTTCTCGCCCTTCCCCGCGCTTTCCTTTTTCTCGTCCTCTCCCGCGGCCTTCTTCTTGTCCTTTCCGGCGATCTTCTCGACGAGCACGAAGAGGGCGGGAATGATGAAGATCGCGAGCCCGGTCGCGGCGAGCATTCCGGCGATGACGACGGTTCCGAGGATCTTGCGCGACGCCGCGCCCGAACCGGTCGCCGCATACAGCGGCACGCAGCCCAGGATGAAGGCGAAGGACGTCATCAGGATGGGCCGGAGGCGCAGCTTGGCGCCTTCGAGCGCCGCCTCGACCAGGCCCATGTCCTTCTCTTTCTGCTGCAGGACGGCGAACTCGACGATCAGGATCGCGTTTTTGGCGGCCAGGCCGATGAGCATGACCAGGCCGATCTGACCGTAGACATCGAGATCGAACTTGCGCAGGAGCAGCCCCAGGAATGCGCCGAAGACGGCCACCGGCACGGAGAGCAGAACCCCGAAGGGCAGCGACCAGCTCTCGTACATGGCGGCGAGGATCAGAAAGACGAAGATGATCGACATCACGAAGACCTTGGCTCCGGCGCCGGCCGCCTTGACTTCCTGGTAGGACATGTCGGCCCAGTCGTAACCCATCTCGCGGGGCAGGGTCTTCTCGGCCACTTCCATGAGAGCCGCCGTCGCCTGGCCCGAGCTGAAACCGGGCGCCGGAACTCCGGTGATCTGCGCGGCGCGGAAGAGGTTGAAGCGATTGGTGAACTCGGGTCCCGCGATCGGCTTCGTGGTCACGACGGAGGAGAGCGGCACCATCTTGCCGTCGTTGTTTCGGACATAGAACTGATTGATGTCCGTCGCCTTCACGCGCCCCTGGGACTCGGACTGCAGGAAGACCTTCCACTGGCGGCCGAACCGGTTGAACTGGTTGACGTAGATGCCGCCCAGGAACGCCTGAAGCGCCTGGTAGACGTCCTTGACCGGCACACCCTGCTTCAAAACCTTGTCGCGATCGATCTCGGCGAAGATCTGGGGCACCGACGGCCGCCAGACGCTGTTGACGTTGGCGAGCTCGGGCCGCGCGCGCGCGGCCTCCAGGAACTTCTGGAGGTTCTCGTTCAGGAACTGCACGGTGCCGCCGCTGCGGTCCTGCAGCCAGAACGAGAATCCTCCGCCCGTGCCGAGCCCCTGGATCGCCGGCGGCGGAAACGCGAAGACGTTGGCCTCCACGATCTGCTGGCGAAACACGCCGTTCAACCGCTGGATGATCGGCCCGACCTCCATCTCTTCGCCCTCGCGCTCGTCCCAGGGGTCGAGCGAGACGAAGTAGAAGCCGGTGTAGGGCGCCGAGGCCCCCGAGAGGAGGCTGAATCCCGCGACCGTCGTGACGTACTTGACGCCTTTCGTTTCCTCCAGGATCTTCTCGATTTTCATGCAGACCGCATCAGTGCGCTGGAGCGACGACGCGTCGGGCAGCTGGACGTTGATGAAGAAGTAGCCCTGATCCTCGTTGGGCAGAAAGCCCGAGGGCAGCTTCTTGCCGAGAATCCCGCAGAGCACGACGAATCCGACGAGGATCAGGACGCTGACGACCATCTTGTGAATCAGGAGCTTCGACACGCTGACGTAGCCGTCCGTCGCCTTCCCGAACACCTTGTTGAACCAGCCGAAGAACTTCCCGAGAGGGCCCTTCGACTCCTTCTTCTCCTTCAGGATGATCGACGCGAGCGCCGGCGACAGCGATAGGGCGTTGAACGCAGAGATCAGGACCGAGACCGCGATCGTGATGGCGAACTGCATGTTCATCCGGCCCTGGATGCCGCCCATGAAGGCCACCGGGATGAACACGGCCGAGAGAACCAGGGCGATGCCGATGACCGGCGCGGTCACCTCCTCCATGGCCTTCAGCGTGGCGTCTTTCGGAGACAGCCCGCCCTCGATGTGGTGCTCGACGGCTTCGACGACGACGATCGCGTCGTCGACCACCAGGCCGATCGCGAGAACGAGGCCGAAGAGGGAAAGGGTGTTGATCGAGAAGCCGAGCATCGGGAAGAAGATGAACGTGCCGACGAGGGACACCGGCACGGCGAGCAGCGGGATGAGCGTCGCGCGCCAGCCCTGGAGGAACAGAAACACGACGATGATGACGAGGACGATCGCCTCGAACAGGGTGTGGGTGATCTCGGAAATGCCCTCCGTGATCGGCAGCGTCGTGTCGAGGGCGATGACGTAGTCGAGATCGTCCGGGAAGCGTTCCTTGAGATCCTGCATCGTCTTCTTGACGCCTTCGGCGACCGCGATCGCGTTCGAGCCCGGGATCTGGAAGACCCCGATGGGGCAGGACGGTTTGCCGTTCAGGCGCGCGCGCTGCTGGTAGTTCAGGGCGCCGAGCTCGATGCGGCTGACCTCCTTGAGGCGGACCACCGAGCCATCCGGATTCAGCCGCACCACGACGTTGCCGAATTCCTCCTGCGTGACGAGGCGCCCCTGGGAGCGGACCGTGTACGTGAACTCCTGGCCTTTCGGAGCGGGCTCGGTGCCGATGCCTCCCGCCGGGTTGACCGTGTTCTGTTGCTGCACGGCGTTCATGAGATCCGGCACCGTGAGCCCCAGGCTGGCCAGGCGCTCCGGCTTGACCCAGATGCGCATGGCGTAGTCCGCGGTCCCGTAGTTCTGGATCTGGCCGACGCCGGGAACGCGGTAGATCGCGTCGTTGACGTTGATCGTCGCGTAGTTGCCCAGGAAGAGCGCGTCGTAGGTCCCCTTGGGCGAGTACAGGGAGACGATGAGCAGGGGGTTGGTCGTCGCCTTCTTGACCGTCAGTCCGAACTGGTTGACGTCGGGCGGGAAATTCGGCTGCGCCTGCGACACGCGATTCTGGGTGTTGACCTGGTCGATGTTGATGTCGGTCTCGACGTCGAAGGTGACGTTCTCCGTCATCGTGCCGTCGTTGGCGTTGATGGACTGCATGTAGATCATGTTGTCCACGCCGTTCATCTGCTGCTCGAGCGGCGTCGCCACGGACTGCTCGATCGTGAGCGCGTCGGCGCCCGTGTAGGTCGTCGTGACCTTGATCTGGGGAGGGACGATGTCCGGATACTGCGCGGTGGGAAGCTTTCTCATCGCGACCACGCCCGCGATCGTGGTCAGGATCGCGATGACGATCGCGATGATCGGCCGGCGGACGAAAAAGGCACCCATGGTTTAGCTCCCGGTCTTCTGTTCGGTTGCCGCCGCTTTCTCCGGCTCGGCCTGGGCCTCCGTCGGCGCCACCGTCATCCCGGACTTCACCCGCTGGATTCCTTCGACCACGACGCGGTCTCCCGCCTTGAGTCCCTCGTCGATGACGTACATGTTGCCTTCGGTGGGTCCCAGCTTGACGACTTTGATCGTTGCCTTGTTGTCGGGCCCGACGACGACGACCTGGTAACTGCCCTGGAGCTCGCTGACCGCCCGCTGCGGTATGAGGAGGGCGCCCTTGCGCGTGTCGACGGCGACGCGCACCTTGCCGTACTGGCCGGGGCGCAGCAGGTCTCCCGGGTTGGGGAAGAGGCCGGCGAGCTGGATCGTGCCTGTCTTCACGTCCACCTCGCGGCCGACGAGGATGGGCTTCCCGCGATGCGGGAACACGGAGCCGTCGGCCAGTATCAGCTGGAGCCGCCCGGCCTCAGGGTTGCCCTTCAGAGACTTCTCGACCGGTCCGTACTTGGCCACCCAGGCCAGGTACTCCTGCTCGCTCGGATTGAAGTAAACGCGAATCGGGTTGACCTGCGAGACCGTCGTCATGACGGTGATCCGGGTGACGAGGTCTCCGACCTGAGACTTGGCGGTGCCCGCGATTCCGGCGATCGGCGAGTTGACGTTCGTCCACCCGAGGTTCAGCCGCGCTTTCTCGAGAGCCGCCTTCGCCGACTCCAGGTTCGCCTGCGACGTCCGCTCGCGCGTGACCGCGTCGTCCAGCTCCTGCTGGCTGATCGCCTTCTGTGCGGCCAGTGGCGTGTATCGAGCGACCGTGGTCTTGGCGTTGGCGAGCGACGCCTCGTACTGCGAGACCTGGCCCTTCGCCTGATCGTAAGCCGCCTGGAACTCCCGCGGGTCGATCTTGAACAGGGGCTCGCCTTCCTTGACCAGGCCGCCTTCCGCGTAGACCCGTTCGAGCACGTAGCCTTCGATCTGCGGCCGGATGTCGGCGTTGACGTTTCCGTCGAGCGTGCCGATCCACTCCTGGTAGATCGCGACGTCCTTCTGGGTCACCGGCGCCACCTGGACGGTGGGCGGCGGTGGAGCAGGGGCCTCCTTTTTCTTGCCGCAGGCGCCGGAGAACCCGGAGAGCGCCGCGACCGCGACAACGGTCCACCGACTCCGACTGAAAAGCGGTCGCGCCATCGAATCCACCTCCGATCGTGGTCGACCCATCGGGCACAAACTTTCGCTGTCCGGGATTCTATGTCGGGCCGTCGGCGAGTCCACTAGACCTAAGTCGAACCACGCCCGCCGGGCAGCAACCGGGCTCGTGTGCGTCCGTTGTATAAGGTCGGCCGAGGATTCTTCAGACGCATGTCCGAGAAGCTCCCGATCGTGTCCCTGGCGCGCCACGGCGAGACCGCCTGGAGCCTGTCCGGCCAGCACACCGGGGCGACGGACATTCCTTTGACTGCGAAAGGCGAGGAGGACGGGCGCGCCCTGGGCCGCCGTCTCCGCGGGATGACGTTCGCGCGCGTCTTCACGAGCCCGCTGCAGCGCGCCCGGCGGACCTGCGACCTCGCCGGTTTCGGAACTCAGGCGGTCGTGGATCCCGACCTCGTGGAGTGGAACTACGGCGAATACGAAGGTCGGACGAGCAAGGAAATCGAGACTCAGCGGCCGGGCTGGGCGCTTTTCCGCGACGGCTGCCCCGGCGGCGAGTCTCCGGACCAGATCGCCGCCCGGGCGGACCGCGTCGTGGCGCGCCTGCGCGCGGTCGGGGGCGACGCGCTCGTCTTCTCGAGCGGACACTTCCTCCGGATGCTGGGGACGCGGTGGCTCGGCCTCGAGCCCGGGTGGGGAAGATGCTTCTACCTCGGCACGGGGAGCCTGTCCCAGCTCTCTTACGAGCACAACAGGGTCGACGAGCCGGTGTTCCGCCTCTGGAACGAGACGCGGCACGAGGGCTGGTGACGCGCGTCGGCTGATCCGGTGCAACCCTTTGGCCTCCTTCGGTCACTCAGAAGCGACCGAAAGGAGGACCTCATGCACAAGGCTTTCGCCACGGGAATCCTGGCGATCGGGATCGCCGGGACGAACGCGTCGGCGACGGACAGTCCACCCGGCGCGGTGCCGGCCACGGCGGAGCTTTCGAGGGCGGCGTTCGAACGTCTGAAGGCCCTGGACGGCGACTGGGAGGGCAAGAGCACGAAAGGCTGGGAGGAGACGCTGCAGTACCGGACCATCGCCGGAGGGACGACCGTTCTCGAGACGTCGTTCGACGCCCATCCCGGCCAGGAGATGGCGACGGCCTTCTATCTCGACGGCGACCGTCTCATGCTCACGCACTACTGCATGGCGAAGAACGCGCCGCGGCTGGAGGCGACGTCGTTCGCCGAGGGCGGGAAGACCGTGGTCTTCACCTTCGTCGACGGCGCGAACATCCCGACGCGCGACCGCGGGCACATGGACAAGGCCGTGATCCGCTTCGAAGGGCCCGACCGGATCACGTCGCGCTGGACCTGGTACGAGAACGGAAACGAGAAATGGTTCGAGGAAATCGTTCAGACGCGCCGGCGCTGAGCACCGGGCTCTCTGTCGCGGACCGCGACGAGGATCGCCGGCTCGTCGCGCGCTTCGTCGAGAGCCGCGACGAGGCCGCGTTCCGGGCGCTGTACCGGAAGCACGGGACGTTCCTCTATCGCTTCCTGCTGCGCCTCGCGGGAGGCGACGCGTCGGCGGCCGAAGAGGGCGTGCAGGAGACGTGGGTCCGCGCGGCGCAGGGACTCGCCGGCTTCGCGTGGCGCTCGTCGCTCAAGACCTGGCTCGCCGGGATCGCGATCCGCTGGTGGCGCGAATCGCTGCGGTCGGCGGGCCGCGAGGACGCGCTGCCCGAGGACGCTTCGCTGCCGGCCCCGGCGCCGATCCGGCGGGAGATCGACCGGGTCGATCTCGAGCGGGCGCTCGCGGCGCTGCCGCCCGGATACCGGCGCGCGCTGCTGCTGCACGACGTCGAGGGCTACACCCACGAAGAGGTCGCCGCGCTGACGGGGGTCGACGTCGGGACCTCGAAGAGCCAGCTATCGCGCGCGCGGACCGCTCTGCGGGCGCGCCTGTCGGGGAGGAATCCATGAATCGGGACGACGAATTGACTTCGGAAGAGAAACGAGCGCTCGCAGAGCTCGCCGGCGGACCGGAGCCTCCGGCGGGATTGGAGGATGCCGTGGTCGAACGACTCTCGCGTCAGGGTCTCATCACGAATACGAAGACTCGATGGGCTCGGTGGGCGGTCGCGGCCGCCGCCGGTATCGCGCTGTTCGCCGCCGGGCTCGCGCTCGGACAGAGACGGAGTGCGGGGCAGCCGGACGCCGGACCGGCGGCCGGAATGACCCGGTACGCGCTTCTGCTCTACAACGCTCCCGACGAACCGGCCCTCTCGGACTCCCAGATGGCCTCGCGCGTCGACGAGTACCGCAACTGGGCCATCGGCCTGCGACAGTCGGGCAGCGACATTTCAGGGGAGAAGCTGGCGAGCCGGAACCTGGATCTCGGGAGCTCGGCCGCCGCCACCGGGTCCGAGCCGCTCGGAGGATTCTTCATCTTCTCCGCGAAGGATCCCGCGGCGGCTCTCGCCATCGCGCGCTCCTGCCCGCACCTGAAGCACGGAGGCCGGGCGGAGCTGAGGCCGATCGAGGAGACGTAACGGCGGAGCCGTCATCCCGAGCGAAGCGAGGGATCCCGAACTTAGCGAGCTTAGCTGAGAATTTCGGGATCCCTCGCGCCTGCGGCGCTCGGGATGACGCGCGGAGAGGCGAATGCCTCCCGCGCGTCATTTTTTACGCGTGTACTGGATATCGATCAGCTTCATGAGCTTCCCATTCGGCGCCTTGCCCCAGAGCTCGAAGCTGTAGTGATCGTTGTCGGTGACGATGATCTTGGACTCGACCGGGAGAGGCTTTTCGCTGAGAGGGTCCCAGATGCGCGCGCTGCCGGCGATGGTCTTGCCCGACTTGTCCGCGGCCGACGTCAGGAACATCATTCCGGTTCCCGCCGTGTCCATCCAGACCGAGACGTACTTCTTCTGCACGTTGTCGTAGCCCGAATACCCGATGCCCCGGTAAGGCTCTCCCATGAATTCCCCGTCGAACTCCTGCTCGACGTAACGGCCGCCGAGAACCCAGGTGTTCGTCGAAACGCCGACGGAGTCCTCCGGCGGTTTCGACGGGTCGATCGTCGAACGCATCTTCGCGTCGAACGTGCCGACGAGCGGCTCGAGCTTCTTCTGGCCCTCGCCCGGCGTCGCGGCGCGCTGCCAGGCCGCCATCATCGCCTTGTCCTTGTCGGTGTCCTGCGCGGCGAGCGGCAATGTGGCCGCGAGCGCGAGCCCAGCCATCAGCGTCCGGGAGAATCGACCGGTCATCCTGGTCCTCCTCATCCTCTTTCGTGGCCGTCGGATTGTACGCCGTGCGGTACAGTTGCGGAGATGAAACGAGGACTATTTGCGTCGGTCCTGGCCACGGCGGGATTGAGCGCCACGCTGCTCGCCGCCCCCGCGCCGGCCAAGAAATCCGTTCTCCCTTTCATCGAGGACGACTACCCCCGGGCCCTCGCCGAGGCGCGCGCGAAGAAGCGCCCGATCTTCGTGGAGGCCTGGGCGCCCTGGTGACACACGTGCCGCTCGATGAGGGCGTTCGTCTTCACGGACGAGGCCCTCGCGAAGCACGCCGGGCAGTTCGTCTGGCTCTCGATCGACACGGAAAAGAAGCAGAACGCGGACTTCTCCAGGAAGTACCCCATCCGGGCCTGGCCATCGATGTACGTGATCGACCCGGAGACGGAGACGATCGTCCTCCGCTGGGTCGGGGGCGCGACCGTTGGCCAGCTCGACAAGCTCTTCGTCCAGGGTGAGCAGGCGGCCCGCCGCGGCGGAGGCGGCTCCGCGGAGGCGCTCGCGAAGGCCGATGCACTCTACGGCGCGGGCAAGTACGGCGAGTCGATCCCGGCCTATCGCGAGGCGCTCGGGAAGATCTCTCCGAAGAGTCCCGATTACGCGCGGGTGACCGAGGCGCTGCTGTTCAGCCTCCAGGTGGAGAAGCAGTATCCCGATTGTGTCGCGGCCGTGCGCGCCGCGACGCCGAATCTGCATGCGTCCGCGTCGGCGGCGAACCTGGCGGCGACCGGACTCGATTGTGCGATGTCGATGCCGAAGGAGGCGCCCGGCCGGAACGCGGCCATCGCGGAATTCGAGCCGCGTGTCCAGACGATGGTCGCCGACGCCAGGCTCCCGCTCGCGGCCGACGACCGTTCCGCCATGTACTCGCTTCTCGTCGACGCGCGCGACGAGGCCGGCGACAAGGCCGGCGCGAAGAAGGTCGCGAACGAGTGGGTGGCGTATCTCGACGGCGTCGCCGCGGGTCTCACCGATCCCGAGCAGCGGACGGCGCTGGATCCCAACCGGCTGGGCGCTTACCAGGCGGCCGACGAGGTCGCGAAAGCCATTCCGATGCTGGAGCAGTCGCAGCGCGACTTTCCGCGCGACTACAACCCGCCGGCGCGGCTCGCGATCGTCTATCTGAAGCTGAAGCGTTACGACGAGGCGCTCGCGGCGTCGGACCGCGCCCTCGAGCTCGTCTACGGGCCCCGGCGGATCCGCGTCCTCGAGGTGCGCGCCGACATCTACGCGGCGCGCGGAGACACGGCGGCGCAACGCCGCACGCTGCAGGAAGCGGTCGCGTTCGCCGACGAGCTTCCCGCCGGGCAGCGCTCGGACTCGCAGGTCGCGTCTCTCAAGAAGAAGCTCGACGCCACCGTGGCCGGAGGCTCGCCCTAGCTCACGTTAGGCAACGATCCCGGGATCCCTCGTCGCTGCGCTCCTCGGGATGACGGCGGTGGGGGTCTGCTACCATGCGCGCTCTGTGCGCGCCGTGGCGTTTCTCTCGGCCCTCCTGGGAGTCACGGCGCCGGCGGCCGCCGCCGCCGACGCGTCCGGCCAGCTCCGGGCGATCTTCGAAGAGCAGTGGCAATTCCGGCTGGCGGAGGATCCGCTCTTCGCGACGAACGCGGGCGATCACCGCTACGGCGACCGTCTTCCCTCGATGACGCCGGCGGACTTCGCGCGGCGCGAAGCCTTCGCCCGGAAGACCCTCCGGCAGCTCGAGGCCGTCGACGCCACCGCGCTCTCCGGCTCCGACGTCGTCAGCCGCGACATGCTGGTTCGGGAGCTGTCCCACGAGATCGCGGGTTACGAGCTCGGGACCTATCGCATCCCGCTCAACGCCGACAGCGGATTCCAGACGGACTTCGCCGACATTCCGAATCGAAATCCGTTCCGCAACGCCGCGGACTACGAGAAGTACATCGGCCGGTTGAACGTCTTCCCGCGGCTGGTCGATCAGGAGATCGCGCTCATGCGCGCCGGTCTCGCCGCGGGGTTCTCGCTTTCGCGGGCCGTTCTCGACGGGCTGGATTCCACGATGCTGGCGCACGTCGTCACCGATCCCGAGCAGAGCGTCTTCTACGCGCCGTTCCGGTCTTTCCCGGTGGGCGTGCCGGACGCCGAGCGGGCGCGCCTGGAAGCCGCGGGGCGGAAGGCGATCGCCGAGTCGGTGGTGCCCGCGTACAAAACCCTCGCCGACTTCATGCGCAACGAATACATGAAGAAGGCGCGGACGTCCGTGGGCGCGTCCGAGCTGCCGCGCGGTCGCGAATACTACGCGCACCTGGTCCGCTACTACACGACGCTCGACGTCACGCCCGAGCAGGTCCACGCGATCGGCCTCGCCGAGGTCGCCCGGATCCGCGCCGAGATGGAAGCGGTCATGCGGAAGACCGGCTTCCCGGGGAGCTTCGCCGAGTTCCTGACGTTCCTGCGCACGGATCCCCGGTTCTACGCGCCGACGCCGGAGGAGCTGCTGAAGACCGCCTGCGCGATCTCGAAGAAGGCCGACGGGAGCCTGCCGGGCCTCTTCGGCCGGCTCCCGCGGCTGCCGTACACCGTCGAGCCCGTTCCCGCGCATCTCGCTCCGAAGTACACGGGCGGCCGCTACGTCGAGCCGCCGGCCGACGGCACGCGGCCCGGGATCTACTGGGTGAACACCTACGCGCTGGACAAGCGTCCTCTCTACACGCTCGAGGCGCTCACGCTCCACGAAGCGGTGCCCGGACATCATCTCCAGGTCGCCCTCTCGCAGGAGCTGACCGGGCTGCCGCAATTCCGCCGGTTCTCCGACGTCGGGGCGTTCGGCGAAGGCTGGGCCCTCTACTCAGAGTGGCTCGGGCGCGAGGCCGGCTTCTATCAGGACCCCTACAGCGAGTTCGGCCGGCTGACCTACGAGATGTGGCGGGCGTGCCGGCTCGTCGTCGACACGGGCCTGCACTCGATGGGATGGACCCGCCAGCA
>Ga0081455_10005855_pt1 | contig 13374 bp, 11 predicted proteins | sample TabmetS3T2R1_FD_70207 | JGI IMG/M metagenome (GOLD analysis project Ga0081455, IMG submission 70207) | Tabebuia heterophylla rhizosphere microbial communities from the University of Puerto Rico - S3T2R1 | ecosystem: Host-associated > Plants > Roots > Rhizosphere ... | reverse complement strand
CGTCCGGATTCTGGAGCGCGCTCGACGCGGCCACCGGCAGGATCCTGTGGCAGACCGCGAACCCGACCGGAGCGGCGACCCCGGCAGCCGTGTCCGGCGCCAACGGCGTCGTCTACGGCTGCTCGCTTGATCCGGCCGGTCACATGTACGCGCTCGACGCGCAGACCGGCTGCACCATCTGGACGTTCCAGGCGAAAGCCGGCGTGCGCACCGGGATTGTCATTGGCCCCAAGCCGTCGGGCGGCTACGGCGCTTACTTCGGCGATCAGCGTGCGAACGCGCACGGACTCGATGCGGCGACCGGCGCGCAGCTCTGGACGCGGCAGGTCGAGGATCACCGCAGCGCCAACATCACCGGCACGCCGACGCTCTACCAGGATCGTCTCTATGTGCCGGTCGCGTCGATCGAGGAAGCGCAGGGCGGCAACGCCTCGTACGAATGCTGCACGTTCCGCGGCAGCCTCGTCGCGCTCGATGCCGGCACCGGCGCGCTGGTCTGGAAGACGTACACGATCGCCGCCGAAGCCAAGCCGATCGGCAAGAACCCCGCGGGCTCGACACGATGGGGACCCTCCGGCGCAGGCGTCTGGTCGTCGCCGACCGTGGACGCCAAGCGGCGCGTGGTCTACGCCGCGACCGGCAACATGTACACCGAGCCGCAACAGCAGACGAGCGACGCCATCATGGCGTTCGATCTCGAAAGCGGCGCCGTCAAATGGGCGTCGCAGGTGACGGCGAAGGACGTCTTCATGATCTGTCAGGCCGGCGCCGGCAACTGTCCGGCAGTCGGCGAGCTCGGGCCGGATCACGACTTCGGCACCAACCCGATCCTGCTCGAATACCAAGGCCGAAAGCTGCTCGCGGCGGGACAGAAGTCGGGCTCGTTCTGGCTGCTCGATCGCACTACGGGCGAAGTGCTCTGGGAGAGAAAACTCACCAGCACCTCACATCCTGCCTACGGTGGCGTGCTCAACAACGGCGCCTTCGATGGCACGCGCATCTTGGTGGCAAGCAACGAAGGTTCGGCGCCCGGGCGGCTGTACGCGCTCGACCCCGATCCGGCAGGCGACGGTCGCGTGTTCTGGGATCGCCCGCTGCAAGGCCTGGTGATCGCGCCGATCACGCTGGCCAACGGCCTCGCTTTCGTGCCGGTGGGTCGCACGCTGGAGGTGATCGACACCACGACGGGCGATACGATCACCACGCTGGCTGCCAATGCGCCCGTGGCTGGCGCCGCTGCTGTGTCGCACGGTCGCGTCTTCTTCGGCAGTGGCGTCTCCTATTACGACCGCGGCGCGGAGCCCGGTGCGTTCCAGGCTTTTGGTTTGGGCGCGGCTTCGTCGGGCGCGACCGGTGACGACATGAACGCAGGGCCCGGCAAGGTCGCGTTCGAACCTGGCTCGCCGACTTGGACGGCCGTTTACGAAGAGATCATCACGGGACGCGGCTGCAACGGCGGACCGTTGTGTCACGGAGGCTCGGTCGGCAACCTCCAGATGACCGAACGTGCCGCAGCCTACGCTGCGTTGGTCGGGATCGCCGCGATGGGCACCAACACAGCGGACGCTACGAATGCAAACTGCGCTGACACCGGCATGAAGCGCGTCGTCCCGGGCGACCCCGAGCATAGCTTGCTGATGCAGAAGCTCGTGCCGCGCGCGGACGGCAGCGTAGCGTGCGGCGCGTTGATGCCGCCAACGGGCATGCTCGATGCGACGCGCATCCAGCAGCTGCGAGCGTGGATCGAGAAGGGTGCGAAGGACGACTGAGCTCGGCCAGGGCGCGCTCAAGCGCTGCGCTGGTTGCGGTAACCGCTGGGCGTAATGCCCTTCCAGCGCTTGAATGCACAAATGAACGCGGACGTGTCCGTGTAGCCGAGGCGTTGTGCGATCTGGTCCACTGGCATCGGCGACTCCAAGAGGTCTTCCGCCATGCGGGTGCGCAGTTCCTCGACCAGCGAGCGGAACGACGTTGCCTCGCTCGTCAACTTGTTGCGCAACGTGCGCGTGCTCATGCGGAGCGCGGATGCCACCGTCGTCATGCTCGGAATCACACCGGGTTGCGCCGCCAAGCGCCGCCGCACCTGGCCGGCGATGCCACGCTGCACCCTGCGCCGCTCGAGCTGAGCACGACAAGCATCCTCACAGGCCTGGAGTCCGACCTCATCCGCCATGGGATGGCGCATCTCGAGATGGGCCGCGTCTATGACGATGCAATTCGACGTGCTGTTGAAGATAGGCGTCACGCCGAACAACGGTTCGAACGCGGCGGCATACTGCGGTCGGCTCGCACGCAAGTACATGCGCTTGATCGGAATCGTCCGACCCGCCAAGTCGCGACCGAACATCACGAGGGCTGCCATGTCGATCTCGATCAGCGCCGCGCGCACGGCTTCCGGGTTGTCGCCTTCGTCGTACAAAAAATGTGCTTCCCGGTCGTGGACCTGGAAGTCCATCCGGTTGAACGAGTACGACAAGTCCGAGTAGCGTTGGCCGGTCTCGATCGCAGTTCGAGTGTCGCGACTGCACACCGCGATCAGTCCCCACATGCCGTGGGTCGTCAGATGGTAGCGCTGACCCGCCATCAACCCGAACGGCACGGACGGCTCGAGTTGTCGCAGGATGTTCGCCAAAACGCGCAGCTCTTGCCAGCCCTCGATCTCGCAGGTTGGCTCGTCGAAAATCGTGCTCGTCAGACCTGCGCCTGCCAAACACTGCTCCAAGCCGACACCGAGTTCTTGCGCAAGCCGAATCGTGCGCTGAACGCTGGTAGCAGTCCGAGGCAAACTCCAATGGGGCATGTTTCCGACTCCGCAAACGGCTACAGACTCGAATAACCGCAACCAGTATGCACTGTCACGAGCAGATCGCCAGCATGAAGGGAGGGTTCTCTAGTTCTGTCATCTCTAGGGCGGCGTGGCAATGCGACGTACTTCTTCGCGCCGAAAGCCGTGCGGGTACAGCCTGAGATACTCTTGCGCCGCAGCGCGTGCCTCCTCAGCTTTGTGTTCGTTCAGCAATCCGAGGATGTGCACGTAGGCAGTGTCCTGCGGCGCGGCTGTCGCATGCTCGGCCTGCCCGGGCTGCGGCCCCTGGGGATGGGTGTGGTGATGCTTGAACTTGTTCGCAGCCGCAGGTGCTGCCGCTGGCGGCGGCACTGAGGCATCGCTGGTGCTCGGCTGCGCGCTGGCTGGGCTGGCCGGTTGCTCGGGCGGGCTGACGTACATCTCCCCGGCGCGCACGATGGTTGCGTGGCCGCGCCGATGGAAGATCACGGCGCCGTGCTGAACGCTGATCTGCTGTGTTCGTCCGGCAGCCACTACGACGCGGAACACCGTTCCCATGTCACGGATCTCACCGTCGGGCACGCGCACGATCAACCCAGCGGCGGGCGTGGCGCGGTGAAACGCGATCGCCAGACCGCCGTCGTGCAGCCTGACATCTTCGAGCACGCCATGCCGAACGTGGGCATAGCGCGCGCCTGGCTCGGGCGACAGCTGCAATGCCACTTGGGACGCCGAAGGCTCGACGCGGAAGTACCAGCGTCCCACGCTCAGCGCCAGCGCGGCTGTCGCCAGCGCGACGCACCACCACAACATGCGCGCGCGACTCGTCACGGGTGCGAGAGCGCGTTGGTTGTGATTCGACAGAATCCGCTGGCGCACGCGGCGCAACACGAGTTCGTCGATCGGCTCACTGGCTTGCAGGGTCGCGCTCAGCTTCAGCAGCGTTTCGCGTTCGCGTGCGCAAGCGGCGCAGTGCGCCACGTGTGATTGGTGAGCAGCGAGTGAGCTTGCGTCCAGCCGACCATCGTGTGCAGCTTCGATTTCCCAGCTGCGCGGGCACGCTCCTGCGTTCATGAACCCAACTCGCTGTGCGACGCACGTGCTTCCTTGCGAGCATGATGCAGCCGTGTCCAGACCGTGCCGATCGGAATATTCAGCATCGCAGCGATTTCCTCACAGCTGAAGCCTTCGACTTCCGCCAGTACCAGCACCACGCGCTTCGCCGCCGACATGCGCTGCAGCGCGCGATCGATGTCGGCGCGCGCGTCGGACATCGACACTTCGTGACGACGCGGCAATTCCGAGAGCCGTGCGACGGCGCGCGCGAGGCGGCGCAGGGAGCGCGTTCGCTCTTGTGCGATGCGCGTTATGATCGCGAACAACCAGGCGCGTGCCGAGGTGCTGCGGCCGTCGAAGCGGGGCGCGAGCGTCGCCACGCGCAGAAACGTCGTGTGCAACAGATCCTCGGCGTCCTGCGGATCGACGCGCTGAGCGAAGCGCAGCAACGCTGGCGAGTAGCGGTCGTAGAGCACGCCCATCGCTGCAACTTCTCCCGCTGCAACGCGCGCCAGCAGCGCCGCGTCGGTCGCGGTGTCTTGCCGAGGGCGTTGGGATTTCCGGTTGGATTTCATGACGATTCCCAGTGCCCTCCAAACCCGATCCCGACGCCAACGCTCGGCAATGGCGGAAGAATGTCACGAACGTGGGTTCGGTGCACAAGCCTTCGCGGTGCGAGTGACAGTTCTAGACTCATGCTCCAACGCATGCCGGCCCCTTCACCCCAAAGCAGCCGGGCGAACCCGGCCAGTTGCCCGCTGATCACAGTCCCATCCAACTCCACACCCTCTTCGCGGTAACTCTGCGTCTCCGCTAGCAACAGCGCGCCAGCGCCTATTTCAGCGGCTCCATCGTAGTCGTCCCACACCCGCAATCCGAGGAAACCAGCCAGTCCAAAGTTGTGCATCTCGAAATCGGGTAAGCGCATGCGCAGCGACGCCTGTTCCGCTTCCCAGCGCGGCGTCGCCACGAACAGTAGACTGCCGAGTCGCAACGTGACTCCCACCGCAAAACCTGCTCCCACGTACGTCGGTGCGGCCCAGACGTGGCCGATTACGGAGCCACTCAGTCCCAGGTGCAGTAAGGCCGCGGGATGATCTGGATGCATCGGTACCGTTCGATCCTGCAGCTTCTCAACGTCCGTGTGCTGCTGTGTTTCCCGCGTCGGTTCGCGATCGCGCTGCGCTTGCGGCGCCGCGGGCGCGGCTGTCTGCGGAGTGGTTTCCTGTGGTGTTGGAGTCGCGGGCGCTGACGCCGCGAGCGTCGGCGCAGGCTCGGACAATGGCAGCACGAGCAACGCGGCGAGCGTCAAGTTGAGTCCATCCACAGAATCGACTTCGCGTGCAGTCGAGCGTCCATCGCGCAGCGCTGCGTGCAACAACAGGCTGCCCTTGGCGCTCACGTGTACGTCCACACGCGCATCGGCGTCCAAGTCTTGGCGCTGGGCGAGCTCAGCGCACGCGTGCTCCAATGCCTCCTTCCAATGCACATCGACGGGATCGTCGACGTGGATGTGGCAACTATCCCAGTCGATCGGCTGCGGTTGCGCCCAGGCTGGGGCTGCCAGAAGTCCCAAGCTCAGCAACAGAACGAGCAGATTCATGCTGCGCAGAATGAACGAATGTCCGGCGTTAAGTCGACAAGCCAGCCGGCAAGTGCCGATCCGGCGGCGGAGCCACGCCCTCACGGCGCGTCGGGCGCAGCGATCCGAGCAACTTCGGCGCGGCGGAAGCCTGCAGGAAACCGGCTCAGGTATTCCTGGGCCGCAATGCGCGCTTCCGCACGACGCTGTTCCTGCAACAAGGCCAGAATGCGCAGGTACGTTACGTCCTGATGTTCGTTCGCTGTCTGTTCGCGGTGGTGCGCGCTGCGCGTTGCAGCGGATCGCGCTGAATCGCGCTGGTGTGCGGTCGGAGTATCCAGCTGTTCTCGGACACTGGCAGGTTCAGGCGCCGTGCCCAAGACATCGTCAGCGGGTGACGTCGTTTCGTCGCCCGCGCTGCGCAGAAACACTTGCCCAGCCGCGATCTTGACGTCATGGGCGCGTCGACGCCGAAAAACCACTGCGCCCTCGTGCACCGAGATCTCCTGGGTCTGGCGGTTCGCGACGACCACGCGGAACACCGTGCCGAGATCGCGAATCTCGCCGTCTGGCACGCGGACCACGAGGCCCCCGGATGTGCCGCGGTCGAAGTCGATCGTGAGCGTGCCGTCGCGCAAGTCCAGGTAGTCCAGGCCGTTGCGCTGCTCGTGCATGAACACTGCACCCAGTTCGGGCGCTACATGCAACACGGAGCTTGCACGCGGGACCGCTCGACTCGATTGCAACCACAGCACCGAGACCAAGGCAGTGGCAGCTAGCGCGGCAGTCATCAGCAGCCCACGATGAGTGGCTGTGCGACGGGTGTCGGGAGTAAAACGCTGGCGGCGCATGCTCGTCAACACGCTGCGGCGCAGGCGCCGCGTCATGAACGCATCGCCGGCCGTAGGGGCGCGAAGCGCTTCCAAGAACCTATCCAAAGCGCGCCGTTCGCGAGCGCAATCCGTACATTGCGCGAGATGCAGCACGTGGCTCTGCAGCTCGACGGGATCCAGCCGACCGTCGTGCGCGGCTTCTGTCTCCCAGCTCCGAGGGCAACCGTCGGCACTCATGGTTCCCCCTCGGACTGCAGCGCGCGCACCTCCTTGCGCGCATGATGCAATCTCGTCCAGACGGTTCCGATCGGTACGTTCAGCAAGTTGGCGATTTCTTCGCAGCGAAAGCCTTCCACGTCGGCGAGTAGCAAGACGACTCGCTTCGACGTCGACAAGCGCAACAACGCGCGATCCAGATCGAAGCGGGTATCGACGGTCGACATCACATACCTGTGCGGAAGCTCTCGGAGTCGGCCCAGAGCTCGCGCAAACCGACGCAGCGAACGCGTGCGTTCCTGGGCGATGCGCGTCATGATCGCAAACAGCCAAGGTCGCGCCGATAGGTTTCGCCCGTCGTAGCGGACCGCAAGTTTGGCAGCGCGTTCGAATGTCATTTGCAGCAGGTCTTCGGCGTCCTGGCGATCCACGCGCCGCGCGAAGCGAAGCAGAGCCGGCGCGTGTCGATCGTAAAGCGCAGCCATCGCAGGCACTTCACCGGCGGCCACGCGAAGCAGCAGCGCCGCGTCGTTCAGTGGTGGGCGAGAAGTGGGTGCTGGACCACGTGCGGTTCTCATGCCGAGCGCTCGCGTTCGTAGGCTGCAACTATGGCGCACGCACAAGTGGCGGACAACATCACGGGCACGATCAAATGACGTTTGAGCAGACACATGCTCGACCTCTGTTAGTAACTCACGCTGGTCACGGCCACGATGTAGCGTTCGGTGTCTGAGAATTGCTGTGCCTGTACGGCTGCACTGGCAAATCCATGGGACTCGCGATAGCTCAAGCGCAGTGCGATGCGCGCGTGTATGCGAAACTGCAAGTCTGCTTCACCGCCGAATGCAAACCCGAGGCTGTCGAGCTGGCCCGCACGTTGGAGATCCCGACTGATCGACAACAGCATCTGAGCTTCCGGTGCCAAGTGGAACGACACAACGCGGCCGAACAACGGGACATCCAACTCGAGTCGGAGTACCGGTCCATGCAGCGTGAATCTGGGCAGCGCGAGTTCAGTCACCGATGTAAACGCGCGCACTGCGTAGCCTAGGAACAGGCTGAGCGCGCTGCTGTCCGGCCCGGCGCCCAGCCACAGCCCGGGTGTGATGCCGGCGTCGAAGTGTGAGCTCCTGACCGATGCCTGACCCGTGCTCGATGCTGGCAGCTGCAGGCGATCGGACGCAACCGAGCCCAGAGACGTTTGATAGGCTGCGCGGAAACTCAAGAATAGATGCTGCCCTGTCAGGCGACCCGCCGCGCGCACATCCAATGCGGGCGCCCAACCCGCGTCGAACGTGAGATGTCCTTGGCTAGCGGGAACATCGATGATGCGTTGTGTCAGTCCAGCGCCGGCACGAAGCTCCATGGCAAACGTTCGTACTGACTCGGGCCTGGGTTCCAGTGAGGCAGGGTCACTGACTTCGGCACTCGAGGTGTCGAGTTGTTGCGGTGCAGCCGCTGGAGCCGGTATCGGCGCGGCTTGTGTCGCGGTGTCTCGATCCGCCGAGTCCAGGCTTGCAGAGTCTTCGTTCAACTGCTCGGAAGCTTCGGTCGCACTGGACTCCTGCTCGGAGCTCGGCTCCGCTGCGCGCTCATGTGCTTTGGAGCGCGCGTGCGATTTCCGGCGCCGCTGGCCCTTGCACGTATCCAATGGTCCGGTCCGCCGAGTCACGCTGCTCGTGGTCGTGTCACCCGCTCCGACGCTACCAGCATCGGCTGAGACACCCGATGCGATCGTCAGCACTGCCAAGCATGACAGTGCGGCGCAAGCGATCTGCTGAGGAGACATCACCGCGGCTACCTCTCGATCCCGAAGGCAACAGTCAGCTCCAACGCGCGCACTGAGCTGAGCCCGGCGAACGCCGCGTACGAGAACAGCACTCCAGCTGCACCCAACCGGAACACGAACTTGGCGCCGTGGTCATCGAGCGCGATCCTTTGTTCGAGCTCGAGCCCGATGCGGTGATCTTGCATCGGGGACTGTTCTCGATCGCGAGTCGTGTAAACGCCGCGATTCGATAACTGCGTGTAGACCATGCGGTAGAAGTCGACACCACTCTGTCGGTAGTAACGATAGCGCAGCGTCAGCAGACTACTGTCGGCCAGCAACCAACCAAACTGCGCGCTCAAAGTGTGTGACGTGAGCCCCCAGTTGTCCAAGTACAGGCGATAGCCGGCACCTACCGAAAGCGCATCCGACAATCCCTGCCGCAACTGCACCGCAGCTGCGTGGCGGACGCGCTGATCGGGCACGTGCTCGGGCAGACACGGTATGGGAACCGAGTTCGTGCCTCGGGAATCGGGGTTCATCTCACAGCCGAAGCCGGTTCCGCCGAAGCCAACCCAGCGGTAGGGACTGGCCTGATAGCCCTGCAGATGCCCGAACTCGTACGCGAGTTGAGCGAGCGTCGCGCGGCCGAGCACTTGCGTGAACGAGAGCCGAGAACCCACGGTGACGAGTCCGCGCGCAATCTGCGGGGCACCGGCACGGCCAACCGTGTCACCGAAAGCATAACCTGACAACGCGATCGTCGAATTGTGGTCCGCAAGATCGAGCGCCAATCCGGCGGACCCCCCATGAGACACGTAGTCGTTCTCGACGGAGTAGCGATAGCCGCCTGACAGCGTCAGGTCAGTGGCCTCATGCGTGACGTTCACGTCGATCTCATCGCGTTGCTCCGTAACCGGTAGCGATGCCGAAGCGCGGATGTCGACCGAGGCGCTGGTCCAAACATCCGCGGCATACGTGAGGTCGATGTTCGTGGCCTCTCCCGCGCTCTGGTCGATATGAACGCGCGGCGAAACGACGACGGTGCGGTCGCTGTCGGTATGCACGAACACGCCGCTCGAAAACGAGTCGGCGCGCGCCGTCGGCGCGGCGAAGCTCCACGCGGCACATGCCGCGAGAACTCCGCACGCCGCCGAGCGCGCACCGCGGGTTACTACCAACCGCTGCACGTCAGGTCATTCTTCTTCTTCGCCAGCAGTCGGACCGTCGTAGGGCGGATAACCGGTCGGGGGCAGCGATCGCAAGTACGCGACCAGGCCGACCTTCTCTTCATCAGTCACTTTCCACATGTGTTTGTAGTCTTTGAGGATGCGCGTGAACTCATGCTCGGCATCGACGGGGCGCCCTTCAGGATCGGTGCCCGTCAGGAACGTATTCGCGATGTCGTCATCGGGATCGGCATCGACCTCAGTCGGTGTGTGATCCGGACCATTTCCTTTGCCGTGGCAGTCCTGACAGGCCGGATTCATCATATCTGCTGCCATCATGTAGCGGTTCATGCCCGCGTCGTGTTGTTTGGGCGTGTACATGTTGATGGTCAGCGGTGCGTCGGCCGACTGCGTGGCAGTTTTGGCGTGGAGCATCGTCTTGCCGGCTTTCAACGTGGTGAGCATGACCTTGGTCCCGTTCGATTGAGCATCGATCGAAACCAACGAAGGATCATCGACGCTGATGGTCACCGGTCCATCGCTCTTGAAGATGCTGATCGGCACTTTGTACATGTTCGCGCCGTCGAAACCTCCGAAGAGGGTGGGTGGAAAGATCTGAAACTTCTTCGGACCAGACGTCGCTTCTGCCGACTCCTCTTTGGCGCCACCACAGCCGACGGCAAGCCAGAGCAATGCGGTTGCCAGTGCGACGTTTGCGTTCATGGATCTCATGCGTCGACTCCTTGTATGTGCTTCTGCTGAGCGCCCTGGCAGCACGCGAGTAACTTCGGTCGCATCAGCTCGAGTGCGCAGAACGAGGCGACGCTAACACAATCGGTCTCGTTGCGAATTCAATTCGCATACGCGCTGCAGCGAATGGCGGCGGCGCGTTACGGAGTTGAGACGCGCTCTCTCTTGCACAATGCACGTAACCAGCAGCCGCGCGACGAATGCGTTCGTCTGAGCTGAAGATTGTTCCGTAGTGCGGACAAGCTGCTCGTGTTGCATCGCTCGCGATTCATTGTCGCGACAGCTGAGCGCGCCATGTTTGCTTCAGCGCGATTTGCGGCATGTTCGCTTGCGCGCGTACGTGACTCACGCACTGGTTTGCGTTGTGTGCTGGCGAAGCCCTAGAGAACCGAACCGCTTACGGTTCGGTTCTCTAGTTTTGTTCTCTAGTAGCGACGACGCCAAAAAACGGCGCATAGCGCCAACCCGAAATACAGCCAACCTGCGTCGCTTTGGTTCGGCATGGGTCGTGCGCTGCAACTACCACTCAACGCGGCGGCGTTCGTCGGCGTCACACCCCGTGCGGCCACTTGTCGCGCGAAGTTGGCTACGCCATCGCCGTCCACGTCCTTCTTACGGTCGGACGAAACCAACGAGCCAGTGAACCAACCTTGGGTCACCTGCGCAGGTGCCCGCCAGGCGAGTGATGTTTGCTGTTGGCCGCAGTGCGAGACCGTAAGAATGCGGCGTCCGTTGGTCAGTTCGATGGCGGCGACTGGGCTCGTGGCAGCGTCACTGAAACATCGATCCGCTGCCGTCAGTTGTGTGGTGTCGAGCGGCATCAGTTCCCCAAAACGTTGCCCGAAAAAGTCGGTTGCTTCGACGTTGAGGGAAACCTGAGACAGCTCATCGGACCAATCGATGGTCACTCGGTAGATCTGCCCGGGTTCGTAGCCTGTGGTTGGGAGTCCATTGATAGTGACGTCGGGAGCTGCAACGCCGGCATGGCACACGTTGCAGGTGTAGCCCTCAGCACGCGAACCGGTGAAGTAGCGCGCGCCGCCGCCGCCGTTCATTACGCTTTCGGCGAACGCGCTGGGTTCGCTGTACGCGTGAACGACTGAGGCGAGCGACGTGGCGCAAAACATCAAAACGCTCGCGAGACGGCGCTGCTTCATGGATGCGTCTCCGGAAGGGTCGTGCCGACACTCGTAGGCCCACCCGAGCCCGCGAGTGGCACGATCGGCGGTGGCGCGAGACCTCCTGCACCGGCTCCTGCCGCTGCTGGCTGCACAGTCGCCACGATGCTCTGGGCAGCCCAGCGCAGCAGCGCCAAATAGTTTGGGTCGTACGCGCTGCGATACACGTTGCGTCCGAACACATCCATCCCGCCGTGACCCGTGCCGCCCGCATTCGCATCGAGTGGCTTGAGCAAGAGTGGTGATTCCGAAAAGGGCCGACTCCCATCGCTGATCAGCATCGAGCGCGCACGCTCGAAACTGGCTTGCATCTCGAGCGGCAACGGATCGGAGCCATCTGCAGTGTGCAAACGCGTGCGCCCAGGACCAAACACCTGAAAGAATCGATGGCTTGCGCCATGACACTGGCTATAAGCGCAGTCCATGAGCAGGACTGGATACACTTCGCGATCGAACTGCGCGCGGTCTGCACGCGCGATCTCTCCAGACCAACTGCTCTCAGACTGGCACGCAGTGCACGCAGCCAGCGCGACCGCCACAGCCAGCGCGCGTTCGCGCAAACTCGTGCATACAAACACGCAAGCACAGATAGTTTGGTCGATGCCAACTTTCAAGTCAGCGGCTGAGATCGTCGCAAAACAGCCGATTTGCAACGCTTGGCCGCACTAAACTGCAACCTTTGTCTGAGTGTCGAAACGAGTCGCAACCTTGTGGCGCTTGCATCGCAGCACTGCACCGCGCTACAGACAGCGCGTTGCACGCGCGTGCGTGCAGTCAATCATGATCGATTTTGCGCCAGCTATCTACGTCGCGCGACGCGCCGAGGCTGCGCGAAGGTTCGAGCTAACGCTGCTTGGCGTCGTCGCGTGCGCAGCGATGAGCTGCCAAGTCGAACCCATCGATCGCACGCGCTTGTCCAATCGTGGACTGTACAGCGACATCGCTTCGCGCACGTTCGTGTCGCAAGCGATCGAATACGAACCCGACTACGCGCTGTGGTCGGACGGCGTTCAGAAACGTCGTTGGTTGATCCTTCCGCCGGGCAAGAAGATCGACACCAGCGATATGGCGCACTGGCAGTTCCCCGTCGGAACCAAAGTGTTCAAAGAGTTCAGTCAGCGCGGCAAACTGCTCGAAACGCGTCTGATCGAGCGCGTCGCCGACGACACCGGCAAAGTGAAGAACGATTTCTTCATGGCCACGTTCGTGTGGTCGGCCGATCAAACCGAAGCCGTACTGAATAACAAAGGCGTGCAGAATGCGCTCGGCACTGAACACGACGTGCCAGACGCCAAGGCATGTCTGCAGTGCCATCGCGGCGAACCGAGCGCGATCCTCGGCATCAGTGCCGTCCAGCTTTCGCGTTCGGGGATCATCGACAAACTCGCGGCGCGCTCGCTGCTCACGCACAAGCCGCAACGCCAGTTCCCGATCTCGGGCGACGAAGTCCAGCAGGCAGCCATCGGCTACATGCACGCCAACTGCGGTCACTGCCATTCGGCCGAAGGCATTGCCGAAGAGATGCGCCTGCGCTTCCTACCCGAGGAGAGTGATCTGCCGATCGAGCAGTCCGAGGTTTACAAAACGACCATCGGCCAGCGCATCACCGATTGGAAGGTGCATCCCGAGGACCTTCAGTTTCGCGTCGTGGCGGGTGATCCCGAACACAGCGCGTTGCTGTACCGCATGCGCATTCGCGGCAAACGGCAACCCGAGGTCGATGACCAGATGCCACCGGTTGCGACTGAGCGCATCCACCACGAGGGCATCGCTGCGGTGCAGGCGTGGATCGCGACCTTGCCGCGCGAGTTGATGCCCGAGCCCGGCGATCAGGGCCAAACTGCCGCGGGTGCAGCCGCGCCGAATCCCGAAGCTGATGGCGGCGGGGGCGCCGCTGGTGCGGACGATCCACCAGCTGGCGCGCCGTCGCCCGATGACGGGGCTGGGGGTGCCGGCAGCATGACGGAGATGGCGGGTAGCCCTGGCAGTTCGCCGGACAGGCGGGACGGCGCCGCTGGCTCGCCCGATGGGCAGGCC
>Ga0081455_10005854_pt1 | contig 13376 bp, 16 predicted proteins | sample TabmetS3T2R1_FD_70207 | JGI IMG/M metagenome (GOLD analysis project Ga0081455, IMG submission 70207) | Tabebuia heterophylla rhizosphere microbial communities from the University of Puerto Rico - S3T2R1 | ecosystem: Host-associated > Plants > Roots > Rhizosphere ... | reverse complement strand
GACGCAAGTCCCAAAGTCGAGTGAATGCCCGCGTCCCCGCTCCCCTCATTCTCGGAGCGAAGCGAACGCACACCCGGAAGCGGAAGCGCTGTCCGGCCTTTATCCGTGTTCGGGCGACTTAGCTCGCGGCGATGTACTGGCGCAGCGCCTCGACATCCATTTCCGCGGCGTCGATGCGTCGTTTGACGACGTCGCCGATCGAGACGATGCCCAGGAGCTTTCCCTGCTCGATGACCGGAAGATGCCGGAACCGGCCTTCGGTCATCATCGTCATCACATGCTCGATCGAGTCCGACGGCCGGCAACTGCGCACGTTCGTCGTCATCAAATCGCGCACAGGCCGGTCCAGCGCCGAAGCGCCGTGCTCGGCAACTGCCTTCGCGAGATCGCGTTCGGAAAAGATGCCGGCCACTCCCTTGTCCGCGCTCACGACGATCGCCGCGCCGATGCGATGTTCCGAGAGAAGACGTACGGCTTCAATCACGCGGGACCCGCCTTGAACCGTGACGACATTCGTTCCCTTCGTCTTTAGAATACTTGCAACGGTCATTTCCAAGCTCCCTGGAGACCTCCGGAGTTGCAGCTCATTGCGGAGATTCAGCGCTAGTCTGCGCCTGCAGGCTTGCCCCGGCAACCCGGCAGCTGAGCAGGTGCAGCATATTGCGCTGCAGCAGCCCACTCTTTCGCACGGCCGATATTTTCGGCAGACTGCGTTGCCGCTTACTTAACCGGGACGGTTCATGCGCCGCAGCGCCTATCTGAAGCAGCTTCGCACGGACCTCGAAAAGTGGGCCACCGCCGGTCTCATCCCGAGCGACCGGATTCCAACGTTGCTGGCCGATGCAGGCCCGACAGAGACCGAGCGCTCCATCTCCCATATCCTGGCCTTCTTCGGCGCGGTCATGCTCGCCTGCGCGGCGGTTGCGTTTGTTGGTGCCAACTGGCAAGTGCTGCCGCGTCTGCTGAAGCTTGCGCTGCTCCTCCTGACGATGTGGGGCATCTACGGCGCAAGCCTCGCCGCACTCGGGCGCGGGCAAGCTCTGTTCGCGCAGGCGGCGATCCTGCTCGGGCTTGCGATGTTCGGCGCCAACATCATGCTGGTCGGGCAGATCTATCACATCAACGCGGGGTGGCCCGCCGGCGTGCTGATCTGGGCGCTCGGCGCGCTGCTCACGGCGTTCGTTGTTCCCTCACGCGCAGCCGGGGCGTTCGCCGCCGGCCTTTTCACGATCTGGTCCGTCGCCGTCGTGATGGAGACGCACAGATATTTCCATTGGCCTTACCTGCTCGTGCTGGTCGGGTTGGTGACGTTCGGTGTGTGGCAGCGATGGGCACCGCAAATTCATCTCGCTCTGATCGGCTTCGGGATCTGGTCCGTGGTGAACGCGATCAGTCTTTGCGAGCACTTCCATATCGACGGCGCGCTCGCAATCTATGCGCTCATCTGCATTTCGATTGCGCTGTGGCTGGCCGGACGGCTGTTCTCCCAAGGACGCCTTCCGTTCGGCAATGTGTTGAGCGGCTACGGTCTCTTCGCCATGGCGGGCATGGCGTTCGCTCTGCAATGGGCGGATAACGGCCCGCAGGATCGCGTGACCCTGCTGGTCGCTGGGGCGGGAGCGATTCCGGTCTTTCTGCTCGCGGGTGCCGCACGCGCGCGGCCCGCTCATCCCGAAGGGTTGCGAAGTGCGGAGCTTCTGATCGTGCTCGGGCTCGTGACGACCGGATTGGCCGTTCTTCTGACCGGCTATCCGCCGCACGGTCATTCGCCCTACGTTTTGGCGCTGCTCTATCTTTTATTCGTGGTCTGGTTGATCAACTATGGCCTTGCGCGCCGCCGCTCGTTCCCGGTCAATCTCGGTATCGTGGCCTTCGCGGCCGAAGTGTTCGTTCTCTATTTCATGACGTTCGACACGCTGCTTGACCGCTCCGCGCTGTTCGCGATCGGCGGCGTTCTGTTTATCGGCGCTGCGGTGGTATTGGAACGCATGCGCCGGCGCTTGCTGAAGGCGGCGACATGAACCTGCTTCAGACAATGCCCGGACGCATCGTACTGATGGCACTGGTGCAAACCGCCGTGCTCGGCGCCGTCGTGGGCGAGCACGCGATTACGCTCGCGACCGGTCGCGAGATGATTGTTAAGACGGAACCAGTCGACCCCAGAGATTTATTTCGCGGTGACTATGTGGTTCTTCGTTACGGCATGAGTGAAGTCGAGGTGAACGGTCTCGCCGGGGACCGCAGCTTCGCGCCCGGAGATACGGTTTATGTCACCCTTGCGTCGCGTGGGGACGATTGGACTCCCGTCGCGCTTCATCATCGGAAGCCGTCCGCCGACACCGTGAAGCCCGACGAACGCATGCTGCGCGCCGCTGTCGACTATGTCTATGAGGGGCTCGAGCGCCCCACGGTAGAAGAGGGGCGCCCGGCGTGTCCCGCCCCGTGCACGACACTCAGGATTACCTACGGCATCGAGAGCTATTTCGTTCCCGAGGGCACCGGGCACGCGCTCGAAGCGGAGCGCAACAAGGAGCGCGTCGGCGTCGTCATTGCGGTGCGTAGAGATGGCCGCGCCGCCATCAAGGCGCTTCAACTCGACGGCAAGACGATCGCGCGCGAGGGATTGTTCTAGCTCTTTTGATTTTTGCAGGCCGCTGTGCGCTTGGCCCATCCTTCGAGACGCCTGCTTCGCAGGCTCCTCAGGATAAGGTCCGCGTTCGGGGAGACTCCATTTTTCTCAACCTACTCCGTCCTCATCCTGAGGAGCACCGAAGGCGCGTCTCGATGGATGTGCCACAAGCCTTAGCCAGCCGTCGGCGGCTCGCTCGGGAAGGGCGAGAACGGAAACGGCTTCGCATCATCCAGGAAGAGCAGAAACCGCACCAGGATGCCGAGATAGCGAGCGGCTTCACGGCTGAAGTGGCGAAGCTCCGCGTTGGGCTTGGCCGTAACGAGAAAGACAATGAGCTGCAAAGCCGAAGCGAAGAAGACGACGCAGAGTACGACATACGCAATCAGCCCGAAGAGCAGCATGTAGAGCGCGCGCACCCATAACGATGCGCCGCTCTCGTCGACATAGGCATTGTGGGGCTCGGAAGGTCCCGGCTTCGGCTCATCGCCGGGCGAAGGCGATTGCGAGGCGCCTGAGAGTCCTGCGCCGGGCGCAAATTCCGGGCCCTCCGTCTGGCTCATGCTGTCCGCTCCCTACGGTTCGGCGACGCACGTGGAAAACATAGGCGCAGCCATTGCCAAGCTCAATCGCGGGGCACTCGATAGAGCGGCGGCCAGTTGCGAGGACCGCCCTTATCGAACAGACCATAGAGCACCAGTCCTGCAAAGAAACCGCCGACATGGGCCTGCCAGGCGATGGCTTGGCCGTCGCTCGCGAAACCGAAGTCGCTCAGTGCGAACACGACGTTGCACACCGTCAGAATCGCCGCGAAGGTCAAGACGCGGCGATCGAGCAGGGGCGCCACGCGCTTGCTCATCGGGTCATAGCTTTTGGGCGCAAACATGAGACGTCCGACACCGCCCATCAGACCCGAAATGCCGCCCGACGCACCGACGATGGGCGCGTCGCTCGAAAGGCGAACGGCGATATAGAAGACGACCGCGAGGACGGAGCAGAGAAAGAAGAACTCGAGGAACTTCACCGGACCAATCCGCCGCGCGATCGGTGCGCCGAGCGCGACGAGCCAGACGGCGTTGAAGCCGAGATGAAGCAACGAGCCGTGCAGCAACGCGTAGGTGAAAAGGGGCAAGATAAGCACGACCACCGTGCCGGCGCCTTCGGGAAGCTGACCCGCGAACAGCGCATTGTAACGGGCAGGCACCACGCTCAAGAGCTGCAAGAGGCCCCATTGTGTGTCGGGAGCGAGCAATGACGTCAGCGCATAGACGAGCGCCAAGGCGCCCACAAGCCACAGGACGACGGAGGGAACATTGAAAATAGGCTCCGACGCTCCCGCCGGGCGGGGGCTCAGCGGAGGAAACTCGGTCGGCTCTGACATGACGCGATGACCTGGCTCGATTGGTAAATGGGTCTAACACGGGGTCGGCCGAGCGGCCAAGCCGAACCGGCGTGATGGCCTTCCCAGTAGGCCTTCCGTAAGGTGGCGTCAGCCCTTCGCCAAAACTTGGTCCGAAACCCACATGGTCATTCCTCTCAACGACGACAACCCGGTCGATGTCGTTCCCTGGGCGACCTATGGTCTCATCGTGCTGAACGTGGGGGTGTTCGTCTGGCAACTGGTCCTGGGCGACGCGGGTGCTGAGCGCCTGATTTATGGATTGGGTTTCATTCCGGCCGTCCTTTTCGGGTCGGCCAGTCTCCCTCCGGATGTGGCACTTCTCCCGCCGGCCGCGACGCTTCTGACGTCGCAATTCGTTCATGGCGGCGCCGTGCACCTCGGCGGCAACATGCTGTTCCTCTGGGTCTTCGGCAACAACATCGAAGAAGCGCTGGGCACGCTCAAATTCGTCGCCTTCTATCTCGTGTGCGGGGTGGCCGCGGCACTCGGCAACGGACTTCTCGACCCGCAGGCGACCCTGCCGCTCGTCGGGGCCTCCGGCGCCATCTCCGGCGTGCTCGGGGCCTATCTGTTGCTCTACCCATTCGTGAGCATCCTGGTGGTCATTCCGCTGGGCGTCATCCTCTATCCCACCCGCCTGTCCGCCTATTTCGTTCTGGGCGGCTGGTTCGTCCTCCAGCTCCTTCAGGCCCTGCTGTCCAAACCCGGCACACCCGGAATAGCCTTTTGGGCCCATTTCATCGGCTTTGTCGCGGGAGCCCTGCTCGTCATCCCCTTGCGGCAACCCGGCATACCCTTGTTCAGCCGTCGCGGCGTGATGGCCAAAGGCCCCTGGACGCGCGCTCTCAGGCAGTCGAGGCCCGACTAGAGGGGCCGCGCCGCCCCCTCTGGCACGATTGGTGCTCCTTCTCGCTTCCAGAACATGGACTTAGAGCCGAGATGCCCCATCCCCGGACGGGGTGTGTTTCGGCGGGATTGGCGACAGATGTTTGAACAACTTCATGGGACGCGTGCCGTCCTGACAGACCCGAGCACGAAAGCGCTCTTCGACTATTGGAACGCGCTTCGAAACGGTCGTGCCGCGCCAATTCGCCGCGAAGTCGACCCGGTCGCGCTGCGCACCATTCTGCCGCGCATCTTCATGCTGGAGATGGTCGATGCCAATCACGCGATTTTCCGCATCGCCGGCACGGCACTGTGCGCTGCCTTCGGGCGTGAGTTCCGCGACCATAATTTCGTGGAGTTGTGGGACCGCGAAAGCCGTCGGGATGTGCTGACGCTCGTGCAACGTGTCGTCGAGCGTTGCGAGGTGGGTCTTATCGATGCCGAAGCCGCGACGCTCGATCGCACGGTCATCAAGGGCGAGTTTCTGCTTCTTCCGCTCAGTGATGTGAATGGGCATCGCACACGGCTTATTGGAGTGGCCGGTTGCGGCGAGCGGCTCGAGCGGCTTGGCTGGCGCAAGCTCGTCAGGTTGTCGGCGAAAAGCACCGTTGCCGTCGACCCGGCCGCGACGGCCGTTGCCTTTCGTGGCGAGGACAATGAGCGCCCCACGCCGGCGATGCGGCCTCCGCTCGCGATTGTGAAGCCGACATCCTTGTCGCAGAAGGGAGCCACCCCGCCGATGCGGCCGGTGGCGGTCAATCCCTGGCGCGAGCGCTTGAGATTGTTGCTTCAGTTGGACGAATAGCCCGGGCCGCCGTCGGTCCTCCAAGGCTCCGATGTGCCCATGGAGTCGAACCGCTGACGAAACTCGCGGTCCTTCCGGACCTCTTTCTGCTTCTCGACTTCGAACCCCTGCATCCGGTCGAGCGAGGTCTGAAAGGCCTGCAGGTCGGCCGGGTCGCGCCGCTTACACCGCGCGGCATCGTAGTGATTGATTTCGCCGCACCAGGTGGCAAACGTGATGGTGTCCGGACCGTAGCCGGGCGACGCGCCATAGGGCTCGGCGCGCGCGAGATTTGAGGCCAGAGCCGCCAGCGCCGCGGCTGCGAGCGCCAGCAAAGCTGCAGCTCCATGCCGTTTGGTGAGGGGATGACCACCCTGATGAATCGTGACAGGTGTGCGCCGCATGGTCTTGCTCCTTCAGGCCTGACCCGACAAGAGTTCAACGCGCGAAGGGCGGGGCAGGTCCTCGCGTGCGAACCCAAACACAGTCTACCAAACATCTTTGCTCGCTTACGTTGCAGGAATGTTTCATTTCCGCACAGTGGAGGTCCCGGCGGGTACGACCTTCTTAAGATATTCCTGGTACTCAGGGGTCAGTAAACCCGAAGGGTCATGCCCATGGGGACCGTACGTCCCGCCGAGAACCCGGACTCTCACTCGGACCGCCGGCGCCACCGCCGCGTGCCGCTTTCACTGTCCGCACGCTTCATGCTGCCGGACAAAAGCGAGCACGAAGCAACCGTCATCGATATGTCGGCCGGCGGCTTGTCGATGATGTCGCCGCTGAGGCCCGAGCTCGGAACGCACGTCATCATCTATGTGCAGGATTTCGGGCGGCTCGAAGGCACGGTCGTCCGGCATCACGAGCAGGGCTATGCCTGCGCTTTTGCGGACGCGCGTGGTCTCCATGACCGTGTCATGGACAAGCTCACACTCGCGTTGAACCGGGCTCTCGCGCCCAGTGCTTCGGAAACACGTGTTCATGCGCGCCTTCCCACGAGCGAAGTAGCACGGCTCACCCTGCGTGACGGCACGGGCTATGATTGCCGGATTCTCGATATGTCATTTGGCGGTGTCAGCATCGCCGTCGCCTTGCGTCCCCCTCTTGGGGAAGAGGTGACCGTCGGGCGCACACGTGGACGCGTCGTTCGCCATCACGAAAAGGGCATCGCGGTCGCATTCGATGCCGTGCATGCGAGCTGGGGCAGCCTCGCGCTCAGTCTGCGCTGACGAGCTTCGTTCTCCAATTTTCTTCGTTCCAAGGGTCCGGCTTGTGCCCGGGCCAACGACATGCTCCCCTGGAGCCATCAAGGGGAGTTCTTTGACATGGCGATGTTCGAGCTGGGCGATGCGCGTCCCGAGGTTCCTGATGATGGTGCCTACTGGATTGCGCCGGATGCGATCGTCCTCGGAAAGGTCAAACTGCTGCGCGACGCCAGCATATGGTTCGGAGCTGTCGTTCGCGGCGACAATGAGCTCATCACCATCGGCGAGCGCTCGAACATTCAGGATTTGAGCGTCCTTCACACCGACATCGGCGCGCCGCTGACGGTGGGGGCCGGCGTCACGGTCGGCCACCGCGTCATGCTTCATGGCTGCACAATCGGAGACAACAGCCTCATCGGCATTGGCTCCACGATTCTCAACCACACCAGGATCGGCAAGAACTGCTTGATCGGCGCTCACACGCTGATTACGGAGGGCAAAGAGATTCCCGACAACTCGATGGTGCTGGGCTCGCCGGGCAAAGTCGTGCGAACGCTCACGAGCGAGCAGATTGCTCAGCTGTCGCTTTCGGCGGCGAGCTACGTCGCCAACTACAAGCGCTTCAAGCAGAGCCTGAAGCGCGACCCGCGCGATTAGCTATCGGCGAGCACCGGCCACACATAGCGGAGCTTGGTGTCGAATTCCGGGCCCATGTTGAACGAGGCCGTGCGGGCCGCGTTGGCGTCGATGACGAGCATCCAGTCGGTCGCGCCGAGATACTGGCTCAGCTGGTTGCGAATGCCGTTCGCGGTGTGGGTTCCGCTGACGAGCCAGGCGTTGGGGGCAATCCGGATCGCGCGGCCCATCGCACTGATTGCCGCGTCGAGCGCGGGATCGCGGCGTCCCTTGATGTCCATCACGAGCACAAACTTTGACTCTGCAACGTCGCCGCGTTTGCCGAATGCCGGGCTCGTTGCCGTGGGCGCGCGAAACAGAGTGCCGAGCACACCATCAAGAGCTGCGGTATGCCAATCGGAGTCGCGGCCGAGCGCGCCTTCACGCATCACAAGAGTTGTGGCCACGAGCCGGCTCTCGCTGTGAAACCGGATCATGTCGTGCCCGGTATAGGGTCCATAGATCCGATCCCCAACCTTGAGATGCCAGGTTGAATCGAGCGGATCCTGATCGCGTGCGATGCCGCGCTGACCGAACGTACGGACGTTAGAGCTCATTGTGCCTTCTCCTGCCGCCTCGTCATCCCGACTTGGCCGGCTTCCCTTGTCTTTGACCCATTCCGAAACAGCCATGCCGTGTCGGAGCGGGTCTGCGCGTTAACGGAGCAATAACGATGCCGAAAAATAAGGACGGCGCCGCTGGGGAAGGGGCAGAGAGGAAGGCGATGCGCTTGGCACAAAAAAAGGCGGCGGGCCAAGGCCCGCCGCAGATGTCTCGGTCAAGATCTCGAGGGGATGGATCTCAGCCGAGGGGGGAACTTTAGCTAACGAAGAGCGGCGGTTGCGGTTTGATCCGACGTTGCCGCGGCTCGATGCCAAACCATAGGCATATCCGGTTCTTGTAATGACACCCACTGATAAGGACGCTTGTTCCACAGGTCGACAAAGTTCGAGGCGTTGTCGAGCACGAAGTCGCCGCGATCGGTTACCGCAATCAAAACGGCGTGAAGCTCGCCGCGCTGGTTGCGCGCGGTCGCGAGGGAAAGCGCGGCTTGCGGCCAACCGCGCTGTATCAGCGCGCGCCGCTTTTCGAGCGCATAGTCCTCGCAATCGCCGTAGCCGTCGTCGGCATAGTTCCAATACTCGATCCGGTTGTAGTTCTTCTCATCCGTCTCGGCATGGATCGACTTGTTGAAATGCGCGTTGACCTCGTTGAGTTCTGCCCAGGCCTCCTTTGTGAGAGAAACCGGGGCCGCGGCCGGGCTGCCGTCGCAGTCTTTCGGGTTGCGCGCGCAGAAATCCACAAAGCCGGACGGCGCGCGCGTGGCGAGCCCGGTCGGAAGCTCCGTACCGCTTTTCGGAATGGCGCCGGCGGTTGCGCAGCCGGAGAGCGCAAGGCTCAGGCCCAACATCCCCATGATCTGCCAACACCCCGAACGCACGACACCAACACTCCAGCCGCCTCACGACGGATGCAGTATCGGGAGAAAACTATTTTGTTCCGTAAAACAGAAAAACACATATATCTGATAATTGTATTTAACTCTATTATGAAGTGTCCTCAATAAAGACGAAAACTGTCGCCAAATATTCCGAAAATTTTCATCAAATGAGATGGGCCCCATTCGTTGCGCACTGCGTGAATCTTTTGAGACATCGCGATTTAGCACACGACGCCGGAACGGCACGGCGTTACGCTTTTCGTCAGGCATGATTCGAGAAAGAGCCCAGAGCCGGTGAGCCGAACGATCGTGGACCAACGGCGATCTATGCGCCGCACATCGCCAGCCGCTCCCGCCGTGTTGTCTTCTGCCAATGTTGCCTTCTGCCAATACCGTAGCGTTTAGGACCGGGACCCTTCGGATCCCGTCGTTTTGCATGGAGGATTGGATGGCCAAGCGTATGCCGCGACAAGGTGGGTCTCTGCGTGCCGAAGCTCGCGGGCTTCGGGAGGAGGCAACCGTGCGTGCCCTCTTTCCAGATGTTGGTGGGAATAGCGAATGGTCGCCGCTGGGTGAGGATCGCGATCAGCGCTATGTCCGCTCGGTCCGCCCGAAAGGCGAAAATCAGAAAGCGCTGATGACGGCGATGGACACGACGAGCGTCGTTCTTGCGCTGGGTCCGGCCGGCACGGGAAAAACGTATCTGGCGATCGCCAAGGCGGTCGAAGCGTTCGAAGCGGGCAGGGTGGGCCGCATCATGTTGTCGCGCCCGGCTGTGGAAGCCGGCGAGGCTCTGGGCTTTCTGCCGGGTGATCTCGAGGAAAAGCTCGCACCCTATCTGCGTCCGCTCTACGACGCGCTCGCCGACCGCCTCGGCGGCAAGCGTTTGCGACAACTCATGACCGACGGTTCCATCGAAATCGCGCCTGTCGCTTTCATGCGCGGTCGCACGCTCAACAACGCGTTCATCGTGATCGACGAAGCGCAGAACTGCACGTACGGCCAGATCAAGATGTTGCTCACGCGGCTTGGGTGGCATTCGACGATGGTGCTCACCGGAGATCCCGATCAAACCGATCTATTGCCGGAATTGTCCGGCCTCAAGACCGCAGCCGACAAGCTCGAGCGCGTGTCGGAGATCAGCGTCGTCCGCCTGACCGATTGCGATGTCGTGCGTCATCCTTTGGTCGCGAGCATGCTTCAGGTCCTTTGAGCGCCAATTCCCTGGGCGCCAATTCCCTGGGCGCATGACTGGCCATTGACGGCTGCGACCCGGGCGGGCTACGTCCAGCCTGCCCGGGCCCGTTAGCCGGCAGTCTTGTGCCGGAAGGGGGGAGCACATGGCCAAGAAGCGCGATCTGCGCCGCGAAGACGTAGACGATGGCGAGGAAGCGCTCGTCGAGGAGCCGAGCTGGGCGATCCCGCTCGTCGTGCTGGGCGCCGTGTTCATCCTGTCGCTCGGATTTCTTGCCTATTATTTCCGGCCGACAATGGGCCAGCTGATGGGGCGCGCGCCCGCGCCGTCGGTCGAATCCCATCCGGTCGAAATCGTCATCGCCGGACAGCGGTACCAGATCCCCGAGAGCTTCACGCGCTTCGCCTATGCACGACGGGGCGGCGTCCAGGACAAGATTGAGCTTCATGCGTTGTTGCCGGATCTGGCGCCCTATTCGCCCGACCGGGCGGTCGAGTTCGAGGACTATGGTCCCGACTCCCAGATTGTTTTCATCGATATCGACTCTCAGAAGGAGAAGATGGCCGAAGCCGATCGCTTCAAGCGGATCTACTTGCGGCTCGTCACCGATCCGGAGGGGCGACGGGCGACGTCCGGGCTCCGGCGGTACGATTTCGACACCTCGTCGAGCTACAAGAACGAAGACCTTTACGTGCGCATCAACGACGACGGAACGGTCATCATCTTTCGCTGCATGAAGGATGCGCCCGATATCGTGAGCCCGAACTGCCGGCGCGATACCGAGCTCGCCAACGGGCTTACACTACATTACCGCTTCAAGCGGTCCCATCTCGGGGACTGGGAAGATATCGACAACCGGGTCAGAACCCTGGTCAAATCCTTCGAGCGGCCGCCTAAGGCCGCCTCCTAACCTGCGACATTGATGAGCATCCCCTTCATTTCCGCGCCGGACCTCCGTATGGTCAGGCGGGGCGACGCGTTAAAAAGAAACAGTCAGTGCTCGTAGGGGCCAGCCCGGCGGCGGACTGGAGGCGTGGTCAAATGTGGAAATGGATGGGTCTTGGGATCGTCACGGGCATTTTCGCTCTCGGAGCGGTGCTCATGATGGGGAACCGAAGCGGCGACTGGGGCGACACTGTGGACCACCTGCCGTCCGGCTCTGGGTCCGTGCTGGAGACCACGTCTACGACGCCCCCGCCTGCCAGCCCGGCTCCACAGTCCGAGCAGGCGGAGGTCGCCGATGCGCCCAACGACGCGACGTCGTCGATTTCCCAGGACCCGGACCCGCCGCTCCCGGCCCTGCGTCCGGCCACGCCGGCGGCAGAGCCTGTGCCTCCACCTGCACCTGCGCCCCAGGTCCAAGCTCAACCCGTGCTGCCCCCGGCACCCATGCCGCAGCCGCCCGCCCAGGTCGCGGCTGTCGCGCCGCCGGCCGCGGTGCCGCCTGCGCCTCCAAAGCCCAAGTTTGCGCCGGGGACCGTGACCGTCGATCTCGCCTGGGCGCGTGAGGCGGATGAGGGTGTTACTTCGACGTCAGCCTTCATGGTCATCAACTATGAAGGCTCTCAGCCTGATCGCCTGGTGTCGGCAAGCTCGCCGGACGCGCAGACGGTGACCATTCAGCAAGCACGCGGCGATACAAGTCAGGTCATTCCGGTGCGCAACATCGAGTTCGAGCCGGGGATTCCCGTGGTCTTCGAACCGACCGGGTATCATCTGGTCTTGGACGGTCTGAAGCATCCTCTCGGCGCGGGGCGCAAAGTCACGATCTTTCTGATTCTCGAGAAGACCGGCACCGTGCAGGTTGCCGTGCCCGTTGGCGAGCCGCAGCATCCGGGTCAGTCCGGCGGCTCGGAGTGATCGGGAACTATTACGAAGCCACGGTCGAACGCGGGCCCCTCCGCCCCTCCCTCAAGGGCGCCATGCGCGCCGACGTCGCCATCATCGGTGCAGGCTACACGGGTCTATCCGCGGCGCTGACGCTCGCCGAGCGAGGCTATGCCGTGCGCGTGCTCGAGGCCGAGCGCGTGTGCTCGGGCGCATCGGGGCGCAACGGCGGGCAACTCGGCAGCGGCCAGAGGCGGTCCCAAAAGGATCTCGAAGCGATGTATGGCGCGGCGCACGCACGCGCTCTGTGGCAAATCGGCCAGGATGCCAAGGCCGAAGCGCGCGCGCGGATCGCCCGCTTCGGCATCGCCTGCGATCTCAAAGCAGGCGTGCTGCACGCCGCTCATCGCGAGCGCCACGTCAGCACGTTGGTGCAGGATGCCGAGCTCCTGCGCACGCGCTACGCCTACGATCAGGTCGCCGTTCTCTCTCGTGCCGAAGTCTCCGATCGTTTAGGCACGCCGATCTATTTCGGTGGCACGCTTGATCGCGGCGCGGGTCATCTGCATCCGCTGGCTTACGGTCTCGGGCTCGCGCGTGCGGCAGAAGGCGCGGGCGCCGTCATTCATGAGAAGACGCGCGTGCTCCGCATCGACGAGCCCACGGGTCGTGTCGCGACGAGTGAGGGCGAAGTCACCGCAAACCACATTGTGCTCGCATGCAACGGCTATCTCGGTCGTCTCGTGCCCGCGGTGGCGCCCTACATCCTTCCGATCAACGCCTATATCGGCGCAACTGCGCCGCTCGGCCCGCAAGCAGCGCATGTCATGAAAGACGATGTCGCCGTGGCCGACACGCGCTTCGTCGTCAACTACTACCGTCTCACCGCGGATCGCCGTCTCGTGTTCGGCGGCGGCGAGAGTTTTCTCATGCGGGCGAGAAGGAATGCCGATCCCATCGTCCGGCCCCATCTCGCGCGTGTGTTCCCGGCGCTCGCCACGGCGCCGCTCGATTACGTCTGGAGCGGCGCTGTTGCTGTTACACCGACGCGGCTGCCGCATTTCGGGCGACTGGGCGGGAAGCTCTATTTCGCGCAAGGCTTCTCGGGGCACGGCGTCGCGCTGGCAGGTCTCGCGGGCTCGATGATGGCGGACGCGATCATGGGCACAGCCGAGCGGTTCGACGTCATGGCGCGTCTCAACATACCGCAATTTCCGGGCGGCGCGCTTCTGCGCGGCCAGCTGCTCGTGTTGGCCATGATTTATGGCCGGCTGCGCGATCTCGTTTAGTGTAGTGCGTTCCTTCTCCCCGTTGGGGAGAGGGAGCCATTCTT
>Ga0081455_10005853_pt1 | contig 13377 bp, 10 predicted proteins | sample TabmetS3T2R1_FD_70207 | JGI IMG/M metagenome (GOLD analysis project Ga0081455, IMG submission 70207) | Tabebuia heterophylla rhizosphere microbial communities from the University of Puerto Rico - S3T2R1 | ecosystem: Host-associated > Plants > Roots > Rhizosphere ... | reverse complement strand
TTCGTCGCGACCAGCCCGGTCTGCTCCGGCGCGACCTCCAGCCCGAGGACGGCGTTCACGTTCTCCTTCGTGACCTCGACGAGCGAGACCTCCATCACCGTGCAGTCTGCGCGAGGAGGATCCCGAGGAGCACCACTGCGCCGCCGAGGATCTGCGCAGTCGAGAGCGTCTCTCCGAGCCAGGCCCACGCGACGACCGACGCTGCGACGGGCTCGAAGGTCATCGTGATCCCGACGCGCGTCGCCGCGAGGTGCCGGAGCGCGAAGATCACGAGCGCGAACGGGATGATCGTCCCGAGCACGATCGTCCAGAGCGCCAGCGTCCAGACGGGGACGGAGAGATGGTCGAGGTTCCCGAGCAGCGACGTCTCTTCGGTCAGCTCTTCGAACGGGTACGTCCACCACGGCTGCACGACCGACCACACGATCGCGGCGAAGGCCAGAGCGAAGCAGAGGACCGTGAGCGGATCGCGATGCTGGACGGCTCGCTCCCCCGCGAGCAGGTACGTGGCGAGCGTGACTGCGCCCCCGAAGGCGGCGACGACACCGACGGTGTCGAGCGTCCAGCCGAGCCAGAACTCGGACACGAGCGCGAGGCCGACGAGCGTCAGGCTGAGCGCGCCCCACACGCGCGGCCGCACGTCCGCGTGCCAGACGAGCCGCGCCCAGAGTGCGACGAGCACGATCCCCGTGAACTGGATGAGCAGCGCGATGCCGATCGGCAGGTGCTCGATCGCGACGAAGTAGAGCCACTGTACGAGCGCGAACGAGAACATCCCGTAGAAGGCGAAGAACGGGATGTCGCGGAGCGTGATCCGGAGCTTGTCGCGTGCGCCGATCGCGAGCACGAGCGCAAGCCCGACGAAGCCGCCCGCGGCGCGGAGCTGCGTGTAGTCGACCGCGGTCAGATCGGTGCCCGTGAGCGCGACCTTCGAGACCGCGCCGTTGACCGCGAAGAGCGCTGCGCCGACGAGCGCCATCGCGTATCCCGTTCCGGCTCTCTGGTCGTACTGCGTCGCGCCGGGGATCGGGACGGGGGCGTCGACCATTGGCCCGGCAGGCTATCCCCCTACACTTCGGTGCTCCGGGGTGTAGCTCAGCCTGGCTAGAGCGCTGCCTTTGGGAGGCAGAAGTCGCCGGTTCGAATCCGGCCACCCCGACTCGTGAAGGTTCCACTGCTCGCGGCGCTCGCCGCGCTCGCGCTTCTCGCCGTCCCCGCGGTCGAAGGCTCGAGCCGCCAGACCCCGTTCCGGGGGACGATCTCGCGGATCGACGCCGCGCAGGCGAAGCGGATGACCGGGAGCTCGTGGCGTCCCGCGTGCCCGGTCCACCTGCGCGACCTGCGGCTTCTCCGGATGTCACATCGGCGGTTCGACGGGAAGGTCGTCACCGGCCGTCTGATCGTGCACGAGGACGTCGCCCGCGAGGTCGTCTCCGCGTTCCGCCGCCTGTACGCGGCTGGGTTCCGGATCCGTCGCATGATCCCGGTGGACGCGTACGGCGCGAGCGACTTCCGCTCGATCGAGGCCGACAACACCTCGGCGTTCAACTGCCGCTACGTGGAGGGGACGACGCGCTGGTCGGAGCACGCGTACGGCCGCGCGATCGACCTCAACCCGATCGAGAACCCGTACGTCTCGGGCGGCCGCACGTCGCACCGCGCGAGCGTCCCCTACCTCGACCGCTCACGGCGCCGCCCGGGAATGGCCTTCGAGGGCGGCGCCGCTGTACGTGCGTTCGACACGATCGGCTGGGGCTGGGGAGGCCGCTGGTCGGGGAGCAAGGACTACCAGCACTTCTCGGCGAGCGGCCGGTAGCGCCTAGAGCTCCTCCTCCCGCGCTGTCTCGAAACGCGGGTCGGGCGTGGGTGGGACCCGCAGGACGACGTATGCCCAGATCGCCCCTCCGAGGACTCCGCCGGCGAGCGGCCCGACGAGGTAGATCCAGACGTCGCCCCACTCCTGGTTGTAGAGCACCGGGTCGAGCGAGCGCGCCGGGTTGAACGAGCCGCCGGACGCCGGCCCGACCGTGGCCGCAGCCGTGAAGATGAAGAGGCCGATGAGGAAGGGCGCCATGACGCCGTTCCAGGCGGCTCGCTCGTCGGTCGCGACGGTGAGGATCACCATCACGAAGAGCGCGGTGGCGACGATCTCGAGGACGAGCGCGGCCCAGTCGTCGATGCTGCTCCCGGGCTGCGTGTGCAGCGCGTCCGTGACCTCGCTCGAGTAGACGATCGCCATCACGAGAACGGCGCCGAAGCCGCCGACGAGCTGGGCGATCCAGTACGGGATCACCTCGCGCGCGGGGAACCGTCCGGCGACCGCGACGCCCGCCGTTACAGCAGGGTTGAAGTGCCCGCCCGAGAGATGGCCGAACGCGGCGATCGCGAGCGCGAGGCCGAAGCCGAAGCCGACGGCGATGCCGAGCGGCTCGATCACCTCCGGCCCGATGTCGACGAGCACGGCGATCCCGCTGAATCCGAGGAAGAAGAAGAGGAACGTGCCGAGCGCCTCTGCGACGAGGCGTGTGCTGAGCGGATGAACCATGAGTCCGACCTCCTGACGTGTGCCCCTGCACGCTTTCGCCGGGTCGGCTCGGTCTCCTGGCCGGAACGAGAGAGAGCGGGCGACCGGGCTCGAACCGGCGACATCCAGCTTGGAAGGCTGGCGCTCTACCAACTGAGCTACACCCGCGTGCGGTTAGCGTAGCGCCGTGGACCCGTACCAGTGGTCGTGGAACCCCGAGGCGCTCCTCGTCGTCCCGCTCCTGATGCTCGGGTACTTCTACGCGCTTCGGCGCTTCCCCGCGCCCGGCTGGCGCATGGTCTGCTTCGTCGCGGCGATGGGGCTCGTCCTCGCGGTCTCGATCACGCCGCTCGAGACGATCGCGATGAACTACCTGCTCGTGATCCACCTGCTCCAGAACGTCGTCCTCGCGGAGTGGGCGCCGCTGCTCGCGGTGCTCGGTCTGCCGCCGGCACTCGCGGCGGCGCTGGCCCAGCCCGGTTTCGTCCGCGCCCTGACGCATCCGGCGGTCGGGCTGACCCTGTGGCTCGCGAACTACATGGTGTGGCACCTCCCCTGGATCTACGACACGGCGCTCGAGAACCCGCACACGCTCCTTCACCTCGAGCACGCGCTCTACTTCGTGACGGGCGTGCTGCTCTGGTGGAGCGTCGTCCACGACGAGCCCCACCACCTCGGCGCCGGAGTGCGCGCTGGGATCGTGTTCGCGGCTTTCATCCTCGGAAGCCCGATCGGACTCGTGATCGCGCTCGTGCCGGACACGATCTACGACTTCTACCTCGACGCGCCGATGCGGCTCTGGGGCCTGAGCGCACTCGAGGATCAGCAGCTCGCAGGGATCTTGATGTCCGTCGAGCAGGCGATCGTCTTCTTCGCCGTGTTCGCGATCTTCTTCCTCCGCTTCCTCGCCGAGGAGGAGCGGAAGGAGGACGATCGAGGCGAGCCGTGGCCCGCGGGCCTACGGCGCCGTGAAGGCGACGAGAAGACCCCGCAGTAGCTCTCGTCGCCTCACGACTCTTCCCCTGCCCCCGCCGCGTCGATCCGCGCCTGTGGTAGCGCCCGCAGAAAGTCGAGAAGCTCCCCGTCGCCCTTGAACGTCTCCTCGCGACCGGACGCGACGTGCTGCACGACGCCGTGCAAGCCGCCAGCCCCGTTGGCCTCCGAGGCCGCGCTCCACACGCGGACGACGAAGGTCTGCATCGGACTTCCGCTCGGCATCGCCATCCCATCCTGCAGCCGAGGTTTCCAGCCGTCTTAGAGCCGTATTACGGCGAGCTCACCGCGCGAAGGTCGGAAACGGCGCGGACTCGATGCCGATCGCATCCATGCGCGCGCAGTACGCGCGGAAGCAGCGCCGCGCCTCGCCGTGCCGGCCTGCTGACTCCAGCGCGCCGATTAGCCCGAGGTGCGCCGGCTCGTCGTACGGATCACGCTCGAGGATGCGGAGGAAGAAGCGACTCGCGGTGTCCGCGTCGCCGCGGGCCGCCGTGTCCTCGGCCAGTGCCCGCGTCACCTCGACGTACAGCGCACGGGCCTCCTCCCGGAGTGCGAGCGCCCAGTCCTCGTACGCGTCCTCCTCGAGGAAGTCTCCGGAGTAGAGCGCCTCGGCGGTTGCGAGCCCGGCCGGTCCGTCGGAGCTGCCCGAGCGGTGGACGTCGAGCGCCTCGACCGCGGTGGCGAGGAACCGCTCGACGTCGACGGCGACGTTGTCGTACTGCAGCCAGACCGCGCTCTTGTCGGCCGCCGCGAAGTGATCCGGGTCGTAGTGCTTGTCGGGATCCAGGACCGAGCGCACCGTGCTGAGGAGGACCGAGAGCCGGTTCCCGAGCCGGTCCGGGCTCTGCTCGGGCCAGAGCGCCTCCATGAGGTAGTCGCGCGGGGTGGGTCGTCCCCTGCGCGCGATGAGGATCTTCAGCAGGTCGCGGGCCTTCCGCGACTGCCATGCCGCGAGCGGAAGTGGCTCGCCGCGGCGAAGGACGCGGAACCGGCCGAGCGACTGGACGGCGACGGGCGGCGCGGCGTCCAGCGGGGCGATCACCGCGAGCGCACCGCGCACGCCGAGCGCGCGCAGACGCTCCTCCGCCGCCTCCGCCGCCGCTTCGTCCTGGGCGAGGGTCGCCGCGATGAGCCCTGTGCGTGCTTCGCCGACCGGGTTGCGAAGCTCCCGCCAGATCGCGGCGGCTTCGTGCAGGCGCCCGCGCTCGCGGGCGGGCCTGGAGGAGGCAAGCGCCCGCAGCTCCAGCGACTCGGCGAGTGCGGCTCGGTCCCGTCGCACGCCGGCCTCCGCGACCGCCTCCGCCGCTCGTACGCTCGCGATGGAGCGATCGCCGCGCGCGAGCGCGACCCAGCCCGCCCCGAGGAGCGCGTGCGCGTGGCCGAGACCGGGCTCGATCGAGAGCGCCCGCTCGATCATGCGCTCGGCCTTGCGGGGCTCGTCGACGACGAGGACGCGCGCGAGCCCGACGAGGGCGGGCACGAGCCCCTGGACGTCGCCCGACTGCTCCGCCTGGGCGAGCGCCTGCTCGTAGGCCGCGCGCGCGAGCGCCCAGTCGCCGCGCTGGCGGTAGATGTCGGCGAGATGCCCGAGGGGGTACGCGACCATGCGCGAGCCGAGCCGCTGGTACAGCTCGCGCGCACCCTCGAGGTCGGCGACAGCCTCCTCGAACCGACCGAGCTTCGACAGCACCTCGCCGCGGTTCGAGAGCGCAAGGGCCCTGAAGGCGGCGAAGCCGGCGATGTCGGCGAGCCGCAGGGCGAGGCCGAGCTCGGCGATCGCCTCGTCGTACGCGCCCTCCTCCAGATACCGCGAGCCGCGGTTCGTGCGGACGCGGATCAGCTGTAACACGTCGCCTGCCTGCTGCGCGTAGTCGAGCGCGCGGAGGTAGTGGGCGTCGTTTGCGCCCCGGTCGCCCTCGAGCGCGGCGAGCATCGCGAGGACGTTGTGCGCCGCGGCGAGCGCCTGGGGGTCACCTGCGTCGGACGCGATCTCGAATGCCCGCGTGGCGTCGGCGCGGCACGCCTCGACGTCGCTCCGGAGCCAGTGGGCGCTCGCGCGCCAGGCGAGCAGGAGCGCGACGTCGCGCGGCTCTCCGTCCTCCTCACCGCGGCTGTAGGTGTCGACGGCCTCGTCGAGCCGGCCGACCCAGTGGTGCAGGACGCCCATCCTCCACGCGAGGGCCGGCGGGAGCGTCTCGCCCTCGCCGGCCGCTCGCTCGAAGCAGCGCAGCGCCTCGTCCCAGTTGCCCCGGACCTGCGAGGCCTCCCCGGCGAGCTGGTCGATCGCAGGGTCGCGCAGCTCGGCCGGGACCAGCGCCACGGCCTCGAGGATGGCGTCGACCGCGCCCTGGTACAGGAGCGACTGGCCATGGACGGCGAGAAGACGCGCGGCCTCCTCTCGGTCCCCGGCGGACGCGTAGCAGCGAAGCGCATTCTCGGGGTCTCCGTGCTCCTCGAGCCACTGCCCTGCGCGGAGCTGGACGTCGCGCGCCTCGGCTGCGCCTTCCGCACGCCCGGCGAGCGCGAACTCCCGCACCGGCGCGCCGAGCGAGTACCAGGACGTCGCCTGTCCCTGGTGCTCGACGAAGAGGCCGCGCCGCGCGAGCGACCCGAGGGTCTCGGCGCTGTTCGACGCTCCGAGCGCGTCGCAGAGCTCGGGTGTGAAGCGCTCGAGTGGTGCGACGAGCCTCACGAGCTCCTCCACTTCCGGCGGCTCGTGCGCGAAGACCTCGGTCGCGAGGTATGCGAAGAGCGGACCGCCGGGACGGCGGATGCGCTCCAGCGCGGCGCTGCGCGCGTCCGGATCGACACCTCGCAGCGTCTCGACCGCGAGCCGGACCGCCGCCGGCCAGCCACCGGTCCCGTCGTACAGCTCCTCGGAGGTTCCGGCCTGCTCGGGGCCGGCGAACGCCTCGAGCAGCTCGCGCGTCTCGCGGACGTCGAACCGGAGGTCCGAGCCAGTGATCTCGAGGACCTGGCCCTGGCCGCGCAGGCGCTCGATCGGGAACGGCAGCTCGATGCGCGACGCGAGGACGAGGTGGAGCCGGGCGGGTGTCTGCCGGCAGAGCGACTCGACGAGCTGAAGGGCACCGGCCGAGCTCGTCAGCTCGTGCAGGTCGTCGACGACGAGGACGAGATCGCGGTGGAGTTGGTCCTGCAGCGCCTCGCACACGAGCGCCGCGAAGCCGCGCGCTCGCGTCGGCTCGTCCTGCTCCGTCCCTGGGCCGGCTGCGGACGTAACCGCGCCCGCGATGTCTGGCGGGAGACCCGGCACGCGGAGGCGCAGCGCGTCGGTGAGGCCGCGCGCGAACGCTGCCAGGGACGCGTCCTCGGGGGAGCAGCCATACCACGCGCAGTGCGCGTCGGCCGCCCAGGCGGCGAGCAACGTCGACTTGCCGTAGCCCGCCTCCGCGACGACGGTCGTCAGTCGGCGCTCGAGCGCGCCCTCGAGGAGGAAATGCAATCGGTCCCTGTGCAAGAGCGCTGCCGGGGGCGCTGGCGGCAGGAGCTTCGTGGTCGTCGTGGTGCCGGCTGGCTCACCGGGCCCCACGCTTGCGGCAACCGATCCCATGTCCGGTGTCTTCAGAGGATACGGCGGTGTTGTTAGGACACCCGCGAACGGCCTGGCGCCCGACTACCCTGCCGGTGGGCGCCCGTAGCTCAGTGGACAGAGCGGCGGACTTCTAATCCGCGGGTCGGAGGTTCGAATCCTCCCGGGCGCATCGAGGTTCGTGCGTCGGTCGGTCTGACAAGATCGACCGGTGGATTACGTCGTCGTCGGAGCAGGTGCGATCGGCGGAACCGTCGGCGCGCGCCTCGCTCGGGACGGCCACGACGTCCTCTTCGCCGACGTGGACGTCGAGCACGTCGCGGCGATGAACGAGCATGGTCTCGCCATCGAAGGGCCGGTCGAGGAGTTCACGGTCCCCGTGCGCGCGGTTCACCCGGACGATCTGCCGGACGGTCTCGCCCGCGTGCTCCTGGCGGTGAAGGCGCACGACACCCAGGCTGCGGTGGCCGCCATCGCCCCTCGCCTCGGTGCGAACGGCTTCGTGGTGTCGCTCCAGAACGGCTTGAACGAGCCGCTGATCGCAGCGGCGATTGGCGACGCGCGGACCGTCGGCGCCTTCGTCAACTTCGGCGCGGACTACCTCGGTCCGGGACGCATCTTCGTCGGCGGACGCGGAACGTTCCGTGTTGGCGAGCTCGGCGGGCAGCGGAGTGAGCGCGCCGAGCAGCTCGCACGGGACTTCGGCGACGCCGAGGTGACGGACAACATCCTGGGCTACCTGTGGGCGAAGGAGGCGTATGGAGCAATGCTGTTCGCGACCGCGGTCTCGGACATGTCGATCGCGGACGCCCTCGCAGAGCCTCGCTACCGGCCGGTCTACCTTCGCCTTGCGGACGAGGTGCTCGCTCAGGCCACCGCTCGCCCGGAGGCGTTCGACGGGTTCGACCCGGCCGATCTCGACGGCTCGATCGACCGGCTCGTCGCGTTCAATCGCCGCTCGGCGAAGACGCACTCCGGCATCTATCGAGATCTCGCGGTCCGCAGGCGTCGCGCCGAGAGGGCGATCTTCGACTCGGTCGAAGGCCCGCTGCTGTCCCGGACGCTTGTGCTCGTGCACGACATCGAGGACGGGAGACGGGTATGCGAGGTGGCGAACCTCGAGCTGCTCGCGGCATACGAGCGGTGTCTCGCCGAGGGCCCGCGGCTGAACGCGGTCGTCACGCTGCTCGCGCCGTCCGAGCGTGCCGAGGACGGTCCGCTGCGCGGGGTCCCGGTCGCGATCAAGGACAACATCGATGTCCAGGGCATCGTCACGACGAACGCATCGACCGTCGGTGTCCCTCCCCCCGCGGCGAGCGACGCGCCGGTCGTCGCACGCCTCCGCGACGCGGGCGCCGAGCTCCTGTGCAAGGCGAATCTGCTCGAGTACGCGGCCGGCAGCGTCAGTCCGGCGTTCGGAATGACGTACAACCCGCACGATCTCGGCCGGACCTCGGGTGGCTCCAGCAGCGGCTCCGCCGCACTCGTCGCCGCAGGGGTCTGCGATCTCGCGCTCGGCACCGACACGGGCGGCTCGATCCGTATACCCGCTGCGTACTGCGGGATCGTCGGGTTGAAGCCGACCTTCGGATTGGTGCCGGTGGAGGGCGTGTTCCCGCTCTCGAAGACACTCGATCACGTCGGTCCCCTGACTCGAACCGTCACGCAGGCCGCGGTGCTCACGGCCGTGATGTCCGGCCGGCCCTGCGAGCTCGTCCCGGTTGCGGGGATTCGCATCGGCGTTCTCCGGCGCCACGTCGACGACCCGGCAGTCGAGGCCGGTGTTCGAAGATGCGTGGACGACGCCTTCGCCCGACTGGAAGGCGCGGGCCTCGAGCTCGTCGACGTCGACGTTCCGGAGCTCGACCTTGCGGACGAGACGATCGGGACGATCGTCCTCAAGGAGGCCTACGACGTGCATCGCGACCTCTTCGAGCGAGAAGGTGCGGGCTACGGTCCCGGGACGCGCGCCCTCATCGAGGCGGGCAGGGACGTCGGCGACGAGCGGTACGAACGTGCTCTCGCGGACCGGGCTCGGATCTCTGAAGGCTTCGCGCGCGTGTTCGACGAGGTCGACGTGCTCGCCGGCCCGACGGTCGCCTACCCGGCGCCCCGCGAGGACCCCCCGGTCGGGACGCCCGAGGGGGACGTCGAGGGTCGCTTCACCGGGCCGTTCAACCTTGCAGGGCTCCCGGCGGTCTCGGTGCCGTGCGGGCTCGCCGAGGGTGACCTCCCCGCCGGCCTTCAGCTGGCAGGCCCCGCGGGCGCCGACGCGCTCGTCCTCTCCGTCGCCGCCGAGCTGGAGAGGCTCCGCGCATGAGGGTCGCGGACTGCAACTGGATGCAGATCGAGCGCTATCTCGAGCGGGACGATCGCATCGTCCTACCGCTCGGTTCGGTGGAGCAGCATGCCTACTTGTCGCTCGCGGTCGACGCCATCCTCGCCGAGCGCGTCGCCGTCGAGGCCGCCGACCCCCTGGGGGTGCCGGTGCTGCCCGCGCTCGCCTACGGGCTGACCCCGTACTTCGCCGCGTATCCCGGCAGCCCGACGCTCAGGGTGGAGACGTACCGCACCGTCCTCCACGACCTGCTCGAGTCGCTGTACGGACAGGGCTTCCGGCGATTCCTGCTTGTCAACGGTCACGGCGGAAACGACGCCGGGAGAACGGCCGGCGAGGCCGTCGAGGCCGAGCACGCCGACGCGCGAGTCGTCTGGCACAACTGGTGGAACGCCCCGCGGACCTGGGCAGTGGTGCAACGGATCGATCTGGATGCGAGCCACGCCTCCTGGCTCGAGAACTACCCCTGGACGCGCCTCGAGGGCGTCGAGCAACCCGACGAGCGGAAGCCCATGCAGGACATCGCGCACATGCGCACGCTCGATCCGGCCGACGTGCGCGAGCTGCTCGGCGACGGCTCGCTGGGCGGGCTCTACGAGCGTCCCGACGAGGACGTGCTGCGTGTGTGGCAGGCGGGCGTCGAGGAGGTGCGCGACGTCCTCGCGAACGGGTGGGACTCGCGTGCCTGACCTCACGGGCAGGACTGCGCTCGTCACCGGCACTGCGCACGGCATCGGAGCAGCCATCGTGGCCGCGCTCGAGGCGCACGGCGCAACGGCGCACGGAGTGGACAAGGACACCGTCGACGTCACCGACCCCGGCCAGGTTGCCGGGCTGATCGAGCGGATCGGCGCCATCGACATCCTCGTCAACAACGCAGGCGGCGTCTGCGGCCAGGTCGGCCAGGCGGTCGAGGACGTCTCGGACGAGGACTGGCTCGAGGTCGTGGACGCCAACCTCACGAGCACGTTCGTGTGCACGAGGGCGGTCGTGCCGGCCATGAAGCGTGCGGGGCGGGGGCGCATCGTGAACATCTCGTCGGGGGCCGGACGCAGCGTGAGCCTGACGGGCATCCAGGCCTATGCGAGCGCGAAAGCCGGCCAGATCGGCTTCACGCGACAGACAGCGCACGAGCTCGGCCGGTTCGGCATCACCGTGAACTGCATCGCCCCCGGCTTCGTGCTCTCGAATCCGACCACGATCAGGCAGTGGGAGAGCTACGGCGAGGAAGGCCAGCGCGATCTGGTCGAACGCATCGCGACCCGCCGGCTCGGGACGCCCGAGGACATCGCAAACGGGGTCCTCTTCTTCGCAGCGAACGAGTCGTCCTGGGTGACCGGGCAAGTCCTGTCGATCGACGGAGGACAGGCGATCTTCTGATTCCGTGGAGGTCGGCGCGTCGCCCTTTGCGGAGATCGCCACGGGTATGCGATAGTCGCCCGAAGCTGCTCGAACCCCCGAGGCAGCATCCCTCAGCGAAGGAGTGGGCATGCTCAGGAGGAGAATCGCCGCGACTCTCGCCCTCGCTCTCGCGCTCTCGATGGCCGCCACGCTCGGTCTCTCGGCGAGCGCCGGCGAGGCGCAATCTCCGAAGCGCGGAGGCGAGCTTCGGATCGCCCGCATCGAAGACTCGCAGTCGTTCGACAAGACGACCGTCTTCCAGAACGAGTCGCTCTGGCTGATTCAGCAGATCAACGAGTCGCTCTACACGTCCACGCCGGACGGCAAGAACGTCAGGCCATGGCTCGCGACGGGCTACTCCGTGTCGAACGGCGGCAAGCGGTACACGTTCCGCCTGCGCCGTGGAGTGCGCTTCTCGAACGGGCAGCCGATGACCTCGGCGGACGTCAAGTTCTCGATCGACGACGCGCGTGCCCAGGCGCAGGGCTGGGGCTTCCTCGACGTGGCGATCAAGAACGTGCAGACGCGCGGCCCGTACACCGTGGTGGTCAACCTCAAGTATCGGTGGGTGCCCTTCGTCGCCGACATCGCGCTCTTCGCGAACGGGATCATCCCGAAGAACTTCGCGGGCCAGAAGCGCGCCGAGTTCTACAAGCACCCGATCGGGACCGGGCCCTTCATGTGGGACAAGCGGGTGGTGGGGCAGTCGGTGACGTTCAAGCGGAACCCGTACTACTGGCAGCGCGGAAAGCCCTACCTCGACTCGGTGACGTGGACGTACGTCAGCGACCAGAACACCCGTGAGCTGCAGCTTCGCGGCGGCCAGATCGACGTGAACGAGTTTCCGCCGTTCAATTCGATCAAGAGGCTCCAGAAGATGCCCGGGGTCACGATGAGGCTCTTCCCGTCGACGAGGACCGACTACCTGCTCATGAACCAGGCGTACGCTCCGCTCGCCGACCGCAACGTCCGCCGAGCGATCTCGTATGCGATCGACCGGCAGGCCATCGTGCGGTCGGTCCTGTTCGGGTTCGGGAAGCCCGCGAACTCGTTCATGCCGCCGCAGGTGCCGTACTACGACCCGAAGTCGCCGGGCATCCAGTACAACCTGGCCCGGGCGAGGGCGGCGCTCGCGAAGTCGAAGTACGCGAACGGCTTCAAGGTCGAGCTACAGGTCGGCAAGGGCGAGCAGGTCGACAACGCCATCGGCCAGATCCTGCAGCAGTCGCTGCGCAGGCTCGGTATCACGGTGACGTTCAGGCAGGCCGACACGAGCACCGCGTTCACGAACATCCAAGAGGGCAAGTACCAGCTCGGGTTCAGCTACTGGACGATGGACATCGCCGATCCGGACGAGCTCGTCACGTTCGCCGTCGACCCGAAAGGCGGCGGGGCGAACTCGTTCTTCACGGGGTACGACAACCCCGCCATCGTGAAGCTGACGCGACAGGCGCAGAAGCAGACGAACCCTGCGTTGAGGCGCACCCTGTACCGGAAGATCCAGCGGATCGCCGCGCAGGACGCGTTCATGGGGTTCCTCTACTACTCGCCCTTCCGCTATGCGTACTCGAAGGATGTCCACGGCTTCTTCGTGTACCCGCTCGGGAACTACCACCTGGAGGATGTCTGGATCGACTAGACCGACGCTGACCCCGAGGGCATGACGCGGTGAGCATCGCCGGCTACGCGGCTAGGCGCCTGCTGCAGATGATCCCGATCGCCCTCGGGGTCACCTTTCTCGTCTTCCTCCTCATCCACCTCGTCCCCGGTGACCCCGCCCGGACCATGCTAGGCAACCGGGCCACGCCGGAGCGCGTGGCCCTGCTCCACGAGGAATGGGGGCTCGACGACTCGCTGCCCACCCAGTACTGGCGGTTCCTGACTCGCCTCGCCCACGGGGACCTCGGCTCGTCGCTCTTCTACAGCGTCCCGGCCGGCCGCCTGGTCCTGGAGCGCCTGCCCGTCACGCTCTGGCTGATCGGGCTCGGAACCTTGCTCTCGATCGTGATCGCGATCCCCCTCGCGACCATCGCGGCCGCCCGGCGGGACCGGCCGACCGACCACGTCGTCCGCGCGGTCCCGCTCATCGGTCTGGGCTTCCCGGCGTTCTGGATCGGGATCATGCTGCTGTTCGCCTTCGCGCTGAACCTGGGTCGGGCGTTCCCCGTCGGAGGCTACGGAGAGGGGTTCTTCGGGCACCTGCACTCGATGTTCCTGCCCGCGCTGACGGTCGCGATCGCGATCTCGCCGATCCTGATCCGGAGTCTGCGCGCGAGCCTGCTCGAGGTTCTCGAGTCCGACTACATCGCGACCGCGCGCTCGAAGGGCCTCCCCGAACGGCGCGTGCTCATCCGGCACGGGCTCCGCAACGCCGTGATCTCGATGGTCACGGTGCTCGGCGTCAACATCGGGTTCCTCGTGGGCGGGACGCTCGTGGTCGAGCAGGTCTTCGCCCTACCCGGGCTCGGGCAGCTGATGATCAACTCGATCTTCCAGCGCGACTTCCCGGTCGTGCAGGCGATCACGCTCGCCTTCGCGGTGATGGTGGTCCTCGTCTACCTGGTCACG
>Ga0081455_10005852_pt1 | contig 13378 bp, 16 predicted proteins | sample TabmetS3T2R1_FD_70207 | JGI IMG/M metagenome (GOLD analysis project Ga0081455, IMG submission 70207) | Tabebuia heterophylla rhizosphere microbial communities from the University of Puerto Rico - S3T2R1 | ecosystem: Host-associated > Plants > Roots > Rhizosphere ... | reverse complement strand
AAGACCGGCCCCGGCGTGAAGCGGAACGCGCGGCGTCCTCCTTCGGCCTGCTCGAGGATCTCGGCGCCGGTGACGTCGCTCGGCATCAGGTCGGGCGTGAACTGGATGCGCCGGAACGTGAGGTCGCTCGCCTCCGCCAGCGAGCTGACGAGCAGCGTCTTGGCCAACCCGGGCACGCCCACCATCAGGCAGTGCCCCTGCGCGAGCAGGGCCGTGAAGAGGTCGCGGACGGTCGTCTCCTGGCCGACGATCCGTTTCGCGAGCTCGGTCTTGAGGCGCGTGTAGAGGGCCGGCACGTCGCGCAGCCGGCGGACGTCAGCATCGTCTTCAGGGGTGGTGCTGCTGGGGACCGCGGTTGGGCTCAAGCTTCGAACGGTACGCCCCACCCGGCGGGAAATCAATGCTCGTCCGCCGAAGCACTCTGCGGCCGGTCCCTCACCGCACCGTGCGCAGGGCGGCCAGCTGTGCTTCGGTCTTCCGCCAGTCGCGCCGCTTCCTCTTCGTGTCGCTCGGGGCAGAAGGGTCCGCGTAGAAGGCGAGCAGACTCTTGCGGAGAGCCGGAGAGACGCGCTTGAAGTCGCGCTCGGTGAGCCGCTCGAGCAGGCGGGCGTGGGCCCGATCGGCCAGAGCGGGGTCGTCGGCGGCGACCTCACCGTCGAGCAGGCGGTCCACCGGATGACCGGGCGGCTCGCCGACCTGTTCGGATTCGCCGGGCGGGGGACCGTCGCCGAGGGCGCGGCGGCGGACCTGGCGGTCTTCGCGCTCGACGAGCTCGAGACGCGCGGGCCGTATACCCGCGACCGCGTCGAGGTCACGGCGATTGCCGGCGGGGAGACCTATGAGGCGAACGCGTACCTCGCACGCGAGCCCGCCCGGTGGCGCGCGCTCGTCGACCTGGGCGAAGCCGAGGCGCTCAGCGCGTATCCACGCGACCTGGCCGCCAAGGAGCAGCTCAAGGACTGTTGCGCCCGCGCACCGGAACACGCCGGCCCACACGACGTCGTGGACCCGCTCGCCGGAGTCATGCGACGCTGAGGAGCGCGAGTCGCGGTACAACGGAGACCGTGGATCGCACCCCGGCGCTCGCCGTTCAGGACCTCAGCAAGCGGTTCGGCGATCGCGTCGCGTTCCAGGGCCTCTCGTTTGAGATCGGCTACGGCGAGGTGTTCGGGTTCCTGGGTCCCAATGGCGCCGGCAAGACGACGACCGTGCGGACGCTCGGCACGCTCATCGCGCCGACCTCGGGATCGGCGACGGTCGCCGGCATCCGGCTCGCGCCCGAGAACGGCGTCGAGATCCGGCGGCGGATCGCAGTCATGCCCGAGACGCCGGGCCTGTACCTGCGCCTCAGCGTGCTCGAGAACCTCGAGTGCTTCGCGGACCTCTACGAGGTGCCCGACGCGGACGAGCGGATCGACCGTGCGCTGCGCGCCGTCAACCTGGTCGACCGCGCACACGATCCGTGCGGCACGCTGTCCAAGGGGCTGCGCCAGCGCGTCGGGCTCGCGCGGGCGCTGCTCAGCGACCCGCAGGTGCTGTTCCTCGACGAGCCGACCGCCGGTCTCGATCCGGTCGCGACGCGCGACGTCCACGAGCTCATCGCGGGCCTCGGCAACAGCGGCGTGACGATCTTCCTGACGACGCACCGCCTCGAGGAGGCCGAGCGCCTGTGCGACCGCGTCGCCATCCTCAACACCACGCTGCGCACGATCGGGCGGCCGGACGAGCTGCGCGACCGGCTGTTCACGAGGACGCTCGCGGTGAGGACGGCCGGGCCGCTCGCGGATCCCGACCACGTCTTCGGCGGGCTCCCGGCGGTCGACGGCTGGCGCGAGGACGGCGCCGCCGGCTATGTCCTCGCCATCTCGGACGCGTCGGTGGCCGCACCGGCCGTGGCCCGCGCGCTGGTTGCGGCGGACGCCGACGTGCTGTCGATCGCAGAGGCACGCCACTCGCTCGAGGACGTCTACATGGAGATGATCGACGAGGACGCGGAGGTACAGCGAGCGTGACGCTGAGCAAGCGGCGCATCCGCGCGATCTTCCGCAAGGAGCTCCGTGAGTACCGGCGCAACGCGTCGTTGGTCGCGGGGATGGCGATCATCCCGCTGGTCTTCCTCATCCAGCCGCTGGTGTCGGTCTTCGCCGTCTCGTCGGGCGCGGCGGCCGAGCTCCGCCACCGTCACGAGCTGCTGTACCTGCTCGCGATCCCGGCCCTCGTGCCGGCGGCGATGGCCGCGTACGCCGTGGTCGGCGAGCGCCAGCAGGGCACGCTCGAGCCCGTGCTCAGCACGCCGATCCGGCGCGAGGAGCTCGTGCTCAGCAAGGCGATGGCGGTGTTCGCGCCGTCGGTCGCGATCGCCTACGCCGTGTTCGGGGTCTTCATCGCCTGCGTCGAGCTGTTCGCGCATCGGGGCGTCGCGTCAGCCCTCATCGCGGGCCCCGACGTCCTCGCCCAGGTGATCTTCACGCCCTTGATCGCCGGCTGGTCGATCTGGCTCGCGATCGCGATCTCCACGCGCGCGAGCGACATCCGCGTCGCGCAGCAGCTCAGCCTGCTGGCGAGCCTCCCCACTGTCGCGCTGACCACGCTGATCTCGCTGAACGTGATCCACCCGTCGATTCGCTTGGCGATCCTCCTCGGGGTCGTGCTGCTCATCGGCAACCGGCTCGGCTGGCGGGTCGTCTCCGCGGCCTTCGACCGCGAGCGGCTCGTGACGGGCAGCAGGTCCTGAGCGACGCCGCTTGCGCGGCGCGATAAATCTGCTATCACTTTTCTCGCAGGGCGTCCAAGAGAAGGAGCCTCCCGTGAGTACCACCGCATCGCCGACCAGCTCCGACGTCGTCGGACACCAGGGAGCCCGAGTCGACATTGCTCAACGTCCCGCGATCGCCGTCAACGGCTGGCTTGGTGTGCTGGTGCTCGCCGCCTGCGTCGCGGGCCTGGTCGTCAGCGCGCAGGACGACAAGAGCCTGCTGTGGCTGCCGATCCTCGTCTTCGTCGTGGTCATCGCGTCGCTCGTCGTCGTCCCGCCGGGTCAGACCTCGGTCGTGCAGTTCTTCGGCCACTACATCGGCACCGTCGACCGGGCCGGGTTCTGGTGGATCGCGCCGCTCACCGTCCGACGCCGGGTCAGCGTCCGCGTGCGCAACTTCGAGACCAACCGCCTGAAGGTCAACGACGCCGACGGCAGTCCGGTGGAGATCGCGGCCATCGTCGTCTGGCAGGTCTCCGACACCGCCAAGGCGACCTACGCGGTCGACGACTACACGGACTTCGTGTCGATCCAGGCCGAGTCCGCGCTGCGCCACGTCGCCACCAGCCACCCCTACGACGACCCGACCGGCGCCGGCACGTCCCTGCGCGGGTCCACCGACCTCGTGGTCGGCGACCTCGCCCGCGAGGTCGCCCAGCGCGTCACGATCGCGGGCGTCGAGATCATCGAGGTCCGGATCTCCCACCTCGCGTACGCCCCCGAGATCGCCCAGGCGATGTTGCGCCGCCAGCAGGCCAACGCGGTCGTAGCCGCCCGCTCGCGCATCGTCGAGGGCGCGGTCGGGATGGTCGAGCTCGCGCTCAACCGGCTCAGCGACGATGGCGTCGTGTCGCTCGACGAGGAGCGGACGGCGAGCATGGCCAGCAACCTCATGGTCGTGCTGTGCGGCGAGCAGCCGGCGTCGCCGGTGGTCAACACCGGATCGCTGTATACGTGAGCGACCGCCGGCAGCTCCTGCTGCGGGTCGACCCGTCGGTCCACGACGCGCTGATGCGCTGGGCCAACGACGAACTGCGCAGCCTCAACGCGCACGTCGAGCTGCTCTTGCGCCGCGCGCTCACCGACGCCGGGCGCATGCCGAAGCACGCGGGACCGCTCCCCAAGCGCGGGCGGCCCCGCACCAGGTCGGCCTGAGTCAGCGCAACCCAAGGTTGCGCTTACGCTATCGTTACGCAACCATTAGTTGCATGTCTCCGGCGAGACGATGGCCCGAGCGAATCCAACGCGACGCAACCCTGTGGACGGCCATCGCCGATCCGACCCGCAGACGGCTGCTCGACCTCTTGCTGACCCACCGAACAGCGACCGCAACGATGCTCGCCCGCGAGCTGCCGATCACACGACAGGCGGTCGTCAAGCACCTCTCGGTCCTCGACCGAGCCGGCCTCGTCGAGGGAGTCCGGCAAGGACGCGAGGTGCGCTACGTCGTCTGCACCAAGCAGGTCGATGCCGCCACGCGCTCGATCGCAGCGGTCGCGGCTGAGTGCGACGAGCTTGTCAAGACCCCTCAACTGACAGGAGAACTCACGATGCAGACCCCCCCGATCGTGTCGGCACAGGACTGGAAGGCAGCGCGCGCCGACCTGCTGGTGAAAGAGAAGCAGATGACGCGCGCGCGCGACGCGCTCGCCGCCGAGCGACGGCGGATGCCCTGGACGGCGGTCGAGAAGGACTACCGCTTCGAGGGCCCCAACGGTCCCGTGACCCTGCTCGACCTGTTCGACGGGCGCCGTCAGCTCGTCGTGTACCGCGCCTTCTTCGAGCCCGGCGTGGCGGGCTGGCCCGAGAACGCCTGCGTCGGCTGCTCGTTTGTCGCGGACCAGGTCGCGCACGTGGCGCATCTCAACGCCCGCGACACGACGCTCGTGTTCGCCTCGCGCGCGCCGCAGAACGACATCGAGGGCCTGAAGGCGAGGAAGGGCTGGCAGATGCCGTGGTACACGCTCACCGACGAGTTCGACGCGGACTTCGACGTGGACGAATGGCACGGGACCAACGCGTTCATCCGCGACGGCGACCGGATCTTCCGCACTTACTTCATCGACAGCCGCGGCGACGAGGCGATGGGCAGCACCTGGAGCTATCTCGACATGACCGCGCTCGGGCGCCAGGAGCAGTGGGAGGACTCGCCGGAGGGCTATCCGCAGACCCCGCCGTACACGTGGTGGAACTGGCACGACGCGTACGAGGCGGGGCCCTCGCAGGCGTTCCTGGATCAGGTCGCCCGCGCCCAGGCCGGGTCCGGGTGACAACTACGCGCCGGCGCGGCCACCTTGGTAGCCGCGCCGGCGCTCGAGCCCCCCAAGTGATCAGGCGTCCTTGCGGGCGACGATGACCAGGTAGTCGCTGGGCGCGCGGAAGCCGCCGCCGGCGTCCACGTTGAACTCGACGCTCAAGGCGATCAGGTCGTTGCGCAGCGCGGCCCACTGCCCACCCTCGCTGAGCGCGATGCGCGCCTGGCGGAGCGGGCCGTAGAGGTCGGCGAACAGGTCGATGAACGCCTCTGGCGATTCGGCCTCGAACTCGAGCGATGCGCGCTCGAAGCTCAGCTCGACGGGGTGCTCGGCGAACAGCTGCCGGACGTGCTCCTCGCGGCCCCAGGCCGCGGGCGGCGACGCGTAGGCGGGCGGCTTGGGCATGTACGGACCCATCGTCGTCCAGAACCGGCCGATGAACCCATCGGCCGCCCAGTTGCCCAGGGCGATGGTCCCGCCTGGCCGGCACACGCGAACGAGCTCGCTCGCGACGACCTCGTGGCGGGGCGCGAACTGGACGCCGAGGGCCGAAAGGACGTCGTCGAAGCGCGCGTCCTCGAACGGCAGGTCCTCGGCGTCGGCGGCGATCCATTCGATCGCGACGCCGGCGTCCGCCGCACGCTGCCGACCGACCGCGAAGAGCTCGGGCGTGAGGTCGGACGCGATCACCTGCGCGCCCGCCTGCGCGGCCGGGATCGCCGCGTTGCCGGTGCCGGCGGCGACGTCCAGGACCTCGCTGCCGGCGATGATGCCGGCGCGCTCGGCGACGCGCTCACCGACGTCCGTCACGAGCTCGGCGATCCGGGCGTAGTTGCCGGAGGCCCAGGTCCGCCGGTGCGCTTCCTTCAGTGCCTCGATGGCGATGGTGGTGCTCACTGGAGTTGCCTTTCGATTGGGTGCCGCCATGATCGGCAGCAGGCGTGTGAGCGACCGTGTGAGCGTTAGGAACGGCCGTCGAGCAAGGCCGTCAGCGCGGGATTGTCGATCTCCGCCGCGAGCATTCGCGCGGAGTCGAGGGCGCCGCTGTCCCCCATGCGCGCGGCGTGCAGCAGGCCGCGCACGACGAGCTCGCGCATCTCGGTCCGCGCGGCGAGCGCGCCGAGCGCACGGATGAGCTGCGGCGCGCGTCCGTCCATGCCGGCGTCGAGCTCGACCTGGATCGCCGCGTCGAGCACGTGGCCCTGCATCCAGACGTAGCGGTCGGGCAGCCGCGTGCAGCGCGTGCGCGCCTCGTCCATCCACGTTCTGGTCGATCCGGCGTGCCCCCGCGCGCGGTGCAGCAGCCCGAGGTTGCGGGCGGCGAGACCCTCCCAGCAGGGGTCCTGCAGATCGCACGCCACGGCGAACGCGCGCTCGAACCGCTCGCCGGCACGCGCGGTGTCGCCCCGCTCGAGGTCGAGTTCGCCGCGCAACGCCTCGGGGAACGGCATGAAGGCGAGCCAGCGCTCGGCATCGATCAGCTCCAGCGCCCGGTCCAGGACGGCGATCGCCTCGGTGCTCTCGCCGCGCAGCAGATGGGCGCGCCCGAGGAGCGACAGGGAGAAGGCGGCCTGGCGGCGGTCCCCGCAGCGCTCGGCGTGCTCGATCGACGCGGCCAGGGCCGCGAAGGCGCCCTGGTAGTCGCCCATGTCCGAGCGGTTCATGCCCTGCACGGCGAGGATGGCAGCGTGCTCGGAGTCGGCGTTGGCGAGCCGTTTGGCGCGCGCGAGGCGCGCCTCCACCGACGAGCGGCGCCCCGCCTGGATGTCCGTGTATGCGAGCTCGCGCAGCGCGCCGACCAGGACCTCGCGCTCGCCGACCGCCTCCGCCGCGGCAACCGCCTCGTGCAGGAAGAGCGCGCCCTCCTCGTCGCGCCCGCGCACCGCATGCACCAGCGCGGTGCCGAGCGCGAGCAGCGACCGCGCGTGCAGCGCCCCGTCGCCGGACGCGGACGCCTCGCCGCAGGCCTGGCGCATGAGCCCCACGCCGTGCTCGACCGCCCCGGCGCCGACGGCCGCGGTGCCGGCCTCCAGATGCGCCTGCGCCGTGGCGCGGCTGCCCGCCGCCGGCTCACCCGCCACCGCGGGCCCCGCAGCGCGCCGCACGGCGGGCGACGGTTCGACGCCGAGCTCGCGGCGGAACAGGCGCGCGCACGCCTCGGCCTGCGCGAGCGCGCCGGCACGGTCGCCACGAGCGGCGAGGCTGCGGACCAGCAGCTCGTGGTGGCCCTCGTCAAACGGATCCACGGCGACGAGGCGCGCGGCGAGCTCCGCCGCACGGTCGGCGTTGCCCGCGGCGAGCTCGTTCAGGGCGGTGTCGTGCAGCGTGGCCGCGATGCGCCCTGCGTAGCGACCGCGCGCCACCACCAGCCACGACTCGAAGGCCGGGCTGGCACCGAACTCCATCCCCTCGAGGAGCTCCCCGCCGACCTCGGCCCCGTCGCGAGCGTCGACCTCGACCTCCGGCGCGAGGACCAGTTCGACGGGATCGCCCTCGATCGTTGCGACACCGTCGAGCGCGCGGCGCAGCTGCGCGAGGTTCCAGCGCAGCGTCCCCAATGGATCGTCGGCGTCGGCGAAGAGCAGCTCGGCCAGGTGGCGACGGCTCGCCGGGCCGTCGGACAGCAGGAGATAGGCAAGCAGCGCCCACGTCTTGCGACCCTTCGGCGCCGGCGCCGGCTGCCCGTCGCGCCGGATCGCCGGCGAGCCGAGCAGGTGGACGCTGGTCTTCACGGCGCCACATTGTCAGACTGCGCGCCGTCCGACCATGCCTCGCTATCTCATCCGCCGTGTCCTCGGGGACGTCAGCGAAGCGCAGCTCGAGGCTGCGGCCGACCTCTCGCGCCAGGTCCGCGCCGAGCACTTCCCCGACGTCGAGTGGGAGCACTCGCACGTCGTGCGCACGCACGAGGGGCTGACCTCGTACTGCGTGTACGCGGCGCCAACCGCTCAACGCGTCCTCGACCACGCGACCGCCGCGGGCCTGCCGGCCGACGACGTGCACGAGATCGCGCGGGATCTCGTGCCCTGATGCGGCCGCGTCAGCCGGCCGGAACCACCACGTTCTTGACCTCGGCCATGTAGCGGTTGGCGGCATCCGAGGCTTCGTCGGGAGTGCTGCCGCCGTTGCGAGCGTCCATGTAGGCCGCATACCAGTCCCACCAGTCGTGCGGCGGGGCGACCGCCTCGAACGCACCGTGACGCTCGGAGGTCTCGTGCAGCAGGTCGGCGAGGGCGGCGATGTCCATGGTGACCATCGTAGAGTCGTGGCACATGACCACCGAAGCCAGCGCCGACGACGGCCTCGACGCACTCTCCTCCGAGGAGCTGCACGACCTCGCGGTGCGCCGCGCGGGCCGCCACCTGGACGTCAAGTTCTTCTGGAACCTCCTGGAGGTGCTGCCCGCCGCCGAGGCCTCCGCGGGCGAGCTCGAGGAGGCGGATGCCGACGTGCAGCGGCTGAGCGCGCACCTCGACGACCTCACCGATTCCGGACGCGGCGAGGTGGCGCAGATGCTGCGGCCGTTCTACCTGGACTACCTCCGGGAGCACGGCGTCCGGCCGGGCTGATCCGGCCTAGCCGGCGTCGTCTTCGTCGTCGTCCCAGCCGAGAAAGAAATCCGCGTCCTCGATGTCCGTGTCGAGGGGATCGGCGTCGGGCTCGATCATGTCGGGATCGTTGGGCGGGTGGGACGACTGGGCGTGCCCCAGATCGGCCTCGCCGAAGTGCTCGCGTTCCGGATGCGACCCCCAGCGTTCCATGATCGGGACGATAGGCATCTCGGCGCGGATCACAAGTCGCCGCGAGTGCGCGGCCCGCTGATCCGTTGATGTGTCGGACAGATGAAGCCGACGCCCATGGACGTGCTCCGCGCGCGCCGCGCGGGTGCAAGCGACGAGCATCGCGTGGCGCTGGTCGTCGAGGGCGGCTGCATGCGCGGCGTCATCTCCGCCGGAGCGGTCACCGCCCTCGAGCACCTGCACCTCGCGCAGCGCTTCGACGCGGTCTACGGCGTCTCCGCCGGCGCCATGGGCTGCGCGTACATGCTTGCGGGCCAGGCCGCCATGGGCACGACCATCTACTTCGAGGACCTGCCCGCCGCCCAGTTCGTCAGGGCACGGCGGATTCTCGCCGCCCGCCCGCCCATCGCGCTGGACGAGGCCATCGACGAGATCGTCGCGCGGCGCAAGCGCCTCGACGTCGTCGCGGTCGAGGGCGCCCGGCCCGAGTTCCACGTGCTCGCCACGTGCCTTGAACACCGCGCGCTGGAACGCCCGCACGGCCCGCTCCTCGAACGGCTGCGCGCGGCGGCGCGACTGCCGCTGCTCAGCGGCCCGCCCGTGCGCCTCAACGGCTGTCGCTTGTACGACGGCGGCCTGCTGAGCCCGCTGCCGGTCGAGCTGGCGGCGGCCGACGGCGCCACCCACATCATGGTGCTGCGCACGCGCCCCGACGGCCCGGCGGTGCGACGCCACCGCCACGTGGAACGGGCGGTGCTCACCTGGCTGCGCCGCGCGCATCCCGAGACCCGATCGATGCCCCTCGCGCCCGGTGGGAGCTATGAGCGCCAGCTGGCCGCGCTGCCCGGCGGCACCGCCACGCTCGGCGACGCGCAGGTGCAGGTCATCGTCCCGCACGCCCCGCCGATGTCCCAGAGCGAGATGCGCCCCGGGGCGCTGCGCGCCGGCGCCTGGGCGGGGCTTCACAGCGTGGAGCGCGTGGCGTGCGAACGGGTGGACCGCGGCGTCCTCGACGCCTGGCGGTGACGACCGGCGCGCGGCGCAAAACGGGCAGACCTTCGGGCAGACATGGCTCTCCCGGTTGTCCGCACACCGCCCCTGCGGTGTGATCGGCCGGGGTGGCCCGCTCGATCCTCAATTCTTTTTCGACGGTCGAGATCGTCCTGATCGGCGTCGGCGGCGCGGTGGTGCTCACGGTCCTCGCTGTCCTGCTGGCGCGGCGGCTGTTCCCGCAGCTGACCGACAGCCAGTTCGAGCCCGTGGCCGACAGCCTGCGCGTGGTCTACGAGCTGATCTTCGCGCTGATCCTCGCCTTCGTCATCGCCGCCGTGCTCGACGAGATGAGCAACGCCGAATCGACCGTCGCATCGGAGGCGACCACGATCGCCGAGCTCGTGCGGGCCAACGACTCGCTCCCGGAGGGCGACCAGCCCAAGCTCGACGACTCGGTGGATGCGTACGTCCATGCCGTCGCCAACGACGAGTGGAAGACGATGAAGGACGGCGAGGCCAGCCCGCGGGCGACCGCGGCACTCGAGGGCATGTACGCCGAGTACCGGCTGGTCAAACCGCAGGGCGCCGGGCAGACCGAGGCCTACAGCCAGGCGCTCGACGACCTGCACGACGTGGGCTCCCAGCGGCGCGACCGGCTGAACATCGCGGAGGCGGACCTGCCGACGATGCTGCGCGTGCTCGTCCTCGTCGGACTCGTGCTGCTGCTTGTGCTCGAGTACCGCCCGCATCTCAAACCGGTCGCCGGGCTGGTCTTCATGGGCACGCTTGCGATGGTCGTCACGTCGGCGTTCCTGCTCACGGTCGTCCTGAACTACCCCTTCGCGGGACAGGTGTCGGTCAGCAACGCGCCGTTGAAACAGGACGACCTCGCACGGTTCTGGAGCAAGGATCTCGCCTACAAACCCAAGCCCGGTGACAAGGTCGAGCCGCTGACCGCGGTGCGCCTGCAGGGGGTCTACAACTCCGACGCCTACGGGACGCTCATCCTCCGCTGCTACGACGACAACCCGCAGCACACGGTGCGCAACTGCGCCCCCGGCGACACCAGGATGCGCGGGGTCTACCGCTATCACGACGGCACGATCACGGGCGAGGTCGTCCGCGGCGTCTTCCAAGGCTGGTGGACCCAAGGGCCCTCGCACCACGACCTCAACGACGCCGGGCGTGTCTCCCTGCAGTACGTCAAGACATCGGACGGGCCGCTCATCGCCGGCAAATGGAGCTACCACTACGGGACGTTCGAGCGCGGGTGGGACCTCCAGGAGATCGGCGGGGCCTACCCGCCGGACCTGGAACGGCGCGTGGAGATGCCGAGCACCTTCCACGAGGCCCCGTCCGTCCGGCGCTGAGACGGCGGGTCCCCGACCCCGCGGACCATGGAATAGAACCGGCCTCATTCGCCTCTGGGGGTCGTGACCTACTTTTTCGATGCCGAGCACTTCGCGCTGCGCGACGACGTGCGGCTGTTCGCGGAGCGCGAGGTGCGACCGCGGGTCGGGGCGATGGAGACGCGACGGAGCATCGAGCGCGAGCTTCCGCGGCACATCGCCGGCGTCGGCAAGCGTATCCTGTACCACCGTGTACGGCCCGGGACCGAAGCCCTCGTTGTTGACGTTCCGGGTAAACAGATACTCGCCCACGCTCTGATTGTTCAGCCGCTTGCCTACCACAATGGCGCGGTTGTTCGGGATAAATAGTTGGAACGTGCCGGTCTCGTCGATGTACCCCTCGTCGTAGGGCGCGATGGTCGGCAGGTCCTCGGCCATGAGAATCATGTTGATATCCGCCGGCCCCGTAATGCTCCCGCCGTAGTTGTTTTTCTTGCCGCCCAGGTCGGCCGCGTGCTCGGCGAGCAGCCGGTCGGTGAGCGTCTGCGGAATGCCGAGCACGTATCCGTGGGCGGTGTCTAGCCCGGTGGGAGCGGGCTTTTCGATGCCCGCGAAAAATCCCCGGATCGGGTACTGCTTGCCGTTCTCGAGGAACCGCTCCAACAGCCCCCGCTGATCCATCACCTCGATACTGCGCACGTGCAGACCGAGCGAACGCACGACCGGCGTCGGCTCCGGGTCCTTGTCGATCACCAGCACGTGGACGCCGTGCAGTCGCAACTCGCCGGCCAGCATCAGTCCGGTCGGTCCGCCGCCGGCAATGATCACGTCAAACATGAGCCCCGATTTCCGTAGATGTTTTGGCTACGGCCCGAGATTGTCCGGCACGAACGGGGGCTTGCGGCAAGTCCCCCCATGCGTTATAAGTTAATAGTGGCAAGGAGTTTCATTCCTTGCCCTTTCTTGTGTCAGGCACCTGCGGCGGGGCGGTGGTGCTCCGGGACGCCTCCGGCCGAGTGCTCCGCATGGTGGATCGCGTCCTCGACCAGCTGGCTGACGTGTGAGTTCTCGATCCGGTAGAACACCTGGGTGCCCTGCCGCCGGGTCCGGACGAGCCGGGCCAGCCGGAGCTTCGCCAGGTGCTGTGACACCCCGGCCGGGGACTTGCCGACCGCCTCGGCCAGCTCGTTCACCGGCTTCTCGCCGTCCAGCAGCGCCCAGACCAGCCGCACGCGGGTCGCGTCGGACAGCATCCGGAAGACCTCCACCGCCAGTGCGACCTGGTCGTCGCCCGGCGCGGGCCTCCGTAATTGCTTATCTGCACGCATACGCAGACACTAAATCTCTACCCCGCGACAGGCAATGCGGGACGCCGACGAGGAGGACGCGATGATCGAGGGCAGGCCGGCCCAGTCCCTGTCGTTCAATCCGAGGACCCGTCCGGTGGTGCCGCCGATCCATCAGTCGGTGACGTACTTCCTCGACGACCAGGCCTACAAGGACGTCCAGGAAGGTGGACTCGACGAGGTCTGGTACGGCCGGTTCCGTAATCCCACGGTCGATGTCGCGGCGAGCGAAGTACGCCGGCTCGAGGCGGCGGAGGCCGCGTTCATGACGTCGTCGGGTATGGGAGCGATCGCCACCACCCTGCTCACCCTGTTGTCCGCGGGTGACCGGATCGTCGCCGCACGGCAGGTGTACGGCGACACCCGCGACCTGCTCGTCCGTGACCTGCCGGCGTGGGGGATCGACGTCGTACAGGTGGATGCGTTGGACCTGGACGAGTGGCGGGACGCGGTCGCGGCCGGCCCCACGACGGTCGTGTACGTCGAAACCCTCGCGAACCCGCAGCTCGATCTCGCGGACCTCCCCGGAATCGCGCGGATCGCGCACGACGCCGGCGCCCGGCTCGTGGTCGACAACACGTTCGCGACGCCGTACTGCGTGCAGCCTTTGACTCTCGGTGCGGATGTCGTCGTGCACTCGGCGACGAAGTTCCTCAACGGCCACTCGGACGTGATCGCCGGTGTGGTCGCCGGACCGGCCGAGTTGGTGCGCGAGGTGCAGCGCCGGGTCATCACGCTGGGCACCTGTCTCGACCCGCATGCGGCGTACCTGGTGTGGCGCGGGTTGCAGACATTCGACCTGCGGCTCGCACAGGCCTGCACCACGGCGCTGGCGCTCGCGGAGGCGCTCGCACACCGGGCTGACGTCGTACGCGTGCGTCATCCGTCGCTGCCGGGTTACGAGCGGGCGGAGGTTGCCGGGCGGGTGCTTCGGCGCGAC
>Ga0081455_10005851_pt1 | contig 13380 bp, 12 predicted proteins | sample TabmetS3T2R1_FD_70207 | JGI IMG/M metagenome (GOLD analysis project Ga0081455, IMG submission 70207) | Tabebuia heterophylla rhizosphere microbial communities from the University of Puerto Rico - S3T2R1 | ecosystem: Host-associated > Plants > Roots > Rhizosphere ... | reverse complement strand
GCGGAGCTCGCCCGCCGCGAGCTCGAGGCGCTCGCGGATGCGGGTGCGTTGCGCGACCTCTCGGGCAACCGTCATCTCACGTTCTGGCAGGTCGCCGGCAGCGAGCAGGAATTGCCGCTCGCGCCCGTACCGCGGGCACCCGAAGCCACGCCGCTGATCGCGGCGCCCACAGAGGGGCAGAACATCGCGGCCGACTACCGGTCGCACGGGCTCACGCTCGGCCGTCATCCGCTCGCGTTGCTGCGCGAGCAGCTCGCCGCCTCGCGCATCGTCACCTCGCAGGGACTGCGGGAATTGCCGCACGGACGCGGCGTGCGCGTCGCGGGCATCGTCACGGCACGTCAGCGGCCGCAGAGCGCGGCCGGCGTCATGTTCATCACGCTCGAGGATGAAACCGGCACCGTGAACCTCATCGTCTGGGAGCGCGTGTGGTCGCGCGCGCGACGCATCGCGAGCGGCGCGCGCCTGCTCGAAGTGCACGGCGATCTGCAGAAGGAAGGGCTCGTCACGCACGTCGTCGCGCAGCGGCTCGTGGACCGCACGGCGATGCTGGGATCGCTCGTCACCCGATCGCGCGACTTCCACTGACCGGGCGGCGCCCAAAAACGGACCGGAGGGTCCGCGCGGGAATCAGCCGAGATCCTTGGACGCGTTCATCTTGCGAACGGCGGTCGAATCGTCGTCGATGTTGTAGTCGTCGAAATCGCTCGTGAGCTCCGCGGTGGTCTTCTCTTCGGTGCGGCGTTCGAGCTTGCGCCAGGCGGGATCGCCGAGCTTCTGGCCGCGCTTCTTCGCGGCGTCGAGATCTTTCGCGAGACGATCGAAGTCCACTTCGCTCGTGGCCTCGAAGGCGGGTTCCTCTTCGTCTTCGTCGAACTCTTCTGACTCTGGCTTCTCGTTCATGTGTCTTAAACGGAGCGACCTCAGATGGGCGCGTTATAGAACGAGAGCGCGTGTCATGCAATGGGGTTTATCGACGATCAATCACCGGATCAGAGTGTTCATCTGGAAGATGGGCAGGAGCATTGCAAAAACGATGCCCATGACGAAGAGGCCCATCACAACTATGAGAAGAGGTCCGAGCAGGCCGACGAGCGTGCCCATCATCGAATCGAGCTCGCGCTCCTGGTTCGTCGCCGCACGCTCGAGCATCGTGTCGAGCTCGCCGCTCGATTCGCCCGAGGAGATCAGGTGCACGGTCATCGGCGGAAACAGCCGGCTCGTCTGCAGCGAGCGGCCGATCGGCGCGCCTTCGCGCACGCGCGCGGCCGCGTCGGTGACGGCATCGCGCATCGGTAGATTGGTAACCACCTCACCCGCGATGCGCATGGCTTCGAGCACGGGTACGGCGCTCGCGGTCAGGATGCTGAACGTACGCGTGAACCGCGCGGTGTTGAAGCCGCGCAACAGGCGGCCCACGACCGGGATGCGCAGCATGAACCGGTGGAATCGTCGGCGATTGTCGGGATTCTTCAGCCAGTAACGGAAAGAGACGATCGCGAGGATGATGGCAATGACGAGGTAGATGCCATAGGCGCGCAGGAACTCGCTCGTGAAGATCAGCACGCGGGTCGCGACGGGCAACTTGCCCTTGCTCGATTCGAACACCTCGATGACCTTCGGCACGACGTAGACCATCATGAATGTCACGATTCCGAAAGAAATACATGACAGGAAGATCGGGTAGAGCAGCGCGCTCAAGACCTTCTGGCGCGTCACTTCGCGGTTCTCGGTGTAGTCGGCCAGGCGCTCGAGCACGCCGTCGAGGCGGCCGGAGCTTTCGCCCGCGGCGACCGTCGACCGATAGATCTCCGGAAATACCTTCGGGAATTCACCGAGCCCGTCCGCGAGCGTGTGGCCCTCCATGACCTTCGCGCGCACGCCGAGCATGATGCTCTGGACGCGCGGCTTCTCGGATTGCTGGGACACGGCGAGCAGCGCTTCCTCGAGCGGCAGACCCGCCTTCACGAGGGTCGCGAGCTGGCGCGTGAGCAGCGACAGATCGGAGGCGGACACGCCGCGGCGGATCGAGAATGCGCGCTGACGCTTCGCCTCGCCGTGCTTGACCTCGGCCACCGTGACCGGCAGCAGCGCGCGCTCGCGCAGGATCTGGCGCGCGTGCTTGATGGTATCGCCTTCGACGACGCCATTCTGCTCGCGCCCCGCGGCATCGAGCGCGGTGTATTCGAAGGCACCCATCGGAGCGCTGGTCGTCTTGGGATCAGTCCTCGCGCGTGACGCGCAGGACTTCCTCGATCGTCGTCTCGCCGCGCAGGACCTTGTCGAGTCCGTCGTCGCGGATCGAGGGCGTCAGCGTGCGCGCATAGCGTTCGAGCTCGTGCTCGGCCGCGCCGTCGTGGATCATCGTGCGCATCTGGTCGTCGACCACGACGAGCTCGTAAATGCCGGAGCGGCCGCGGAAACCGCCCGACGGATCGCGTCCGGCGCGATACAACGTGGGGGAGGGTTCGCCGGGCTGGAGACCGAGCAGCCGACGCTCGTACTCGCCAGCCTCGAACGGCACCTTCGTGTCGGGGCTCAGCGTGCGCACGAGGCGCTGCGCGATGACGCCGATCAGCGACGACGACAGCAGGAACGGCTCGATGCCCATGTCGCGCAGGCGCGTGACGGCGCCCACGGCGGTATTCGTGTGCAGCGTGCTCAGCACGAGGTGACCCGTGAGCGACGCCTGCACGGCGATCTGCGCGGTCTCGAGATCGCGGATTTCGCCGACCATCACCACATCGGGATCCTGGCGCAGGATCGCGCGCAGGCCGCGCGCGAACGTCATGTCGACTTTGGTATTGACCTGCGTTTGTCCGATGCCGTCGATGTAGTACTCGATCGGATCCTCGACCGTCATGATGTTCTGCGTGTTGTCGTTGAGGTGCTCGAGGCCGGCGTAGAGTGTCGTCGTCTTGCCCGAGCCCGTGGGCCCGGTGACGAGGATGATGCCGTGCGGCTTGCTGAACAGGTCCACGATCATCGCTTCCGTCTTCGCATCCATGCCGAGCGCGGAGAGCTTGAGGCGCCCGGCCTGCTTGTCGAGGATACGCATCACCACGCGTTCGCCGTGGCCCGACGGAATCGTCGAGACGCGTACGTCGACCGAGCGGCCTGCGATCTTGAGACTGATGCGGCCGTCCTGCGGGAGCCGCTTCTCGGCGATGTCGAGCTTTGACATGACCTTGATGCGCGACACGACGAGCGGCGCGACCGCGCGCTTGCTCTGGAGCACTTCGCGCAGCACGCCGTCGACGCGGAAGCGCACGACGAGGCGGTTTTCGAACGGTTCGACGTGGATGTCGGACGCGTTTTCCTTCACGGCCTGCGTGAGCACGGCGTTGATGAGCCGGATGATCGGCGCGTCGTCCTCGCTCTCGAGGAGGTCGGCCTGCTCCGGCAGCTCCTGCGCGAGGTGGGCGAGGTCGGTGGATTCCTCGACACCCGAGGCGGCTTCGATCGCGTCGCTGCCGGCTTCGTAGGCCTGGCGCAGCAGCGAATCGAAGAATTGTTCCTCGACCTTCTCGAGCCTCAACGGGATGCCGAGGTAGCGCCGCACCTCGGCGACGGCCAGCGGCTGTATGCCGGGGCGGTAGACGCACTCGGCGATGCCCTCGTGCACGCGACGCACGAGCACACCGTGACGCTTTGCAAACGCAAAGCCGACGCGCTGCGGCCGCGGAAGGGCGTCGGTCGCCTCGGCGTTCATCGTGGCGGCGGCTTCGCCGGCTCGTCCGCAGGTCCGCTCGGCGGCTTGTCGGACGGCGAGGGCGCCGACGGAGTCTCCGACGCGCGTCCACCCGGTATCGCCGGCTCGGGCGGCGGCAGCGGCGGCAACATCGGATCCTTGTTGAACGGGATGAGCGGCAGCACTTCGCCTGGATTGGCGCCGGCCTTGCGCTGCAGGTCGCGCATGAAATTGTATTTGGCGTCCGTCTCGTATGCCGCCTCCACGCCGTCGTGCAGGATCTTCGGACGGATGAACACCATGAGGTTGGTCTTGTCGCGCTTGCGGTTCCGCGTCTTGAACAGCTCGCCGATGATCGGAATCCGTCCGAGATAGGGCACGCGACTTTCGCCGCGCTGCGAACTGTCGCGGATGAGGCCGCCCAGGACGACGATGCCGCCGTCCTCGATGAGCACGTTCGTGTTGATCGTGCGCTTCGAGGTGATCTGGCTGCCGGCGTCGCCGGTGGTCCCCGCGAGATCGGAGCTTTCGAGCTCGATCTTGAGCTGGACGAGCGGGCCGCCGCCGTTCACCTGCGGCGTAATCTTGAGGATGGTGCCCACTTCCTCGCGCTGGATGGTGGTGAACGGGTTCACGTCGCCGTTGTTCGTGTTGCCGGTGTTCGTGTACTGGCCGGTGATGAAGGGCACTTCCTGTGCGACCTTGAGCTCGGCTTCCTGGTTGTCCATCGTGACGGCCTGCGGTTGCGCGATCACGTTGGTGGTGGAGTCGCTCTGGATGGCGCGCAGCATCGCCGCGAAATTCACGCCCGTGGTGGCGATGCGGCCGATGCCGAACGTGGTGCCATTGCCGAGCGCCGCAGGCGCCGAAGCGGGGTTGTCGACTGCGGTCGCGAGCTGCGCGAGATTCACGCCGCCCACCGCGCTTTGAAAGCTGCCGAGCGGGATTCGCGTGTCGCTGTCGTCCGACCACACGGCCCAGTTCACGCCGAGCTCGGCGTTCTTGTTGATGGTGACGTCGACGATGATCGCCTGAATGAGCACCTGTGCGCGGCGGATGTCGAGCTTGTCGACGACGGCCATGAGCGAGCGCATCACTTTCGCGGGCGCCGTGATCACGAGCGCGTTGGTCTCGGGCTCGGCCCAGATCGTCGTGGTGCGGTCGGCGCTCGTCGCGACGCTCGAAGCTGCGGCGCCGCCCGCGGGGGGCGCGCCCGTCGTGATGGCGACGGTCGCGGAGATCTGTTCCTTGAGCTTGGTCGCGATCTTTTCGGCATCGGCGAACTGCAGGTAGCGGACCTGCGTGTCGCCGCCGCTCTCGAGCGGGGTATCGAGATGCGCGATGAGCGCGCGCACGCGCAGGCGGGAGTTCTTCTCGCCGCCGATGAGCACGCTGTTCGATCGATCGTCGGCGATGACCTTGGTCGGCGCGCCGCCCGCGTCCTGTCCCTGGCCCTGCTGGAAGAACGTGTTGACCACGCGCACGACCTCGCTCGCCGTCGCGTGCTGGAGGCCCATGACGTCGACGTCGTTGTCGCCCTGCTGGTCGATGCGCTGGATCATGCGCATGACGCGCGCGACGTTGCTCGCGCGGTCGGAGATCACGAGGATGTTGCTCGGCGCGTAGGCCGCGAGATGCGCCGCCTGCGGCATCAGCGGGCGCAGCACGGGCACGAGCTGCGTGGCGCTGACGTTCTGCAGCGAGATGATCTGCGTCACGAGCTCGTCGGAGTCGCCGTTCAGGGTCTGCGTGAAGTCCTTGCGGTTCGGCAGCTGGCGCGCATTCGCATCCGGCATGATGCGGATGATGTTCCCGGACTCGACGGCGACGAACTGATGCACCTGGAGCAGCGCGAGGAACGCTTCGTAGAACGCGGCCGGCGTCATCGGCGTCTGCGACAGCATCGTCACCTGCGCGCGCACGCGCGGGTCGGGGATTATGGTCTTGCCCGTCGCGGCAGCCACGGCCTCGATGACCTGGCCGATCTCGGCGTCCTTGAAGTTCGGCGTGATGCGCTGGCCGCCGTTCGGCGTGCCGTTCTGCGCCCCAACGATACCGGTGGCCGTGAAGGCGATGACGGCCACGAGCCAGCCCAGGCGAAAGACTTGTCTGCTCATTGCGTTCCTGGCGCCGGGGCGCGTGCTCTGACTACTCGGTTGCATGATCTTTGTTATTCGTTGCCTGGCGCTTCGGCGGGCGCAGGGTCGGCCGGCATATTGCCATCAGCTCGGTTGCCGAGTTGATCGGCTTCGGCGCCGATCTGCGCGATATTGAGTACCAGCTCCTGGGGCCTTCCGTTCCGCGTGATGCTCACGCGCGCCTCGGTCGAGGCGCCCAGCGTGTTGAAGATTTCCTGTGCGCGGTCCTTGTCGTCGAGCGGTGTTCCGTTGATGGCGGTCACGAGGTCGCCGGGACGCAGTCCCATGCGCGCGAATGCCTGCCGATTGGACCCGGGGTAGACGCGGAACCCCTTCATCGCGCCGCCCGCGAACACCGGTTGCGGTTTCATGACCTGGCTGATGAGGCCGGGCTCGTCGTTCACGAGCCGGCGCACGCGTTCCAGCATAGCGTCGTTGTTGTTCGCCACCGGCATGGGCGGCGGCGGCGGCCCCATGGCGGCGCTGCGGCGCGGCAGGAACACCGACTCGAGCGCGCCGTTGCGCGAAATGACCGCGCGATCGTTGTAAACGGAGTCGAGTTGCGCACCGCCGGGAACCTGCTGGCCGACCGAGACGACCCGGGCGGCCGCCGCGCTTTCGCCGATGATGGCCATGCCCTGCTTGGGGTCCGGTGTGGCGAGCACGCCCGCGAGCACGAGCGGCATGCTGGTCTGCGGCGCATTGGCCGCATCCGCGGAGGCCTGCACAGCCGCATTCCCGAATAGATGGGCGTTGACGAGCGACCCGATGTCGAGCGGCGGTGCTGCCGTTCCGTTGACAGCCGACGGCGGTGCAATCTGACGGCTGCGACTGCTCATTCCGACCACGATGAGTGCGAGCTGCGCCGCGAGCGCCAGCGCCAGCACGAACGTCAACACTCGAGGCGCGCGCGCCAGCGCAACGGAGCGCCAATCGCTCGCGCCATTCGCGCTCGAACCCCAGGTGTTTGCCGCCATTTCCATGATGATACGTTTCGCTCCGCAGCAGCCTCAAGCGCTTGTTTTGTCTTCACAAACCGACGCGCTCGGGTGCGCACTTGTGTTGCCAAACGACGACCCCTATAAAGGTCGCCAATGCCCAGTTCCGAAACCGAACGCCCTGATCACGGCGGCGCGGGCCTCGCAGTAGAAGAAGCCGAGCCCAAAACCAAGCAGCCGCCCTTATATCAGGTGGTGCTGCTCAACGACGATTACACGCCGATGGAGTTCGTCGTCGACGTTCTCGAGAAATTCTTCCGCATGGACCGCACGACTGCGACGCGCGTCATGCTGGAAGTTCACACGCAGGGCAAAGGCATCTGCGGTGTGTTCACATATGAAATCGCGGAAACCAAAGTCGCGTTGGTGACCTCCTACGCACGTGACCATCATCATCCGCTGATGTGCACGCTCGAAGAGGCTTAACGCTCACGAGGTAGCAAAGGTGTTATCGCAAGAGCTCGAATTCTGTCTGAACGATGCGTTCGCCAAGGCCCGCGAACAGCGTCACGAATTTCTCACGGTCGAACACCTGCTGCTGTCCATCCTCGACACGCCCAAGGTGCGCGAGATCCTGCGCGCCTGCGGCGCGGACCTGAACCGGCTCAAGGACCAGCTGAACGATCACCTCGACCGCACGACCCCGCGGCTGCCCGCCGACGAGGATCGCGAGGTGCAGCCGACGCTCGGCTTCCAGCGCGTGCTCCAGCGCGCCGTGTTCCACGTGCAGTCGTCCGGCAAGAAGGAAGTCGGCGTCGCCAACGTGCTCATCGCGATCTTCAGCGAGAAGCAGAGCCATGCGGTGCACCTCCTGAACCGTGCGGACGTCACGCGCCTCGACGTCGTCAATTTCGTTTCACACGGCCTCTCGAAGATCGCGGAGGAGAAGACCGCGAAGGAAGAGGCCGGCAGCGACGGCGAGCGTGGCGAAGGCGAGGGTGGCAGCGCGCTCGACAAGTACACGACGAACCTCAACAGCCAGGCCCAGGACGGCAAGATCGATCCGCTCATCGGGCGCACGCTCGAAGTCGAGCGCACCATCGAGATCCTGTGCCGCCGCCGCAAGAACAACCCGCTCTACGTCGGCGAGGCCGGAGTCGGCAAGACCGCGATTGCGGAAGGCCTCGCGCGCATGATCGTCGAGGGCAAGGTCCCCGACGTCCTCTCGGATTGCACGATCTACTCGCTCGACATGGGCTCACTGATCGCGGGCACGAAATACCGCGGCGACTTCGAGAAGCGCCTGAAGAGCGTGATCGCCGAGCTCAAGAAGCAACCCGGAGCGATCCTCTTCATCGACGAGATCCACACGGTCATCGGCGCGGGCGCGGCTTCGGGCGGCGTCATGGACGCGTCGAATCTCATCAAGCCCGTGCTCACGAACGGTGAGCTGCGCTGCATCGGCTCGACCACCTACCAGGAATACCGCGGCATCTTCGAGAAGGATCACGCGCTCGCGCGGCGCTTCCAGAAGATCGACGTCGTCGAACCGTCCGTCTCCGAGACCATCGACATCCTCATGGGGCTCAAGGCGCGTTTCGAGCAGCATCACGGCGTCACGTACACCAACGACGCCATTCGCGCGGCCGCGGAGCTCGCGGCGCGCCACATCAACGAGCGTCACATGCCCGACAAGGCCATCGATGTCGTCGACGAGGCCGGCGCGCGTCTGCGGTTGAAGCCCGCCAATGAGCGTGAACCGGCAGTCGAGGTGAAGCACATCGAGGACGTCGTCGCGCGCATGGCACGCATTCCCGCCAAGAGCGTGTCGGTGTCGGACAAAGAGGTCCTGCGCAATCTCGAGCGCAACCTCAAGCTCGTCATCTTCGGCCAGGACAAGGCCATCGATTCGCTCGCAGCCGCCATCAAGATGGCGCGTTCGGGCCTGGGCGATCAGCGCAAACCGGTGGGCAGCTTCCTGTTCGCGGGCCCCACGGGTGTCGGCAAGACCGAGGTCACGCGCCAGCTCGCGATCGCGATGGGCATCGAGTTCATCCGCTTCGACATGTCGGAGTACATGGAGCGTCACACGGTGTCGCGCCTCATCGGTGCGCCGCCGGGGTACGTCGGCTTCGATCAGGGCGGTCTGCTGACGGAGGCCATCGCGAAGCATCCGCACTGTGTGCTGTTGCTCGACGAGGTCGAGAAAGCGCATCCCGAGGTGTTCAACCTGCTGCTGCAGGTCATGGACCACGGTACGCTCACCGACAACAACGGCCGCAAGGCCGATTTCCGCCACGTGATCATCGTGATGACGACCAACGCGGGTGCTTACGAGATGAACCGCGCCTCCATCGGGTTCGTGCAGTCGGACAACGCGTCCGACGGCGCGGAGGCGATCAAGCGCTTGTTCTCCCCCGAGTTCCGCAACCGCATCGACTCGATCATCCAGTTCGCGCCGCTCGACATGCCGGTCATCGAACGCGTGGTCGACAAGCTGCTCGTCGAGATCGAGGCGCAGCTCGAGAAGAAGGGTGTGTCGATCCTGCTCGACGACGACGCGCGTCGCTGGCTCGCCGAGAAGGGGTACGACCCGAAGATGGGCGCACGCCCCATGGCGCGGCTCATGCAGGAGCAGATCAAGCGGCCGCTCGCCGAGGAACTGCTGTTCGGCAAGCTCGCAGCGGGTGGCACCGTGAAGATCGCCGTCAGCGCGGACGGTCAGTCGCTCAAGCTCGAGACGTTGCCGGTGGAGACGCCGGCGCTGCCGGCAACTCTTTAGGCGCGGGGCACGGCGTTTTCAGGATGGCGCTCGGCGCACGTCGCAACGTTCACAGCGGCGCGACTGGTACACACAGGTCGCAACTGAACGATCCCGTCTTCGGGTCGTACTTCCCATCCGTCGGGTAGTACTCGAAGAACGGTCGCGAATCGACCTGCATGCCGCTGGTCGGCAACCACTCGCGCAGCAGCGAGTTCCAGGCGGCCCCGATGTCCGCCCCGGTGCCCTCGAACGGCAACGCCGCGTATCGACCGCCGGGAATCACCTTGCGCTGGGGGTTGCCCGTGAGTCTTTCGCCATCGGGACTTTCGACGCATGCGTCATAGCGCAGCGTTCCGCTGCGAGTCGCGTTTGGATCGTCGAGGCTGACTCCGTAACGCGGCCTTCCGTACAGGTTGTTAGCGCCAAGCCATGGGGCCACGACGTCCGTCCAGAATTTTCCGATCGATGGACCGGTGGGCCCCGAATAGCGCAGGTAGGCGACATGCACCGGACCACGATCGATGAGTTCGACTTTCATGGCGGTGGGACCCTGAATCGTGTGCGACTTCGGAGCCTACGCCTCGCGAGGGCCGAAGGGTCCATTCGCGAGCGCGAAGTGTCGAGCGGGGTTCCCGAGCTCCGGGCGGATCAGCGGCCGCGGTAGACGATGCGGCCCTTCGAGAGGTCGTACGGCGTCATTTCGACGGTGACCTGGTCGCCCGTGAGGATGCGAATGTAGTTTTTGCGCATCTTTCCCGAGATGTGCGCGGTCACGACATGACCCGTCTTCAGCTTCACGCGGAAGGTCGTGTTAGGCAAAGTCTCCACGACTTCGCCTTCCATCTGGATCGCATCTTCTTTCGACATCCGGAATCCGTGCAGCCTTCGAAGGCCGCGAATTCTGCCAGAAATGCGCGACGAAATCGCAAGTGACGCACAAATATCAGGGTGTCGAAAACAGCGGTACGTCGGGGCCCGCCGACGCCGCGGCAACCCGGCGGCTGAATTCGTCGCGGGGCAGCGGTTGGCTGCCGAGCGAGCGCAGATGCGCCGTCGGTAGTTGGCAGTCGATCAGTTGGAGCCCCGCAACGAGGCCTCGCTCGACGAGCCGGGCGAGCGCCACCTTCGAGGCATCGCGCTCGCGGCTGAACATCGATTCGCCGAAGAACACGGCGCCGAGCAGGACGCCATACAGGCCGCCCACGAGCTCCGCGCCGAGGCGCACTTCGACACTGTGCGCGCGGCCCTGCGCATGGAGATCGCAGTACGCGGAGTGCATTTCGGGCGTGATCCAGGTGCCCGTCGAATGTTCTCGCCGCGCGGCGCAGGCGCTCACGACGCCCGCGAAGTCGCGGTCGAAGGCGACCTCAAAGCCGCGATTTCGCAAAGTTTTCGCGAGACTGCGCGAGCACTTGAACTCGCCCGGAACGAGCACTTCGCGCGGGTTCGGCGACCACCAGAGGACCGGCTGTCCCGCGGAATACCAGGGGAAGATGCCGCGTCGATAGGCGGCGATGAGCCGGGCAGGCGACAGGTCTCCGCCGGCCGCAAGCAGTCCTTCGGGTTCGTCGAGCGCCTGGTCGACCGGCGGAAACCATTCGCGATCGCCTTCGGACGTGAGCCAGGTGATGGTCTTGTTCACGATGCCGGTCACTCGCCGCGCGCCTGCCGACGCGCGTCGCGGTAGGGCACGTGGCGTTCGATTTCGTGCGCGTACCGTTCGATGTGCGCGCCCTCGCGTGCCAGGTAGTCGCCGATCGCCGCGCGGAACCGTGGATCGACGATCCAGTGCGCCGACCAGGTCTTCTGCGGGACGAATCCCCGGCTCACCTTGTGTTCGCCCTGCGTGCCGGGCTCGAAGCGGCGGATGCCACGCTCGATGCAGAAGTCGATGCCCTGGTGGTAGCACAGCTCGAAATGCAGGCTGTGATACTGCTCGCTCGTTCCCCAGTAGCGGCCGTACAGCGCGGACGGATCCCAGTAGAACACCGACGCCGCCACCGTCTCACCCGCGGTGCGTGCGCGTTTCACCATGAAGGCGTCGCCGAGCGCCGCGGGCAGCGCACGGAAGAACGCGCGCGTGAGGTAGGGCTCGTGTCCGTGGCGCAGGAAGGTGTCGCGATGCAGGTCGTACACCTCGTCGATGGCGCGTCGATCGAGATCGGGGCCTAACAACGTCTCACAGTCGAGCCCGGCCTCGGAGATGCGGCGGCGTTCGCGATGCGCGTTCTTGCGGAACTTCGCCGTGAAGCCCTCGAGGAAGTGCTCGTAGTCCCGATAGTCCGCATTGCTCCAGTGGAACTGCACGTCGAAACGCGACAGCCATCCCGCGGCGTCGAACGTCGCGCGGTCGGCGTCGCTCACGAACAGCCCGTGCACCGACGAGAAGTCGCGCTCGGCGGCGAACTCTTCGATCGCGCGCACGAGCGCACGGCGCGCAGCTTGCGCGTCGAGGTCGGGACGCACGAGCAGGCGCGGCGCGGCTGCGGGAGTGAACGGCACACCGACGACGAGCTTCGGGTAGTAAGCGAGCCCGTGTTGGCCATACGCCTGCGCCCACGAGAAATCGAATACGAACTCGCCGAAAGAATGCGACTTGACGTACGCGGGCGCGGCCGCGGCGAGGCCGCGTTCGTCGTGCAGCGTTATGGGCGCGGGAGTCCAGCCGGTGCCCGGGCCCACGCAGCCCGTGTGTTCGAGCGCGGCGAGGAACGCATGGCGCAGGAACGGTGCGCCGCCCGAGTCGAGAGCGTCCCAGGCGGACGCGTCAATGTCCGAAATGCTGGTCGAGATATTTGTCCGCATCGAGCGCAGCCATGCATCCGGATCCGGCCGAGGTGATGGCCTGACGATACACGTGATCCGCGACGTCGCCAGCGGCGAACACCCCCGGAACGCTCGTCGCCGTCGACGCGCCCTCCGTGCCGCTCTTGATGCGCAGGTAACCATCGCGCATGTCGAGCTGTCCCGCGAAAATGGACGTGTTCGGTGAATGGCCGATCGCGATGAATGCGCCCGTGACATCGAGGGTTTCGATCGTGCCGCCGTGTTCCGTCGGGCGGATGTGCACGCCGTTGACGCCGGTGTCGTCGCCCACGATCTGGTCGATGGTGTGATTCCACACGATGCGCACCTTGCCCGTCTTCTCGAGCGCGAACAGCCGGTCCTGCAGGATCTTTTCCGCGCGGAACTTGTCACGTCGATGGACCACCGTCACGTGGCTCGCGAGATTCGCGAGGTACAGCGCTTCTTCGACCGCGGTGTTGCCGCCGCCGACGACCACGACGCGATGACCCTTGAAGAAGAATCCGTCGCACGTCGCGCAGGCCGACACACCTTTGCCGCGGAACTTTTCCTCGGACGGCAGTCCGAGATATTTCGCGGATGCGCCGGTCGCGATGATGAGCGCGTCGCAGGTGTAGTCGCCGTAGTCGCCCTTGAGATGGAACGGTCGCTTCGAGAGATCGACCGTGTGGATGTGATCGTTGACGAGCTCCGTGCCGAAGCGCTCCGCGTGCGACTTCATGCGCTCCATGAGCGCGGGGCCGAGCAGTCCGTGTGCGTCGCCGGGCCAGTTGTCGACGTCGGTCGTCGTCATGAGCTGGCCGCCTTGCTCGATGCCCGTGATCAGCACGGGTTTGCGGTTTGCGCGAGCGGCGTAAACGGCCGCGGTGTATCCGGCGGGACCGGAACCGAGGATGACGAGCGGTTTATGAGTAGTGGGCATGTATAATTTTGGCCATTCGACGGGCGTTAGTGCCGATAAATTGCGCGCGGCGCGTCCGTTTCAAGTTGTGAAAAACACGTTTGCATCGGGTCGGGCAGCGCGCACTGCATTCGCCGGCCGGG
>Ga0081455_10005850_pt1 | contig 13380 bp, 12 predicted proteins | sample TabmetS3T2R1_FD_70207 | JGI IMG/M metagenome (GOLD analysis project Ga0081455, IMG submission 70207) | Tabebuia heterophylla rhizosphere microbial communities from the University of Puerto Rico - S3T2R1 | ecosystem: Host-associated > Plants > Roots > Rhizosphere ... | reverse complement strand
GCGCAGCACGTAGCCGCGGCCCCAGACCGTCTCGATGTAGTTCTTGCCGTTCGACGCATTGGCGAGCTTTTTGCGCAGCTTGCAGATGAAGACGTCGATGATCTTCAGTTCCGGTTCGTCCATGCCGCCGTAGAGGTGGTTGAGGAACATTTCCTTGGTCAGCGTGGTGCCTTTGCGCAGGCTCAGGAGCTCCAGCATCTGGTACTCCTTGCCGGTGAGATGCACGCGCGCGCCGCTCACTTCCACGGTCTTCGTATCGAGATTGACCACGAGATCGCCGGTCTGGATCACTGACTGGGCGTGGCCTTTGGAGCGCCGCACGATGGCGTGGATGCGCGCCACCAGCTCGTCCTTGTGGAACGGCTTGGTCATGTAGTCGTCGGCGCCGAAGCCGAGGCCTCTGACCTTGTCTTCGATGCCGGCAAGCCCGGTTAGGATCAGAATGGGCGTCTTCACCTTGGAGACGCGCAGCGTCCGCAACACTTCGAAGCCGGACATGTCCGGCAGATTGAGGTCGAGCAGGATGATGTCGTAGTCGTAGAGCTTGCCGAGATCGACGCCCTCTTCGCCCAGATCGGTGGTGTACACGTTGAAGCTCTCGGACTTGAGCATCAGCTCAATCGATTGAGCGGTGGCGCTGTCGTCCTCAATCAGCAGTACGCGCATGCCAGTCCCCTTCCTCGCCGCTTCGGGCTCAGGTCGGCACGCCGCAGCGGCGGCCCTCGAAAACGCGTTGGGACGAACCGAGTCGGAACACTAACGAGCGCGCAGTTAACAAAACCTGGTCCCGACGTGCGCGTGCCCTTCGCGGAAAGGCGTGGGCGAATCGCCCAAAGATACTGCATGGGAGCGGTTTTCTTTCCAAGCGCCATCGCGTGTTTGACGTTAAGAGTCGGCTCTCAGCGATCGAAAAATTTTGCCACTGTGTCACGGCTGCATCAGTGGGCCCCTCACGTCCCACAACCGTGACCTAATGATTAACGATGCGGGTAAATACGAAGTTAAGAAATCGTGCGCCTTCGCGCGTAAGCCGCTCCGCGGTCGCGGTGAAGTGTGTCGCGGGCGTCACAGCTCGGCGCCGCGAGCGGCGAGGTAAGGAAGCAGCAACGAGTCTTGGGCAAGGATATCAACGCGTTGCGCAATCCCAAGAGGCGCGCTGGGAACCGTTGTTCCGTCGCGCCACGCGGAGGCTTGCGTCGGGGAGGCGGCCGCGCCGGTTCGATGCGGTGGCGCCGGGGCTTCGGGGAGCACGAGTCGATGAAGTCACGCGAGACACTCATTCGCCTGAAAAAATTTCAGGTCGACGAGCGGCGTCGCAGGGTCGTGCAGATCGAGAGCATGATCAGCGAATTCGAGCGCATCAGCGGCGATCTCGAGCGCGACATCAAGATCGAGCAGGATCGGTCCGGCATTCACGATCCATCGCATTTCGCGTATCCGACCTATGCCAAGGCGGCGATGCAGCGGCGGGACAACCTCAGGCGCTCGGCCCACGACTTGAAAATCCAGCTCGAGGACGCAAAAGCGGCTCTGCACGAGGCCTTCGAGGAGATGAAGAAGGTGGAGTTGCTCGACGAGCGCGACCAGATGCGCGAACGCGCCGACGAAGCTGTCCAGGAGCACGCCGAAGCCGAGGCCCTCGGCATGATGCGCAGCAGCGCGCGGGCTTAACTCGAGCAAATATCGCCGACCCGTGATGTGGAATTCGGCCCGGCCGAACCCGGCGGGCCGAACCGCAGCTGTTCGCGCCGTCCGCTTTGAAAACTCACATCTCGACGGAGGACTGCTTGGACGGCCATAATCCCGCCTGCAGCGCCTCGCTTTCGGATCGCAATCGCGTGGGGTCGTTGCCCTGAATGCGTCTTCTAGGCGGCTGAGCCGGGCGCAAGCCTGCATCGCACGCGGCGAGGAGGTACATCGTTCATGTCGACGCCGGTCGAAATTACCTGGCTGCTCGCGGCGGTCGCCAAGGGCGACGCGGTTGCGTTCGAGCGTCTCTACGGGGCGACCTGCGCCACCCTCTATGGCGTCGTGCTCCGCATCCTGCGCCGCCATGACCTCGCTGCCGACGTCATGGAGGAAGCATATCTGCAGATCTGGCGCGACGCCGGCCAATTCGATCCGGCTCATTCGAACGCGCTCGCCTGGATGGTGGCGATCGCCCGCCGCCGGGCGATCGACTTGGCGCGGGGACCCCAGCCACCCGCGACCGATAGCGAGCCGGAAATCATCGACGAGGACGAGGGCCCAGGCAGCGTGCCGCGGCACCAGTTGACCGACGACCTCAAGCGGCTGCTCACCTGCATCGGACGGCTCGAGCCGGACCGCCAGCGCATGCTGCTGCTGGCCTATTACGGCGCCTTCAGCCGCGAGCAGCTCTCGTCCAAGCTCGATATGCCGATCGATCTGCTCAGGGCCTCGCTGCGACGAAGCCTGCTCGAAATCGAGCAGTGCCTGAAATCATGAGCGAGCTCGACTACATGGACGCGTTGGCTGCCGAATACGTGCTCGGCACCCTCGATGTCGAGGAACGCACGCAGGCGCGCACCTTGCTCGGGGCAGACGAAGCATTTGCAGCAAAGGTGCAGTTATGGGAGCGCCGCTTCGGCGACCTGCATTTGATGGTCGAGCCGGTCGAGCCGGACTCCGCGATTTGGGTGCGTATCAGGGCGAAAATGGCGCAGTCACGAGAGCAGATCCACGCTTCCGAACCGCCAACCCCTCCGGCTGCGGCCGAAACGAAAACGGCTGAATCGCCAAGCCCTGCAGCGGCTGCACCGCCAAGCCTTGATGCGATCGAAGCCGCGATATCGAATGCAGCCGCAACCCTGAGCGCAGAGGCGACCGCGGCGGCACCGACGTCGCCCCCGCAATCCGATGCCATGCCTTCAGTATCCGAGATGCCGCCTCCAGCCTCTGACGGCGCACGCCCGGCAGCTGAGGTGCCAGCTGCTGGAGCCGAGGCGGGCTCGCCAGAGGGTGAGATGACGCGCCGAGAAGCCGAGATCACGCCCCCGGAAGCCGAGATGGCGTCCGGAGAAGCTGACGCGACGCCCCAGGAAGCTGAGGTGACGCCCCAGGAAGCTGAGGTGCCGCCTGCGCAAGGCGAGGTGATGCCCTCAGGGTTGGAGGTGACACCCACGAGCGTGTCGGAAGCGAGCCCCGCCCCGGTCTCGGAAGCGCCCTCAGCGCCGGCTTCGGAGCCTGCAGCAGCGGAGACGACCGGAACATCCGCGGTCGAGGCCGTACCGACTCCACCGGTCGCGGCCGCGGCAGCTGTTGTTCCCGAGGCCGCGAGTGAGACGCGGGCGCAAGCGGTCGAGCCGGCGGTGCTGAGCCTTCACCGGCAATTGATACGATGGCGCGCATTCGCGATTTTGATGAGCCTCTTCGTGCTCGCTGTGGTCGCGTTGCTGGCGGCGTGGCGATTTGTGCCGGATCGCCTTCCCGCGATCCTGCAGCCGCTCGAGCTGATGCGCCACGTCGGTGTCAGCGTACCCGGAGCCCCGCCGCGGCGAGCACCGGCGCCTCCGGAATCGCAGTTCGACGAATGATCAGGACGGCGGTTGTGCAGGCGGGGCGCGTCGGCGCGCGACCGTGCTGTCCGGTCCGTTCCGTCAAAAGAAAAAGCGCGCCCGAGAGCGCGCAAAGTCGTGAGGTTGAGAGACGAAAACGGTTAGCGGATGGTGCTGCGCTCACCTGCCGACGCGGTAATCGGCTTGCCAGCCTTGATGACGGTGGCTTCGAGCCGTGCGTCGGCCAACGCCGACTGGTCGCTGAGGCGGGCGGCAAGGCCAATCCCGACCATCGCGCAGACAAGCGCCACCGCAACCACCTTCACGTGGGTCATGCGGTCGGCGGTCAAAAGCGAAAAATTGTTCACGACGCCCCCTCCCCAGATCTCCCGATGTTTAGTCGCGCCGAGGCGATGGAAGGTTCAGAGCGTTGCGAAAAAAGCCGGCGCGTCGGCCACATGCCCAAAGCGGGCGGCCTGAAGATCAGCCATTCCAATGCGTTAGCGGCAATAATCGGCGGGTCGGCCCGGCTGCCAGCCGACGTGGCGGACTCCGCGGCCGCGCCCTCGTCAGGCGCTGACGTCCGGTAGTTCTGGCGTGAAATCGCGTGAATTCGGGCTCACGCTTCGTATTTGAAGGACAGCGACACGCGGGTTCGGAATGCGGCGACTTTGCCGTTTTCCACCTTCATGTCCATCTGCGTGACTTCGGCGACGCGCAAATCGCGCAACGTGCCGGCTGCCGTCTCTACCGCAGCGCGGCCCGCCTCCTCCCACGACTTCTCGCTTACGCCGACGACCTCGACGATCTTGTAGACGGTGTCTGCTTGCTTCCTCGCCATGGCACTCCTCCATGCTCGGTGCGCGCTCGCGACCGGGCGCCCGGCAATGGTAACAGCATCGGCGGTCGACACCTACCGCTGCCGTCCCGCAAGCACGACGGCTGCGCGGATCGCGAGTGCGCGCCGGCGTAGTGCGGCGCAAATTTCGCTGCCCGCCTATCGCGAGGATCTCAGCCTCAAGGATGCGGCGCTCAAGTTCGGCTATCGCACCGGCGAGCAGTTCGACAAGTGGGTGCGGCCCGAGGACATGATCTATCCGTTGGCAAATAACGCGCGTGATCGAGCGCCCACTCGTTGTGGGCGCTCTCAAGGGCTTAGCCGTCGTATTGTCGGTCTAGCGTCTCCTCCTCGCGCCGCCCTCGAACACGGCGCGGCAGGCGGGGCTGAGGTAGCGACGATAATGGGCCATGCACTGCCTGATACGATTGACGTCCGGAAAATACGGCTGGCAGAGCCGCGTCGCGTCCGGCTCGCACGCCGCGCGTTGCTCCGGGGTCCACTGCTGCGCGGCGGCGGGCGAAGACGCAAACGTGAGCGCGAGGCCCAGGAGCGCGGCAGGGAGCGCGGCAGTGGCCACGATCGGCCGGAGCTTCGGTTGAGCGCGACGAATGTCCATTATCGATCCTCCATGTGGTTCTCTGCGCCGGTATCTACTGTCAATTCAATGATCGTGGCAAGCAGCGCCACCACGTTCGTGGCGGCGGTCTCCCGAGTATCGCCATCACGCGGCATTACGCGTCGACGGCAATGTGGTGCGGTTTGGAGACTGCTGCCGCTGTTTAGCTCAAAGCTCAATAGCGATTGCTGATCGGCAGCTCCTCGGCCGGGAACAGCGTGATCACCCGGCAACCCTTATCCGTCACCACGACCTCCTCTTCGATGCGCGCGGCGGAATAGCCGTCGGTCGCGGGGCAATAGGTCTCGAGCGCAAACACCATGCCCTCTTTGATCTCGGTCGGATGATCGAGCGAGACCACGCGTGAGATGATCGGTCGCTCGTGCAGTGCCAGACCGAGTCCGTGGCCGAATTGCAAGCCGAAGGCCGACATTTCGTCGGGAAAACCGAACTCCGGCGCCTTGGGCCACACCTTGCAGATTTGATCGGTGGTGACCCCCGGCTTGATCAACGCAATCGCGTTATCGAGCCAGTCGCGCGCCTTCTTGTAGGCGTCGTGCTGCACCGGCGTCGCCCGCCCGACATTGAAGGTGCGGTAGTAGCAGGTGCGATACCCCATGAACGATTGCAGAATATCGAAGAATGCCTGGTCGCCCGGGCGCAACATGCGGTCGGTGAAATTGTGTGGATGCGGATTGCAGCGTTCGCCCGAGATCGCGTTGATCGCCTCCACATCGTCGGAGCCGTGGCGGTAGAGGAATTCGTTGACCTTGCCAACGATGTCGTTCTCGCGCACGCCGGGCTTGAGCTCTTCGTTGATGAGGTGATAGGCGCCGTCGACCATGGCGGCGGCGCGGTTGAGCAGCGCGATCTCGTCGATGTTCTTGAGCTCGCGCGCCTCGAGCATCACCTGCTGTCCATCATTGATCTTGAGGCCCGCCTTTTCCAATTCGAACATCATCGGCGGTTCGATGATGTCGACGCCGACGGGCATTTTGTGGACGCCTGCCTCTTTGAGGAGCGCGGCGATCTCCTTGGCGTGGCGCTCCATCAGTCCGAACGCCGGATTGACGGTGCCGCGCAGGCCGATCAGGCCGGCCTTGCAGTTCTCGGGCTTGAGCCACGGAGTATAGAGCTTGTGGTGGACGGCGGCCGAACCGAAGTCCCAAAGGATCGGTTCCTGGTCGCGCGCGAGCAGCGCCCACCGGCAGAGCTTGTCGCGCTCCCACTCGCCGATCTTCGTCGAGGTCACGTAGCGGATGTTGTTCACGTCGAAGACAAGCAGCGCACCGAGGTCGGATTTTTCCAGCGCCTGCTTGACGCGGCTCAGCCGGTAACGATGCAGCCGGCGGTAATCGACGCGTTCCTCGAAATCGACTCCCATGGTGCCGAGCGCCGGCAACGCCCGGCCCCAGTTGTAGCGCGGGTTGATGTCGTCGGCGCTGATCTTGCGGACCGTTTCGTCCATGGGGGCCTCTCCTGCACTTTTATTGTTGCGGGGGCGCGGCCGGACGCCGCGTTGGCGCGAGTATAGCAAGCTTTTCGTTGCGGCAGTCAGAGGCGGCTTGCATAATTCGCCCGAAGAATGAGCCGGCTCACCACCGGCACATCGAGGACGCGCCCCATGCTTGACGCTGCCGCGAAGGTTAAGGCGACCATCGATGCGCGCGCCGCCATGGAGGCGATTCCGCGCAGCTACAACTTCGCCGCCGACATCATCGAGCGCAATCTCAAGGCCGGGCGCGCCAACAAGGCCGTTTTTATCGACCCGCGCGGAACTTGGACCTATGGCCAGCTCGCCGAGCGCGTGGATCGCTTCGGCCACGTCTTGCGTTCGCTCGGAATCCGACGCGAAGAGCGCATCCTGCTCGCGTTGCTCGACACGATCGACTGGCCGACGGCCTTCCTCGGCGCCATCAAGGCGGGCGTGATTCCTATTCCTGTCAGTACGCTGATGACCGAGGAGGACTACCGCTTCATGCTCTCCGACAGCCGCGCCAAGGCCCTCGTCGTCTCCGAGGCGCTGTTGCCGAAATTCGCCAATCTGATCGGATCGGGCGGGGATCTCCTCCACGTGATTGTGTCCGGCGAAAATGCGGGCGGGCATGATCGTTTCGAAGATCTGCTCGTGAGCGCGCGGCCCGAGCCCTATACCGCGCCGACGACGCGCGACGACGTGTGCTTTTGGCTCTACACGTCGGGCTCGACCGGCAGGCCCAAGGGCGCCGTGCACGTGCATGGCAATTTGCGCCTGACCGCCGATCTCTACGGCATCGGCGTGCTGGGGCTCGAGGAAAGCGACGTCTGCTATTCGGTGGCGAAGTTGTTCTTCGCCTATGGACTCGGCAACGCGATGACGTTTCCAATGGCAGTCGGCGCGACAACCGTTCTCTCGCCTGATCGTCCGACCCCGGACACCGTCGCCGCGATCCTGCGCCGTCATCCGGTGACGGTGTTCTATGCCGTGCCGACCTTCTATGCCGCCTTCCTCGCCAGTCCAGCTGCGCCCAAGCGCGGCGAGTTGAAGCTGCGATGCTGCGTGTCCGCGGGCGAGGCCTTGCCGCCCGACGTCGGCCGGCGCTGGAAGGAAAGCTACGGGGTCGACGTGCTCGACGGCATCGGCTCGACCGAAATGTTGCACATCTTTCTGTCGAACTATCCGGGCGACGTGAAATACGGCACCACCGGCAAGCCGGTGCCGGGCTACGACATCCGCCTGCTCGACGACGACGGCAACGTGATCACGCGCCCAGATGAAATGGGCGAGCTGCAGGTGCGCGGGCCCACCAGCGCGGTGATGTATTGGAACGACCGCGACAAGTCGCGCGACACTTTCCTGGGCGAATGGACGCGCTCCGGTGACAAATATCTCCAGGACGAGGAGGGCTACTACGTGTACTGCGGGCGGCGCGACGACATGCTCAAAGTCGGCGGCATCTACGTCTCGCCCTTCGAGGTCGAAGGCGCGCTCTGCACTCATCCTGATGTGCTGGAGGCCGCGGTGGTCGCCTGGCCGGACGAGGACGAGCTGATCAAGCCCAAGGCTTTCGTGGTGCTCAAGTCGCCCGACAAGTCCTGCGCGGACCTGGCGCGGGTGCTGCAGGAGCACGTCAAAGGCGTGTTGGCCGCCTACAAGTATCCGCGCTGGATCGAATTTCGCACCGAGCTCCCCAAGACGGCCACCGGCAAAATCCAGCGGTTCAAGCTGCGCGCCGAGCGGCCCTGACGCGCTGATTTTCTGCTGGAAAGACGCCCGCTCCTGGAGGGCGCCGTTGACGCCGCTGGTTCGCCTGCACTATAGTGCATGAACTATATTGCCTGCCAGCGGACGCTAGGTTGTGCCGGTAATCAAGGCCAAGGTGAAGCGGTCGGACACTGCGCTCCAACGCGATGGCGAGCGTGCGTTCGTTGCCGCCATCGGTCACCTGGTGCGGCTTTCCCGCGCCAAGCGCGGCATCACGCGCCGCCAGCTCGCGCAGGCGTCCGGCGCTTCCGAGCGCTATCTCGCGCAGATCGAAGGCGGGCAGGGCAACCCCTCCGTCATCATCCTCGCGTCGATCGCACGAGCGCTCGACGTTCCGATCATCGACTTGCTGCCACGCAGCAACGGGCGCACCGCGGCAATGGCGCACATTCTCGATGTCCTCGGGCGCGTGCCGCTTGCCGAGCTTCCCGCGCTGGCCGAGCTGATCGAGAGCCGGGCTGGGCAAGATGCGGCGGTCGATCGTGGGCGGCGTATCGCGCTGGTTGGACTGCGCGGCGCGGGCAAATCGACATTGGGGCGCCGTCTGGCGGGTGCGCTCGGCTGCCCGTTCATCGAACTCGATCGCTTGGTCGAGCAGGAGTACGGCGCGCGCATTCCAGATCTGATCGAGATGGGAGGGGTTACAACGTTCCGTCGCTACGAGCGCGGCTCACTCGAGCGGGTCATCGGCGCGCACGAAGCGGCCGTGATCGCCACCGCCGGCGGCATCGTGTCGGACGCCGAAACCTATGCGCTGCTACTGCGCCGCACGCATGCGGTGTGGATCAAGGCGCGGCCGGACGAGCACATGCGCCGCGTGATGGCGCAAGGCGATTTCCGTCCCATGGCGCAGAACCGCGAGGCCATGGCGGATCTCGTGGCCATTCTCGACGCGCGGCAAGCTGATTACGCGCGCGCCCACGCGGAGCTCGACACCTCCGGCGATACGGCGGAGCAGAGTTTCGAGAAGCTTGCGCAAATCGTCGCGCGTTGCATGGGAGAAGCGCAGTGACTCTCGCCGATCAAGGTTTTCTCGAGCTCGGCCAGATGCGGCTCGAGTACCGCATGATCGGGCCGCCTCCCGATGCGGCGCCGACGCTCGTCTTGCTGCACGAGGGGCTCGGTTGTGTTGCAGGCTGGGGCGCGTTTCCCCAAGAGCTCGCCGCCGCCACGGGCACCGGGGTATTTGTTTATTCGCGCGCGGGATACGGCAACTCGTCGCCGGTGAAACTGCCGCGTCCGGTCTCGTTCATGCACGAGGAAGCGCTGGATGTGCTCCCCCGCCTGCTCGACGCCATAGCTTTCCGCCGCGGGCTTCTCGTCGGCCACAGCGATGGCGCATCGATTGCTGCGATCTACGCCGGCAGCATCCAGGACCACCGCGTGCGCGGGCTCGTGCTCATTGCGCCGCACTTCTTCACCGAGGAGATGGGTCTCGCCGCAATTACCCGTACCAAGGCGGATTTCGAGTCGGGACCGCTGCGCGCCAAGCTTGGCCGCTGGCATGCCGATCCCGACAACGCGTTCAACGCCTGGTGCGGCCCCTGGCTCGATCCCGAATTCCGCAAATGGGAGCTGGGCGATGAGCTCGCCCATATCCGCGTTCCGATCCTGATCGTGCAGGGCGAAGACGATCAATATGGCACCGTGCGGCAGATCGAGATGGCGCAGCAGGAGTGCTATTGCCCGGTCGAGGTCGCGCTGCTGCCGAACACGCGGCACGCTCCCCACCGCGAGGCGCCCGAGGCAACCTTGCGGGCGACTTCGGAGTTCATCAATCGGCTGCTGCGTGAGCATCACGAAGGCGATATGGCCGCGCAAAATCGAGCAGTTCAGAGTTCCGCCGCTGCGGGCCGCCGAAACCGCAGATCTCAGACTTCGGCCCGCTGAACCAGCTTGCGAGGAAATCCATGGCCGACGCAGAACGCAGATTGAATAACGGCAAGAGTCGGATCGATTTCCAGACCGACCCGTCGAAGTACCGCCATTGGAAGCTCACCGTGGACGGCGAAATCGCGACGCTTCTGATGGATGTCGATGAGAAGGGGACGTTGTTCGAGGGCTATGAGCTCAAGCTCAATTCCTACGACCTCGGAGTCGATATCGAGCTCGCCGACGCCATCGAGCGGCTGCGGTTCGAGCACCCCGAGGTCAAGGTCATCCTGCTGCGCTCAGGCAAGCCGCGGGTGTTCTGCGCCGGCGCCAACATTCGCATGCTCGCCGGCGCCACGCACGCGCACAAGGTCAACTTCTGCAAGTTCACCAACGAGACGCGCAACGGCATCGAGGACGCGAGCGAAACCTCGGGCTTGTGCACCATCTGCGTCATCAACGGCACCGCCGCCGGCGGCGGCTACGAGCTCGCGCTGGCGGCCGACCACATCATGCTGATCGACGACGGCTCTTCGTCCGTTTCGTTGCCCGAGCTGCCGCTGCTCGCCGTACTTCCCGGTACCGGCGGCCTCACGCGCGTCACCGACAAACGCAAGGTGCGCCGGGATCGCGCCGACGTGTTCTGCACGACCGAGGAGGGCATCAAGGGCAAGCGCGCCGTGGACTGGCGGCTCGTCGATGAAATGGTGCCCGCCTCCAAGCTCGAAGAGGCAGTGGAGAAGCGCGCGCGGGAGTTCGCGGCAAGGTCGCAACGGCCGGCCGCGGCGAAGGGGATCGCGCTTACGCCGCTCAAGCGCGAGCGGTCGGCCGACGCGGTCGAGTACAGCACGATGTCGGTCGAATTCGAGCGGCCGTCCCGGCGCGCGACCATCACCTTGCGCGGGCCGGACGCGCCGCCGCCGGCTTCCGCCGAGGCTATGGTCGATGCGGGCGCCGAGTTCTGGCCGCTCACGCTCGCGCGCGAGCTCGACGATGCCGTTCTCGACATTCGCGCCAACGAATTCGACATCGCCGCAATCGTGTTCAAGTCCTTGGGTGATCCGGCGCAAGTGCTCGCCTACGAGCAATTTCTCGATGTGAACAAGGATCACTGGCTGGTGCGAGAGATCAGAGCTTTTTGGAAGCGCGCGCTCAAGCGCATCGATCTCACCTCGCGCTCTCTCGTCACTTTGGTCGAGCCGGGTTCGTGCTTCGCCGGGACCCTCGCCGAGCTCGTGTTCGCGAGCGACCGCTCCTACATGCTGGCCCCCTCCCAACCCTCCCCCGCGAGCGGGGGAGGGTTAGGGAGGGGGGGCGACAACAAGCCGCCCGCAACGCTTGCGCTCGCCGAGGTCAATTTCGGCGCGTACCCGATGGCGAATGGAATTTCGCGGCTCGCGAGCCGTTTCCTCGCCGATCCCGGTGCGCTCGAAGATGCCAGGCGCGCAATCCCCAAGACCCTCGATGCCGAAGCGGCGGAGAGGCTCGGTCTCGTCACCTTCGCGCTCGATGACATCGATTGGGAGGACGAGATCCGCGTCTTCCTGGAGGAGCGGGCGAGCTTTTCTGCCGACGCGCTCACCGGCCTCGAAGCGAATTTGCGCTTCGGCGGTCCTGAGACGATGGAATCAAAAATCTTCGCCCGCCTCTCCGCCTGGCAGAACTGGATTTTCCAGCGCTCCAATGCCGTGGGCGAGGAGGGCGCACTCAAGCGCTACGGCACCGGACAGAAACCGGCATTCGATACGCGCAGAGTTTGAGGAGGCAGTGATGAGCGATATCGTCAACGTCGATTACTCGACCCGCATCCCGAACAACGTCGATCTCACCGAGGATCGGCAAGTGCTGCGCGCGCTCGAGCGCTGGCATCCGGGGTACATCGACTGGTGGATGCAGAGAGGGCCGGAAGGCTTTCAGGAGGCGCTCGTGTATCTGCGCACCGCCGTCTCGGTCGACCCCAGAGGCTGGGCCAAATTCGATTACGTGAAGATGCCCGAGTATCGCTGGGGCATCCTGCTGGCGCCGCAGGAACAGGACCGCAAGATTCCCTTCGGCCGGCATTTCGGAGAGCCTGCCTGGCAAGAAGTGCCCGGCGAATATCGCGCCATGCTGCGCCGCCTCATCGTCATCCAGGGCGACACCGAGCCGGCGTCGGTCGAGCAGCAGCACCATCTCGGCAAGACCGCACCTTCGCTCTACGACATGCGCAACGTCTTTCAGGTGAACGTCGAGGAAGGCCGGCACCTGTGGGCCATGGTCTATCTCCTGCAGAAATATTTCGGCCGCGACGGCCGGGAGGAGGCCGAGCAGCTACTGCAGCGTCGCTCCGGCGACGCCGACAAGCCGCGCATGCTCGGCGCGTTCAACGAGGCCACGCCGGACTGGCTCTCCTTCCACATGTTCACTTTCTTCACTGATCGCGACGGCAAGATGCAGCTCGAAAGTCTTGCGCAATCGGGTTTCGATCCGCTCTCGCGCACCTGTCGCTTCATGCTGACCGAGGAAGCGCACCACATGTTCGTCGGCGAGACCGGCATCGGGCGCACGATCCAGCGCACCTGCGAAGCGATGAAGGCGGCCGGCATCGATGACCCAAGCGACATCGACAAGGTCCGCGACCTCGGCGTCATCGACCTGCCGACCATGCAGAAGAAGCTCAACCTGCATTATTCGTTGTCGCTCGACCTGTTCGGGTCGGAGGTATCGACCAACGCGGCCAACGCGTTCAACGCCAGCGTCAAGGGCCGTTTCCAGGAGACCAAGATCGACGACGACCACAGGCTCGAGAGCTCGACCTATCCGGTGCTCAAGTTCGTCGACGGCGAGATCAGGCGCGTGGACGAGCCCGCGCTCACGGCCATCAACATGCGGCTGCGCGACGACTACACCGCCGATTGCCAGCGCGGGCTCGATCGCTGGAACAAAATCATCGACCGGGTCGGCGTGAACTTCCGATTCCAATTGCCGCATGTGGCATTCCACCGGCAGATCGGCGAGTTCAAGGCCATCGAGGCGTCTCCGAGCGGGGAGCTGCTCGATGACGCAGCGTGGAACAGTCAAAAGGAAAAGTGGCTGCCGTCGAAGGATGACGGCGACTTCATCCAAAGTCTGATGCGTCAAGTGGTCGAGCCGGGCAAGTTCGCGAGCTGGATCGCGCCGCCGCGTGTCGGCATCGACAACAAGCCGGGCGATTTCGAATACGTGAAGCTCGCGGCTTGATATGAGCCGGGTCGCAGCTCAAGCACTTCAGCGCCGCGCCCCCGGTCCTCCCGCCCCCTTGTGGGGAGGGTCG
>Ga0081455_10005849_pt1 | contig 13380 bp, 10 predicted proteins | sample TabmetS3T2R1_FD_70207 | JGI IMG/M metagenome (GOLD analysis project Ga0081455, IMG submission 70207) | Tabebuia heterophylla rhizosphere microbial communities from the University of Puerto Rico - S3T2R1 | ecosystem: Host-associated > Plants > Roots > Rhizosphere ... | reverse complement strand
TTAGCGCCGATTGATGGCTATGAGGTGCCCCAGCGTCTCCGGATGGCGGTGAGAGTGCGGCAGATCGCCGACGTCTTTCCGTTCGGGACGTGTGTCAGCCCGAGGATGGATTTGGACCATACGGAGCGGTATGTACCGATGGACTATGGCGGACCGCCGGGTCAGACTCGGCTGGGCAACCTTGGTCCAATGGTCCGCCCCAGTCATCGAGCAGTCACCCACGGGGGATGGGCGAAGCACCAGCCCGAGCCTGGGTACTTCGTGCATCACTCACCCAACGGATACGTCTACCTGGTCACCAACCAAGGCACTCTCGCCCTCGGTCGCAGCGACTTCAGCGCTGCGGTCTGGGAGATCTCCGCGCCGAAACCAGCAGCGATTCCCGACTAGCTGTCAGTGCAGTCGCTCACAACCCGGCCGCCATCTCCCCCCAAATGTCCTCCAGGTAGCGGTCGGCATCCCGCAGTCCTTGGAGCCACTCGTCCGCCGAGGAACCCGAACCGTTCGTCTTGGCTCGGTACACCTCCATCAGCGCGGCTCGTACGCCGGGCGCCATGGTATTGGCATTACCGCAGACATAGATCACCGCGCCGGCCTCGATGAGCTCCCACAGGTGATCTTGCTCGCGCTCGATCAGGTGCTGCACGAACGTTCGAGGCTGTCCAGGCTCCCGCGAAAAGGCAACCTGCAAGTCTGTGATCCCCGACTCCTCAAATGCCTTCAGTTCGTCGCCGTAGAGCATGTCGTGCTCCGCGTTTCGGCAGCCATAGAAGAGGATCGACTTCCCGACGGGGACACCTTTCTCAGCAAGAGCGGCCCGCTCTTGCAGGAAACCGCGGAAGGGTGCCATCCCGGTGCCGGCCCCGACCATGATCATCGGAGTATGTGGATTGGCCGGCGGGCGGAAGGGGATGGTCGGCTTGCGAACAAAGGCGAACTGCGTGCTGTTCTCCATACTGCTTGCGAGGTGGTTGGACGCAACCCCGTTGAAATACCCGTCGCCGCTACGGGCGGGGCCATGGAGTACGCCGACCGTGAGATGGCATGTGCTGGTAACCGCAGGGGAGGAGGAAATCGAGTAGTAGCGAGGCCGCATAGGCGGCAGCAATTCCAAGTACACATTGAATGGCAGGTCGATGCTGTGAAAGTCGCCCAGCAGTTCGAGCACCGATCGCCGACGAGTTGCCACCCGTTCGCGATAGGCCTCCCGACCGGCGTCGTCGAGGCCGGACATGGTCTGTAGCTGCTCCGCTTCTTCGGGATCTTTGGCAAACCGGGCAAGCACGGCAAGATCGCTGCGACTGGCGACGTCCTGTAACTCGACGCAGGCGCCGAGGATGCCGAGTAGTGGCGCGGAATCTCCCAGCGGAAGGTGCGTGTACGTGCCGCCACCGGTCGGGTTGATGGTGACGTAAGTGCCGGCATCAAGTCCGAACCGAGCCATCACCCGCCGGATGAGGTCGACGTTGTTACGAGGCAGTACCCCGAGATGATCACCGGTCTGATATTCCGTTCCGGCTGGCAACTCCAGTTCGATGTGTCGTGCCGACCGCGAGTCCTCAGCGGATTGACCGTTTCGGAGCAGCTCCCGGTTGACGACCACGGTGGAGGGATTAGCCCGGTAGGACATCACGACCGGGTTCGTCGTTTGCTTGTTCTCCATGGTGAGCCGTAGCCGCGGCTCGGTCACCGTCACCGTAGTGGATTCGCTAGACAGGGCCAGACTGTCTGCCAGCGAAGCCCACAGGCCCTGGTACCACTCCGAGAACTGACCGTCGAAGTCAGAGCGTGCGTCACCCTCACCACGCGCATGGATCCGGCGGGCACCGTGAGCTTCAAGTTGGGCATCGATCAGTGTTGGTACAGCTTGGTAGGTCGAAGCCCAGTCCATATTGCCGCAGCCGAACACCGAAAAAGCCAAATCGGATCCGGCGTCTGCGGGTGTGGCCGAATCAGTGATCCAGCGGCAGAAGCGCTCGGCGTTATCCGGCGGCTTGCCGTTGTAGGAAGCGCACACCACGATCAGCGCTCCCTCGTGCGGCAGCTCGCCGGTGTGATCATCAAGAGCTCCCAAAGTCACCGCGTAGCCACGATCTGACCCATCTTGGGCAATCCGAGTGGCAATCCCTTCCGCTGTCCCGAGGTTGGAACCGAACAGCACCATAAGCGGGGTGTTATGTCCCTCCCCAGTCCGCTGTGGGCGCGGCTTAGGCTCAGCTTGCCCGTTGGATGGCACGGTGGTGATCGCGATCGGTGCGGTTCCAGTGGTTCGACCCGGGCGCTGTTTGATCTTGATTAACAAGCCATCGGGCTTGATCGTCAGACCCTCTTTGACCTTCAGCTCATAGTTCAGGTAATCGACGAACTCGAAGCGTTGCAGCAGCATGCCAAGGACGAGCATCGCTTCCTGCATGGCGAACTGGCGCCCGATACAAGCGCGCTGACCCGAGCCGAATGGCTTGAACGCGTTAGGCGGAAGCTGCGACCGGGTCTCGGGGCGGAAGTGGTCCGGGTTGTACTCCTCGGCGTCGGCGCCCCAGACGCTCGGGTCGCGGTGGAGCATGATCGTGAATCCGGTGATTGAGGATCCTTTGGGCATGAGGTACGGCCCGACCATGGCGTCGTTGTACGGGTAGCGGGTGAAGGCGGACACGGTGGGCCACAGCCGAAGCGTTTCATTGAGAATCTGATTGACGTAGGTGAGACCCTGAATCTGCTGGTACGTGGGCAACACGGATGTGTCGGTGCCCAGAACTCGATCGACCTCTTCTTGAGCTCGGGCAACCACATCGGGATGCTTGATCAAGAAGCTAGTGGCAAAGGAGAGCAGGCCGCTGGTTGTTTCGTGACCGGCGATCAGGAAGGTCTGGCACTGCGCCACAATGTTGTCGTCGTCCAGCTTCTGGCCGGTCTTCTTGTCCACTCCCGTCAGCATGGCGCTGAGCAAATCCTTGTGCTCTTCGACGTTTCCGGCGCGCCGCCGCTCGTCGATGATCTGTTGGACTTCGCTCTCCATGTAGCGGTAATTCTCAGCCAGTTTGCGCGAAGCGCCGCGCCGCAGCTTGGTCTGGATGGGCAGTTCCCGGGCGCGTCTCGAGCTTTCTCCCAATACTCCGTACATCGCCTCGACGAAGGGATGCAAAGTGTCGCGGTAGAAGGAGTTGAAGCGGTAGCCGAAACCGCACAGCGCGATGGTGTCGAGGGTGAGTCGGGTCATGTCCGCCGTCACGTCGACCGGTTCGCCCGGATTCAAACGCTCCCACTTCTGCATCAACTGGGTGGCGATGTCATTCATCATCGGCACGTAGTCCCGCATCGCCTGCTGGCTGAAGTTGGGCAGCAAAATGTTGTGGGCCTTCGACCAGTTCGGATCATCGGTGTCGGATGTGAACAATCCGGCGCTCCGGCCGTAGCTCCGGACAGCCTTCTGGCCGTCGCCAACGAGCTTGTCGAATCGCTCGTCGTCGCACAGGTCGTCGATCATCGCGAGGCCTGACGCCACGTACCGATCACCGGCCGGTGTCCGCAACCGGACCATGGGACCGAGTTCGCGGACTACCTCCATGAGCGTCACCACTTGGTGGTCCGCGGGCACGTCGAACATGTTGCCGACGACGGGTAGGCCCTTCGGTCCCGGAATGTCATCAACCGTCAACGGTGTGGTTTGACGGTCCTCAAGCGGTTGCGATGTCGTCATGTTGATTGCCTTTCGGATCGGCCGGTTCGGCGACCCGACCGGCGCGGATGAACACCACCAGACCGGCGATGACGACCCAGGTGGGGAAGAGGAGCATGGCCGCTGGGTGCATCACCGTGCTCAGCAGCAGGAAGGCCGCCACCAGGTAACTCACCAGGGCCAACCACTTAGGCATGATTCCTGCTTCGCGGAGCAGGGACGTCGTGGTCAGCGCGTACATGCCGGCACCGCGAAGCGCGTAAATAAAGACCATTCCGTAGCCGACCGCGAGCATTCCTCTGGCGAAGTCGGCCGACGGCAGCGGGGCACTCGTCAGGTCCTTCAAGAGCGCAACAGAGCCGGCCGATGCCGTACCCGCGAAGAGGAGAACGACGAACAGAATTCCGGACACGAGCTGCAAGCCGTCCGGGATGGCCGACGGCGACGGCGTCCGGGACTTGATCAGCAGCCGGGTGGCGTGCGCGTGCCAAAGAAATGCGACTCCGGCAAATGGGACGAGATAGAGACCGACGGTGACAAGGGCTGTGCTGCCGCTGTTGTAGAAGGCGGTGATATCTGCGTCCGAGGCAGACAGCGTCGGCGTCGTATGGACGAAAACCAGTGCGGCCACAAAGAGCACGGCGAAGAGGATCCCCGTGAGGCTCGACAGCCGGGCGAGTTTGACGGTGGCAGATCCTGCGGACCGCCGCTTGGCGGGGCGATTGGGCTCCACCTGCGGTTCGGTGATCGGCGGCTCGGCCATGATCGTCAGCCCCCCCAGATGTCTTCGAGGAACCGGCCGTCGGCTCGCAGCCCTGCGAGCCAGTTGTTGCCGTCGGTCGAGCCGTCAGAATTCATCCGGAATACCTGGATGAGTGCCGTGCGGACGCCGGGCGCCATGGTGTTGGCATTGCCGCACACGTAGATGTTGGCGCGCTTGTTGGCGATCAGATCCCAGACCTCATCGGACCGCTGGATGATCGCGTCCTGGACATAGCGTCGTTGTGGATCCCCCTCCCGAGAGAAGACGGCGTCCACCTTGACAACGCCGTCGGCTTCGTAGCGGCTCAGCTCATCTTCGTAGAGGTAGTCGTCCCCGGAGGTTCGGCAACCGAAGAACAGCAATGAAGTGGCCACGGGGACGCCGTTCGCTCGCTGTGCGGCGCGCTCCTGGAGGAAGCCGCGGAAGGGCGCAAGCCCGGTACCGGCACCGATCATGATCATCGGCAACTGCGAATCATCCGGTGGCCGGAAGGCGATCGTCGGCTCGCGTACGAAAGCGAAAACCGTGCTGTTCGGGGCATTCGACTCCAGGTAGCTGGAGCACACCCCGTTGAACTCGCCGACCCCTGAGCGAGCCGGGCCGCGCAGCACTCCGGTGGTGATGCTGCACATGTCGGGGCTGACCATGGGTGAGGAGGAGATGGAGTAATAGCGGGGGCGCAGCGGTGGCAGGCGGTCGAGGAAGACCTCGAACGGCATGTCACACGCTGGGTAGTCCTCGAGCAGGTCGAGCAGTGAACGGCCGCGAGTCAGAACCTCGTTGCGGAACCTGGTCTGAGATTCATCATCGGTGCCGACAAGGCCCTCGAGCGATGACCGCTGCTCCGGATCGCTCGTGTAGCGAGCCATCACCTCGATGTCGCTGCGGGTTGCTGGATCCTGCAGCTCGACGCAACTGCCCAGGATTCCAAGGAGCGGGGCCGGCTCGTCGGTGGGCAAATGCGTGTGGTTGCCACGATTCGGGATGATCGTGAGGTAGGAGCCAGCGTCCAGCCCGAAGTGCAGCATCACGCGCCGGATGATGTTGATGTTGTTGCGCGGCAGCACTCCAAGGTGGTCGCCCGCCTTGTATTGGACGCCGGACGGTAGGGCGACTTCCAGGTGCCGAGTCGAGCGGCCGGCATTGGCGCCCAAGAGCTCATGGTTGTCGCGCACCACCGCTGCCTGCGCGTGGTAGGACATGATGACTGGATTGGTCACCTGCCGATTCATTACCGTGATCGACAGCCTCGGCTGACTCTCATCCGTCTCCTGCGGCGCATCGACGCCGAGGGCGGTGGCAATGTCTTTCCAGAGCGTGTCGTGCCAGTTGCGGTATGCGGCATCGAAGTCGCCGCGCGCGTCGCCGGCACCACGTGGATGAATGCGGGTTGCGCCGTGTTGCTCGAGTCCTGCGTCGAGCTCCGTGGGCACTGCCTGGTACGTGGTGGCCCATTCTGTGTTGCCGCAGCCGAAGACGGTGTAGGACAAGTCTTGGTACGCGGTGGGCCCTGCCTCGTTGAGCGCGTGGTGGAACTTGACGGCGTTGTCCGGCGGTAGCCCGTTGTAGGACGCGCACACGATGATCGCCGCCGCTGCTGGAATGTGGTCGACGTACTCGTCCAGGGAGCCGAGGGTTACGTCATAACCGCGCTCGGTGCCCTCTTGTGCAAGGCGTGTGGCGATGCCCTCCGCTGTCCCGAGATTCGAGCCGAACAGTACAGCCAGCGGCGTATGGTGCGCATTGCTGAGGGTTGGTCTGAGCTCAGTTTGTGCTGTGGAGGAGACGGTGATCGGTTCGGCTTTGTCAATCGGGCGATCTGTCCGGCGCCTGACCTGAATGGAGAAGTCGGCCGGCTTGACGGTCAGAGTCACCTTGGTGTGCAGCCGATAGTTCGGGTCCTTGATCAACTCGAACCGCTGGAGCAGCATGCCCAGTACCAGGGTTGCCTCCTGCAGGGCGAACTGACGCCCAATGCAGGCTCGTTGCCCGGTTCCGAACGGTTTGTAGGCGTTTGGAGGGATAGCGCTCATCCGCTCCGGCGTGGTGTGGCCGGGATTGAACTCCTCGGCATCCTCACCCCAGATGGATTTGTCGCGGTGCAGCATCGGGGACAGGACCATCATCGGCAGGTCTTCGGGGATCGCGTAGCGTCCGCCACCGATCACCGTGTCCTCCGTCGCGTGACGGCGGAATCCCGACGCTGTCGGCCACAGCCGCAGCGCCTCATCGAGAACCTGGCGTACATAAGTCAGCTCATGCACCTGATCGAAGGTCGGCTGCAGAGTGCCACCGAGTACCCGATCAACTTCCTCGCGCGCTCGGTCGAGGAATTCCGGATGCTCGAGCAGGGCGTAGATGGCGAAGGACAACAGCCCGCTGGTCGTCTCGTGGCCGGCGATCAAGAACGTGAGGCACTGGGCGCGGATGTTCTCATCGGGAAGGGTCAGTCCCGTCTGTTTGTCGACTCCAGTGATCATCCGGCCGAGCAGGTCAATGTTGTCTGCGGCATCACCCATGGCTCGGCGCTTGCGGATCAGATCATCCACCAAGCTGGCCATGAAGTCCTGATCCTCTTCAAACTGGCGCTGCGCGCTGATCTTGAGCCGGGTTTGGATCGGCAATTGCCGGAGCCGCGCCTGAGACTCGTCGAGCACTCGGATCATCGCCTGCACGAATGGGTGCGGCGTCTCGCGATAGAACGAATTGAACCGGTATCCGAATCCGCATAATGCGATCGTGTCGAGCGTCAGCCGAGTCATGTCGGCCGGGACATCGATCTCTTCGCCAGGATTGAGCCGATCCCACTTGTCCATCAGCTGATCCGCGATGTCGATCATTGCCGGCATGTAGTCCCGCATCGCCTGCATGCTGAAGGGCGCCATCAAGATGCCGTGCGCGCGGGCCCACATTGGGTCCTCGGTGTGGGCCGTGAACAGGCCAGCATCAACTGGACCCTCGGCCAAGATCGACAGGCCTGCGGTGATGACCTTGTCGAACCGCGCGTCATCGCAGATCTCCGAAACCAGATCGACGCCGGAGACCACGACCGAGGTGCCACCAGGGGCGGTCAGCTTGAAGATCGGCCCGTACTCGCGAGCAAGCGACATCAGGCTCTCGATCGGCTGCGCCAGATCGATCGCCCGGACGTTGCCGATGAACGGCAGTCCCGGAGGACCAGGAAAATCTTCAGGCGCAAGCGGTTCGCTCATGGTGATGTCTCCTGAATTGTGCGAGATCGAAGGCGGTCAGCACGCTGGTAAAAGCAATCCAGGCTGCGAAGAGGAACAAGAAGTGGAAGAAGATGCCTCTATTGGAGAAATTGGCGTAGAGGTTTTTCAGTCCAGCCAAGGCAATTGACTGTTTGACTTCGGGCAGGGCGATGACGAGGAGCCATACAAACAGAAACCCAGAGACGCCGCTGACCCGGATGTGAGGTTTCAGTTCATCCGACACCGACCCCACGTCGGAACTCACAGGCCTCATGTTACGGGCTTGCTACGTCACTGGGAATGCTGCCTTATCCTCTGCGAAGCAACCGAAAGTTTCCGCATATGACCTGCAATCACTTTGCAAGTTCTTGATCATCACTGTTGTCGGTTGATGCGGCCGCTTGCCGGTAGACGAGCCAACCCATGGCCACGAACCAGCCGAGGATTTCCACGAACAGGACGCGCTGGGTCAGCCCAGCAACACCATGCCCGGCGGCCACGGTGGCCTGGCTGAACGACGCGTTGTACAAGATGAACAACACGAGAGTGATCGGTGATGCGAGCAGTAGCCGGTTGCCAAATCGATGCCAGCCTGGAACGCCGCGAAGATGCAGGCCAGTGACAAGGAAGCTGGCCACTGGAGTAGCGAGCACCAGCATGGCGCCGGCAAGGTGCCTCAAGGGGGTTTCGAGAGTAAAGAGACCAATGATGATCAGACCCACTGGGGCGAGTCCTAGCAAGATCGCGCTCGTGGTGCGTGCGACAGGCCGGCCGCCGGGTGGCGGGGCTCGGGCGATGCCGACAATCCCGGCCAGCAGGAGCAAGCCGCTGATGACGAACGCAGCGTTCATGAAGGGTGCCGTCATACCCAATCCGAGGCCACTGATTGGCTGACTGATCGCAGAGTATGGCGAGATCCATGTCCCAGAGATGGTGTAACCGGGACTTAGGGCGCCCAGGATCAGCCACGCCAAGGTAAAGAGGACGGGGCCAGCAACTGCGCCGATGGCGAACCGTCGCGACCAGCTGTGGCTGCTTGTGTGGGTTGAGGTGGATGCGTTGGGGTGGGTTCCTGTTGAAGTCGTTGGCTTGACAGTGTGATCGCCGGGCTAAGCGACGGCTCGATTACCTGGACAGCACGAGAACTGCAGCAGGCAGGCGCGAGACTCGAGCCGTGATGGCCCCTCGGAATGGCATCAGAGATCATGAACGATGAGACGGACGTCGGCGTGCGGCGGATGTTGGCTGATGCCGATCAGCGCGGGCTGGCTGTCGAGTTACGGCGCCGCCCAGTCGCGCACAGTCTCGAGCAGGCGGCCGGGCTATTGGGCATCGAGCCGTCGGACATGGCCAAGACAATCGTGGCGCGCCGCTCGCCAGGAGATTACCTGTTTGTCGTCATCCCAGGCGACACACAGATCTCGTGGCCCAAGCTGAGACTGCTCCTTGGCGTCAGCAAGATGAAACTGCCCGATGCAGCTGAAGCTCTCGAGGCGACGGGCTACGAGCGCGGCACGATCACTCCGATCGGTAGCGATCCGAGCTGGCCGGTGATCATCGACGAGCGGCTGGTAGGCCGCCGTGCCGCACTCGGGGCCGGTGGGCATGGCTACAGTGCATTCGTCGAGATCGACGATCTTGTTCGCGCGTACGACGCCACAGTGGCCGACATCGTCAGCTAGAGCAAACGTGCGCTGAGCTCGTCGAAGCGCTCGTACACTCGGCCTATGTGGCAGCCGGGAGCGCTTAGCCGAACCGTGCTAGCCATCATCTGGTTGGTGCTCGGAATTGCCATGGTCGCCGTGCCGATCTGGCTCGGCTGGACACGCTGGCCTGCCATCTTGAACGGTCATCCGGCTATGTTGATCGCCGGCATCGCCTGTGGCTTGTTGGGATTCATTGCGGTTGCGTGGGCGATCGGTTCGCTGGCCGTCGGAGGTCGACAAGATCGCGAAGGAGACCCGGAGCATCCGGCGCACAGAACCTCGAAGCAAGTGCTGCGGCGGGCGCATTGGCGGATCATCTTCGCCGTTCCTGCGCTGGTGATTGCGTTTCTTTTGGTCGTGGTTCTCGCCTACGCGCGTCCTTTTGTCGCGACGCCGACTGCCACCGCGGCGCTGCAGTCGGAGAATGGTGCGCGGCTCGCTGATCGGCTCGGCTGGTACGAGCTGATCCCAGTTCGGCAAGACGAATCGGGAGATGACATCAGGCCGACGGCTGGGCTGGTGTTCGTGCCTGGTGCTCGAATCGACGCCCGCGCCTATGCCAATGTCCTCCGCCCGGTGGCCGAGGCGGGCTATCTGGTAACAGTGCTCAAAGAGCCGTTTGGCTTTCCATTGCTAGATGCCGATCACGGTAAGAAGGTTCTCGACGTTCATCCCGAGATCACCGATTGGGCAATCGGTGGTCACTCCCTTGGTGGCAGTACAGCCGCCTCACTGGCCGATCAAGACGAACGAGTCAAGGGGCTGGTGCTCTTCGCCTCCTATCCAGGAGATCCACTGGTCCGCACTGATCTGAAGGCGGTATCCATTTCGGGCACCGCAGATGGGTTCACGACCCAGGCCGATATCGAGGCCTCCAAACCGAATCTTCCCCCAGACACCTCATATGTCGTGATCAACGGAGCAGCACATAGCTCATTCGGGGATTATGGCGAGCAGTCGGGCGACGGGATAGCGACCGTCGATCGAACCGAGGCGCAGACTGAGATCGCCAGGGCGACCTTGGCTTTGCTTGCGTTGCTGGCCCCTCCTCCGCCACCAGCTCCGAAGAAGAAGTAGCCAACAGACACGTAACGGCGTATTCCGGACGGGCTCTCCCTAGGATCTTGGGTATGAGCGAGACGGGTCTGAAACTTGCCCAGGACAAGATGGTGGCTGCCCGGATCCACCAACAGGCCATCGATGTCTTCACCCACTACTACCGCCAACTGGAAGAAGGTGTGAGCGGGTTCATTCCCGAGGACAGCATCGAGCCTCTCCTTGATCCCAGCATGTTGAGTGATACCGCCGTGAGTAAAGAGGATGCTGCGGCAGCGCTGGAGAAGACCGTCATCATCAAGCTCAATGGCGGTCTTGGTACCTCGATGGGAATGGAAAAGGCAAAGTCCCTGCTGCCGGTACGCAATAACAAGAACTTCCTGGACATCATTGTTGATCAAGTACGAGCTGCCCGGGCCGCGTACGGGATCCAGCTACCGCTGCTGTTCATGAATAGCTTCCGCACGCACGAAGACACCCTGGCCGCGCTGGCACCGTATGATGATCTTGCTGTGGCAGGACTCGATCTTGGCTTTTTGCAGAATCAGGAGCCGAAGCTCCGAGCCGACGACCTGACCCCAGTGAGCTGGCCGGCTGACGCGAGTCTGGAGTGGTGTCCGCCTGGACACGGTGATCTCTACACCGCGCTCACCACATCGGGGATGCTGGATCGCCTTTTGTCGTTGGGATACCGCTACGCCTCAGTGTCGAATTCTGACAATCTCGGTGCCGCGCCCGATGCGACAATCTCGGGCTGGTTCGCAACCACGGGTGCACCGTACGCGGCGGAGATATGCCGACGCACCGCGGCTGATCGTAAGGGCGGACATCTGGCGATCCGCAAGTCCGACCGTCGGCTGATCTTGCGCGACACGGCGCAGACGCCGAGAGAAGAGATGGACTATTTCACCGACGAGTTCCGTCATCCGTTTTTCCATACCAACAATCTGTGGTTCGATCTCCAGGCACTTGCCCGTACCCTGCAGCAACGGAAGTCAGTACTTGGTCTGCCTTTGATCAAGAACGAGAAAACTGTCGATCCTGCCGACTCGTCATCGCCCAAGGTCATTCAGATCGAGACGGCAATGGGTGCCGCCATCGAGGTTTTCGAGGGTGCAACCGCCATCGGAGTCGGTCGTGAGCGGTTCCTGCCGGTCAAGACGACCAGTGATCTGCTCGTATTGCGCTCCGATGCCTATGAGTTGGCAGAGGACAGCCGGCTGACCAAAGTCGCTGATCAAACCCCTGTTGTCGATCTCGATAGCGCCTATTACAAGATCATTGGAGATTTTGATCATCGATTCCCAGCCGGCGCGCCGTCATTGAGGGAAGCGCAATATCTCGAGGTCAAGGGAGATTGGACCTTTGAGGCAAGCGTTCGGGTGGTCGGTGAGGTGACCCTGGAGGATAGCGGCTCACCCCAGCTCATCGCGGCGGGTTCCACCCTGAGCGATTGAGTCGTAGGCCACCCGCGGCAGGTCAGGCCTACCGCCACATGATGCTGAGTACGGCAGATGCACCTGCTTTGGCCACAACAGACGCGGTCTGGGCGTCTACGTCGATGAGCACGAGCGCACCGTCTGGACCCGGACCAGCCCGGTCGTCCGGCAGTTCGGGGATCGTGACGACTCGTGCTCCTGCGGCGACGACGACTGCGTGCTCTGCCTGCGGGTCGGCGGCGATGACGTCGACCACGTCGCCGGGTCGTAGCAGGGCTGCGAGTGCCGTGTCGGCCAGTCTCAGTGGCGCCATCACGTGACCGGGCGAGACGCTGGTGCGCGCCGCGATCGTGGTCAACGGCGTCATTATCTGGTTCTCGGCGACAGGCACAGCCAGCGTCTTACCGATCAACGCGTGCGGGTCGCTGAGCGCGCCAGCTGGTACGTCGGATGCGTCGACTCGGTCGAGCAGGAGGTCGGCCGCAGACAGGACTGCTCCACCAGGTAGCTGGGATCTCGCCTTGACCACGGTGATCATGGCCGGGCGTTCTGGTGCGGCGGCGGAAATTCCCCTGAGCACTGCGGCGATGGCGGCCAGCACGGCGAGCTTTCTTCGGTGCCACGAGGCGGCGCGAGCGAGTGCTTGAAGCGGCCGACGCCGAGTGCGCTCTACCGACGGCATGGGTGCGGCAGATGCGAGTGTCCTGGTGGCTTAGTGATCATGCTTGGAGGCTAAGGACGCGCAGCAAAATCGTGCGCGTCGTCCACTGGGCTAGTTGGCGGCGCTTTTCTGCCCTGTGGATGATGCTCCGCTGGCAGTCTGTTGCTTGCCGCTGCCAGAGCCGTTGGACTTCGCCGAGGCGCCGGCCAGCTCCTTTTGGTCCGCGGACTTCGTCTCGGTCTTCTTGTCTGAGGAGCTTGAGTCGCCATCGGAATCGCTCTTCGATCCGCCCCGGCTGTCCGTGCGGTAGAAACCAGAACCTTTGAAGACCACACCGACCGCGTTGAAGACCTTGCGCAGCGGACCGCCGCATGTGGGGCAGGTAGTGAGAGCCGGATCACTGAACCTTTGCACGGCTTCAAGGTCTTCGCCACACTCGGTGCAGCGGTACTGGTAGGTGGGCATCGGTGCCTTTCTCCCGAAGAGGCGGCCCTGGCCATGGACGGCTCGGGCCGCAACTAGCACTCAAGCATACCGACTGCTAACGGTTTGCGACTCCAGCCGAGCATGACGCTGATGTCTATCAGCCGAGAAGTGGTAGGCGTGGAGGTTGGTGAGCTGATAGTCCCAGCGCGGATGCCGATCGGTGGGTGCGCGGAGGACTTCGAGGATGCGCTCTCGGCTACGTCAGCGGAATGGCTCACCTGCTCAGTGTCTCGTGGGGCATCCGCCACAGGTGTGGACATTAGAGTTTGACGGTGCGTCGCATTCCTCGCTGGCTGATCTTCACCGCGGTGGTGCTGGTCCTGGCACTCGGTGGCCTGACCAGCGTCGCGATCGCCAACGTACGGAAGTCGTTTCCTGAGA
>Ga0081455_10005848_pt1 | contig 13381 bp, 9 predicted proteins | sample TabmetS3T2R1_FD_70207 | JGI IMG/M metagenome (GOLD analysis project Ga0081455, IMG submission 70207) | Tabebuia heterophylla rhizosphere microbial communities from the University of Puerto Rico - S3T2R1 | ecosystem: Host-associated > Plants > Roots > Rhizosphere ... | reverse complement strand
TGCCGACTTTGTTTCGCGATCGCACTTTGGAACGGAAACGATCCGATTTTAAAGGAGCGCTTATTTGGTCTCACTGGTTCGGAAGGCAACCACGGCGAGGACGTAAAGGAGCTTTACTACTATCTCGACTCGACGCCGACGCATTCGTACATGAAAGCGCTCTACAAGTACCCGCAGGCCGAATATCCGTATGCTCGATTAATCGACGAGAATCGCCAACGCGGTTTGGGGGCACCAGAACTCGAATTAATCGATACCGGCGTTTTTAATGAGGATCGTTACTTCGACGTCTTCGCGGAATACGCAAAGGCTTCCGAGGATGACATTTTGATTCGCCTAACGATTGCTAATCGCGGTCCACAAAAAGCGATACTGCATTTATTGCCGATGCTGTGGTTTCGCAACACCTGGTCATGGGGACCGATACCGGAAGAGTCGGCCAACAAACCTTCAATTGCGCTGGAGCGCGACGGACTGGTGCGCGCGCAACACGACGTGCTTGGGAATTATCAGCTCGCCTTTGAGGGGAAAGCCACACCGCTTTTCACCGAGAATGAAACAAATTCGGCGCGCATTTACAATTATGCCAACGGTCAGCAGTTCGTGAAAGATGCGTTTCATGAATACGTCGTGCAGGGACGAAACGAGGTCGTGAATCCACAAAACATCGGGACGAAATTTGCTGCGCATTATCTGTTGGAGATTGAACCAGGATCATCAGAGGTCGTGAGGTTGCGACTTTGTGCGACGAACGAAGCTCCGGTCGATCCATTTGCTGGCTTCGAAGAAGTTTTCGCTCGCCGACTGAAAGAAGCGGACGAATTTTACGACGCGGTAATTCCGTCAGAAAGCGATGACGAAGCGAAGAAGGTAGCGCGTCAGGGATATGCCGGGCTGCTTTGGAGCAAGCAGTTCTATCACTACAGTATTCGCGAATGGCTGACAGGTGATCCTGCGCAGCCAGCGCCTCCAGCGGAACGACATTCCGGTCGCAATAGCGAATGGACTCATCTTTTCAACCGGGACGTGATCTCGATGCCCGACAAATGGGAATACCCGTGGTTCGCGGCCTGGGATTTGGCCTTCCACATGATCCCGTTTTCCAAGATCGATCCACATTTCGCGAAGAAGCAGCTGCTTCTGTTTCTGCGTGAATGGTACATGCACCCAAACGGCCAGATTCCAGCTTATGAGTTTGCATTTGGCGACGTAAATCCTCCGGTGCATGCGTGGGCGGCCTGGCGCGTGTATAAGATGACGGGGCCGCGCGGCCAGCGGGACACTGCATTTCTCGAAAGCGTCTTCCAAAAGCTGCTGCTCAACTTTACCTGGTGGGTGAATCGCAAGGACGCGGAAGGCAACAATCTTTTTTCCGGCGGCTTCCTCGGACTGGATAATATCGGCGTTTTCGACCGATCGAAGCCGCTGCCGACCGGAGGATTTCTGCAACAAGCGGACGGTACTGCCTGGATGGGTTTCTACTGCCTTACGATGCTTTCCATGGCGCTTGAACTCGCGCAGACCAATCCGGTTTACGAAGACATGGCGTCGAAATTTTTCGAGCATTTCATTGGCATCACTGATGCCATGAATTCGCTCGGCGGCACCGGTTTGTGGGACAAGGAAGACGGTTTCTACTACGACCAGCTCAAGGTCGATGGGCAAATGATTCCGCTGCGGACGCGGTCTTGCGTAGGGCTGCTTCCGCTTATTGCTGTCGAGAACCTCGAGACGGAGAAGATCAACAAGCTCCCGGGTTTCAAGAAACGCATGGAATGGTTCCTCAATCATCGCAAGGACCTGTCGTCGCTCGTTACCTATTGCGAAGTTTGTCCCTTAACAGGAAACCGGATGCTGGCGATACCAACTCGCGATCGATTGCGTCGCGCGCTTCGGTACATGCTGGATGAAAACGAATTCTTGTCGCCGCACGGAATTCGGTCGGTCTCACGCGCCCATAGCGAGAAGCCGTATGTCTTTCGGGCCGGCAACGAAGAGTTTCGGGTCGATTACGTTCCGGGCGAGGGAAACAGTTATCTCTTTGGTGGCAACTCTAACTGGCGTGGCCCAATTTGGTTCCCGACCAATTTTCTGCTCGTTGAAGCGCTTGAACGTTATCACCTGTTTTATGGTGAATCATTCAAAGTTGAGTGCCCGACCGGATCTGGAAACATGATGACCCTCCAGGAAGTATCGCGTGAACTTGCCCGTCGGCTGGGAAGTATCTTTCTGCCTAACGAGAAAGGCGCGCGCCCATGTCATGGCGATATGGCGAGGTACGCAGATGATCCGCACTGGCGCGATCTCGTACTGTTTTACGAATATTTCCACGGCGAAACCGGCCGTGGCTGCGGGGCGAGTCATCAAACTGGATGGACAGCGCTCGCGGTGAAACTGCTGGAGAACACCATTGAACACACTGACCAAAGCATACAGATCGATCGCGAACCCAACGCCAACGCGTCCAAGGTACGCGGTGCGCCTGGCGCGAAGCACAGAAGAAGTGCGGCGCGCCCAGCAGTTGCGGTTTGAGGTTTTCAATCTCGAACTGGGCGAAGGATTGGCTGAGTCGTACGCGACCGGGCTCGATATCGATCCATTCGATGAGTTCTGCCATCACTTAATCGTTGAAGAACTCGCCACGAGCGAAATTGTCGGCACGTACCGCTTGCAGACGGGCCAATTGGCGGCGGCAAATCTCGGTTACTATAGCGAGCGCGAATTCGACTTTTCGCCTTATGAGCCGTTTCGCTGCGAAATGATTGAGCTCGGTCGCGCCTGCGTGCACGCTGACCACCGCGTTTTCAACTTGCTACATCTTCTTTGGAGGGGGATCGCCTGTTACGCCGTCGAACGGAATGCGCGATTCCTCATTGGATGCAGCTCAATCAGTTCGCAAGATCCGATTGAAGGGGCGGAGACGTACGAAGAACTAAAGCGTTATCTCGTCGAACCTGTTCTTCGCACACAGCCACGGCCTGGCTTCGGAGTTGTAGCCGAGAGATACGACCTCAGCTGGTGTGGAGGATGCGGTCTCAGATCTGCGACGGAAACCGTTACAGCGGGCGCTTCATCGCGACTATTGCGTGCTTATCTGGCAATTGGCGCAAAAATTTGTGGACCACCAGCGATCGATCGCGAGTTCGGCACTATCGATTTCCTAACGCTTCTGGACCTTCACGCACTGCCCGCGATCGTGCGCGCGCACTTCCTCCGATGAGCACGGTCTGTAGGGCGTCTGAGCCAGACGCTGAGCATTTCCCGGCGCCTCACAGGGACGCGCTACAATTCACAGCCGCCCGTCTGCTTGGAATTTGGCGCGCGTTCGCCATCGTATTCTTCTCCTTTTCCGCGCTTGCCCACAACGCGATTACGGTTCCGTTCGTTAGGCGATCACAACGTGCGCACGCGCGTGCAGTATGGCTCCATGGGTGGTGCCGATTTGCATGTGGCGTTCTCGGCATCCGGATAAGAACGCACGGTTCGATGCCGTCCTCGGGCCTTCTAGTCAGCAATCACTTGAGTTATCTCGACATCATTGTCCTAAGCTCGATTCGGCCCTGCGTCTTTGTGGCGAAGCGCGATGTCGCGAGGTGGCCGCTGTTCGGCTGGCTAGCGCATGCTGCGGGGACGATCTTTGTCGATCGCGAGCGAAAGTTTTCGAGTCCGAACGCCGTGAATGGTATTCGGGACGCGATCACCAGCGGCTCGGTGGTTGTCCTTTTTCCCGAAGGGACAAGCTCTGACGGTTCGACGGTATTGCCATTCAAATCGGCATTGCTGGAATCGGCTGCGCAACTTCGCTCCCCGATCGCAGCCGCATCCATCGGGTACGCCCTTGATGACGGCTCGGTCGGCGAAGAGGTCTGCTATTGGCGGGACATGACGCTGGTGCCGCACCTTCTGAATCTTTTGTGCAAGCGAGAGATCCGCGCGAATTACTCGTTTTCGCCGGCAAAAGTTCGGGCCGGCAATCGCAAGGAGATCGCACACGAACTGCGCGATGAAATCGTCTCGATTCGCTTATGACCGCGTACAGGCAATCTATTCGAGTTATTTATCCGCAGGACGCTGGACGAATAGCACTTCGGACGGATGAAAACTGGGACGCCGATGTCGCGGCCGTTAGCCGGAATGGCTACACGACAGAATTTCAGGTGGAAACCGAGCGGCCATATTTCTATTTCAAACCGGTGCTCCGGCGCGACGGCACGACCATGTGGTCGCAGGGAGAAAATTGTCTCGCTATCGCAACGTCAGGAGCCCTGCTGGAGGTTCATCCATTCTTTCGCGAAGACACGCAGTGTAGTGTATGCGAGTTGATGCCGCCGCTCGCCAGCCCCTCTGGAATTGAGCACCGCTTCCGAGTTTTTCTGCCGCCTGGTTATTACGAGAATACGCTGAAGCGGTATCCGGTCCTGTACATGCACGACGGGCACAACCTGTTCATCAAGGAAGAAGCGTTCGTCGGAAACACATGGCGGACTGACGAAGTGATTAACATGCTCGATAAGATGAATGCCATCGAGGAAGTCATCGTTGTCGGAATTCATCCTCACGACCGGATGAACGAGTACACAAACCCCGGATACGAGGACTACGGTCGGTTTCTTGTGGAAAGCCTCAAGCCGCTCATCGACGGAAAATATCGCACGCTAACTGACCCAGCGAATACCGCCGCGATGGGATCTTCGCTCGGTGGCGTCGTTTCCTTTTATCTTGGATGGCAATGGCCGAAGGTCTTTGGGAAAGTTGCGTGCCTTTCGAGCACATTCACGTTCCGCGATGATTTGCTCGAGCGCGTTTCGTCGGAGCCAAAGCTGAAAATTCGGATTTACCTCGATAGCGGCTGGCCGGGCGACAACTACGAAGCGACGCGCAGCATGCGGGATCGACTAATCTGGAAAGGATACCGGCCGTGCTCCGAGGTCTTTTACCTGGCCTTTCCCGAAGCGAAGCACGACGAGATTGCGTGGGCCGCCCGCAGTCCAATTCCGTTCCAGTTTCTCTTCGGCAAATTGCCGCTGTTCCCAAGATCGACACAATTAAAAGCCGCGACATACGGCCGGTGATAACCGGCGACCGAACAATCAAATCTTGAGTTTTGTTTCTTCGCAGGGCGCAGCCGCGCCGACGGGACGCAGAGAAACAAAAGGTTACAACTGTGGAACCTTTTTTGGGTCGCCGAGGAGGACCAAAATTCTATTTTGGCCACCATGAACATGCGAAGGGTTGTGATGGTTTTGTTAGGCCAGGCAGTCATTGTCACAGTCATGGGTTTGATGTTTCCGTCAGCTCGCGAACTGGTGGCGGCAAGCGGCGGACGTAGACAGCTGGGCCCGCCGTTTAGTTACAAAATTCTTGCCACGAGCCCTGAGGCGCCGGACGAGCTGCGTCTTTTCACCACCGCGGTGAAGACGGACTCCAGGGGTGAGATCATCACGGGACCGAACAGCGATCCCGTAAAAAACGTCGTGGGGTCGGAGGCCGCCGGAGAGCGCGGTGGCTTGGAGCGCTATACAAAGATCATGTTCGGCGCGGCCTATATCGATGGCCGGCCAGACCCAGGTACGAGAATCGATCCGAACAACCCTGAGGTGAGCAGCGGCAACCAGATATGGCCCAACCGGGAACAACCCTTCCGCAGTCAGCCGCGCTCGCTCGCTCTTACTCCCGATGGAAGGAAGCTCTACGTCGCTTTGCCCGGTCGGGAAGGTTATCCCGATTGGCGCGTCGCGGTCGTCGACACTACAACGCGACGGGTCCTGAGGTGGATTGATCTACGTCCACCGGGACTGGTCGGCGGATTGCGCCCGATCAGCGTGAAAATGGCGCCTCTCAATACGGCAATCTTCGGAAGCCCATACGCTGTTGTGCTCAATCAGTACGGCAATTTTGCAACCGTCATTAACACGAGCAACGACACCATCCTGGGTGACTTTTCGATCGGGACCTACGCGGAAAAGGCTCGCTTCAATGCCACTGGCACGCGACTTTATGTCACTGATCGCTACAAGGACGAAGTTCGTGTTTTTCGCGTGGATCGAGGACCTAAATTCACCCAGATCGCTGAAATTCCAACTGGGAGCACCGAATTGGAACGAACGAATCCGCGCGACCTGGACCTGAGTGTGGATGGTAAGACTCTCTATGTCGCAAATACTCTTGGCCACACAATCGCAGTGATTGATGTGACTAACGACGCCAACAGACTTGTGAAAAACATGATCGTCGGCGGTTTGGCGACCGACGTGAAAATCAGTGGCAAATGGGGCATCGTGTGCGGCCAGAACACTAATTCCCCGCTCAACGCTCCCGAAACCGGACACGGGCTGCCGACTCTCGATGCCGACGGGAATGCGATCAAGAACGATGGCACGCCGCTCGGATACACTCCGGTAATGAGTGATGCGACGAAAGCCACGACCTTCGACGACATCGGGAGCGAACTCAACATCTTCGACACCACCACGAACCAATTTGTCTACCGCTACGTCGATATGGGCCGCGATTTTTCCCAGTTGGTCACTCCGGGAGACGTGGTTGACCTGCAGGATCACACTGCAGCCCAGCGTATCATCCGCGGTAGCGGACCGGAACAGATGTTTGTGCGCAATAATTTACTTTTCGTCACGATGCTGCATTCCGACAAGGTGGAAGTTTTCAAAATTAATCAGGCGCCCGCCGATGTTTCACAAGTGCTCACCAAAGCCGGCTTTGACTTTACTGGAGGCATCACACCGGAAGGAGTGGAGGTTTCCCCTGACGGGAGAACGGTTTACGTTGCCAATCTTCAAACGGAGGATGTTTCCTTCCTCGGCGTGTCTACAAGCGGCATCCTAACGAGACAAGGTTATCTTGCTGTCGGTGTGACAGGTACCACGCCAGATCCGACGAAGAGCGGAAACGGCTCCAATCTTTTTGCCACCGATGAAGAGATCGGGCTGCGCTGGTTTTTCTCCTCGGCTTATGCCGACGATCCCCCGATTCCGGGCAAAACCACTACGGGCTTTGATGCGCAAAAATCCTGCGGGTTCTGCCACTGGGATGGGCGGCATGACGGCTGCCAATGGAACGTCGCGGCCAACGCGATCGGGGGCGTCAAGGTCTGCCCGCAGAACAAAGACATCTCCGATAACTGGCCGGAATGGTATGAAGGCTTGAACAATGATTTCATGGCCTATGCCTCCGCCTGCAATGGGGAAGTACTCGGCGGCGAACGTACGCCAATCGCCATCTTCCCGCAGCCCGATCAGGAGGACCGCTTCGAAGCCCGCGAGCAATGGGTGCTTGACAAAACAGCCGCGAACTCGGCTGCGATCGGTCGATCGGATCTCAGTGGCAAGGCCTTTAAAGTTGGTTATTACGACATGGCGTATCTACAAATTCTTTGGTCGCAGAACGAAACGCGCCTGTTCCCGAATCCACTCGCGCAAATTCCGACTCAGGCGGAGTCCAATCAGATTGCGCGCGGCAAGGAGCTCTTCACCAACAAAGTTTCGGCGGGTGGTGCCGGGTGCGCCGATTGCCATCATAACGGCAATGCCTTTGCCAATGGGGTCCTGAATGACACTTTCCAGGACTACAACATCCACGAGCCGGGCGTGATCAGTGAGACCACGGTCGATGGAAAGGGACCATTCTTCCGTCCGGAGAACGACTACTTCTTTACCGAATTCGGGCCGCCGCAGGACGTAGGCACGCCGCAGAATTTCAGCAGCCGCAACACCAAACATCTTCGAGCGGTGTGGGACGCGGTACCGCGCTTTTTACACCATGGTTTCGCTCATACCCTCCGCGAAGTGCTGCTTACACCGGATTCTCCTTTGCTTCAGTCCGGTGAGCGTGGGTTTAACTTCCGCACGGTTCGGACCGACCAAAGCCGTGCCATGTCGACCGATTTCCTTGGCGGTCCGCCAGTAATTCTTCCGACCCAAGTGCCGATCACCGTGGCTGACAGCTCAGGTGATCTGGCTGGCGACGGGAAAGGACCCGTCTTCGTTAGTCTGGACAGCCCATTCGTGCAAGAACCGGACGGTACGTTCGAGATCGACCGGCTGGGGACGGACAACGTCGCGCCGTTGACAGTGAACGGCCAGATCAATCCGGCGCTGACCACGAATCACATCCAGGTGATCAAAGACACCCATGGCAAGACCTCGCAGTTGAGCGCGGCGGATCTCGATGCACTCATTGTCTATCTGAAGTCGCTCGAAAAGACTGCCAATCCCTGACGAATCACGGTGGCAAAAGCGCCAGCCGGCTGCTTTCACCGGCTGGCGCTGTCAGTTTTGTGGCAGTCCTTCCTTCGAAGAATGGATCGCCGCTTTGTCGTGGACCATGCCAACGACCACTTCACGTTTCGCCAGAATTCCGCGATTTATGCGAACGTCAGAAACTTTAAGACAAACAGGGATTAGGAGTGTTCTTCTAATCGCTCTTCTGGCGGATGTTCTGCTTGGGTCGGTTCTTCAATAAAGCTTTCTATGATGGTTAGCAGTTCTCGGATGGCGCGTACTTCTTCTTTGATGCTGCGCTGAAGCATCCGGATAAGAGCCACACCTTGCGGCGAAAGCGTTTCTTCGCGCAGCAGGAGCTGCAGCACTAACAACGTCGGTCCGAGTGGCTCGTGCAGTCGGTGCCTGATGAGCTTAATCAGCTCCGACCTTGCAGATGCGCTCGCTGGTTCTGCGCATAAAGGCGCAACGTTCTTTTTACCAAGGCGAGCCATTGATTCTTTCCCTCAAACAGTTATTTCGCACGCAAGCGATCATCGAGACGCTTCCTGGATCGGAAAAAAATCCGGCGGCCATTAGAATTTTTGCACTTTTCCGTCGCTGAAGCCTGTTTCATTCAACTGCGGCTGATCCGGCTACGACAATCGAGCAAATGACATCAGGTCTCAGAACAAGATTGCCGGAGTTGTTCCTATGCGTCCTGCTTCGATTGCTAAGTACAAGCGCACAACGTCTGGATGTGCCTGGAACGCTGTGATAGCAAACGCCGTCAGCGTTTCTCGATCACCTGCAACTCCTGCCGCATCTTGATCATGCTGCGGTGCGGCAGGACGCCGCGGAAATTTACGCTGGGGTAAATCATGCAATCGCGTCCGATCACCGAGCCGGGATTGATCACGGAATTGCAGCCGATCTCGGTTCGGTCGCCGACGATCGCGCCGAATTTCCTTAAGCCCGTCGGGATGTCGCCATCTGGAGTGCTCACCGCGATTTCGCTGTGATCGAGTTTTACGTTTGAGAGAATCGCGCCCGCGCCAAGGTGGGCGTGGTGACCCAGAATGGAATCACCGACGTAATTAAAATGCGGCACCTGTGCTTCATCGAACAAAATGCAATTCTTGAACTCGCACGAGTTGCCCATCACAACGCCATTGCCGGCGATGACATTCTCGCGCACGTAGCAACCGCTACGAATCTGGCAGTTTTCGCCGATCCACGCCGGCCCCTTCAATACCGCGCCCTGCTCAACGACCGTTCCCCTGCCGACGAACACGCGATTGCTGATGAACGGCTTGCCCGTTAGCTCGGCGAAGACGGCTGGTTTCAGCCGAAATTGCAAGTAGCTCGCGATCTGTTTGAGCGCGTCCCACACATAGTTCTGGTTCTCGAACAGCTTGCGATGAGCAGTGTGTTCAAGGTCCAGAAAATCAGCAGGGGCAAACATTTTCAGCATGCGGCGGGCCGGGTCGCTCACAATTTACCGAGTGTCACGTATTCGCCGTTCGGCTGTTGAAACCATTCCGGCAGCTCAATTCCCGCGTCCACGATACTTTCGTAGCAGTTTTGCGTGATCATGCCGCGTCGGGTGCTTTCGCCAAACACTGCGTAATTTTTCTCGGTCACGAACAAGCGGTGTTCAGGCAACTTCGGCACCTCGTCCTTGAGATCATCCATTGCCTTTGCACTCGGAATATCATCGGGCAAATGCTTGAAGAGATGTCGAAGCACCTTGGCGCGCATGATCTGATGGATCCATATTTGCCACCAACCTTTGCGTTCGAGATAAACATCACCGAACAGGTTTTTCACTTTGTGAGAATGGAGTGTGAGCCGCGGGATGCTCAATAGCGCCCTGCATCTGCAGAATAACAGACCGTCAATGCCAGGTGAACGCATCGCGTGAGAAATAAGCTTGGCCACCTTCTCGGTGGGAAGTTGAATCGGGTATTTGTCATCTACGCACCAGTATATCCACTCTTCATCGTCGATATCTGCGAGTAGATGCAAGATTGTCCCCTTAATGTCCTCGGGCGCCGGATAGTACTTGATTCGATCGGTGTCCGTGCCGCGTAGCTCCTGGTAGGGAACATGAAAAATGAACGGGTGACCCGGCCACAGCCGCTCGTATTTGAGAATGACGTGTCGCGTAATCGGTCGAAAGCGGTCACACGTGAGGACGATCGCTTTTATCTTACCCGGCAAACTCATAACCGAACCGCTCAATATCCACTTTGAACTTCGCTGCAATGATATCTCTTGTTCGAGGACTGTAATACTCAGTGTAATGACGCTCCCGGGGATTTGTCCGTCGATGCGGCAATTTCTCCTCCAGACCGAGCTTTTGCGCCACAAAAGCCCAATCCTCATCGAGCCGCTCGAATTTTCCAATGAAATCGGCTAACAGATTTCCGTTTGCATCGACAAACCAGTCGAGTTGGTAGCGGTGCGGAGACGAATGCACGCATGTGGCACTGCTATACTGGATCCAATCGACGAATTGTTCGAAGCTCATGTCGTTCCTCAGTTGCAGTGCTTCCGTGCGCTCATACAGCGATACAACCCGGTCCCATGGATTGCGAACAAATCCAAACTTGAAATAGGATTCGAATTGCTTGCGCCCGGCTTCTCTCCGGCGCTCTTCCGGCACGAGCAAATACATTGCGGCCATGATCCGGTTCTTTCTTCCGCCGAATTCGGTCCAGGACGTTTCCATTAGCTGCCTGACCTGCCACAAATTCAAGTGGGGTCTCCATGCCTTACCGAGAACGGCCCGCACGCTAGTTGAGCCAGTCTTCGGCACCTCGACAAAGATGCATTTGTGTTTGTGAGAGATCATCCAGCGGCGTCATTCTACATTGAAAAATCTCGCAGGCATTACAAAGTGAAGTCCTGCGCGGGTCGGTAGCTCAATCGGTAGAGCAGCGCCCTTTTAAGGCGTTGGTTCCGGGTTCGAGTCCCGGCCGACCCAGATCCTCTCAAACGACATCTTACCTATGAAGACTGGTAATTTGTCGAACGCGCAACGAGCCGCACCAAAACGCACGAAAACACCGTTTATTCGTCAACTATTCGTCAACATTCAATCCACGCGTCAATGTTATCTGATCAGGCTGCGCAGCGATCTCAGGGCGGAAATGGGCTCTCAAAGGCAGCAAGTGCCGTGACAATGCTGAAAGCAGCGGGTCTCTCCGACTTCATGGCACGCGAGATTGTGGGTCACGAGAGTACCGCAGTCTCTCGTCAGTACACGCACCTTACGACGGACGACAAACGCGCTACCATGTAGCGGTTGCCAGACGTGACGCCGGAGGGCGAAACGAAGCTCCGCTTACGCGCGCGAGTAGCCGCTATCCTGAATCGATGATGTGATCGAGACGCACGAGCAGAAGGGCGAGTTCAACGAGTGGTAAAGTCAGAATGCCGCTGCGGCGATTGCGTGAGGGTCACGGCCAATCACGTTTCCGTATGCGATGAGGAATTGAATCAGCAACGCAACGGGGTCAGCTTCGGTGTGTGGTAGAACGCGCTTCACAAAGTCACCGACTAATCCGTGGAAGGCGGCTTGTTCAAGCGGGGCGGGATAATCAGCCGCGCCTGGCGAGATAAGCGAGGTAGTTCATCGGGCTTTTGTTCATGCGCGGCGCCTGACGATTGCGCATCAATCTGCGCTGGAGCAATGTCCTTTTGCAGTTCGTGAGCCGCTTCAGGCAAAACTGAGCTCTGACCCCGTCAATGCATTATGAATTGGAAACATCTTGGCACGTACTTATCGCATCAGCGTCATCAATCGGCTACGACTGGGGACCTGCAGCTTGCAGAAGATGGAATGAAGATGTTTTTTCACCGTTTCGAGACTCAAGCCGCTTTCGTCGGCAATCTCCTGATTGCTGCGCCCATCGCACACTAAACGTGCCAAATTCTGTTCTCGAATTGTGAGCCGAACCAGGTGCGACAAGGAAGCGCGGCTGATTTGATATCCCGTTCCGCTGCTCCCACGTAAATCCTCGAACTCGATCAGAAAATGCGGACGCGCAAAGGCGGCCGAACTAATCTGTTTCAAACTAATCGTCGCGCGAAGATCGCACCGCGTCGGATGCCGTACTGTCTCGTCCACGAGATTGGCTGACGCGAGACTGAGTGGACTCAGCTGTTCCCATCGCTTTTTGAGAACGCGACATTGATTGAGGATCTCAGGCGGAATTGGCGCCTTTAATTTGATAAACCGTGCCCCCAACGGCCCCCGTTGCCATACTGCACAAGACTCGGCTCCGGCTTGATTTCGATAAGCCAATCTCAAATTCCATCGCAACAGAACTGTTGGTAACGGGAGTCGGCGCATGAATTGTTCAAGGGCTACTCGTACGGCCCGTTCGCGCGAGCGCGAATGCAGCCGGTGAAGTGCCGTTTGAAATTGAGAATGGAGATGGCCAATCACTCTTACTTCACCGGGTGACAGCTCGCCTTGTTGCAGGTTGCGCACGACAATAATTGAGGCGAGGAGGCGCCTGATATCCCAGAAGAATAAGCCAATGGCACATCGGCCGTTTAGCGGCACGATACAACCACGGTAAAATGAAGACCTTCTAAAATGACGCTCATCGGAAAAAAAATCGTTAATGAATACGATGTTCCGGTGCGGATGAGTGCTGAAATATTTCTTGACCGCCATGATCGGGAAAAAGCTAGCCGCAAGTTTCTCCGTCGATTTGGTGATTCGCGGCAAAAAAGGACTGTGCTGTAACGTGAGGCCAATGAAACAGCTCGGGAGGGCCGCTTGGATTACGTTTTGAACTGCTTTCCAAAATGAATCGACATCGATCGCCGCGTGCAGATTCAGGAGGGGCCTTTCCAATGTCGGATCGACAATAGATTGCACTCCGGGAATCGCTTTGCGTTGCCGCTTCATCGCCACCGTTGCCTCCTCAACGCTCAATTATCTATCGCAACTGCGGAGCAGATTGATTGGATGGGGCGGCGCAAAAATACAACTTAAGATACCTTGCAACGCGCGTCCTGAAGCGTTCGATTTTTTAGAGTCGCCAGCACTCCCGCTGCGATCAAAGCGCTAAAAGTTCAACAAACAACAATCGAAAGGAAATTACCTGTATGGAAACGCTCACGGTTGATAAAACGCAACAGAAGAC
>Ga0081455_10005847_pt1 | contig 13383 bp, 13 predicted proteins | sample TabmetS3T2R1_FD_70207 | JGI IMG/M metagenome (GOLD analysis project Ga0081455, IMG submission 70207) | Tabebuia heterophylla rhizosphere microbial communities from the University of Puerto Rico - S3T2R1 | ecosystem: Host-associated > Plants > Roots > Rhizosphere ... | reverse complement strand
CGCATGCAGGGCTGGCTCCAGCTGGGCGGCCACGGCGATCCCGGCGAGACCGAACCGTTCGCCGTCGCCCTGCGTGAGGCATGCGAGGAGACCGGGCTGGGCGACCTGGTGGCGTGGCCCGAGCGGGCCCGACCGGCGCTCGTGCACGTGGTCGTCGTGCCGGTGCCCGCCGGTCGCGGCGAGCCCGAGCACGAGCACGCCGACATGCGCTACGTGCTGGCGACGGCCAGGCCGGACGAGGCGGCGCCCGAGTCCCCGTCGGCGGCCCTGCGCTGGCTCAACATGGACGACGCCCTGGCGCTGGTCGGCGAGGACAACATCCGTACGACGCTCCTCAGGGTCGCCCAGCTGCTCGGGAAGCGGTGAGGTTCGTGCTGCGCTCCGCCGAGTCCCTACGATCTGCCCCCGTGCCGACCCGTCGACGCCTCACGCTGCTCGTCGCCGCAGTCGCAGCCGCCGGCCTGGTCGGGGCCGGCTGTTCCGAGCAGTCGGCTGCGGTTCGGGTCGGGAACACGACCGTGTCGCAGTCGGACTTCGAGGACGAGCTCGACGCCTTCGCCGGGCTCCAGGGCGGCGACGCCGTGAGGGGTGACGCACGCGACAGCTACACCCAGGAGTTCGTGGGCGCAGTCCTCGAGCAGCGGATCGGCTTCATCCTGACCGAGCAGGTGTTCGACGAGCGGGGTTTGGAGCTCACCGAGGACGACATCGCCCAAACCGCCGCCCAGGCCGGTGACCAGCTGGACGGTATGCCCCGGGGCCTGCGCGACTCCCTGATCGAGGACGCCGCGCGGCAGTCACGGCTCGCGAACGAGCTCGGCCAGGAGGAGTTCGGCCGCGCGCTGACAGATGCTGCCGATTCGACCGACATCGAGGTGAGCTCCCAATACGGCTCCTGGGACACCGAGCAGTACACGGTGGTGCCGCCCGAGGGCCCCGCCGGAGCGGAGCCGAGCCAGGGGCAGGGCGACCAGACCAGCGGCGGGGGGTGACGGCCACGCCCGGTCCGGCGTTGCGTCCGCGCATCGTCGTCTGCGGCCTGGGTCCGGCCGGGCCCGACCTGGTCACGGCCGCCACGAACGACGCCGTCGCGCGGATCCCGCACCGCTTCCTGCGCACCGCCCGGCACCCGGCCGCCGGCGTCGTCGGTGAGGTCGCGACCTTCGACCACCTCTACGACGGGGCCGACAGCATCGACGCCGTCTACCCCGCCATCGTCGAGGCGCTGGTGGTGGCCGCTGCCGAGCGCGGCGAAGTGCTCTACGCCGTGCCCGGGTCGCCGGCCGTCGCCGAGCGCACGGTCGAGCTGCTGCTGGCCGACGACCGCGTGGCCGTCGACGTGTTGCCGGCGCTGTCCTTCGCCGACCTGGCGTGGGTGCGCCTCGGCATCGACCCCGTGGAGCGCGGCGTGCGGCTGGTCGACGGGCACAGGTTCGAGATCGAGGCGGCCGGTGAGCGGGGGCCGCTCCTCGTGGCGCAGTGCGACGACCGCCACGTGCTGTCCGACGTGAAGCTCGTCCTCGGGGAGGCGGCGGAGGAGGCGGGCGGCGACGAGGTCGCCGTCACCGTGCTGCAGCGCCTGGGCCTGCCCGACGAGCGCATCGTCGAGCTCCCGTGGCCCGAGCTCGACCGGGCGGTCCGGCCGGACCATCTCACGTCGCTGTACGTGCCCCGCCTGGCCACCCCGTTGCCGAGCGAGACCGCGGCGTTCGCCGAGGTGGTCCGCCGCCTGAGGGCGGACTGCCCCTGGGACCGCCAGCAGACCCACCAGAGCCTCCGGCATCACCTGCTGGAGGAGGCCTACGAGGTCCTCGAGGCCCTCGACCACCTCGACGTCGAGGCCGGCGAGGGCTTCGACGCCCTCGAGGAGGAGCTCGGTGACCTGCTGTTCCAGGTCTTCCTCCACGCCACCCTCGCCACCGAGGAGGGACGGTTCACGCTGGAGGACGTGGTCCGGGGGATCAGCGACAAGCTCGTCGGCCGCCACCCGCACGTGTTCGGCGACGCCACCGTCGACAGCGCCGACGAGGTGGCGGAGCGTTGGGAGCGACTCAAGAAGGCGGAAAAGGGTAGGGCCAGTGTCATGGACGGCATCCCCGCCACGCTGCCGGCGCTGGCCTACGCAGTGAAGGTCCAGCGCAAGGCGGCGTCGCAGGGGGTCGACTGGCGGACGCTGCTCGAGGGCGACGAGGCGCCGGGGGCGTTGGGGCGGCGCCTGCTCGACGTCGTGGACGACGCCCGCACCGCCGGCGACGATCCGGAGACCGAGCTGCGGGTCGCGGCCGAAGTGGTGCGTGACCGCTTTCGGCAGTCCGAACGCAAGTAACGTTGGCCACACTCGTCACAGGAGCCACACCCAGCGATGTCCAGCATCGAGCACATCGTCGGCCGCGAGGTCCTCGATTCCCGCGGCAACCCGACGGTCGAGGTCGAGGTCTACCTCGCCTCGGGCGCCGAGGGTCGCGCGCTGGTGCCATCGGGGGCGTCGACCGGGCAGTTCGAGGCCGTGGAGCTCCGCGACGGCGCGGCCCGGTACAGCGGCAAGGGTGTGGGCAAGGCCGTCGACAACGTCAACGGTGAGATCCGCGAGGCGCTGATCGGCTTCGACGCCACCGAACAACGCGAGATCGACAGGCAGATGATCGACCTCGACGGCAGCGACAACAAGGGACGCCTGGGGGCCAATGCCATCCTCGGCGTCTCCCTGGCGGTGGCGCGGGCGGCCGCCGACGAGCTCGCCCTGCCGCTGTACCGCTACGTCGGCGGCACCAACGCCCACGTGCTGCCGGTGCCGATGCTCAACGTGCTCAACGGCGGCGCCCACGCCAACAACAGCGTCGACTTCCAGGAGTTCATGGTCATGCCGGTGGGCGCGGCCAGCTTCGGGGAGGCGCTGCGCTGGGGCGCCGAGACGTACCACGCCCTGAAGTCCGTCCTGGACGAGCGGGGGCTGTCGACGGCCGTCGGTGACGAGGGGGGCTTCGCCCCCGACCTCGGCTCCAACGAGGAGGCGGTGCAGGTGCTGGTCGAGGCCATCGATCGCGCCGGGTACCAGGCAGGCGACGAGATCGCGCTGGCGCTCGACGTCGCCGCGAGCGAGTTCTTCACCGACGGCCGCTACTCGCTGGCGGGCGAGGGCCGGGACCTGTCCACGTCGGAGCTCGTCGGACTGCTGGCCGAGCTCTGCGCCCGCTACCCGATCGTGTCCGTCGAGGACGGCTGCGCCGAGGAGGACTGGGACGGCTGGTCCGAGCTCACCAAAGCCCTGGGCGAGCGGGTGCAGCTGGTGGGCGACGACCTCTTCGTCACGAACGTCGAACGGCTGCGGCGCGGCATCGACACCGGCGTGGCCAACAGCATCCTGGTCAAGGTCAACCAGATCGGCTCGCTCACCGAGACGCTGGACGCCGTCGAGGCGGCCACGCAGGCCGGCTACACGGCCGTCATGTCCCACCGATCGGGCGAGACCGAGGACACGACCATCGCCGACCTGGCCGTCGCCACCAACTGCGGCCAGATCAAGTCCGGCGCCCCCGCTCGCAGCGACCGGGTGGCGAAGTACAACCAGCTCCTGCGCATCGAGGAGGACCTCGGCGACGCCGCCGAGTTCCGTGGGCGGGCGGCACTGGCGCGGACCGGTGGCGGCTCGCCATGAGCCTGCGGCGGCGGAAGGGCGGCGGGGGCGACGGCCACGAGCCGCAGGCGGCGCCCCGGGTGCGCGGCGCGTGGACGACGCCGGCCGTCGTGGTCCGCGCCCCTGACGGATCGGTGGTCAACCGGCCGACGCGGCCGAGCGGCGCCGCAAGTGGACGGGCCCCGGCCCGGCGCCGCGTCCCCCCGCCTGGCGCTCCCGGCGGTGTCCTGACGGTGCCCACCCGGGCGACGGTCGGCGACCCGTCGTCGTCCAAGTCGTCGCCCAATTCGTCGCCCAGGTCGTCGTCCAGGTCGTCGCCCAAGTCGTCGTCCAAGTCGTCGCCAAAGTCGTCGTCCAAGTCGCCGTCCCGCCCGAAGGCCAAGAGCTCCACCGATCGGCCGCGACGAAGCCAGCCGCGAACGAAGGGCAAGCGTCGCCTGGTCCCGAGCCTGCGCCTCGACAAGCTGGCGCCCATCGACGACGACGCCCGCGAGCGCCGCAACGCCCGGTTGCGGTGGCTCGGCACCCGGGTGGGATCGGTCGCACTGACGGGCCTCCTGGTGTACGCCGTCTTCCCGGTGCGGACGTACCTCAGCCAGCGTTCCGACAACGATCGGGCGCGCGAGCAGCTGGACGTGTTGAGCGAGGAGAACGAGCGGCTGGAGCAGCGGGCCGACGAGCTGCGCGACCCCGAGACGGTCGAGGAGATCGCCCGGCGGGACCACAACCTGGTGATGCCGGGCGAGGAGTCCTACGCCATCCTGCCCCCGCCCGAAGCGGCGCCCGACGGGGACGACGCCTCCGAGCCGGGGGGCTAGCTCGCCGGGCTCAGCCCGTCTGGGCGACGAGCTCCGGCTCTCGTTCGTCGCCGCGGTGGCGGGCGAGCCGGCGGCCGGCCCGGCCGATGCGATCGATGCGGCCGAGCAGTGCGTCGCGGGCGCGCTCGGCCTCGTCGGTCAGGCCGGTGAGACCCTCGACGCCCCACTGGCGGAGCACCACCGGGCCCAAGATCTGATCGTGGTGGATCTGGAAGTCGTAGATCCCGGCCCGCGCGATGGCGCGGGCGTGCTCTTCGAAGTCGACGATCCCGGTGCCCGGCATCTCGAAGCCGCGCACCTGGCGCTCGATCGCCAGGACCATCCCCGACGGGTCCAGCTCGATCGCGGCGGCGGTGGCGTCACGGTAGAAGAGGTGGTGTCGGTTCTCGTCCGAGGCCACCCGCTTCATGACCTCGTAGCCCACCGGGTCGTCGAGCAGCTTGCCGGTGTTGTGGTGGGCGATGCGGGTGGCGAGCTCCTGCAGGGTGACGTAGACGAGGCCGTCGTGGGGGAGGTCGGGCTCCGGCACCTGCCCGCACGTCACCTGGGCCATGCGGGCTCGCTCGAGCGCCACCGGGTCGATCTGCCTGGTCACCGTCAGGTAGTCGCGGATGACGATCGAGTGCCGGCCCTCCTCCGCGGTCCAGCGGCGGCTCCATTCGCCCCAGGCGGAGTCGCGCCCGAACATGGCCTCGATCGTGCGGAAGTAGTAGGGGAGGTTGTCCTCGGTCAGGAGGTTGACGAACAGGCTGGAGCGCACCTCAGGTGGCAGTGCCGCCTCGGCGGGCGACCACTCCCAGCCGGGCTCGAAGTCCCGGCCGCGCCCCCACGGAACCAATTGGTGAGGGAACCACTCCTTCGCCTGCGCTAGGTGGCGGTCGAGCAGCCTGGCCGCCGTCGGCTCGAGCTCGGCGAGCATGGTGGCGGCATCGAGCGGCGCGGCGGCGGGCACACAGTCACCCTACCTACTGGTCGGTAGGCGGTCGAGTCGGCGTGGAGTCGCCGGGCGGCCGCCCGGGTTTGCCAGGGGGTGCAAACTGTCTCCCGTGGTCGAGCCCGGCGATGTGCGCATCGGTGATGACGACCGCCAGAGGGTGATCGACGAACTGAGCCGGCACACCGGCCAGGGGCGTCTGACGCTCGACGAGTTCGCCGAGCTGGCGAGCCGCGTGTACGCCGCCCGCACCCGGCGGGACCTCGACGACGTGCTGGCGGGCCTGCCGGACGATGTCGACATCCGCCGGCCCGTCGCCCCACGCGACCCGGCGACGGGGCCGGTCGGCGGCGCCGATTCCTCCCCACCGGCAACGACGCCACCCTCGCCGCGGCGGCGCTTCGTCGCCATCATGGGCGGCACCGCGGCCCGTGGGCGGTGGCGGGCGCCGGGCCAGATCACGGCGTTCGCGTTCTGGGGGCACGTCAAGGTCGACCTACGGCAGGCGGTGATCGACGAGCGCGTCGTGGAGGTGACCGCCTGGGCGATCATGGGCAGCGTCGAGGTGGTGGTCCCCGACGGCATCCCCGTCGACCTCGACGGGATGGTGCTCATGGGCGGCAGCTCGGACAACACGCGGCGATCGGACGTGCCGACGCTGCCGCACGCACCGCTGATCCGGGTCCACGCCCGGGGGCTGTGGGGTGGTGTGACGGCCCGAACGAGCCGGCGCCGGTCGCGCTCGTCCGGGCATCGGCACAAGCACAGGCACGGCCACGACCTGGTCAGTGGCTACCTCGATGGCCACGTCGACGACCTGAGGGAGAAGGCCCGGGAGGCCCTGCGGTCGCTGCAGGCGAGCATCCCACCCCCGCCGCCTCCGCCGATGGCGCCTGCGCCACGACAACGCGAGGGGGCGGCGCGGACGGACGGTGGCCGACCGTCGCAGCCGCCCTCGCCTCCGGCATCGCCCGGCCCGACGATCGACCTGCGCGACTTCCTGCCCCGGTTCCTCACCGAGGAACGCACGGCCGGGCCGGACCCACGGGCCAACGGGCAGACCGCGTCCGTCAGTCCGGCCGACGACAGCCGGCTGCCGCGGGGGACCCTGACCATCCTCGTGACCGACATGGTCGGCTCGACGGAGCTGGCGGAGCGGCTGGGCGACACGCGGTGGTGGGAGATCCTCCAGGCGCACAACGCCCTCGTGCGGGCCGAGGTCGACGACCACGGCGGCATCGAGGTCAAGGCCCAGGGCGACGGGTTCCTCGTCGTCTTCGCCAGCGCCCGGCAGGCGATCCTCGCCGCGGTCGCCATCCAGCAGGCGGCCGCCCGCCACCGCGCCGAGAACCCGTCCCAGCGGATCGAGCTGAGGATCGGGCTGCACACCGGCGAGACCGTCGAGTCCGACGGCGACGTCTTCGGCCAGAACGTGATCCTGGCCGTGCGGATCGCCGACGCTGCGGCGCCCGGCGACGTGCTGGTCTCCGGCCTCACCCACGACCTCACGGCCGCGGCGGGCGACCTGCGCTTCAGCCCCGGCGAGGAGGTTTCGCTCAAGGGGTTTTCCGTGCCCTGGCGGGTGCACCGGGTCGCGTGGGCATAGGGCGGCCGCACCCCATCCCGGAAGCCGATCGCCACGAGGTCGAGCGGCTCCTGGGTCGGCCGCCGCAGGGTGAGTTCGAGGTCGTGCGCCGCCATGCGGACGGCTCGCCGTTGGTGATCCGCAACGCCCCGCTGCTCGACGATGGCACACCCATGCCCACCCGGTACTGGTTGGTGGGGGAGCCGGAGCGCACGCGTGTGTCGCGGCTCGAGAGCGCGGGCGGCGTGGCGCGGGCCGAAGCGGAGGTGGACCCCGCCGCGGTCGTCGCCGCGCACGCCCGCTACGCGGCGGAGCGAGATGCGGCCCTGCCGCCCGGACACCGGGGGCCGCGGCCGTCCGGCGGGGTGGGCGGCACCCGGACGGGCATCAAGTGCCTGCACGCCCACTACGCCTGGCACCTTGCGGGCGGGGACGATCCCGTCGGGCGCTGGGTCGAAGACCGCCTGGGTCCGATCCAACGCGCCGACGATCCGAGGCAATAGGGACCGTGTCAGCATTCTCGAGGCCACGGGGACCGGCCCCCGGGCCTGATTGCCTCGAGAATCCTCGCTCGGACCTGATTGCCTCGAGCCCACTCGCTGACGACCGCCGGTAGCGTGCCTAGCTCATGACGGTCATCGCGTCGGTGGACCTCGGCACGAACTCGACCCGCGTCCTGGTCGGCCGTTCGACCGGCGCCGGCCTCGAGATCCTCGACCGCCGCAACACCATCACCCGCCTGGGCCAGGACGTCGGGGCCAGCGGGCGCCTGGCGCCCGAGGCCGTCGCGCGGACCCTCGACTGCCTGCGGGGCTACCGCGAGATACTCGACCGCCACCGCGTCGAGCGGGTGCGGGTCGCCGCCACCTCGGCGTCTCGCGACGCCGCCAACCGCGACGAGTTCTTCGACGCGGTCGAGGCGCTGATCGGCACCCGCCCCGAGCTGCTGAGCGGCGACGAGGAGGGCCGGCTCTCGTTCACGGGCGCCACCGCCGAGCTCGACCCGGCCAGCGGCCCGTTCCTGGTGGTCGACATCGGCGGCGGGTCCACCGAGTTCATCGTCGGCACCGACCGGGTCGAGGGCGTGATGTCGGTCGACATCGGCTGCGTGCGCCTGACCGAGAAGTTCCTGCACCACGATCCGCCGCAGCCCGAGGAGCTCTCGGCCTGCATCAGCCTGACCGACGCCTATCTCGACGACGTGGTGCGCGAGATCCCGGCTGCGGCCGAGGCCCGCACGCTGGTCGGCTTGGCGGGCACGGTCACCACGGTGGCGGCCGTGGAGATCGGGCTCGAGACCTACGACCGCGACCGCATCCACCACTTCCACCTCACCCACGAGGCCGCCGAGGACGTCTTCCGGACGCTGGCCACCGAGTCGCGCGCCGATCGGATCCACAACCCCGGGCTCGAGGAGGCGCGGGCCGACGTGATCGTCGGCGGCTGTTGCGTGCTGGTGGCGCTGTTCCGCCACCTCGGCTTCGACGAGATGATCGTGTCGGAGGCCGACATCCTCGACGGCCTGGCGCTCAGCCTGCTCGATTAGGTGGTCAGGCCGCCCGCCGCCTTCTCGCTGGGCGCCGGGCGTGGCTACGGTCACGCCTGACATGCCGCCGCTGCCCGACCGCGTGCTCATGGGACCGGGTCCCAGCAACCCCTATCCCGAGGCCGTCGAGGCGTCGGCGCGCCCGATGCTCGGCCACCTCGATCCGGCGTTCGTCGACATACTCGACGAGACCTGCGCCCGGCTGCGGACCATCTTCCGCACCTCGAACGCGATGACGCTGCCGATCTCGGGGACCGGGTCGGCGGGCATGGAGGCGGCGTTCGTGAACGTGGTGGAGCCGGGCGACCCGGTCGTGATCGGCGTCAACGGCGTCTTCGGCGCCCGCATGTGCGACGTGGCCGCCCGCTGCGGGGCCGACGTCGTGCGGGTCGACGTGCCCTGGGGCAAACCGGTCGAGCCCGATCGCCTCCTCGAGGCCCATCCGGCGCCCAAGCTGGTCGCGGTGGTCCACGCCGAGACGTCGACCGGCGTCAGGACCGACGTCGCGCCGCTCGGGGCGGCCAAGGGGGACGCGCTGCTGCTGGTCGACTGCGTCACCAGCCTCGGTGGCATCGAGGTCGACATCGACGGCTGGGGCGTCGACATCGCGTATGCCGGGACCCAGAAGTGCCTGGGCGTGGCGCCGGGCCTGGCGCCGCTGACCCTGAGCGAGCGTGCCCGTGATCGCCTGGTGCCGCGCAGCCCGAGCTGGTACCTGGACCTGCGGCTGATCGGGCGGTACACGGGCCCCGCGACGGGACCGCGGGTGTACCACCACACCGCACCGGTCTCGATGATCATGTCGCTCCACGCCGGGCTGGGGGCGATCCTCGACGAGGGTTTGGACGCCGCCATCGGCCGCCACGCCGAGTGTGGCGAGCTGCTCCACGGCGGACTCGCGGACCTCGGCCTGGAGCTGTTCGCCGCCGAGGGCCACCGGCTGCCCGAGCTGACCACCGTGCTCGTGCCCCAGGCGGCCGACGAGGCGAAGGTGCGATCCACGCTGCTCGACCGCTACGGCATCGAGATCGGGGGCGGGCTGGGGGACTACGCCGGCAGGATGTGGCGGATCGGCTGCATGGGCCACACGGCGCGGCCCCGCAACGTCAGCCTGTTGCTCGCGGCCCTGGCGGAGGTCCTCGGCTGATGAGCATTCATGCCCGGGGGCTGCGCGCATGACCAAGCTGGTCGGGCGGCGGGTCCTGCTGCGCCCCCTCGTCGCCACCGACTTCGCGGCGTGGCAGGAGGTCCGCCGGCGCAACGCCGACTGGCTCACGCCGTGGGAACCCGCCCGCAACCCCGGGCTGCCAGACGTGGTGGAGTCCGCCGAGGCGTTCGCGATGCGCTGCAGCGCCCGCGAGCGCGAGCGGCAGCTCGGCACCGGCTTCGGTTTCGGCATCTTCGTCGACCCCGCCGAGCAGACCCAGGTCGGCGGGCGGGGCGGGCGTGGCCGGCGGCATGAGGAGAGCTTCGCCGGCGAGATCAACCTGTCGTCGGTGCAGCGGGGGCCGTTCCAGTCGGCGTACGTCGGCTACTGGATCGACCGGGCCCAGGCCGGTCACGGCTACATGCCCGAGGCCCTGGTGGCGGTGGCGCGCTTCGCCTTCGACCACGTGCGGCTGCATCGCATCCAGATCTCGATCATCCCCCGCAACTACCGGAGCCGGCGGGTCGTGGAGAAGCTGAAGATCCGCGACGAGGGCATCGCCCACCGCTATCTCGAGATCAACGGGGTGTGGGAGGACCACATCCGCTACGCGCTCACGATCGAGGAGTGGCACGACCGTCGCGACGAGCTGGTGCGTGAGTGGCTGGCATGACCGTGCGTGTCCGTTCCCGCCGGCGGGAGCGGACGCGGCTCGTGGCCGCGATCCTGGCCGTCGCGCTCGTGGGCGGGCTGGTGGCCGCGGTCGTCGGCGCGATTGGCGGTGATGACGACGGAACCGAGGGTGCGTCGCCCAGCTCCACCACGATCGACACCGGCGGGATCGAGGTGTCGGCGCCCGACGGGTGGACGGCGATCCCCGTCGCCGGCCTCGGGTTCGGCATCGCCGTGCCGCCGGGGTGGGAGGCCACGGTCCTGGCACCGGATGTGCTCGAGAGCCTGGAGCGGTCGTCGCCCCAGGTGCCGGGCTTCCTCGACAACGCGCACGCCGCGGCGGAGGCCGGCGCCGTCTTCTACGGCGCTGGCGTCGACGGGGCCGGCCGGGTGGCGGACGTGAAGGTCCGTGCCGTTCCCGGGGCGGGCATCTCCACGATCGAGCAGCTCGAGGACTTCGGCCGCCAGCTCTCCGAGCGTGCCGGCCTCGGCGACGTCCCCGTCGAGGTGGTCGGCGACGCCGAGCGCCCCACCGTGCGGATGCAGTACGGCCTGGGTGCCGGCGGAGGGTCAGCCGAGGCCCGGGGCACCGAGACGCTCGTCGCCGGGCCCGACGACATCGTGTGGTCGGTGATCGTCACGTCTGAGGACCAGGCGACGCACGAGGCCCTGGCCGAACAGATCGCCGGCACCCTGGCGTTCGTGCCCTAGCGGTTGCACGAGCGCCCGCTAGCGGTTGCTGGTGCTGATCCGCTGGCGGAGGGCCGCCAGCCGCTCCTGGAACGCCGGCTGGTTGATCGACCACACCTGCGGGTCGAGCTCGCGCTCGACCGCGGCCGCAGCGTCGGTCAGCGGTAGGACGTCACGCATCGTCTGCTTGATCCGCTCCACCAGGTCGCGGGGGGCGCTCGCGGCGGCCGACGCCATCTCCTTCGCCAGCGCTAGCAGTTCGTCGTCGGGCACGCACGACCATGCCAGGCGCGCGCGCTCCGCCTGCCGGCCATCGAGGACGCGGCCGAACAACACCAGCGCGGCCGCCGCCTGGGATCCGATCCGCCGCTGGAGCATCCAGGTGTGGCCGCCGCCGGGGTGGAGGCCGAGGTCGATGAAGCGGGTGTCGAACCGTGCCGACTCCCCGGCCAGGATCACGTCACACGCCAGCGCCAGGTTGACGCCCGCGCCGACCGCGGCCCCGTTGACGGCAGCGATCGTCGGGAGCGGCGAGCGTCCGACGCGCAGGAAACCCTCGTAGATGCGCGACAGGCCCTGGCGCTGGCTGGACCCCAGGTGAGACAGGTCGGCCCCGGCGCAGAAGGCCGGCGGCGCCCCGGTCACCACCACGGCGCCGACGTCGCGATCGGCGTCGATGGCGTCGAACGCGGCCACGATCTCGTCCACCAGCCCGAGCGACAGGGCATTGCGGCGATCGGGGGCGTCGAGCGTGACCAGCGCGACCCGATCCCTGACCTCGGAGCGGAGCTCAACCATGGCCGGCAGTCTTCCATGAAGGCGATGTGACGGACAGTGGCCGGTTTCATTACATTCCCGTGTCGATATCCGCACTGCTGGGGAGCGCCACTTGAGAGCGACACGTCCGTACGCGCGGCCCGCCCGCGCCCTGCTCGTCCTCGCCGCCGCGGCATCGGGCCTGGGCCTCGGCCCGACGGTGCCGCCGGCGCAGGCGCGACCGACCCAGGAGGAGCCGACGCTGCCGCACGCCGGTGGCGTGGCGGCCGACGTCGACGTGTTCAAGGCTGATGACGGTGACGTCGTCGGCGCCCTGGACAACCTGCATGGCAACCTGCGCACGGAGCTCCGGGACCTGGAGTCCGCTCGCTCACAGTTGGCGTCCGCCCGGGACCGCAAGGCGAAGGCCGACCAGGCGGTGGCGGCCACCCAGAAGCACATCGACGACCTGACCGCGCAGAGTGACGGCGTCGTGGTCGACGCCTTCATGAACCCGCCCGCCGACACCGCCCTCGACGCGATGGGCGCGGCATCGATCGGCGACGCATCGGTCAAGGCGTCGATCGTCGGCATGCAGCACGACGCGGACGCGTCGGTCCTCGCCCGCCTCCGCGGCGCGCACGACGAGCTCGATGCGCACAAGGCGGCGCAGGCCGACGCGGCACGGCGGGCCGCGGCGGCGGCCGACACGGCGGCCGCCGCCCTCGACGACCTGGAGGCGGCGCAGTCCCAGGAGGCGGCATTCGTGCTGGAGGTGCAGGCGCGCCTGGATCGGAACCTCGCCGAGGCCGAGGCACTCGCCGCCATCGACCCGGCGCTGGCGGCGCAGCTCAAGGCGCAGGAGTCGCAGATCGCCGGCCGGCTCGAGGCAATCCGCACCGCCAATGAGCAGCGCCGGGCCCTCGAGGCCCTGCGCCGGGCCCAGGAAATGGCCGCGGAGCGGCAGGCTGCGGAGGAGCGGGCGGCGGCCGAGGCTGCTTCCCAGGCGGGCTCGCTCGGCCCGGCCACCGGCAGCCTGTCGAACGTGGCCTGCCCGGGCGGCGGCTCCATCACCGTGGACAGTTCGTTGGCCGCGAACCTGTCGGCGCTGCTCGGGGCGGCGTCGGCGGCGGGGCTGAACATGTGCGGCGGCGGCTACCGCGACCCGGCCCAGCAGGTCGCCCTCCGTCGATCCCACTGCGGCTCGTCCAACTACGCCATCTACGAGGCACCGTCGTCCTCCTGCTCGCCGCCCACGGCCCGGCCCGGCACGTCGATGCACGAGCGGGGCCTGGCCATCGACATCACCTGCGGGGGCGGCACCATCGGCCGAGGCAGCGCCTGCTTCGGCTGGCTGGCGAGCCACGCGGCCGGCTACGGCCTTCACAACCTGCCGAGCGAGCCCTGGCACTGGAGCACCGACGGCTCGTAACACCTAGCCCTACGGGCCGCGGCGGCCCTCCCGGCCAGGGTCCGCTAGACCTTCGCCAGATGAGCGTCCCGGCGCCGACGATGTACCACCGCTGGCTGGGCTGGCATGCGCCGGCCCTCCGGCGCCTGGTGGTCGCGGCCGCGGCGGGCGTAGTCGTAGGGCTGGCGTT
>Ga0081455_10005846_pt1 | contig 13383 bp, 14 predicted proteins | sample TabmetS3T2R1_FD_70207 | JGI IMG/M metagenome (GOLD analysis project Ga0081455, IMG submission 70207) | Tabebuia heterophylla rhizosphere microbial communities from the University of Puerto Rico - S3T2R1 | ecosystem: Host-associated > Plants > Roots > Rhizosphere ... | reverse complement strand
TTCACGAAGCCCAGGACGTCGGTGTAGAAGCGCAGCGCTTTCTCCTGGTCGTCCACGTAGACGCTGGTCACTTTGATCTTCACGGCAAGTTCCTCCTGTCACATTGGTGGGGTGTGGTTTCGTCACTACACTGACGCACCACGACAGGATAACGTGACTGATGGATGGCGACTGGCTGGCGCAACAGTTCGAGGACAACCGCGGCCACCTGCGGGCGGTGGCCTTTCGCATGCTGGGCTCGGCCGCCGAAGCGGACAATGCCGTGCAGGAGGCCTGGCTGCGGTTCAGCGGCGCCGATACCAGCCGCGTCGGGAACCTCAGCGGCTGGTTGACTACCGTCGTGGCCCGAGTCTGCCTGGACATGCTTCGCCGCCGCGATGCGCCGCGATGCGCCGCTGGGGTGAGTAATGAGCCATCCGCCGGCACGGATCCGGAGCACCAACGCGTGTAGCGTTCGTGCTGCACGATATGTTCGCCGTGCCGTTCGAGGACATCGCGCCGATTGTCGGCCGCACGGCGGCCGCCATCAGGCAGCTGGCCAGCCGCGCCCGCCGGCGAGTTCAAGCGGCCGGTATGGATGAGGACGCCGATGTCAGCGGCATCGAAAGATCGTCGAGGCTTTCCTGGCGGCGTCGCGGGCCGGGAACTTCGAGGAGTGCGCTCGACCTGGTGATGCTGGAGGAGTGACGCGTCAGATCGCCGGGCCTAGTAGCGTCGTCAGCCGACGCACCTCAAACTAGCGGCCCTGGCCGCCCTCGCACTCCTGGTCTCGTGCGGCGGAGGTGCTGCGCAGCCGTCGGTCGCGCCGGTCTCAAGCGCGGCGGCCGCGGCGCCGTCTCAGCGAGCGCCGCTCAATCCAGCGGTCACGGTGCACGTCGGCGTGGGCGCCGGCACGGGCTCATCCACCGCTCCAAGCTGGTCAACCGCTGGCTCGCCAGCCATCCCCGCATCCTGGTGCTGCACGGGGCGCGCTACAGCCCCCACGACAACCCGGTCGAGCGGATCTGGGCCGCGCTGAAGGCGTGGCTGGCGAACTCGCCGACGCTGACGATCCAGGCCGCATCCGGCAAGCGCATGGCTTCTTCCGCCAGCGCACCCCTACCCAGCTGCTGGCCACCGCCGCACCGCACAGCTCACCGTGGCTGCCCGAGGGTTACGTGCAGAACTTCAGGCAGGCCGCTTAGGGCACAGCGCGCTCTCCTTCACGTGCGACACCTACTGCCTTCTGATCGGCAAGGCGGGCCGACAGGCGGCGGACAAGACCGCGGCGCTGGTGGCCCGCAGCCGGAATCATCATGGGTCCGTCCCTAGCATTTGCCTAGCGTGCGGCCACCCGTTGGCCGTCGGGGATGGCGCTGAGGGTGAGAAGCCGCAGGTCAGGTAGGGTGCACCCTTCTGCACTCTTCCTCGGTGCCCTGACCAGCGAGTTTGCCATCATCCCGGTTCGGACAGGCCTCGGTGAGTGCTGATGGTGTGTCCGTGGTGCGTCCACGGGTCCACGGTCGGCTCGGCCCTGCAAGTGTTGTGCCAAGGCAGCCAGCGGTCCACCGCTGGACAGGTCAGGAGGGCGCAGAGGCATGACGACGTCAAGCCCACCGGTGATGACACTCGAACTGCTTCAGCAGTTCAGCGACGCGTGGACCGCCGGTGATGTTGACAGGCTGATGGAGTTCATGACCGATGACCGCGTCTACTGCGCGTCGGTCGGGCCGGAGCCGGGCATAACCTACCGCGGCCGAGACGAGGTGCGGCGCGGGTTCGGCGCGATGCTGGCCTACGACAGCGGCCGTGAGCGACATGGCGGGATCGCGTTTCTCCATGGCGCGGTCGGTGTCGCGGAGTGGTCGTTCTCGGAGATAAGCCAGGACGGCCGGACCCGGCTCATCCGCGGCTACGATATCTACCAGTTCAGCGGCGACAAGATCCACAAGAAGGACGCCTTCCGGAAGATTCTCGACGAGGAGATTTCACGTGACGACGGCGACCCGTTCCCAGGTGACCGCCATTCCCCCAGCCGACATGTCGAAGGCCGAGCGTCACTTCCAGGAGAAGCTCGCCTACGAGACCGACTGCGCTGATGTATGGGCGGCGATCAACGACGGCACCATCGACTTCGTCCTGGTCGACTGCCGGCCAGCCGGCAACTACAGCAAGGCGCATATCCCCGGTGCGATCAACGTGCCTTGGCGGGAGATCCACCAGGAGCGGGCACGAGAGCTGCCCGAGGGCCTGATCGTCACCTACTGCTGGGGACCATCGTGCAACGCCGCGACCAAAGGGGCCGCCCGGCTCGCGGCGCTGGGTTTCCCAGTGAAGGAGATGATCGGTGGCCTGGAGCACTGGATCCGCGAAGGCCACCCAACCGAGGGCAGGCGACCGGTCGAGCGCGGCCAGGAGAAGCCAGCTGACTGGGGCTCGTCGCCTGACTGCCCTGCGGCCCGCCTGCCAGGTGGTTGCGTCGTTTGCGACAGGGAGGAAATCATGGTCGAGCCGATCGTCATCCCGGATGCCACCCGCGAGCCCGCCGCCTACGTCGCCGCGCTACTGGACACCCTCGGCGACCGCGACCCCCTGGAGGTCTATGCCGCCTTGCCGAAGGCCGTTCGCGAGCTGTGCGCCGGACTCGACGAGGCGGCCTGGCTCGCGCCGATGGCACCCGGAGAATGGAACGCCTGCCAGATCGTCGGTCACCTGCTCGACGTCGATGTCGTGTACGGCTTCCGCTGGCGCTTGGCGCTCACCGAGGACAACCCCTTCCTACCCCGGGTATGACGAGCAGCGATGGGCGCTGCTTGCCCGTCCCGCGCCGCAGCGGCTCCTGGACGCCTTCGCCGCGCTGCGGGAGGCCAACCTGGCGCTGCTGCGCAGCCTCGGCGAGCCCGACCTGCGCCGCCGTGCGACCCATGCCGAGCAGGGTAGCGAGGACCTCCAGCGCATGATCGACAAGGTTGCCGGACATGACCTGGCCCACCTCAACCAACTGCAGCGCACGGTCAGTGCCGCGACCAGCAGCCGCACGACGTTACGTGGCACGCACATGCGAGGCTCGTCAGTTCCGCGCTGAGGCCTTGCCGCGCCGATCCGTCAAATGAATGATCGGCCCGATGACCAGCGGATTCGGGTTCGTATTGTGTCCGGCTTGGTGCACCCAACTTGCCACAATCGAACACCCCTACCCTGGCAACGCCGCTGGTCAATGGCCCTGTGATCCATCTGCCAGGGCATCACGGCAAGGTCCGCCGCGACGGCTATCGCGTGGACCGGCCGTAACGGGCGGCGGCAGGCATTCGCAGGTTCGGATCCTGGGTAGGGCATGCGAGGGGCACGGCAGGGGCGCGTGAGGGGCACGGGGCAGGCCCAGGCCAAGGGCCCAGGCCCCCAGGGCGGGCCCAAGGCCCGGCCATGCTGCCGTTCAGCTATCGGGGTGGGCTTCCACCGCCTGGTCGACGGCGTGGATGCGGGCGGGGTCGAAGCCCATGCCGACCATCACGGTGCGCACGTGGGCGTCGAACAGCTGGTCGGTGTCGGCAATGAGTCGCGGCAGGCTGCCGAAGATCTCTACAACCAGGTAGCCGAGCACCGACGCCCACGCGGTCAGCGCGATCCCGGCCAGCCGGGGCGGATAGTCCGGCGCGCCCTCGCGGAGCAGGGTTTCGAGGAGCTCGCCGACCTCCAGCGTCTGCGGGAGCTGGGTGCGGTCGGGGTCGGCGGCGCCCGCCTCGACGGCCGCGGCGAACACCGCAAGGGGCACCGCGGCGGCCCGGCCCGCCGCGGGGCCGGTGACGTGCCCGGGCGCCTGGTAGCCGGGCATGGGGGTGCCGAACAGCAACGCGAAGTCTGCCCGGTGATCCAGGGACCAGCGGCGGTAGGCGTGGCAGAGCGCCCACCACCGCCTGGTGTGGTCGTCGGGCGGCTGGGCGTCGCTGGCCGCGGCCAGCGCGTCGGCCAGGGCGTGGTAGGCGTCGACGCACAGCGCGGTGATCAGCTCGTCGTGGCTGGCGAAGTAGCGGTACAGGGCCGAGGAGGCCATGCGCATCTCGCGGGCGATCGCGCGCAGCGACAGCGCGCCGGGCCCCTGTTCGGCGAGCTGGCGCCGCGCGAGCGCCTTGATCTCCTCGATGGTGGCGTGGCGGTACGCATCCCGGCGCGACAGCAGCGGCGAGTCGGTAGCAGTAGGCGAACGCATGCCGCCAGTCTGCCACAAAAGAGTGAGCACCGCAAACTTTGAGAGCGGCGCTCTTGACAGGACTCCCACCTGGAGAGGAGACTCTTAGAGAGATCACCGCTCACATCGTGATCATCGATCGCACTAGGAGTCGTCATGTCAGCCACAGCACACCGGGACCTCCGCTGGTGGACGCTGGCCGCGGTCGCCCTCGCCACCTTCATGACCTCGCTGGACAACACCGTGGTCAACGTGGCGCTGCCGTCGATCCAGCGTGACCTTGGGCTCACCCTCGCCGGGCTGGAATGGATCACCAGCGCCTACATCCTCGTCTTCGCCAGCCTGCTGCTCGCCGGCGGCCGCCTCGCCGACCGGTACGGGCACCGGACGCTGTTCCTGGCCGGCCTGACGCTGTTCACCGGCGCCTCGCTGCTCGCCGGCCTCGCCGGCACCCAGGGGCTGCTGCTGGCCGGCCGGGTGCTGCAGGGCATCGGCGCGGCCCTGGTCACCCCCGCCACGCTGGCGCTCATCCCGGCCACCTTCCCCGACCCAAAGCAGCGCAACCTCGCCGTGGCCGCCTGGAGCGCGGTCGCCGCGCTGGCCCTGGCGGTGGGGCCGCTTGCCGGCGGGCTGCTCAGCCAGCACTGGCACTGGAGCTGGATCTTCGTCATCAACGTCCCGGTCGGCGCGGCCACCCTCACCACCGCCGCCCTGGTGATCCCCGCGGCCCGCGACCGAGCGGCGGCCCGCAGCCTCGACCTGGCCGGCCTGGTCAGCGCCACCGTGGCGCTGTTCGGCGTGACCTATGCGCTGATCCAGGGCCACGACGCCGGCTGGACCTCCTCGACCATCCTGGCCGCGCTCGCCCTGGCCACCACCGCAGGCGGCGCCTTCGCGGTGGCCGAGTCCCGCTCCCGCGCGCCCATGGTCGACCTGGCGCTGTTCGGCAACCGGGTCTTTGCCGGCGGCACCCTGACCCTGCTGCTGTGGGGGCTCGCCCTCATCGGCGTCTACTTCTTCACCGCGCTGTACCTGCAGACCGTGCTCGGCTTCTCACCCACCAAGGCCGGCCTGGCGTTTGTCCCCATGGCCCTGCTCATGGCCGCCGTCGCCCCCCTTGCCGCGCCGCTGGCCGAGCGGATGGGGGCCAACCGCACCGTCGCCGCCGGCATGGGCCTGGTGGCCGCCGGGCTGCTCGCCGCGGCCCTCCTCGGCGCGCATGCCGGCTTCGCCGACCTGCTCGTCCCCATGGCGCTGCTTGGGATCGGCTCTGGCCTGACGATGCCGCTCACCGCCAACGTCCTGGCCGTGCTGCCCCCCGGCCGCGCCGGGGTCGCCTCCGGCATCCTCAACGCCGCCCGCGAGGTCGCCGGCCTGCTCGGCGTCACCCTGATCGGGGCGCTGCTGGCCGCCCGCCGCGCCCAGGCGCTGGCGGCCGGCGCCAGCCCCACCGCCGCGTTCCTGCACGGCTACACCACCGGCCTGGTCACCGCGGCGTTGCTGGTGGCCATCGGCGGCGTGGTCAGCCTGGCTACCCTGGAGCGCAGCGCCACCCGGCAACCCACGCGCACGCCCGCGCCGGGCACCCGGCCCGCCCGGCGCGCTGTCGCCACCGGCTCCGGCAGTCGCCAGGCCAACGCCGACCCCGCCGGCGTGCGGGTGCCGGCCCGGACCGTGCCGGCGGCAGCCACTGCCACGGTGCCGCGGATCGGCACTGCCGCATCGGCCCCACCCGCGCGGCACTGACCCGGCGAGCGGCGCCAACGGCCGCAACGTCACCTGCGTCGCCAGGAGTCGGCCCCTGCTGGCTGGCCTCGCTCGAGCCTACCCGCCGATTGGGAAGCCGGTCCCCGTGATGGCCGCTTCGAGTGGCGACGAGTTAGCCGACCGTGAGGATGCGCCTTGCCCAGCCTTGCCCTGGGCCTACTTGCCCTGGACCATCGACAGGCCGGCGACCTGGGCCTGTGTGATCCGAGCGCTGCTCTTTGCTTGTGTGCAGCGTGGCCTTGCCGATTACCGTTGCATTGTCGGAGCGGTTGCCGGTTCGGCGTGACCCGATTGGGTAGGCCCCACTGACCAGCCGGCCGGCCTCGGCGCTGGCGCTGGCTGGGCCGTGGCCTGTGGCAAGACCACCTCGAACACCGAACCCTGGCCGAGCGTGCTGTGCGCCCGGACCGAGCCGTGGTGGGCCTCGGTGATCGCCTGCACGATCGCCAGGCCGAGGCCGGCCCCGCCGGCCTCGCGGTTCCGGTGCTGGTCGACGCGGGCGAACCGGTCGAAGATGCGCTCCAGCTCCGTCGCCGGGATGCCGCCGCCCGAGTCGGCCACGGCAAGCACGACAGTCGCAGCCTCCAGGCGGGCGCCGACCGTGATGCGGCCGTCGACGTCGGTGTGGGCGACGGCGTTCTCGATCAGGGCGTCCAAGGCCAGCGCCAGGCGGTCGCGGTCGCCCAGCACGGTCGCCTCGTCCACGCCCTCGACCCCGAGCGTCCACCGCCTGGGCGTGTGGCCCCACCGGCCGAGGGCGTCGACCACCAGGGGCTCGACCTCCACCGGCGCCAGGTGCAGGAAGTCCGGGCTGCCCGCCGAGGCCAGCAGCAGCATGCGGCTGGCCAGTCGGCGCAGCCGGCCCAGCTCGTCGGCGACCACCCGGGCGTCCTGGGTGACCACCGGGTCGGTGGCAGCCTGTTCGATCAGTTCGGCGTGGCCAAGCGCCACGGTGATCGGCGTACCAAGCTCGTGGGAGGCGTCCTGGAGGAACCGGCGCTGCTGTTCCAGCAACCGCAGGTCATCCCCGCCGCGGTCGAGCGGGTCAGTCTGTTAGCGGCCACGGGCCATGGGCTGCGGGCGCTGATTGTGGTCGGCGCCCTGCTGCTGGGTGTGCTATCCGTGGCGACGGTCCTGGCCGCGCGGTTCTGGTCAGGTCTGCTCGGGCGGCGCCAGGAACGACCGGATCACCTCACCCGCATCGGCCTCGAAGGAGCCGTGGCGGTGACCGAAGAACCAGCCGGGCAGATCAGGCTGGAGCAGAAGCCTCGATAGGAAAATGATGGCTGGGTGATAGGTGCGTGATGGTGATGGCTGAGTGATAGTTGAGTGATGGTGTACCCCCACGTCTCAACGAACCTGCCGTCGCGGATATGGCTCACGAGCACGCTCTTGTCCTCCAGGGTCCGTCCCTCGCGCTCGCCGCGGGCCACGTACAGCGAGACAGCATGCTCGTCGTTGGCCACGACGTCATGGAGCTCCACCCGGAAGGTGCCCCCGGTGAGCTCCATCGTCCTGGCGAAGAAGCCGAGGATCGCGTCCACGCCACGATGGTCACCCGAGAGGGACTCCGGCCGGGCGCATGCCAGACGGCGTCTTGGTCAAACAGTTCCCGGAGGGTGTCAACGTCGCCCTTGGAGAACGCGTCGAAGCCTTTGCGGACAAGCTCCTCGTTGGGGTGGGCCATGACTCCTCCCTTTTCCCCGGACGGCGGAGAGCTTACAATTTGCTCATTTGCCTCATAAGGATCGAGCCTGCACATAATGGCGATGACAACCTACGCAGCGCTGCTTGTTGCATGGCCTCCCGGATCGTTCGCAGGAATGCGCTTGCTTCGCGCCTCAGCTCGTTATTGCTCTGGATGGTCCAGCCCGCGCCGTCCAAGACGCGGGGCTCTACCCCAACAGGCGCCACGAGTGGCCGCATCCGCCGCCTGGCAGTGGCGGCGGCTGGTGTCCCGCGCAGCCGACGTTGCTGCCCGGGCCACCCCCCTGGTCAGCGTGCGCAACCGGCGCGACCGCCAGCAGCGCGCCGACAACCGATAGCACCAGCAGGAGCCGCTTTGCCCTCGTCACCGCCCTGCTCCCCCTCGGCACAGGCCAAGGAACCCGTCCGGTCCCGGCTGCAATGCCTCCTCGTCGTCGGCCTGATCGACAGGCCGAGCCCAAGGAGGGGCGGCAACGCCGCCCCTCCTTGTGCCGACAATCGCGGCGAGTCGCCACGGCCCCCTTAGATCAACTTCACCGAGAGGTTGTTGGTGGTGTCGGTGAGCGTGGCTGATGTGAACTGGACGGTCATCGGTGGGCTGCAGCTCGGGGAGAAGACCGCCGTGACCGAGATGTCGTACTCGGCCTTGCCGTTTTGCACCGGCACCACGGCCGAGGTGGAGAACGACGCCTTGTTCACCGCCTTCGGGTGGTTGCCGCCGCCGTTGATGCACTCCGCCGTGGCGTCGAGCCGCGCCACGATCTGCGCCTCGTCTCCAAGGCCGGCTTCCTTGGCGTGGACGGTCAGGGTCTCGCCCTGGGCGCCTGAGATGGTAAAGGTGGGCGTGCCCACGAAGTGCGGGCTTCCTGCCCAGGCAGTCGGCACCGCAACCGCCAGCAGTGCCAGCGCGAGAAGCGCCGCAAGTACGAATCGCCGCATCAGACCTCCTCCTTTGGGCAAACCGGGCGCTGTGCCCGACGGGATCACCTCCCCGGGCGGTCCGCGCGCCAGGGGCCACCCCCCGCTTGTGGCATGGGCGCGAGGTAACGGGGCCGCCCAGCGCCTGCGCAGCAGGCGGGTCAGCGGAATCATCGACCACCCGTCCTGGTCAACTGCCCACCAGGCTGCACAGAGGGGCTGCAAGCGTTCCCACGAGTGGGAGTGGCCGGCTTCCATGACGCTCGGGTCCCCTGTGTCGCCGTGCGGGCGAGGACGAGCCAGCCCGAGGATCGCCTGGGCGACGCAAGGCCCCTTGCTCGGCATCCGCTCGTCATCCCATCGGCCGGATGGCTCATCTCAAGCAGCCTCCTCCCCCGACGGCTGCCGATCAGAGGGCGCCCTGTCACCGCCCGTGGCTTCAGGTCGGTCGAGAATAGTGGGTGGGCTGGAGCGAGACATCCGGCACCTGCCGGACTTGCATCAAGCCTCTCCCGAAGGAGCCATGCCTCTGGACGGACCGTCGGTTTGGGTCGGCTGCTGGAACAGGTCGGACAGGACCCGAAGGAGCTCCAGCCACCCGGTGAACCGGGCGCGCTCTTCACCCGGCCCCACGACGAGGCCCGAGGGCGGCTCGGTGGCCTCCAGGTCGATCTCGATCCGCATGCCGGGATGATGGCCGGGAGCCCGGCTCGAGACATCCGGCAGATGCCCTATCCGATGCTCGGATCGGAGGCTGCCTTCAGGTCGCGTCTCGCGGTTGGGCAGGATCGTCGGGTGGCGTTTGGATACTGGCCTGCCGCGTCGCCGACGTGAGCTCGCCGCCTTCCCGGCTCGCCTGGGCTGCGAGCTGCACCCTGGACGACACACCCAGCTTGCCGAAGATGTGGGAGAGATGGGTCTCCACGGTGCGCCGGGAGATGAACAGGCACCGGCCGACCTCAGCGTTGGTGAGTCCCTCGGTCACCAGTCGCACGACCTGGGCTTCGGTCGGGGTGAGGCTTCCCCACCCGCTCGATGGCCGCCGGCGAGCCCCCCTTCGGCCTGGTCGGATCCCCAGGCCCCTGAGGGCCGCCTCCGCGCGGGTCAGATCCCTGAGGGCGCCGACGCGCTGGTAGACCTCGACGGCCTCCCCCAACAGCGCGGCCGCCTCCTGGCGGCGGCCGACCCCGGATAAGGCGGAGGCGGCGTCCTCGCAGGCGAGGGCACGCTCGACCGGGCGCGGCCCCTGCCGGTAGGCGATCACGGACTCCACCAGGGCGTCGGCGTCCCCCTCCAGGAGGCCGCGACAGCGAAGCGCCGCTCCCCGCCACGTGGCGACGGGGTTTCGCAGCGGCGCCTCGCCCATCGCTTCCACCACGGCCCGGCCCAGATCCGGGCGTCCCCCGCTCATGGCCAACCGGACCAGGTCCGGCCCGACGTAAATGAGCTGGGGCGGGATCCTGAGCAGTGGGCCCGCCCAGGCGGTCTCCAGGACGCCAAGCGCCTGGGCGTCGTCGCCACGCGCCTCCAGCAGCAGGGCGCGCACCCACAGCATCACGTCCGCTCCGTACGCCGAGCCGGTCTCCGCGAACTCCCGCTCGGCCAACACCAGGGCCTCCTCCGCCGCCGCCAGCTGGTTGCGGTGGATGGCCACGAGCGCGAGCAGGCTGCGGGGAAGGACCAGAGCTCCCCATTGCTCCTCCTCACCCACCTGGATAGCTGTCTTGAGCTCCGCGACGGCGTCATCCCACTCGCCAGTGCCGAACCGAAGCGCTCCTAGTTGTGCGTGGTAGAAGGGGAGGTGGACGCCCAGGCCCAGCTCCTCCGAAAGCCACAGCCCCTCACCCAGCACACGGTCGGCTTCCGCCATCTGGTCGCTGTCCAGCAGCGCCCATCCCAGGAACAAGCGAGCAGGGTAGCGATCCAGGTGATGCGTCGGATCCCGCTGTGCCCCTCGGATCGCCTCCCCACCCAATTCCACTGCCCGGCCGACGTCGCCCAACAAGTGAGCGGCGATGCCCAGCACACACAGCGCCACCGATCGAGCTCCCTCGTCCCCCTGGCGCTCTGCGGCGGCCAGCGCTTGGTGTTCCCCCGCGACCGCCCCCTGGATGTCGCCCGCGTACAGCCGGGTCCAGGCGGCAAAGGCCAGCAGCCTGGCCCGCTGAGGGTCGCCTTCGGGAAGGGCTGCCGTCACGGCGTCCATCTCCCGGAAGGCGTCCCATGCTCGGCCGCGGGCCATCATGGCCTCGGCCAGCGTGACCCGAAGCGCCTGCTCGATGCCTGCAGGAAGCTCCCGTGTCAGCAGCTGGCGGGCGGTCGCCTCGGCCTCGGTGAGTCGGCCGGACCAGGCAAGCGCGGCAGCCAACTCGGCGACGACGAAGTCCCGTGCCGGATCGGCTGACCCAAGCAGCGTTGTGGCCCGCTCGAGCAGTCCAACGGCTGCGGGTGGAGCCTGGCGCACCGCCTCACGGGCGGCCCGCCGGAGCCACTGGATGGCCTCCGGGTCGCCAGGAGCGGCCCCAACCGCGAGATGGACGGCCACCTGCCTGGGCGGGGCCCCCACAGCCGCTAGGGCCCGACCGGCCTGGACGTGTAGCCCCTGTCGCACGGAAACGGGGAGATCCACGTACACGGCCTCGCGGACCAGCTCGTGATGGAAGGCCAAGCGCTCGCCGGCTTCGCCCAGCACCCCAGCCCGAACGGCCTCTCGAATGGGGGAAACGAGCGCGGAGCTTGGCCGGCCGAGGATCGTGGAGAGATCGGCCAGCGAGAACGAAGCACCAAGGATCGACGCGACGCGGAGCACCTCGATGGTCTCGACAGACAGGGTCCCCAACCGACGAAGGATCAGCAGTCGCAGCGAGGGCGGGAGGACGAACCGCGGCAACTCCGCTCGCCCCTCCCGGACCTCGATCGCCCCCTCGCTCGACAGGGCAGCCAACAGTTCCGTCACAAACAGCGGGTTGCCCGCGGCGCCCTCGACGGCTTGGAGAAGCGTCGGGCCCGGGGGTGTTCCCATGACCTCCTCTGCCAGGGCTGCGACCTCATCGGGATCCATGCTCCCAAGCAGGAGGTGAGAACCTCCTTGGGCCGCGAAGGCTCTCAGCAGCTGGTCAAGCTCCGAGCTCGAGGGCGAGGGTCGGAGGGTTCCGAACAGGGCGAGCGGCAGGTGCGCAAGGCGCCGACACAGCCGGCGGAGGACGAGGAGGGTGGAGGGATCCGCCCAGTGAAGGTCTTCCAGGGCGATGACTATCGGCGCTGACCACAAGAGCCGCTCCACCAGCGTGAGCACGGCTTCCAGGACTCGGAACCGGAGCCCCGGCACCTCGGCAAGCGCCGTGGAGCCCGGGACAGCCCCGCCGTCCCCGACGAGGAGTCGGCCGATCTCGGCTCGCTCCGGATCCGACGCTGTAGGGTGAAGGTCGAGGGCCTCGGCCAGCGCCCCGAAGGGCCGGTCTCGCTCCAGCTCGGCGGCCGCGCCGATGAAGAGCTGGAAGCCCCTTCCTCGGGCTTGGTCGAGGGCCTCGGCCAGCAGCCGCGTTTTCCCGATCCCAGCCTCGCCCTCGATGAGCGCCACCTGGCATGGGCCCTCGGCGGCCCGGGGGAGAAGCTCGAGCAGCGAGGCCAGCTCCGAGGAGCGGCCGACCAGCGGCAGGGTCGCCGGGAAAGGACGACTGCCTCGTTCCTGTCGGGCCGCCGGGTCCATGCCCCCCCCGAAGCCACGAAAATGGCCCACGATCATAGGCCCGCAGCAACGCAAGAACATCCCCTCATTGCCGTATCCCGACCTACCTCAGCTCGATGAGGCCGCTTGGACCGTCGGCCCCCCTCACCAGCCCGATCTCACCAACGCCGACCATGGCCATGCCGGCCAGTCTCACACGCGAGCAACCCGACCAGAACCGTTTGTGCAACGGTCGCTCATGACCTGTCGGGCCGCCCTGACGGATGAAGATCGGGGGTGCACGCCCGGCGCGACGTTGGTCAGCCTTGGTACCGGTGAGCCCGTGCAACAGTCGGATGCGGGAGCCTCGGGCACCCCGAACGGTTGCTGCGAGCACGCGACTTGAGACTCCTTGCAAAGAGGCTCCTCCGGGCGCCAAGCATCGCGTCCAGCAAAGCAGGAGCGGCATCGACCAGCTCATCGAGTGCTGCGCCGGGCGCCATCCCCGCCGCCCAGCTGCCAGGAGACGCAGCCGAGCCCACCGGCGGAGGTGGCGGCGGCGGCGGCGCCACCGGCGCCGGCGCCCACCAGCAGCCGGCCCAGATCCTCCTGCCTGCGATCAACCGCCTGGACGAGATCCCCGGGATCGGCCGCCACGTCGCCCAGGTCATCATCGCGAGCTTGGGCTGGACATGGGCCAGTTCCCTACCCAGCGCACCTGGTGTCCTGGGCCAGGCTGTCGCCGCGCACCATCCAGTCCGGTGCCAAGCGCCGCGCCGGCACCACCGGCAAGGGCAGCCCTGCCTCAAGGGCGTGCTCGGCGAGGTCGCCGCCGCCGCCAAGACCGACACCTTCCTCGGCGAACGCTACCGCCGTCTCGTCAGACGCATCGGCAAGCTCAAAGCTCTGGTCGCCGTCGCCCGCTCCATCCTGGTGATCGTAGGAGTAGGGACCGGGGCTCAGGAGGCCAATTGAGTGACCGATAGCCGCGTGGTAGCCGAGTGATGGTGATGTGATGGCTGAGTGATAGTGCGCCGCCAGGGACTCGAACCCCGAACCCGCTGATTAAGAGGCGGCGGAATTATCTGCTCTTCCGTGCTGCGCGGTGCCGCGAAATACCGTCCACTGCTGCCCCTACTATTTCTCCGACGGACTGGAT